>Ga0075425_100009470_pt1 | contig 10367 bp, 7 predicted proteins | sample SoiMethybrSBSTD4_FD_75300 | JGI IMG/M metagenome (GOLD analysis project Ga0075425, IMG submission 75300) | Bulk soil microbial communities from a Populus tree surrounding site in Tennessee, USA - Soil MetaG P. TD hybrid SBSTD4 | ecosystem: Environmental > Terrestrial > Soil > Tree plantation...
GCGACGCGCTCCTCCGCGAGGCGGATCGCGGCGGGCAGTCCTTCTTCGTGCACAACCGAGTCGAGTCGATCGACCGGATGGCGCACTACCCGACCTCGATCGTCCCGCAGCTTCGCTACGGCGTCGCGCACGGACAGATGCGCGATACCGAGCTCGAGCGCAAGATGGTCGACTTCCTCGAGCGGCGGACCGACGTGCTCGTCTCCACCATGATCATCGAGTCGGGGCTCGACATCCCCACCGTGAACACGATGCTCGTGAACCGCGCGGACGCGCTCGGACTGGCGCAGGTCTACCAGCTCCGCGGGCGGATCGGCCGGTCCCATCACCAGGCGTTCTGCTACCTGCTCGTGCCCGCGGGCACGGCGCTCACCGAGGAAGCGGAGAAGCGGCTCCGCGCCATCTCCGAGCACGAGGAGCTGGGGGCAGGTCTCATGATCGCGATGCGCGACCTGGAGATCCGCGGAGCCGGCAACCTCCTCGGCCCCGAGCAGCACGGGTTCATGGCGACGGTGGGCTTCGATCTCTACTGCCGCATGGTCGACGAGGTGGTGCAGGAGCTCCAGGGGACGGCGGTGGCGCGCCGTCCCGAGCCCGAGCTGTCGAGCGATCTCCCCGCCTTCGTGCCCGACGAGTACGTGGCCGACCGGGACGAGAAGCTGGACGTGTACCGGAGGCTCGCGGCGGTGGCGGAGACGGCGGCGCTCGACGCGCTCCGCGCCGAGCTCGAGGACCGCTTCGGGCCGCCGCCGGCCGAGGTCTCGAACCTTCTCGACTTGAAGCGACTCCGACTCCTCGGCCGCGATCACGGCGTCGAGCGCCTCCGCGTCGGCCGGGACCGGCTGGAAATCGAGGTAGCTGAAGACCTCGGACGGGAGACGATCCTCGGCCTCGTGACCTCGGTTCAGGCCCCGATCGAGTTCGCCGGGAGGGGCTCGAGGACCCTTCGCGTGAAGTCGCCGACCGACCCCTTGTCCTTGGCGACAAACCTGTTGCAGCACCTGGGACCCTCTGATACCGTGCCCCGTCTTCCTCTTCCCGCGACCGGAACGTGAACCGGGGGGCCCGATTGGGGTATCTGAGGGACGAGGTCAGGCTCGCGTTACCCACCCGCGTCCATTCCAAGGGATGATCCAGAGTCGAACGCCCCGCCCATACCGGTCGAACCATGCCGTCCAACCTTGGCCGAATCGCCGCATTTTGGGGGCATTCGTCGCGGGCGCCGTCCTTTGGGCCGCCTGGGCCGTCGCCGCCCTAGCCGCGACAACCCCCACGGCCAAAGCTCCGACCGCCACCTCCAAGACCGCCACCACCAAAGCGGGCGCCAAGAAGACCGCCGCGTCGCCCCCGAAGGCCTCCGGCGTCGTGGCCACGGTCGGCACTTCGCGGACCATCGACCAGATCGACATCCAGCGCGCAGCGCAGGCTCTCTACACCGACCCGCTTCGCGTGAAGGATCCGGGGAAGTGGCGCCGCTCGCTCCTCGATCGCTGCGTCGATCGCGAGCTCCTCGACATGGAGGCGCAGAAGCAGGGGCTCGATCGCGACTCGGCCCTCATCGCGCTCCGGAACGAGCGCGAGCACTCCGTGTTCTGGCGGGAGATCTATCGTCGCGTGCTCATTCCGCGGCTCACGCCGACGGAGGACGAGCTGACGAAGGCCTACGAGACCAAGAAGTACCGGATGGTCGACCTCTCCGTCATCTTGATCCGGACCGATCTCAACCCGGGGATGAAGCCGCTCGCACAGCGCATCGCCACGGCTGGACGCGGCGGAGCGCGATTCGACTCCCTCGCCAAGCTGTACAGCGAACACCCTCCCACGAAGGCGAAGGGGGGACGGATCGGCTGGGTGCTGATGAAGGACGTCAATCCCGCCTGGTTCGAGGACGCGAAGAAGGCGCCCGAGGGTGCGGTCCTGGGTCCCTACGTGGGCCCGGTGGGTGATGAGATCTACAAGATCGCCGCGTTCCAGGAGCTGACCCACGATTCGCTCTCGCACCTCCTCTACTTCGAGCGGAGCCGCTCCATCACGGACGACTACCAGAGGGAGACGCTGTCCAAGTACCACTTCGCGGTCGACTCGACGCAGATCAAAGGTCTGATCTTCGCCGTGGCCAGCGAGAGTCCCGATTCGATCTTGAAGTCGCTCCGGCCGGATGGGACCCGCGACAAGCAGGGTGTGCGCCCCGCGCTCGGCGTGCTCGCGCGCTGCGACGGCCGCACGGTGACGTTCCCGGATCTTCTCGCGACCACGTCCGCGGATCGGAAGGAGATCGGCGGGATCCACCTGGATTCCGACGATGAGGTGCGAGCCCTGTGCGCGCGCGCGGTGATGGAGGACCTCACCTCCCGGGACGGGCGGGACCGCGGCATCGATCGGGATCCCGCGATCGCGCGCGAGCTCCGGCTCATCGGCGAGGAGGTTCGGACGCACGAGATGGTGCGCCGCCAGACTCCGGGCTTCGACGAGGCCGCGGTGCGCGCGTATTTCGATGCCCATCCCGATCGCTTCAAGCGGCCCCGCACGTGGCGCGTGAAGATCGTGACCTTCGCGATCCCGGAGAGCGCCGCGGTGAATGCCCAGGCATGGCGCTCCGCGGGAACGATCGACGACAAGGTCCTCGCGGCGCGGAACGACATCCACGAGACGAAACAGGTGACCCCCTGGACGGCTTCCGCCGGCCAGTACGCGGTCGCGCGATACGGTACGATGGAGCTCTCGGAAGGAAGCGACGATCCCCTCACGCGCGCGGTCCGGGGGACGGCCGCCCGCGCGGTGGTCGGACCGATCGCGCTCCCCTATGGGGGTCATGCCGTGATGCAAGTGCTCCAGGTGGAGGACGCCCGTCCGCGAACGTTCGACGAGGCGAAGATCCTCGCCCACCGACTCAAGCGGGAGGAGGACGAGAGCCGCTGGGTCGACACCGAGCTGACCCGGCTTCGCGCCTCGACTCCCGTGCACGTCCTGCCGGGCCGTCTCGAGGCCACGAAGCTGGCCAGCCACGGCACCACCACTAGAACGGGAGGCGTCGCTGAATGAACGCACGTAGGTTCCTGACCGCTGCGATTGCACTGGCTCTGCTCGCCTGTGGAGGCGCGCCTCGCCTGGCGCCCGCCACCGAGCGGATCGCGGCCGTCGTGAACAAGGAAGCGATCCTCGCGTCGGATGTGGACGAGCAGACGAAGGATGCCGCGGAGCGCATGAACGTCGATCCCGCGGACACCTCGACGTACAAAAAGCTCCGCGGCGACGTGCTGGGCCAGCTCATCGAGAAACAGGTGCTCCTCACCGAGGCGACCCGTCAGGGCATCACGGTCACGGACACGGAGGTGACCCAGGCCGTGGACCGAGAGATCCAGGGGCTGAAGCAGCGGATCGGCTCGGAGAGCGACTACCAAGCCGCGCTCGCCCGGGAGAAGACGACCGAGGCCGAGCTCCGGAAACGCTACACCCCCGGCGTGAAGGAGCAGCTCATCATCTCCCGGCTCGTCGGCAAGGAAGTGCAGTCGAAGACGACCGTGACCGACGCCGAGGTGAAGACCTACTTCGAGGCGCACCGCGATTCCCTCGGGAAGAAGCCCGAAGAGCTCCGGATGGCGCACATCCTGGTCGCCTTCGAGCCCGACACGGCACAGGTCCGCCGGGCGCACGCGCGCGCGGACAGCCTCTACGATCTGATCGTGCGGAAGAAGGTGCCCTTCGAGAGCGTGGCGCAAAGGTTCTCGGACGATCCGAGCTCTCGCGTCGGCGGCGATCTCGGCACGTTCGGCCATGGCGACATGGTGGCCGAGTTCGAGGAGGTGGCGTTCAAGCTCAAGCCGATGGAGATCTCGAAGCCCGTCCGCACGCGCTTCGGGTTTCACATCATCCAGGTGCTCGAGCACCTCGCGAAGACGGACTCCACCGAGGAGCGCGTGCACGCGCGGCACGTCATGGTCCAGGCGAAGCCCACGCCCGGCGACGAGGAGCGCGCGCGGCTCCGGGCCCTCGCGCTGCGGGATTCGATCCTCACCAAAGGCGCCGATTTCGCAGCGGTAGCGCGGAAGTTTTCGGCCGACACCGCGACCAAGGATTCCGGGGGCGTTCTGGGGGCCGTTCCGGTGCCGGCGCTGCCGCAGAACCTGCGCGAGCCCTTGAGCGGACTCGCGGTGGGCGAGGTGAGCGTCCCCTTCAAGCGGGACGCGGGGTATCATCTCTTCAAAGTCCTGGGCCGCACGCCCGAGACGGACTATAAGTACGATGACATCAAAGACGATCTCCGCCAGGTGGTCCTCAACAAGAAGCTCGAGGAGAGCTACCGGCGGTGGTACGACCGCGTCCGAAAGAGCGTGAACGTCGAAGTAAAGAACTGAACCCGGAGCGGGACCGCCCATGACCACGAGACGCCCCACGCTCGTCGTCACCATGGGTGATCCCGCGGGAATCGGCCCCGAGATCGTCGCCCGCGCGGTCGCGTCGCCCGCGATGCGGCGCACGGCGCGGCTCCTCGTGGCGGGCGATCCCGAGATCATGGAGCGCGCCGCCAGGCGGACGCGCGCCAGAGTCCGCTTCGAGCCGGGTAGCACGCCTGCGGGGGGAAGCGGCATTCCGATCGTGGTGTCCAGCCAGGACGGCTGGAGCGCGATCGAGCCGGGGCGTGGAACGGCGGCTTCGGGACGCATGGCCGCGCGAGCCATCGAGGCGGCCGCGGAGCTCGCGCTCCAGGGAGGGGTGGACGGGATCGTGACGGCTCCGATTTCCAAGAAGGCGCTTCAAGCGGCCGGCTATCCCTATCCCGGACACACCGAATTCCTGGGTGCGCTCGCCCGCGTGCCGGAGACGAAGATGCTCTTCGTCGGAGGCCCCTTCCGGATCCTCCTCGCCACCGTCCATCTCGCGCTCCGGAAGGTCCCTGACGCGCTGACCGTCGACGGGCTCACGCGCACGATCGAGTTCGCCGCCGCGGCCGCGCGCAACTTTCGCTGGAAGGCGAAGAGCGCGGTCGCGGTCCTCGGGCTCAATCCGCACGCAGGGGAAGAGGGACTCTTCGGCGACGAGGAGACGCGTGTGATCGCCCCCGCGATCGAGCGGGCCCGCGGGCGCGGCATCCGCGCGGAAGGCCCCTACCCGGCGGACACCTTCTTCCCGCAGCACGCGCATCGGAAGGATCTCGGCGTGGTCGTGGCGATGTACCACGACCAGGGGCTCATCGCCGCGAAGGCGGGAGGCATCGGAGGCGCGGCCAACGTGACGCTCGGGCTCCCGTTCGTGCGAAGCTCGGTCGATCACGGCACGGCCTTCGACCGCGCGTGGAAAGGAGGCTCGCGCGCTCCCGATCCCGCGGGGCTCATGACGGCGATCCGGATCGGCGCGGACCTCGCGTCGCGCGCGCGCCGCCCCATGGAGTGGTCATGGCCCTGATCCGCCTCGAGCACGTGAGCAAGCACTACGGCGACCGGATCGCGCTGAGCGACATCACGCTCTCGTTCGATCCGGGGGAGTGGGTGTTCGTGCTGGGTCACAGCGGCGCGGGCAAGACGACACTCCTTCGCATGCTCGCGCTCGCCGAGCGGCCGAACTCGGGGCGCATCGAGATCGATCCCGAGGCCGTGCGCCGCTCCCCTGCGATGGCGGTGGCCGAGGCGGCCGTCGGAGGCTCGGGATCTGCGGCCAGCGAGCCCCCACGCCGGACGAAGCGCATCCCGGTGCGCCGCGTGCGCCGGTCCGTTGGAATGCTGGGGCAGGAGTTCCGGCTCCTCGCGGATCGGAACGTCTACGAGAACATCGCCGTCGCCTGCCAGATCTCGGGGATCTGGGACCGCGGGAAGATTCGCGACCGGATCGCGCCGCTTCTCGACCAGATGGGAATTCGCGGCAAGGAGAAGCTCTATCCGGGCGACCTCTCCGCCGGCGAGAAGCAGCGCGTGGCGCTCGCGCGCGCGATGGCGCGCCACCCGCGGATCCTGATCGCCGACGAGCCGACCGGAAATCTCGATCCCGCGGCGGCGGGACAGATCTTCGCGCTCCTCCGCGAGATCTCGTCGAGCGGCACCCTCGTCGCGGTGGCCACCCACGCGGAGGAATGGATCCGCCGCCATCCGGGCCGCGTGATCCGGCTCGAGCGCGGCATCCTGCGATCCGACCAGATGGAGGGAAGCGCCGCGTAAGGCGCTACAGCCATGGGTGTTTTTCGCTACGTCGCGCGGGAGTTCTGGAGGGGCTTCGTCTCCCACCGCGCGCTCTGGATCACGAGCATCGCCTCGATGGCGTCGATCCTCCTCATCTTCCTCCTCTTCCTCATGGTGCTTCGGAGCGTCGAGAGCTACACGTCGCATCTCGAATCGCGTGAGGAAGTGTCGGTCTTCCTGAACGAAGGCCTGTCGAAGACGGACGTCGCCACGGTGGCGGCGTCGCTCCATGCCATCGCCGGCGTGGACTCGATCCGCTACGTGAGCAAGGACGAGGCGTGGGAGTCCTTTCGGCAGGACGTGGGCGACGAGGCGCTGGTCCAGGCGGTGGGATCGAATCCGCTCCCCGCGTCTTTCGTGATCCGGCCGGGCCCCGGCTTCAGGAGCGCCGACGGCGTGCGGTCCATCGCGCGCGAGGCGGAGACCGTGCCCCACGTTGAGGACGTGCGCTTCGCGGGTGAATGGGTGGTCCGGGCCCAGCAGGTGGTGAGCGCGGTCCAGAAGATCGCCTATGCGCTCGGGCTCATCGTGCTCCTGGGAGTCCTCTTCATCGTCGGCGCGACGACGCGGCTCTCCGTGGCCGCGCGCATCGATTCGATCCACCTGATCCGGTCGCTCGGGGGCGGGTTCGTGTTCAACGAGCTGCCCTATCTCGTCGAGGGGTTCGTGCTCGCCGCGCTCAGCTCCGCCATCACGGTGCTCGTGGCGCGCGCGCTCAACAACTCGCTCTCCGAGGAGATGTTCCGCCTCCAGTTCCTCTCGACGACCGATCTTCTGGCCTTCATCGGCGTGAGCGGCCTCCTCGGACTCCTGGGAAGCTGGATCGCGGTGGCCACGCTCCCGCGGAAATGGCTGCTCTAGGGGCGGCCCGCCCGGGCCTCGCGCGTCTCGCGGTCGTTACGGCCGCGCTCCTTCTCGCGGCGCCCGGCGCGCTGGCGCAGGCGCCCGCCGCGCCCCCCGATACCACGCGCGCGCCGGCTCGAAGCGGCGCGGACGCGGAGATCGAGACCCAGCGGCGCGAGCTCGAATCCCTCAAGTCGCAGCTCGACGAACGGCGCAAGCAGGGGCGGGCGCTCAAGGGGCGCGAGAAGAACGTCCTGGTCCAGCTTCGCGAGAGCGAGAAGAACCTCCAGCTCACGGTCCGCTACCTGAACGCGCTCGAGAAGCGCCGCCGCGTCGTGGCCTCGAGCCTCGGCGACGCCACCACCGAGCTCGTGCGCACGGCCGCCCAGCTCGACACCGACCGCCGCCGTCTCGCCTGGCGGCTCCGCGAGATCTACAAGCGAGGGCGGAGCGCCGACCTCGAGTACCTCCTCTCCGCGCGCTCCTTCGGCGACCTCGTGACCCGCACGTACTATCTCGCGCGCATCGCCCAGGAGGATCGGGGGCAGGTGCTCCTCACCCAGGCGCGGCGCGGCCAGGTGCAGGACACGAAGACGCGGCTCGAATCGAGGAAGCGGGAGCTGGACCGGCTCAAGGCCGAGACCGACCGCGAGCGGATCTCGCTCAACTTGATCCGGACCGAGCGGCGGAACCTCCTCAAGAAGATCCGCTCCGACTCGAAGACGAACGAGCAGGCCGCCCAGGAGCTGGAGCGCGCGAGCAAGCGCATCCAGACCCTGATCGGGGAGCTGGAGAGGCGGCGCCTCGCGGGCGGGGCGCCGGGCCAAGCGCCCCTCCTCTTCGGGGACTTCGCAAAGAATCGGGGCCGGCTCCCGTGGCCCGTCAACGGACGGGTGGCGCGGGGGTTCGGGAGCCAGGTGAACCCCCGGTTCGGGACCAAGACCTTCAACAGCGGGGTCGACATCGCGGCCACCTTCGGAACCCCGATCGCGGTCGTCGCCAAGGGCCGGGTGGAGTACGTCAACTGGCTCGAGGGGTACGGCAAGTGTGCTATTATCAATCACGGTGGAGGCTTCTATACGCTGTACGCGAACGCCTCCGAGATCCTGGTTACGGTCGGCAAGGATGTAGCGGCCGGTGAGACGATCGGCAAGGTCGGCGACACCGGCTCGACCATGGGCACAGCCCTCCATTTCGAGATCCGGAAAGGGCGGGAGCCATTGAACCCGCTCGACTGGTTCCGTTGAGTCTTCGAACACCATGAGCCAAACGTTGCGCGGCCAGGACGAGGCGCTCGGCCTCCTCCGAGCCGCCGTTCATTCCGGTCACGTCGGGCACGCCTACCTCTTCCACGGCCCCGCCGGGGTGGGGAAGACGAGGGCCGCCCTCCTCTTTGCCCAGGCGCTCCTCTGCGAACGGCCGCTCGAGGGCGGCGAGTCCTGCGGGACGTGCCCGTCCTGTGAGGCGGTGCTCGCGCTCCGCCATCCCGACCTCGAGCTCCTCGTTCCCCTTCCCACGTTCCGCACCGAAGGCCGCACCGAGCGACAGGCCGAGGAGGCGCGGTCGGAAGCGCGCGCGAACGTGCTCCGCCGCATGGCCGCAGAGCCCTTCTTCACTCCGGTCTTCTCGCGCCCCGCGGTCCATTCGGTCGAGGACCTCGCCCGCGCGAAGCAGTTCCTGGCGCTCACCGCGCAGCGGGAAGGCGGGGCGAAGGTCCTGATCGTGAAGGGGGCCGAGGCCATAACGGGCCCGGCCGCGCACGCATTCTTGAAGGTTCTCGAGGAGCCGCAGCCGCGTCGCGTGCTCATCCTCGGCGCGCGCCAGCCGAAAGCGCTCCTCCCGACGATCGCGTCCCGGTGTCTCCTCGTCCGGTTCCGGCCGCTTTCGACCGCCTTGATCGGCGAGGCGCTCGCGCAGCGCGGCGTGTCGAAGCCGGTCGCGCGGCTCATCGCCGCCACGAGCCAGGGCAGCCTCGGGCGGGCGCTCGCGCTCCTCGAGACGCCGCTCGATACGGCCGTGAAGGAAGCGCCCGGCGAGGCCGAGTTCGCCAAGCTCCGCGACGCTGCGATCGAGCTCTTCGTGAGGCCGAAGACCCCCGCCGTGCTGGGTCCCTTGAGGCGGGCACGGATCGAGCGCGACCGGACGCGGTTCATGGCCGCGACGTCCCTCGCGTCGTACTACTACCGCGACGTGCTGCGGCGGAAGCTCCTCGGCGCCGGCGCCGAGATCGCGAACGCCGACCTCGAGCGGGACGTCGATGCGGATGCCCGCGCGCTCGCCGTATCCGACCTCACCGAGCGCATCCGGATCCTCGACGAGATCGGGACCGCCGTGCAGTCGAACGTCACCGCGGCCTATGCGGTCGCGGCGGCTCAGACGCGGATGGGTCTCGGGCCCGACGACGCCCGGGTGCCTGCGAGGCACGCCCATGCATGAGCACGAGTCCGATCCGGTGATCGAGGACGTGGCCTCGACCCCACCTCCGCCGCCGCCCGCGGCCGGACATGGGAAAGGCAACGGCGTAGCGGAGGCGATCCCGGCCGACGTCATCGAGCTCGTCTTCAAGGGGCGTCGTCGCGCGTATTTCGCGAACCCGCGCGAGATCCCCCTCCGCGAAGGCGATTACGTGATCGTCCAGGCGGAGCGCGGCGAGGACCTGGGACGCGTGCACCACACGGCCGAATGGGTCCGCCGCCCCGAGCTGTACGGGAATCTCCGTCACGTGCTCCGATCCGCGCGTCCCGAGGATCTCGAGACGCTGGACCGGAACCGGACCAAAGAAGAGCGCGCGTTCCAGATCTGCAAGGACCGCGTCGTCCAGCGCGACATCGAGATGAAGGTCGTCGATTGCGAGTACCAGCTCGACGGCAATCGGATCACGTTCTACTTCACGGCCGAGAAGCGGGTGGACTTCCGCGACCTCGTGAAGGATCTCGCGGCCGCGTTTCGCACACGGATCGAGCTCCGGCAGATCGGCGTGCGTGACGAGGCGGGACGGATCGGCGGCGTCGGGACCTGTGGTCGCGAGCTCTGCTGCTCGACGTGGCTCCGCCAGTTCGAGCCGATCACCCTCAAGATGGCGAAGGACCAGGGGCTCTCGCCGAGCCCATCCAAGATCTCGGGCGCGTGCGGGCGGCTCAAGTGCTGCCTCCGGTACGAGCTCGACTTCTACAAGGATGTGGCGCGCGAGTTCCCGAAGGTCGGCAGCAAGCTCACGCTCATGGACGGGGAGTGGGAAGTGGGCCGCGTGGACATCTTCCGCCGCGAGATTTATCTCGTCACCGACGACGGGAAGGAATCGATGATCGCGCTCGACGCGATTCCGGCGGGGACCAAGGTCATCGGACCCTCGCG
>Ga0075425_100009471_pt1 | contig 10366 bp, 6 predicted proteins | sample SoiMethybrSBSTD4_FD_75300 | JGI IMG/M metagenome (GOLD analysis project Ga0075425, IMG submission 75300) | Bulk soil microbial communities from a Populus tree surrounding site in Tennessee, USA - Soil MetaG P. TD hybrid SBSTD4 | ecosystem: Environmental > Terrestrial > Soil > Tree plantation...
TTGGAAAAGTATTTGGAAGCAGCATGGTAGCCGCTGGCCCCTCACCGGTCAATTCGCCCTTTCATCCCGTCGCAATCATTATCAACCCGAACAGAGTGAAAGATTCTGCACTGCGGAACAGATCTGTATGTCCCACCTTCAATTCTTCCGCCTTCGTCGCCCTTGACTGTCCGCATGTCTACCGCGGTGGCGGTCTTAACGGTCAGTGATGACCTCTGCATTTGCCACTTTTTCGCACACTGGAGCGGGTTGGGGGTTCTTTTCGCCACAATGGGCGCAAACGTCAAAAGGATGGCGCATGAGAGCGGGCACCCATCCATTCAAGGAACATTTCGCAGGCCCTGTTCTACAACGTGACTTTTCAGTGCTCGTCGGGCAACACCGGCAACACGGCCATCACCGCTGTCGTCGGATCGTCGCGCAACTTTAAATACAGTAGCGTACCGTTTGGCCGCGGGACGTCCAGCGAGGAATCCGCGAATCCCGCCGGCACCGGGACGTTGCGCGTAAACTGCGCGTCCGATGCCACCGATTCAGCCAGGAACAAGCTTGTACCGCTCAACCGGCACTGTTTGTCCGGGCTGTCCGGACACCGGATTTCCTTCAGCGATGGCAACCGCACCAGCTTTGCCAAGGGAATCCAGTCTCCCCGGCGCCCATCTTCGGAAACGGCCCGGAAGCGCAGCGGCCCAAACGCCGAAGCTCCGAACCCTTTCAATGGCTCAAACTTGGCCATCACAGTCTCGGCGTCCTGCATCACCAGATTTCCTTCGCTGATGCCGAGCGTCGCGCGGAACGATTCATCTTCGGTGGCTACTTCAATTTTGCCGTCGCGCGAAAACTTTTCCGGCAGCTCGGACTTCACAAAGAAAGTGATCTTGCCGTCCTGTGGCAGCAAATCCTGGTCGCCCAGCCGGATTCCCGCGGCGTTCGGCCCCGCTTGGATAGACTTGCTCACCAGCGTCACTCGCGGTCGCGGCGGTTGCACCTTGGTCTGCAAATCCAGAACGCGCCCGTCTTTCAGCGCCACGCGTGCCACCAATGGCTCGTCCGTCTGCAATTTCGTGGTCGCATTCGCGTCGGGGGCGGCCAGGTACAGCACGTCCTTGCGCTCCGCTCGTGTGAGTTTCGCGGGAGCAAAATGAATCCCGTTCAGCTCAAAACCGTTCACCTGATCCAGTCGCGTGCCTTCCAGCACGCCTTGTTTGTCGCCTGCGCTGATGCTGAAGTCGTCCAGCTTCGCCGCTTCGGAATACGCATGCAGCTTCAGCTCGTCGGGGCGCTCTTGACCGAACTGTTTTACGGAAAGCGTGACCGGCCCCGTACCCGCATCCTGGAGAGGCACGTGCACTTCTAGTTCGTTCGTTCCGCTGAATTTCCACGCCGGCTTCAGTTCATTGCCATCCGGCAGGGTCAGTGAAATCTTTTCCGCGCACACCGCGCAGATGGACTGCAGGTGCAGCGTGTCGTCGCGTCCGACGATCAGCGCGTCCTGGTCCGCCGCGGCGATCGTCCACCCACCCGGCCGCATGTTGCGCAAATGGAAAGTCGGTCCCGCGAACGTATCGAATCCCCACTTCCCGCGCAACGTTGCCACCAGCTGCGTGTCCAGATCGGCCGCCGGCAAATTCTTCCCGTCGATCACGAATCCGCCGCGTGCCGCGTCTGCCTTCACCGGCAAATCCGCGGTCGCGCCTTTTTTCGTCGGCATGCTCAACACAAAGTCGTGCCCCAGGTCGGTCGAGAAAACCAGCGGCGCTCCCTCTACCGGCAAGACCAACGATGGATTCTGCAGGCACAGCACTTGGTCCACGCCCGGATTCCGGAGCGGTGGCAGCTGTGCCGCCTCGACCGCGGGCAGTCCCACCACGATCACCGACTTCGGATTGCGAAACGACGGCGGATTGTTCAAGTGCAGATTCAACTGCTCGCCCTTCGGAAGAGCCAGCGCGGGGATGTATTGAAACTCTGCCGAGTGAATGTTTCCCAGCAACCGTGCCAGATCCACCACCGCGCCCACATACGCGCTGTAAAATCCCCCGCCCGCCACCGGCGTCGTGCTGATGGCGCCGACCAAGTCAGCGGAAGGGCCGGTCGTCAGAGCGGACACCACCGATTGGCTATGCCCATCGTCCAGCACCAAACGGTCGGTATTTTGCGTCAAGCAACTCCCTTGCTGCTCCACCGGTCGGTCAAAACATTGCTGGTCAATTTTGATACCGAGCGTCTTGGCCATTTTCACCGAAACATCGTGCAGCGCTTTCGGATCGGCATCCGAAGTCTCCTTGACCACGCTCAAATATTTTTCCAGCCGGGAGCGGTACAGGCCCGCCTGGTTCAAGTCCTGCGAAGCCCGAACAAACACGCCTGGCACCGCGCGCACCGCCCGGCTCAGGGTCGAAAACCCTCCGCCGGTTTCAGGAGCGAGAAACACCAGCACTTGCTGCGCGTCCTGCGGCACCGTAACCAAAATTCCTTCCTGCTTCACCTTCTTGTTCCAGGTTTCCGCCTGGGTGATCCATTTTTCCGGCGGCGGATTGGTCGAGCCGCGTAAAAACGCAACAATCAACTGATAGTGCACCGACTGCGACTCCGGGAAATCGGGATGGAGCCAGATCCGATCGCCCGGCTTAAAATTCGCCACTTCCGAAATCGGCAACGACTTCCCGTCGCGCGAAACTTTCATTTCCACGCGCGGCCCGATCAAATCGAACGCGGCGGCTTGGCCGCGAGCGGGCTTCGGCGTGCCTGCCGCGAAAACGGCCGCCAGCAAACTGACAAGGACTATCTTTTTGATGGTGGTAGCTTGGGAAACTGAAAACACTCCTGCTTCGCTTTCCGGCCTGGGGGCTTTGATTTTGTCTCTTCGGAGATTCGACCGCGCATTCGATTATAGCGCGACAAGAAATTACGCCAAGAATTTCTGCAGCCGTTTTGCGCAAAATAAAAGACGGTGCTTTAGTTTTTCGGCGCGTAATACCCTTTGCGGGTCAATATCTTGTACTCCTTGCTCGGAGTCTCCACGCGCACCTTGCGGAACCTTCCATCTTTCGCGGTGTTTGTCGGATAGTATCCTACGGTGTACTGGCTGCGCAGCTCTTCGGAAATCTGGTCGAACGCTTCGTTCAACTTTTTTTCGGATGAAACCTCGATTGTGCGTCCACCGGTTTCGTCACTCAGCTTTTTTGCAACGTCGGGCCGCCAGGAATAGCCCGGATCGTGCACCAGCAGCACATGCACCACGGTATCGGTCCGCTGCGCCGATTCGATCGCTTCCTCAAGCCGCAGCCGGCTTCCTTCATCCTGCGCGTCCGTAATGATCACCAGCGCCTTACGCCCCGCTTCCGTCGCCAGCTTGTCATTGCAGGCCAGAAATACCGCATCGTAAAAGTGTGTCCCGCCGGTGTTGGAAGGAATCGTGCCCGGTGTCACCACGCCGCCGCTCACTGCGCTAATCCGCGCCTTATTGATCGAACGTTCAATCTGAGCGCGGTCATCTGTAAAATCCGCTAGCAGGTCCACGTCAAGGTCGAAGCTGATCACCATCGCCATATCGCCCTTTTTCATAACGCGTTCCACAAACCGCGACGCCGCTTCTTGCTCGGCGCCCAAGCGGTACTGTTCGCTGCCGCTGGTATCAATCAGCAGACCCAAAGTGATCGGCAGGGTTACTTCTTTCGAGAAGAAGGCAATCTTCTGCTCCCCATTGTCCTCAAACACTTTGAAGTCTTCCTGCTTCAAATCGCCCACAATGCGTTTGCTTTTATCGCGCACGGTTGCGAACAAGTTGACAAGATTTACAGTTCTCTTTAACGCCGGCCCTTGCGACGGTTCCTGTGATGGCTCCTGCGGCACGGCCGGAAACGCCAGGCTCACACAGAGCGCTGTCACCACCGCCGGCTTCCACAAATTCCTCAGAGAAGGCATGTATACTTTCCTTGTGATCGCTGCCAGCCGGCCAGAAGCTGCAGGAGAATCCTGCAAGATCGCTCGCAACCGGGCTGGGCTGTTTCTGCATCCATAGGGTTCAGGGCTTAAGGGTTATCTTAAAAACCCTTGCCAGACAGTTGTACTTACCCTGAGCTACGTAAGATGCGACGGAGCACCGGTAGGGATGCGTAAGCCCCGCGTGGCCGCTAAAACGCTCCCTGACCAGCAAAGAACGAGCAAAAGTTTGGCTGGGTGAACATGAAAAGTCCACGAAAAACACGATCTCTCAGGTCCCTGCCCGCGGTGACCGCGTCCGCGCTCCTTTTCATAGGCGCTGCGTGGGTCTTTGCGCAAGATCCGCCGCCGGCGCCTGTTCCCAAGGTCAATCCGCCTCCGGTTTCACAAGCCCCTGCCTCGGCACAGCAACAAACGGCCTCACCCGCGAATGCCGCGCCCTCTGACAGCCAGGCCACCTTAAGGGTTAACGTTAATCTCGTTATCCTGCCGGTCACCGTGAAAGACGGCGCAGGCCGCCTGGTGCCGGATCTTACTCGCACCGACTTCCGCATTCTGGACGACAACGTCGAGCAGCGCCTAGAATACTTTTCCGCGGAAGCCTTTCCTCTTTCGGCCGTAGTCCTCCTGGACAACGATCTCAAATCCAAGGATGCGCAACAGGTTGAGTCCAGCCTCTCCGCCATCGTCGCAGGCCTCAGCGCCAACGATGAAGCCTTCGTCTGCCGCTTTGACACCAATTTTCATCCCGGGAAAGGCTTCACCCACGATCAGGACAAGCTGCTTACGGAACTCCACCGCACTCGCCTGGATACCGACCGTGCGTCGGCGCCTGGTTCGGCGCCCGGCGGTTCGTTTAGCACTGGCCCCACGATTAACGGGCAGTCCGCGGCCAGCCCTGGCGCGCCAGCCACTCTGCCCTCCACGGCCATCCTTGGTGATAGGACCACGAAAGCGCTGGATGACGCGGTTTACGAGGCGTCACAACTGCTGAAAGACCGTGGCCGCGACCGCCGCAAGATCATTTTTCTCATCTCCGACGGCGACAACGGCAAAACCAACGTCAACACCTACGGCAACACCGTCAAGGAGCTTCTCCGCTACGGAATCTCGGTCTACAGCATCGGCGTTGGCAGCGGTTTTTACGAGCGCAAATTCTCTCGCCTGCAGTCCTACGCGCACGATTCCGGCGGTGACGTCTATTACGCCGGCAAGCGCAAATCGCTCGAGGAACTCTACTCTCGCGTCACCGAACAGGCTCGCAATCAGTACACGCTCGGCTACAACCCGCGCGGCAACGACCGCGGCAAGGACTATCACGCCGTGGAGGTTCGGGTCCGCCGCGAGGGACTCGACGTCCGCACCCGCGAAGGCTATTACTCCGCCGCGCCCCGCTGACCCCGGCAGTAAGGTGCTGCGGCAGACTTTTTTGCTGGCTTCACATGATTTTTCTTGACTCTCCTGCGTGCACCACTTATAGCAGAGGAGCACGTGGCCGGCGCCGCCAGCCCGCGCACTGGAACCACGCGGTGAGCGTGGAAACTGAAGCCATAAAGGAGTCACCGAATGAAGAAAAAGGCCAAGAAGGAAGACAAAAAGGCCCCCAAGAAGGCCAAGTAAGTCGCAGCACCGAATTTGAAACACGCGGGATTGAGAATAAGGGCGGCGTGGCTCCCGGCCATCGCCGCCTTTATTTATCATCCGCGTTCGGCCAGTGCCTCTTCATGAGCCGGGCAAATAGGCCGGTATGCGCAGCTTCGGCACTGAAAGCCAGGTTTTGCGGCAAACTCACCCGCGCGAATCTCCGCTGCAACTTCCTGCACGATTTTCTGCGCCTCGGCCAGTTGTTTGGCACTGCGTGTAGTCGTCTGCCGTTTGTTGTCCTGCAGATAGTGAAAGACCAGCCGCACCGGATTCAGCTCAAAAATCTCTTTTGCGGCAATCGCATAAATGCTCAGCTGCAAATCCTTGTTCGCTTCGGAGTCTTTTTTGGCTTTGCCGGTCTTGTAGTCAACGATCTCTACATCCTTCCGTCCCAGGGAATTGAGCTGGTCGATTCGCCCTTTCACGATGACGTTGTTCTCCAGATCCAATTCGAACGTCTTCTCCTGCTCCAGGATTTCCGGCAACGTCTCGCACATTGCTTCGTAAAACGCCTTCAGCTGTTCGAGCCCGTCCTTCCTGTACTCTTCTCGCTGATAGTCGTCTTCGTAACCGATCGCTGACCATTCCGTTTCATAAATTCGTTGCACTTCCTCAAACGGCAGCTTACGCCCCTTCTTCAGTTCCGCGAGCGCGCGGCGAATCGTCGCGTGAATCACCCTTCCAAATGTCCATGTCGCCTTCGCTTCGCCTGCAATGGACCACAGCTTCTCGAACAAGTACAGTTGCGGACATGCCCGGTAACCCATAACCGCTGAGGGGCTCAGCGTTAGCGGTTCCGGCACCGGCGGATGATAGCTCTCCGCCCATCCAGCAATTCGCGAAAAAATCCGGGCCGGGCCCTGCGCGGCAAACAGCAATCTTTGCGGCTCTTCCCTGTTTGTGGTCCTGATGTTTTCCACCGGCGCCAAAACCTTCGGCGCAATTTGCAAGACATCCCGTCGTTTTACGGCCGGCGCCATCAGAATGTCTTCGATAAAAGTCGGCACCTTGCCGCGCTTTTCCGTCAGCGTGGTCAGCGTCAGCTTCTCTTCCGCACGCGTCAGCGCCACATAAAACAGACGCCGCTCTTCTTGCGTATGAAAATCGCCCTGCGGCAATTCTTCTTTCATCAACTCCACCGGGAACGCGAACAGTGACGAACGCTCGCCCACCGGGAAGGCCCGGCTATTCACACGCAGCACGTATACCTGCAAGAACTCGAGCCCCTTCGCGCCGTGCACGGTCATCAACTGCACCGCGTCGCCGGGAGCTTCATCTTCGAGCGCGATGGTTTCGTTGGCCTGCTGAAAATAATCCAGGTACTCCAGAAACTCCGGCAGCCTTCGGGTTTCGCTCTTTGCTTCCCACTCCTTGGCAAACTCCGTCAGTCTCTTCACATATTTCTGGTCCTGCGTGCCGGCCCGCGCCAGAAGCTCCAGCCACTCGAGCAAATCGCTTAGAATTTCCCGCGCCGTTCTCCGCCGCATGGCTTTCCGCTGCTCGTTTAGGTGCTCCGTCAGATCCGCCAGCGCGGCGTGGCGCGCGGCGAACGGCAACGGAACTTGCGGCGATTGCAAGACGTCGTAAATTGCCTTGCGCTCTTTTCGCGCGCGTTCCGCGAACCGCTGCAGGTCCGCCGGCTCCAGTCCCCAAGCCGGAGCAGCCAGCGCGCGCGCGGCAGACACGTTGTCGTACGGCCGGGCAATCAATCGCAAATATGCCAGCACATCGCGCACCAGCGGATGATCCAAAATCGAAAGCCTGTTGATCACAAATGGAATCTTCCGCCGCGCCAGCTCAGGCACCAGCAAGTCGCGATGCGCGTGTTGCCTGTACAGCACCGCAAAATCCGCCCAGCGCTTGCCTGCCTTGTGAGCGCGCTCGATCTGGCTCGCCACCCACAGCGCCTCGTCTTCCGCCGTCGCCAGCTCCGCGATGCGCACCCGTTCGCCTTCCGGTTTGTTCGGTTCCAGTACCTTGTTCGGAAAATCCGCGCTGGTCTCGTTCTGCGCGATCACCTGCGTGGCCACCCGCAAAATGTTGGGCGTCGAGCGATAGTTTTCCTTGAGCAGCACACGAAATTTCGTCGAATCCTGGCCTTGTTTCCATCCGGCGAATCTTTCCAGGAATAATTTGAAACTCCCGAACGAGGCCCCTCGAAACCGGTAAATCGCCTGATCGTTATCGCCTACCGCTACGATATTGCGGGGCCAAGCGGTCAACAATTCCAGCAAGCGCAGCTGAGCAATGTTGGTATCTTGAAACTCGTCGACCAGCACGTGCCGGAACCGCTTTTGCATCCGCTCGCGCAACGCCGCGTCGCCTTCCAGCAGCTTCACGGCCTCGGTGATCAGCCCGTTCAGCGCCACCACGTTTTTTTCGTTCAGCAACTCTTCGCTCGCCTGGTATGCCCGCGCAATCTCCTGCTGCTTCTGCACTTCCTCCAGCCGCTCGCGATAGGTTTCCTCATCAATCTGCAGCCGTTCGCCCTCCAGCTTCGCTGTGCAGGCGTCGGCGTAGTGTTGATACTGTTCCGAGGTAACCAGCTCATCCTGGCAGCGCGAAAAAAATTGCAGAAAATCGTTCAGGAACTGTCCTGGCTCTGCCAGTCGGCGGTATTTTTCCAACTGCAGCCGCCGCATGTTCCTTCGCAGCAGAATCCAGTGGTCCACCGGCGCGATCGGTTTGCGATGCGGCGCGCCCTCTTTCAAAAGCGCTTCGCAAAATCCATGAAAGGTATTGACCGTAATGCCATCCGCGCGTTCGCCACAGGATTTCCTGATGCGGCGCAGCATTTCGCCCGCAGCCTTGATGGTGTAGGTCAGCGCCAGAACATTTTCGCCCAGCAGCCCCTCGTCGCGTTCGAACAGGCTGCGGATCCGCTCGGTGATCACGCGCGTTTTGCCGGTGCCCGCGCCGGCAATCACCAGCAATGGCCCGTCGCCGTGCTCGATGGCGCGTCGCTGCGCAGCGTTCAGTCGTAATTGCGCGGATTCCGGAGCCCGCGCCGGCTCGAAAAGCGATCTCATCACGTATGCAGAGTATCCAATTTCGGTCGGAACCGGAAATCGGCACGCACTTCGGCTTCAAACAGGCACAGGCGATGGAGTCTTTAATATTCTCTTAGCGAGCGCAGCCCGGAGGAGCTAGCGGCCGCACTGCACATTTTAGCGCCGGCGCATTTTACCGAGCAGCCGCAGAATCTCCATGTACAACCAGATCAGCGTGACCATCAGCGCGAAGGCGCCGTACCACTCCATATACTTCGGCGCTCCCATGGCTGCGCCGCGCTCGATCAGGTCGAAATCCAGAATCAGGTTCAGCGCGGCTACGATCACGATCACCACGCTGATGCCGATTCCCAATGGCGTGCTCGCATAGAGAAACGACATTCCTGACGAACCGAACATGGTCATGAGCAGGTTCGCGATGTAGACCAGCGCGATCGCGCCCGTGGCGCAGACAATTCCCAGCGTGAAGCCGCGCGTCGCGCGAATCAAACCGGTCTTGTATGCCAGCAGCAGCACAAACAGCACGCCAAACGTCAGCGCCACCGATTGCACTGCGATCCCCGGATACCTCTGCTCAAATATCGCGGAAAGCCCGCCCAACACCAGGCCCTCGAATAACGCATACAACGGAGCCGTCAGCGCCGACCACTCTTTCTTGAACACGGTCACCAGGCAGGTAATCAGCCCACCGATCAGTCCGCCGATCATCCACGGAAACGCCGCTTCCGGCTGTTCCGAGTGCGCCAGTCCCCAGGTCCATGCCGCGGTCGCCACCACGCACAACAACAGGACTCCGGTCTTGTTGACGGTCCCCTGCACTGTCATCGCCTCGCCCGCCGCGATGTGGGGCATTTGTCCTTCGAAAGTCTTTTCTTTCAACACCGGATTTGAATTGCCGAGCCATCGAGCCATGCTGGAACCTCCCGATCAGAGTGCCGTCAAAAGCAGTGCAATATCCAATGCGGCGCCTAATGAGCCTTCTTTTGCTTGAAACTCTTGCAGGAACATTCGTCGGTGTAAGGTGGGGTCGAACCGTGTTGGCAACCATGCGACGCGCCGGCCTGTACGTGCTCGGAGTAGGCGTGCCCGCAGGTGCACTGGTCGTTTTGCTTTGGCGGAGGTGGCGGAGTGTATTTCATATTGTCCAGTCCGAAGAACCCGGAATCGAGAGTTTATCGCAGCCGTACGCTGGTTAGCTATTCTTGCCGCACGAAACGCCACTTGGAAAAAGATTCTGGTACCGCGAACGGGAATCGGACCCGTATTTTAGTCTTGGTTAGTGTAGCAGACTGGTAGTGTTCCTTCGCACGTAGGTACCGTTGGTTGTGCTTGTAGCACGCCGGAAATGACAGCCGCCAACGTTCAGTGTCCGTTTTGGCGTCCGCTGGCTCGACTTTTGACCGTGGCGTAAGTGTCGAGTGGGCGCCTGACCGAAAAGGGCGATCTGCGACGGCGGAAACGGGCATTCTCAACCGCGCGAAGAAGAGATGGGTGCTTTCTTGGGTGTTTTTAAGGAACCAGTCCCGTTAAGTACTTGGTTTCAGTGAACTTGCTGTTGGTGTCCAAACGGACAACCTGTGCTCCCGAATGTGGCCTTTCCCCTGCACGTAAGAAGCTCCAGACGTAGCTCGGAAATACACAACCAGGAGATTAGAAAAAGTGAAGAAGAATCAAAAGGGTTTCTCTCTTATCGAACTGTTGATCGTCGTGGCGATCATTTTGATCATCGCGGCGATTGCCATCCCGAACCTGCTCCGTTCGCGCAT
>Ga0075425_100009472_pt1 | contig 10366 bp, 8 predicted proteins | sample SoiMethybrSBSTD4_FD_75300 | JGI IMG/M metagenome (GOLD analysis project Ga0075425, IMG submission 75300) | Bulk soil microbial communities from a Populus tree surrounding site in Tennessee, USA - Soil MetaG P. TD hybrid SBSTD4 | ecosystem: Environmental > Terrestrial > Soil > Tree plantation...
TGCAGGTGACCTCGAGCCTGCTTCGCCTGCAGTCGGCCCGCATCGACGACCCCATCGCGCTCGAGATGTTCGCGGTCAGCCAGGATCGACTGCGCTCGATGGCGCTGGTCCACGAGAAGCTCTACCAGTCGCGCGATCTGTCCCGCATCGACTTCGCCGACTACGCCGGCAGCCTGGCCCGCCTGCTGTTCGGCACCTTCGGGGTCGACCCGGATCGCATCCGGCTCGTGGTCGCCGGCAGCCCGGTCCTGGTGCCGGTCGACGTCGCGGTTCCCTGCGGCCTCATCCTCAGCGAGCTGGTGTCGAACTGCCTCAAGCACGGGTTCCCGCGCGGCCGGTCCGGCCGGATCGAGATCCGGACCACCGGCGAGAGCGACCGCTCGATGCGGCTGTCGGTGGCGGACGACGGGGTCGGACTTTCGCCCGACATCGATCTCGACAGCGCCGAGACGCTCGGGCTCGAGCTGGTGCGCACCCTGGCCGAGCAGCTGGCCGCCGAGGTGGTGGTCCTGCGCGACGGCGGAACCCGGGTCGAGCTCCTGGTGCCGCGAGGCGTGCGTTGAGCGACAGCTCGGCTCCACTGCCGGGCCCCGGCGCCCGCATCCTGATCGTCGAGGACGAGATCCTGGTCGCCAAGGACATCGCGCTCACGCTCCGCTCGTTCGGCCACGCGGTCTGCGCGATGGCGGTGAGCGGCGCCGACGCCGTCCGCAAGGCGGCGGCGGAGCGTCCGGACCTCATCCTCATGGACATCCACCTGCGCGGCGAGATGAGCGGCCTCGACGCGGCCCGCGAGATCCGGGCGACCCGCGACGTGCCGATCGTCTTCCTCACCGCCTTCGCCGACCAGCCGACCATCGACCGCGCCCGCGACGTCGACGCCTACGGCTACGTGCTCAAGCCCTTCAACGAGCGCGAGCTGCAGGTCGCCATCACCATCGCGCTCGCCAAGCACGGCGTGCTGCGCGGCCTCGACCAGGAGGTCCGCCAGCAGACCGAGGCGCTGGGGCGCAGCGAGGAGCAGTTCCGACTGCTCGTCGAGTCGGTGCAGGACTACGCGATCTTCATGATCGACGGCGCCGGCCACATCGCCAGCTGGAACGCGGGCGCCGAGCGGATCACCGGGTGGAGCGCCGGCGAGATCATCGGCCGGGCGGCCGCCCTCCTCCACGTCCCCGAGGACGTGGCCGCCGGCAAGCCGGCCGCCGACCTGCTGGCCGCCGCCGCCACCGGCCGGTTCGAGGAGCAGAGCTGGCGGGCACGGGCGGACGGCACCCGCTTCTTCGCCCAGGTGGTGACGACCGCGCTGCGCGGACCGTCCGGCGAGCTGGTCGGCTTCGCCACCGTGGTCGCCGACCTGACCTTGCGGCGCCGTCACGAGGAGGAGATGGCCGCCGCCGCGGTCCGGCTGCGCGCGCTGGCGGCCCGGGTCGACACGGTGGCCGAGGAGCAGAAGACCTCGCTCGCCCGCGAGATCCACGACGTGCTCGGCCAGGAGCTGACCGGGCTCAAGATGGACACCGCCTGGCTGGCTCGGCGGCTGGCCAGGACCGGCCTCGGCGACGAGATGGCCGCCCCGCTGCTCGAGCGACTGCACGCCATGGCGGGGCAGATCGACGGCAGCATCCAGACCATCCGGCGCATCGCGCGCGGCCTGCGCCCCCGCCTGCTCGACGACCTGGGCCTGCTCGCCGCCGTCGAGTGGCAGGCGCGCGAGTTCGAGAGCCGGTCGGGCCTCGAGGTCGAGGTGAGTCTGCCAGTGGACGCCTTCGCGGTCGAGCCCGAGCGCGCCACCGCCGTGTTCCGCATCCTCCAGGAGATGCTGACCAACGTCGCGCGCCACGCCGCCGCCCACCGGGTCGCGATCCGGGTCTCCCGACAGGGCGGCGCGCTGGTGCTCGAGGTCGCCGACGACGGCCGCGGCATCACCGAGAGCGACGCCGGAAAGGTCAGCGCCCTCGGCATTCTCGGCATGCACGAGCGGTCGGCCGCGCTCGGCGGCGAGATCGAGCTGTCGGGCGCGCCGCAACAGGGAACCCGGGCCATCCTCCGCATGCCGCTCGAGCCATCATGACCACCGCGACGCCCCTCCGCTTCCTCCTGGTCGACGATCACAGCCTGCTCCGGCGCGGCCTCCGCGAGCTCCTGTCCGAGGAGTTCCCCGGCGCCGAGTTCGGCGAGGCCGGGACCGGGCCGCAGGCGATCGAGCTGGCCCAGCGCGAGCCCTGGACCCTCATCGTCCTCGATCTGTCGATCCCGGGTCGCGACGGGCTCGACGTCCTCGACCAGCTCCAGCTGATGTGCCCGGACGTCCACGTCCTGGTCCTCAGCGTGCACGACGAGCGGCAATACGCCATGCGGGCGCTCCGCGCCGGCGCCTCCGGCTACGTGACCAAGGAGAGCGCGTCCGACGAGCTGGCCCGGGCGATCCGCAAGGTGCTCACCGGTGGCCGCTACGTGAGCCCCGCCCTGGCCGAGAAGCTGGCCGATCAACTGGCGGGCGGCGGCGAGGGCGCCCCCCACGAGCTCCTGTCCAACCGCGAGCTCCAGGTCCTCAAGCTCATCGCGGTCGGCCGCTCGGTGAAGGAGATCGGAATCGAGCTCTCGCTCAGCGAGAAGACGATCAGCACCTACCGCACCCGCATCCTCGAGAAGATGAACCTCAAGAGCAGCGCCGAGATCATGCGATACGCCCTCAAGGCGGGACTGGTCGACTGATGAGCCCGCTGCGCGTGCTCCTGGTGGAGGATGACCCGATCATCCGCAGGGCGATGCGCCGCCTGCTCGCGATCGACTTCGAAGACCTCGAGCTGACGGAGGCCGGCACGGTCGCCGAGGCGCTCGCCCGGGTCGACGAAGAGCCCTTCGACCTGGTCCTCCTCGACCTCGGCCTGCCGGACGGCAGCGGCCTCGACGCCATCGCGCCGATGCGCGCGCGCCAGCCGGGTCTGCCGATCCTGGTGGTCAGCTCGCAGCCGGAGTCGCAGTACGCCGAGCCCTGCCGGCGGGCCGGCGCGGTCGATTTCCTGGCCAAGGACCAGGTGCCCGAATCGCTTGCCGGTGTGATCCGGCGGATCCGCGGTCTGTAGTCGGGAGCCCGACGCCCGGCTTCCGCCGGTCCGACCGCAGGATCAGAGCGGTACCGAATCAGCCCGGACCCGGTCCGGCCGCACTGTAGAGGTACGGAGGGGGGGCTCTGGCGAGACTGCGCTCGCCCGCTGTTGCCCACCATCACCTACGGGAGCAACACGATGACGACTCTGCAGCTACGCAGCGCCGACTTGCCGAAGACCCCACCCCGCATCCTGGTGGTGGAGGACGAGCGGATCGTCGCGCGTGAGATCGAGCTGTCGCTCGGCGAGCTGGGCTACGACGTGGTCGGCCGGGCCGCCAGCGGCGCCGAGGCGGTCGCCAAGGCGGGCGCGCTCATGCCCGACCTGGTCCTCATGGACGTGCGCATGCCGGGCGGCATGGACGGGATCGAGGCGGCCGAGGCGATCCAGCGCGACCAGCCGATCCCGATCGTGTTCCTCTCCGCGTTCTCCGACGCCGACACCCTGCGACGGGCGACCGAGACCAACCCGTTCGGCTACCTGGTCAAGCCGTTCCGCCCGGCCGAGCTGACCTGCGCGATCGAGCTCGCGCTCCGCAAGACCGAGACCGAGCGGAGCCTGCGCCGCGGCAAGCGGGTGCTCGAGACCACGCTCCGGGCGATCGGCGACGCGGTCGTGTCCACCGACCCGGGCGGGCGCATCACGTTCATGAACCTGGCCGCCGAGCGGCTGACGGGCCGGACCTCGGCCGACACCCGCGGCGAGCTGCTCGACGAGGCTCTGCCGCTGGTCCGCGACGACTCGTCTGCGCGCTCCGAGTGGCCGCTGCGCGCCGCGCTCGGCGAGCGCACGGTCCGCCTCTTGACCGAGCGGGTCCGGCTCGCCCGGCCGGGCGAGGTCTCGGTGCCGATCGACGACTCGGCGGCCCCGGTCATCGACGACCAGGGCGCCCTCCTCGGCGGGGTGGTCGTCTTCCGCGACGTGACCGCGCAGCGGAGCGCGGAGGACAAGATCCTGCGGCTCAACGCCGAGCTCGAGACGCGCGTCGCGGAGCGGACAAGGGAGCTCAACGAGGCGAGCGCCAAGCTCGAACGTTACGCCCACCGGCTCGAGGGCCAGGTCGAGAGCAGCGAGGAGCGCTACCGAGCCCTCCTGGCGGCCGCCACCGACGGGGTCTGGATCCTGTCGCGCTCCGGCGTGCTGCTCGATTGCAACCGGCGGGCCGAGGAGATCCACGGATCTCCTCGCGACGATCTGCTCGGCCGGCATTTCACCGATACCCTGCCGCCCGACCAGGTCGAGCGGGCCGGCGGGGCGTTTCACCGCATCTTTGCCGAGGGCTTCGTCCGGGTCGATGGCATCGACATCCAGCGGCCGGACCGGACCCGGCGCCGGGTCGACTTCTCCGCCTGCCTCCTGCGGTTCGGCGGCGAAGAGGTGATCATGACCCTCGAGCGCGACGTGACCGACGAGTACCGGCTGGAGGAGCAGAACCGCCAGCTGCAGAAGCTCGAGGCGGTCGGTCAGCTGACCGGCGGCGTCGCGCACGACTTCAACAACATCCTCGGGGTCATCCTGGCCAACAGCCACTTCCTGCTCGAGTCGCTGGGCGGGGACGATCCCCGGCGGGAGGACGCTCAGGAGATCCGCGACGCCGGCGAGCGCGGCGCCGCTCTCACCCGCCAGCTCCTGGCGTTCAGCCGCAAGCAGGTCCTCGAGGCCCAGAGCATCGACCTCGGCTCGGTGGTCGCCGGCCTGGAGAAGATGCTCGTGCGAGTCATCGGCGAGGACATCGATCTGGTGGTGAAGACCGCGCCGGATCTCGAAGCCGTGTTCGCCGACCGCGGCCAGCTCGAGCAGGTGGTCATGAATCTGGTGGTGAATGCCCGTGACGCCATGCCGCAGGGAGGAGAGATCCGGATCGAGACCGCGAGCGTCGTCCTCGACGAGAGCTACGCGCTCGGGCACGCTCCGGTCACCCCGGGGCGCTATGTCGTGCTAACTGTGTCCGACACCGGGACCGGGATGGACGAGGAGACCCGGCAGCGCGCCTTCGAGCCCTTCTTCACCACCAAGGAGCGCGGCCGGGGGACCGGCCTCGGACTGTCGACCTGCTACGGGATCATCAAGCAGAGCGGCGGCTTCATCTGGCTCTACAGCGAGCCGGGCCACGGGACCCTCTTCAAGATCCACCTGCCGGTGAGCGATCGCCCGACGGTCGATCCCGTGCTGCCGCGCGACATCGGGCGGCTGGCGGGCACGGAGACCGTGTTCCTCATCGAGGACGACCCCGCCATCAGCCACGTCGTGTCGCGGATCCTCAAGGACAGCGGCTACCAGGTCGTGTCGGCGCGGACCGCGGACGACGCCGACGCCCGTGCCCGCGACTACAGCGGCACGATCGATCTCGTGCTGAGCGACATGGTCATCCCGGGCGGCAGCGGACCCAGCACCGCCCTCAAGGTGGCGGCCCGTTTCCCGGGGGCCCGTCTCCTTTTCATGTCCGGTTACAGCAACCACGCGCTGCTGCGGAACGGCGTTCTGCCCCCCAACGCTCGATTCATCCAGAAGCCCTTTCCGCCGGGCGGCCTGCTGAGGAAGGTCAGGGAGGTGCTCGATGCGTGACGCGACCGCCATGCGTGAAGTTCTCGCGGAGCAGCCGGCGCTGCGGCCGCGCGGCCAGGTGCTGCTGGTGGATGCTGATCCGGCGGTGCTGCTCGCCGCCGCACACGCGCTCGGGCAGGCCGGATACGCCGTGACCGTGCGATCGAACGGCCAGGCGGCGCTCGCGGCGCTTGGGGCCGCCACGTTCGACACCGTGGTCGCCGACCTCGAGATGCCCGGCGGCGCCGAGCTCGTCCGCCGCGCGCGAGCGCAGGACGCCGACCTGCCGATCATCGCGGTCGACCGGGCGGATGACCGATCAGGGGCAGCCGACGCGGTCGCGCACGGCTTGCATCGCTACCTCACCAGGCCGGTCGATTCCCGGCTGCTGGTGACCGCCGTTCGTGAGGCCGTGCGACTGCGCGAGCTGGCCCGCCTCCGGCGCGCGACCTTCCAGACGGTCGAGCGCTCGACGCAGGAGCAGAGCCGCGGCCACCTCGTGGCTCTGTTCGAGAGCGCGCTGGCCGCACTGGCGATGCGCTACCAGCCGATCGTGTGCCTGTCCGATCGATCGATCTTCGGCTACGAGGCCCTCGCGCGGACCGACATGGAAGCCATCAGCTCGCCTGGCAGCCTGATCTCCGTCGCCCGCGCGATCGACCGGCTGCCGGACCTCGGGCGGGCGGTGCGAAGCGCGGTCGCCGCCCAGCTCCAGGCGAGCGGCGCCAGCCGCATCTTCGTCAACTTGCACCCGGACGACCTCCTGGATCCCGACCTCGTGCGCCCCGACGCCCCGCTCTCGCGGGTGGCCGACCGCGTGGCGCTCGAGATCACCGAGACCACCCCGCTGTTCGCCATCGGGGATCTGCGGGGACGCCTGGCCGAGCTCAAGCGCCTCGGATTCCACCTGGCGCTGCACGACCTCGGCGCCGCCTCGCCGGCCCTGTCCACCTTCGCCCGCATCCACCCGGAGATCGTCAAGCTCGACCGATCGCTCGTCCGCGGGATCGACCGCGACGCAGCCAAGCAGAAGCACCTCCGCTCGCTCATCAACCTGTGCGGCGACCTCGGCATCCACGTCGTGGCACAGGGCGTCGAGACCGTCGCCGAGCGCGCCGCGCTGGTCGCGGTCGGCTGCGACCTCCAGCAGGGCTACCTCTTCGCTCACCCGGGTCCGGCGTTTCCGCCGGTCTCCTGGTGACTTCTCGTGCCCAGGATCACGGAAGCTCGGTGTCCTGCCGACCTGGGAGCTCCTGGGCGAGGATCCGCTGCCCGGGGAGGATCACGTCCGGCCGGCGCGGCGAGCGCGTGACGTTCGAGCTCGCGATCGACGGCGCGACCGACGGCGACGCGGTCGAGATCGATGATTGCCTGGACGAGGTCGGCCGGCTCAATGACGCGCTGGCTCGGTTCGGGCGGAAACGCCGGATCCACCAGCTCGCCACCCGATCCGACTACCATGCGTTCCTCGCCTGCACGCCCGAGGTCGCGAGTTCTCTCCGCGCGACCGGCACCGACATCTGGCTGTTGCCGTGGACCCGCGCCGACGCCCGAAAACGGTTCGACGAGGAAGCAGCGCGCGATCCGGCAATCGCCGACGCGAACGACTGGTCGGATCTGTAGCCGCCGCACGACTGGGCGACGACCCGGCGCGCCGGCTGGTCGCTCGCGGAGCGCGCCCCGCCAGGCAGGGGGCGGCGAGCCGATAGCAAGCGTGGTCACCGGTCGACCTCACCGAACTTTCGTCGCGGCGCGGGTATGCTGCCGGCAAGGAAGGGGACTGACCAGGAGCGCCGATGAAGATAGCTTCAATTGCTGCGAGACTCGCTTTCCCCGCCTTGCTGAGCGCGCTGGTACCGCTTGGGGCCTGCGGAGGCTGCGGCGGCGGCGCGGCGGATGGCAACGGAAGGGGCGATGGCGGAGGAGGTGATGGTGATGGCGGCGGTGGGGGCGGAGGCGGGGGCGATGACAACTCCCCGACCTGCGAAGACGGTGTGTCCGACCCCGGAGAGACCTGCATCGTGCGAGAGCCGATCGACATCGACGTCTCGGGCGGCGATCGGCTGCTGATCGCGGACGTGGACGGCGACCAGGATCTCGATGTGCTCGCAGCCGGCGACGGCGCCTTCCAGGTGCTCCGGAACGACGGACTGGGCGGGTTGACCGCCGAGGCCGCGCGCAGCGAGGGCGGCGTCGAGATGCTGGTCGCAGACTGGGATGGCGACGGCGATCCGGACCTGGCCGTGGACTGCTCGTCATCCGGCAGCGACTTCCAGGTCTGCCTGCTGCGCAACGACGGCAGCGGCGCGTTCTCCACCGCGGCCAGCCTTTCGCTCGACGGCGAGCCGCTGGGCCTGGCGGCCGGCAACTTCGACGGCGACACGAAGGCCGACCTGGCGGTGATCACCGATCCGATCGTCGATCTCGACAATCGTCACCTGGTTCTTTTCACGAGCGATGGATCGTTACCGGTGCAGGAGAAGTCTCCCGTCCTCGTCCCGGGGATCGACTTCCTGGTCGGAGGGACCCTCGCCGCAGATCTCGACGGCGACGGCAAGCTCGACGTCGTCAACGTCAACGGCCAGTCCGACCAGCTGGAGCTCATCTTCGGCAGGGGGGATGGAACCTTCGATGCCTCGGTGCCCGTCACGACGGGCGCAGACTCCGAACCCACGCGCGCGGTGGCCGTGGACATGAACGACGACGCCAAGCTGGATCTGGCCACGGTGGCCAGCGGGCAGGACAACGTGACGTTGTTCGTCAACGACGGCGACCGATCGATGCGCCTCGACTCGGCTCTGGACACGCGTGACAGGCCAGTCGAAGCTGCTTCCGGGGACTTGAACTTCGACGACCTAGCCGATCTGGTCGTGGCGAACAAAGACGACGACACGGTCAGCTTCTATCTTTCCCCACAGGGCGGCTCTGGCTCGGTCGTCCATGTCGAGGTCGGCGAGGATCCGGTCGCGGTGGCAGTCGGCGATCTGGACGACGACGGCGCCCCGGACGTCGTGGTGGGAAATCGCACCAGCCACACGGTCAGCGTCGTCTTCACCATCCCCTAGCGTGAGTCAGGATGCCGGAGACGCTTCAGTAGATGTACGAGACCCGGCCATGGGCCCGATCGACACGCCGAACAGCTTCCACCCGGTGTAGACCTGCGCCTCGGCGGTCACTCCATTCACTCACGGATCGGTGATCGGCACCGCGACCGCGCCTGGAGCCAGGCCGAGCGATGACCCGAGCAGCAAGACGTAGTCCTCAGCATCGCGCGGTGCTCCGCCCGGACGATATCAGGAGCCGGCGCGACCGTCTTTCGTTCCGGCGCGGCAGGGTTGTGACTGTCAGCCATGGCGACTAGCGTGGGGGGATGCAGCGGCTCTCCTGCGCGGTCGTAGCCATCGCAGTCGCCGGCGTCGTCGCGGTGCCGCGGCCCTCCGCTGCGCAGCAAGCGCCCGAGGCGGCGGCAGAGGAACCGGAGGTGCCGGCCTTCTTTCGCATGGATGCCGACAAGTACGGCCTGACGTTATGGGCGGGGGCGACTCACACCATCGGGCCGGTGCAGATCTTCAGCGACGTCGTCCTGAACGGCGCGGTCGGCGAGGTCGACATCGGCCCGCAGCTCACGGTGGGCAACCTCACGCTCATCCTGACCGCGGCGCCCGTCTTCGACTTCTCGAGCCAGGATCTGGTCGGCATCGTGGCGCCGTTCCTCACCACCATCTTCGATCACCCGAACTTCTATCTGGAGTCGTGGGTGCTCATCAATTTCCAGTCGCCCTTCGTCGACGGCGCCGAGGACCTGCTCCACACCCGCGACTTCGCCCTCGTCAAGCTGAACCCGATCGTCTGGATCGGCCCGCAGGTCGAGCTCGACTACGGGCTGGCCTGGGCGAACAAGGTCACCAGCCTGCCGATCGGCGGCCAGCTGAACGTCGGTTACGGCAAGGACAACCGGGTGTCGCTGTTCCTCGGTTACGACACCGTCAAGCAGACCGACCCGGAGACCGGCGACCCGCTCGCCTCGGATCGGCTCGCTGGACGCATCACGCTCATCCACCTGTGGTGATAAGCTCGAACCGTCGCGCGGCGCGAAGCGGGATCTCGTTCGCCGGCGCTAGCGCATGAACATCTCGACGCTGTTACGCGGGCGCCGCGGGGCGACGACGCGGTTCATCCCTCGATCGCGCGTACGCGGCGTGGTGTATGGCCTCATCGGCGCCGTCCTTTTCGGGTCGGGCGCGCCGCTGTCGAGGCTGGTCGGCGAGGTCGATCACCTGGTGCTCTCCGTTCTCGTCTACGTCGGGGCTGCCCTCGGGCTCTCCCTCATCACGCTGGTTCGACCGGCGCGGTGGAGGATGATGCCGCAGCTGTCGCGCGCGGATCTGCCGCTGATCAGCATCCTGGTGGTGACGACCTCGCTGGCCCAGCTGTTCCAGATCATCGGCACCGCGCGGGTCTCCGGCGATATCGGCGCGCTCGCGCTCTCCCTGCATCTGCCGCTGACCGCCGTCATCGCGGTCGCGTTCTTCCGCGATCGGTTCAACCTGCCGGAGGTGATCGGCGTCCTCGTGGTGTGCGCGGGCGTCGGGCTGCTCGGTCTCGTCGACCCTGGCTCCGGAACCGGCGACGCGCTGGGCATGGCGTTCATCGCGCTCAGCTCCCTCGCCTGGGCGCTCGACAGCAACCTGACGCAGCGGCTGTCGGGA
>Ga0075425_100009473_pt1 | contig 10366 bp, 4 predicted proteins | sample SoiMethybrSBSTD4_FD_75300 | JGI IMG/M metagenome (GOLD analysis project Ga0075425, IMG submission 75300) | Bulk soil microbial communities from a Populus tree surrounding site in Tennessee, USA - Soil MetaG P. TD hybrid SBSTD4 | ecosystem: Environmental > Terrestrial > Soil > Tree plantation...
TCCTCGCGGACGAATTCGCCCGCCTGGGTCGACGCCGATCGTCCCTTCCTCTTGTCCGCTCTTGCGCGTTTCAACGTTTCTTTCTCGGGCATGTGCGTCTCCTTGTCGCTGACGCACAAAAAGTTGTGCGAGAACGTTGCCGAAATCATCCGAACAGCAGACCCGAGTGCGGGCCTCTTTCGATCATGAAGAATCGCTATCTCGCGCTCTGCATCATCGGCACGCTGCTCCCGCTCGGCTTCTTCGTCCCGTTCCTTCGCGAACACGGACTCAACCTTCGATTGATGGTCACGCAACTGTTCGCGAATCCGACCGCCGCGTTCTTCGGCATGGACGTGCTCGTGTCGTCGGTCGTGCTCTGGACGCTCGTACTGCGCGAAGGCCGGGGCCTGAAGTACCGATGGCTGCCGCTCGTCGCGAACCTCGTCGTCGGGGTGTCGCTCGGCCTGCCGCTGTTTCTCTACCTGCGGGAGAGGGGGTCACATCTGGAAAACGAACTTCGCGGACACACCGGGTAGACGCGAAGTTCGTTTTCCAGATGTGACCCCGCCTAATCCAGCGCGTTTTCGCGGACGTAGATCGTCAGCTCGACGCGGCCCGAGATGCCGAGCTTTTCGTAGATCGAGTGGAGGTGCATCTTCACCGTCCCCTCGGAGATCGCGAGGCGGTCCGCGATCTGTTTGTTGCGCAGGCCGGTGGCGACCATGCGCACGAGCTCGACCTCGCGCTTCGTCAGCACGCGCCGCGCTTTCTCCATCCCCGCCTCGCGGCGGAGCATCGTGTCGAGCGCGGTGTGGACCGTTGCCTGATCGAGCCATTGCTTCCCGCTCGCGACCGCGCGCACGCATTGCACGATCTCGCGCGGCGCGGCTTCCTTCAGCACGATCCCTCCGACGCCCATCCGCACCGCATCGATCACCTCCGCATCGGTCATTTTCGCCGTCAGCAGCACGACGCGCGGCGCGAGGCCGTCCGCGTGCAGCTGCCGCAGCACTTCGATGCCGCTGAGGCCGGGCATCTTCACGTCGACGACGGCGACGTCCGGCTGCGCGCGCCGCACGGCGCGCAGCGTTTCCTCTCCCGTCGTGCAGCGCAGCACGACCTCGATGTCGTCGTTCATCGAGAAGAGCTGCGCGAGACCGTCGAGCACGATCGGATGGTCGTCGGCAAGGATGATGCGAATCGGCATCTTCAGATCCGGACTTCGATCCTCGTGCCTGTCTCTGTCGAATGCAACACGAGATTTCCGCCGAGGGATGCGACGCGCTCCTTCAATGTGACCGGTCCGAGGTGAGCGGCGTTGAGCTGATCGAGCGAGTACGTGCCGTGGAAGGGGAAGCCGCGGCCGTCGTCGGTCACCGTCAGCTCCGCGTCGTTGCCGCGCACGCGCAGCGCGACCTCGATGCGCGACGCGCCGGCGTGCTTCGCCGCATTCGCGACCGCTTCGTTCACGAGCCCGTAGATCTCGAGCGCGAGCGATTCCGGAACATCCGTCGCGGGGAGATCCGCATCGACGCTGACCTCGACCGCCCACTGTCGCTGAAAACGTTCCGCCAGCTCCCGCAGCCTCGGCGACAGCAATGGCTTCGGTGAGAAAAAGGGCCTCGGCTTCGCCGCCTCGGGGCGCAGCTCGTCGATGAGCGCGCGCAGCTCGCGCTGATTCTCCTCGACGAGGTTCTGCACGTTGCGGAGATGCTCGCGCGTGCGCGACGGATCGCGCTCGACGAGCTGATTCGCGATCTCGAGCTGCAGCGCCGCGCCGGTCAGCGTCTGCAGGATGCCGTCGTGCAGATCGCGCGCAACGCGCAGGCGCTCGTCGCTCACGGCCGCGTCGCGCATGCGGGTCTCGACGTGCAGCTGATCGAGCCGATTTGCGACCAGACGTCCGATGATCTCCGCGACGGCGACGTCCTCGAACTGGAAGTCGTTGCGCCCGAGGAAAAAGATCCGGCCGTTGACCGACTGACCTTCGACGAGCGCGGAGAGGACGTCGTCGTACCCGAAGCGCTCGCGCGCCGCATCGCTGCGCCGTGTGCCGTCGTCGTCGCGCGTCAGAAAACTTCCGCGCCACGCATCGTCGACGACGATCTCATCGAGCAGATCGGGAGGCTCACGGATGAGCGAGAAGTGGCGGGCATCGCGATCGGCGACGTAAAGAAACGGCTCCTCCTGCTCCTCCCACATCAGGATCGCGTGCGGCGCGCGCAGCAGATCGCACGCGAGGTCGAGCGTCTCGCGCACGAGCGGCTCGCGCTGTTCGGTGGCGATGCGCGGCCAGCGCGCGAGCTGCGAGAGCTCCTTGCGAAAACGGTCGCGATACGCGCCGTGGTATCCGAGGAGGAGCGCGGCGACGCTGAGCCACGCGGTGCGCATGATCAGGTACGCGGGATCGCTGCGGATCCTCGGGTCCATCGACCCGAGCGTGATGTACGTGACGATGGCGACGACCGCCGTGATGACCATCCCGCGCACGCCGAATCGCGTCAGCGCGGAGAGCAGCGAGAAGAGAAAAAACATGAAGAACGGACTCACGGCGGCATGCGTGAACTCGATAAAGGCGGAGAACAACACCAAATCGATCACGTGAATGGCTACGCGCGACCGCGCCGCGAAGAGCGGCCATCGCCACGCGACGAGAGCGACGACGATCGCGTAAATCGCGAAAAAACCGGCCAAAACAGCGGGATCGGGGGCCGCGGCCAGTCCGACATCGGGATCGAGCGACACCGCGACCGAGGAGAAGAGTGCGAGAGCGAGGCGGCCGACGGCAATCACGCGCTCGGCGCGCGCGAGCTGCAGAAAGGCGGTTTTCACGGCGGGCAAAGGGTACACCGCTATACCTTTCGATATAGGTCGCACCCCCACCCGATGAATAGGCGGAGCTGATCGGCGAACCGATACTGCGGACGGTCCAGGTTTCAAAGAGAGAAAAAGGAGCGCCGGCGTCCTCGCCGGCCGTTCCGCCGGCATCCTGCCGGCGGGCCGCCTGGAAGGCGGCGGAACGGCCGGCCGGAGGCCGGCGCTCCTACATCATCCAAATGAAGACAGACCGTCGCGATCAGCCTCGTTACGAGCTCGCGCTGCCGATCGAGATCGGCACGACGCGCGGGGTCACGCGCAATCTCAGCACCGATGCGGTGCTGTTCGTCTCGCCGCAGCCGTTCGAAATCGGCGCGACCGTTCGGTTCATCGTTCGCGTCGGTGCGGAAAGCGGAATGTCCACGCGCCTCGCCTGCACGGGCGAAGTGACGCGCGTCGAGCGCCAGCCCGACGGCACGCATGCCACGGCGGCCATCCTCAGCGACATGCAGGTGCTCAGTGAGCCACCGGGAGAGAGAGTATGAAGTGGAAGTCGTCAGTCGCAGTTCTGCTGTTCACGCTCATCGCGCACAACGCATTCGCCGCCGCGAGCAGCGTCACCGCCGCGACGGGTGGAACGAATCTGAGCGCCAATCTCGCCGCGAACGGATCGGCGCCGGCGTACACGACGCTCGGCACGATCTCGATCGATGAAGGCAACGGCGGCGCGCGCGACGACATCACGCCGAGCCAGACCAACGCGACGGTGATCCTCTCCGCACCGGCGGGCTGGGAGTTTCAGGCCGGTCAGGGCAGCGTCTCCGGCGCGAGCGGCAGCATCACCGCGACCTCGCTCAACGTCACCGCGTCGACGATCACCCTCACCTTCTCCACCGACGCCGCGACGAACAATCAGGACACGATCTCCATCAGCGGCATCAAAGTGCGCGCGCAGAACCCACTCGTCGCGAGCTCGCCCGCGGGCAACATCACCCGCACCGGCGGCACGGCGACCTTCGCGAACTTCGACGGCAACAATCTCAACTCGACGAACTTCGGATCGCTGTCCGAAACCGCGGCCGCCGCGAACAAGCTCGTCATCGGAACGGATGTACCGGCCGCCGGCACCGCGGGCGTCGCATTCAGCCCGTCGCCGGCGGTGCAGATCCAGGACGCGTACGGCAACCTCCGATCGAGCGACACGACCACGATCAACGCAACGCGCAACAGCGGCAGCGGCACGGTCGCGATGTCGGGAACGACGAGCGTTCCCGCGGTGGGCGGCATCGCCACGTTCTCGAATCTCAAATACAACAAGGCCGGCGAGACGATTGCCGTCGACTTCGGCGCCGCGGGTTTGACGGGTGCCACGTCCGGCTCGATCGCGATCAGCGCGGGCCCGACGAGCACGTTCGCGTTCTCGGTTCCGGGATCGACCACCGCGGGCAGCGCGTTCTCGATCACCGTCACGGCGAAGGACTCCGTCGGCAACGACACGCCGGGCTATGCCGGCACGGTGCACTTCACCGCGAATGACGGGCAGGCGGTTCTGCCAGGCGACACGACGCTGCCCGGCGGCACCGCGACGCTGAACGGCGTCGTGCTCAAGACCGCGGGATCGCGCGCAATCACCGCGACCGATACCGGCAACGGCGCGATCACCGGCACGAGCGGCACGATCACCGTCAACGCGGACGCGGTCGCATCGCTCCTCGTGACCGCACCCGCGACTTCGAATGCGGGCGCCGCGCTCACCGCGACGCTCACCGCGAAGGACCTCTACGGCAACACGGTCACGAGCTACAACGGCACGGTGCACTTCACGTCGAACGACGTGCTGGCCACGCTGCCGTCGAATTACACGTTCACCGGCGGCGACGCCGGCGTGCACGCGTTCACGAATCAGGTGACGCTGCGCACGAGCGGCTCGAGAAGCATCGTCGCGACCGACGTCGGCAACGGCGCGATCACCGGCACGACGAACGTCACCGTGAATGCAGGCAACGCCGCCGCGCTCGCCTTCTCCACGCAGCCGGCCCTCGCCACAGCGGGCGCTCCGTTCGGCACGCAGCCGGTCATCAGGACCGTCGATGCGTTCGGCAATCCGACCACGCAGAACATCGGCAACAGCAAGACCGTCACGATCACGCTGCAGACCGGCACCGGCACGCTGCAGGGCTCCGTGTCGATCAACATCGGCGACAACGGCCCGACGCCCGGCACCGCGACGTTCACGAATCTGCGCATCGACACCGCGGGATCGAAAGTCCTGCGCGTGTCGAACAACACCTACGGCACCGTCGACAGCAACGCCTTCGTCGTCAGTCCCGCCGCCGCGACGGTGCTCGTCTTCACCGGGCAGCCCGGCAGCGCGACCGCGGGCGCGGTGTTCGGTTCACAGCCCGTGGTTCAGGCCCGCGACGCCTTCGGCAACGACTCCTCCTCCGGCCTCGGCGGCAGCAAAATCGTCACGATCGCGCTGATCGCCGGCACCGGTCCGCTGCAGGGCACGTCGACGTTCGACATCGCCGGCAGCGGCCTCGCGACGTTCACCGATCTGCGCATCGACGCGAGCGGCACGAAGATGCTGCGCGCGACCGCGCCCGGCATGACCAGCGGGGACAGCAGCGCGTTCATCGTCGCGTCCGCCGCGCCGTCCGCGATCGTGAAGATCGCGGGCGACGGACAGACCGCCGCCGCGGGCTCGACGCTGGCGACCGATCCATCGGTGCGCATCGAGGACGCGTTCGGCAATCCGGTGCAGAGCGTCGGCGTGACCTTCGCGCCGCAGGCCGGCAGCGGCAGCGTCACCGGCGGATCGCAATCGACCGATGCTCTCGGCGTCGCGACCGTCACGAGCTGGACTCTCGGCCCCGTCGCCGGAACGCACACGCTCGACGTCACCGCCGGAGCGCTCTCGACGACCTTCACCGCGACCGCGACCTGCACGTACACGACGAAGGCGAGCGGCAACTGGAATTCGCCCGCAACGTGGATCGGCGAATGCGTGCCGACCGGCGCGAACGCCGTCACGATCGCGAACGGTCACACGGTCACCGTGACCGCGAACGAGTCCGCGGCGAGCCTCACCTTCGTCGCGAACACGATCAGCTCCGCGGTCAACATCAACAACGGCGCCTCGCTCACCGTCAGCGGCCTCGCGAGAATCAACGCGCCGCTCAACGCGAACGTCGAGTCGGTGATCGGCGTCGGCAACGGCACGTTCAACGCGGGCGCGCTCGAGCTGAACGGCGCAGGCAACCGCAAGAGCATCATCCAGATCCAGAACGGCGACGCAAACATCGCCGGCAACGCCGACTTCCCCGGCAATCCGCCGACGCAGCAGATCAACATCACCGGCTCCGGCTCGTTCAACATCCAGGGCAACTTCGCCGCGGGTGCAACCGTCAACGGCAGCGCCACCTCCACCATCCGCTTCAACGGCAGCGGCGCGCAGACCCTCGGCAATTACCACCCGGGCAATTCGTTCCCGAACGTCGACATCATGAGCAGCGTCACGATGCTCGGCGGCCTGACGATCGACAACACGTTGACCATCAACAGCGGCAAGTCGCTCTCGCAGCCAGGCAGCCAGTTGCATCTCAAAGGCGACTTCACCGACAACGGGACGTTCTCGACGAACGGTCTGGTGATCGTGAACGGCACGAACCCGCAGACGTTCGGCGGTCTCGTCGGCTCGATCGATTTCACCAACCTGACGATGGCCAACGCCGCGGGCCTGACCATCCTCAAGCCGATCAGCGTCGCCGGCACGCTCACGCTCACCAGCGGCAACATCAGCACCGGCGCGAACTCCGTCACGATCCTCGGCAACGGCGGCGTGACGCGCACGAGCGGCCACATCATCGGATACCTGATCAAGACCTTCCTCGCCGCGACCGCGAAGACGTTCGAAGTCGGAACCGCGAACGGCTACTCGCCGGTCACCGTCGCCGCGAACAGCGGCTCGTTCCCGACGACCTTCACCGCGACCGCGATTCAGGCGCCGCATCCGAACTCGCCGAGCGCGAGCGCGCTGCAGCGCTACTGGACGCTCTCCTCCGGCGCGATCACGAACGCCGACCTCACCTTCAACTACCTCGCGGGCGACGTCGTCGGCAACGAACTGCTCTACAAGCTCGGCAAATACAACGCGGGCTGGGCGTATCCGACGCCTTCGAACGTCGACGCAATCAATCACGTCGCGACGGCGACCGCGGTTGCCTCGCCATCGGGTGACTTCCATCTGCACGTCGCCGCGACCCAGCTGCGCGTGACGTCGGTCAACGGCGGCGCGAATCCGATCGCCGGCACGCCGTTCGGCATCACCGTGCAGAGCGTCGATGCGGGCGGCAATCCCGCGAACGTGTCGTCGACCACGACCGTCACGCTCACGCTGCAGACCGGCACCGGTCCGCTCGGCGGCACGCTGACCGGCCAGATCCTCGCGAACACGAACAGCGTCACGATCAGCGGCGTCACGTACACGAAAGCGGAGAGCGGCGTCGTCGTGCGCGCGACCGCAACCGCAGGGATGGTCCTCGCCTTCGATGACAGCGATCCGTTCACCGTCGATCCGGGACCGACGACGCGCTTCATCGTGACCGCACCCGCATCGACCGTCGCGGGCGCTGCGTTCAACACGACCGTGACCGCGGTCGATGCATACGACAACGTCACGCCCGCATTCAGCGGCACCGCTGCGTTCACGTCGAGCGACCCGGGCGCGACGCTCCCCGCGAATTACGCGTTCACCGGCGGCGACGCGGGATCGCACACGTTCTCCGTCACGCTGATCACGAGCGGCTCGCGCAGCGTGACCGCGACCTCGAACACGATCACCGGCTTTGCGACGGTCATCGTCAACGCGGGCCCGCCGAATCACTTCACTGTCACCGCACCCGCGTCCGCATCGGCGGGCGTCGCGTTCAACGCGACCGTCGCCGTCTTCGACGCGTACAACAATCCGACGCCGTCGTACATCGGCACCGTTTCATTCTCGTCGAGCGACGGCACCGCGACCGTGCCCGCGAATTACACGTTCATCGCGGGCGACGCGGGCTCGCACACCTTCTCCTTCACGCTGCGCGCAGTCGGCGTGCGGTCGATCAACGCCATCGACGGCTCGATCACCGGCAGCGCGAACGTGAACGTCGTTGCCGGCGCGATCGGCTCGTTCCTCGTCGAAGCGCAGGGCGGCGGCAGCATCGGCACGCAGACCGCCGGCGCTCCGTTCAGCATCCGCATCACCGCGCGCGACGCGGTCAACAACACCGCGACCGGATACACCGGCACGGCGACGCTGTCGACGACGGCCGGAACGATCGCGCCGCCGAGCGTGACCTTCACCGGCGCCGACGCGGGCGTGAAGACCGTCAGCGTGACCGTGACCGCCGGAGGAACGGCGCGCACGATCACCGCGACCGACGGCGCGATCAGCGGCACGTCGAACGCGTTCGACGTCAATCAGCCTCCGGGTGCCGATCTCGCGATCACGCTCGCCGGTCCCGTCACGATGGTTCCGACGTTGTCCGCGCCATTCATCGCCACGATCACGAACAACGGTCCGTCATCGTCGCTGAGCGCAACGCTCGCGCTGAACGTTCCTTCGGGTTGGACTGTCAACGGCCTCGCACCGATCGGCGCGCTCGGCGTCGGCGCATCGACGACGATCACGCTGCAGCTCACCGCACCGATCGGCTCCGCGCCGTCCGCGTACATCGTGACCGCGACCGTCACCGGCGCGACGAGCGATCCGATCGCATCGAACAACAGCGCATCAACCTCGACGCGCATCGGCGTGCTCCCCTGCCCGACCGGCGTCAGCAACATGAAGCCGGAAGGCAGCGGCGGCACGTCGGGCGACCTGTCGTGGATCTCTCCGAACGCCGACGCGTACGAGGTTTACTTCGGAGCGGAAGGCAGCGGCTGCAACACGTTCGCGGGACTCGTCGCCGATCCACGCTTCGCATTCCACGGACTCGAGACCGGCAAAACGTACGAGTGGCGCGTCGTCACGAATCGCGTCGGATGCGAGCCGATCGCGAGCGCGTGCGTGAAGTTCACCGTCGCGACCTGCGTCGCGCCGCGCATCAGCGGCATCGCCGAGACCGCGAGCCGCGCCGCGTATCACGTTCGCTGGAGCACGCTCACCGGCGTGAAGCAGTACGACGTGCAGGAGGCGGCGACGTCCGACTTCGCGAACGCGACGACGAGCACGACCGCCGCGCAGCAGATGCCATTCCGCCACGACGTGAAGACCGCGACCGCGTATTTCTATCGCGTGCGTGTCAGCGGCGGATGCGCGGATGTCTGGTCCTCGACCTTGCGCGTCGTGGTCCAGCCGCCGCAGTCGCCGAATGACACCGACTTCGACGTCGTCGTCGAGCAGGGCTCGACTGACACCATCACGCAGGACGCGCATTTCATCGCACCGGAAGGCCTCACCGCATCGGCAGCCGGATTCACCGCCGAAAGCAGCGAACCCTGGATCACCGTCACGCCCGCCTCGGGCGCGATTCCGTTGTCCGGATCCACGCTGACGATCACCGCAAACGCCGCGACTCTCCCCGCCGGCGCATCGACCGCGACCGTCGTCGCGAAGTCCACGACCGGCGCGACGCTCGCGTCGTGGCCCGTGACGATTCACGCGATGATGCCGGTCGAGGACGGCGGCAAGACCGCGACCTCGATCGAAACGGCGACCATCGCCGGCGTCGCGCATGCCGAAGGATTCGGCTCGTCATGGCGCTCGGACATCCGCGTCTTCAATCCGTCGACGAACACCGCACGCTACGACATCTGGTTCACGCCGTCGCGCACCGACGGCACGAAGAGCGGCCGTCACACGACGATCGACGTCGCATCGGGCGCGACCCTCGCGCTCGCGGACGTCGTTCGCCGCACGTTCGGCTACGGCAGCATGGCCGGCGAGAGCGCGACCGGCGCGATCGAGATCCGCCCCGCGAACGCGTCGCAGATCGCAATCGTCACCAGCCGAACGTACAACGTCACGACGGACGGCACCTACGGCCAGTACATGCCGTCGACGCTCTCGAGCGAATTCGCATCGAGCGGCACGACGCTCTCGCTGCAGCAGGTCGCGCAGTCGAAGAGCTATCGCACCAATCTCGGTCTCGTCGAAGGCTCCGGCCTCGGCGCCAGCGTCACGATCCGCATCTTCGACGCCTCCGGCTCGCAGCTCGCCGAGGTGCCGGTGGTGCTCGGACCGTTCGAGCAGAGGCAGATCGACTCGCTGCTCGCGGCGAACGGCATCACCGCCGACGACGCGCGCATCGAAGCGAACGTGACCTCGCCCAACGGCAGGATCGCCGCGTACGCGTCGGTCGTCGACAACGCCACGAACGATTCGACGCTCGTGCCGGGCGTGTCGCCCGCGCGCATTCGCGCCTCGCGCTACGTCGTGCCCGGCGTCGCCGACTTCACGACCTCGCGCAACACGTGGCGCAGCGATCTGCGCATCTACAACGCCGGCAATGCGTCGGTCACCGCGAACGTCTTCTTCTATCGCGACGGCGGCGACATGGAGCTGTTGCGCACCGTGACA
>Ga0075425_100009474_pt1 | contig 10366 bp, 8 predicted proteins | sample SoiMethybrSBSTD4_FD_75300 | JGI IMG/M metagenome (GOLD analysis project Ga0075425, IMG submission 75300) | Bulk soil microbial communities from a Populus tree surrounding site in Tennessee, USA - Soil MetaG P. TD hybrid SBSTD4 | ecosystem: Environmental > Terrestrial > Soil > Tree plantation...
GAGACCCAGATGCCGCCCACCTTCAGCATGTCGTCGGCGCGGCCCGCATACCAGAAGTAGCCGTCGGCGTCACGGTAGTACTTGTCGCCGGTCTGGATCCACGGCCCGTGGAGCGTCTCCTTGGTCTTGTCGTGCTTGTTCCAGTAGTAGGCCATCGTCGAGTCGCCCTTGACCCGCAGGTTGCCGATCTCGCCGTGCGGCACGGCGCGTCCCTCGTCGTCGACGATGACCGCCTCGTACCCCGGCACGGGCAGGCCGGTCGCACCGGGCCGGGTCTGGCCGGGTCGATTCGACAGGAAGATGTGCAGAATCTCGGTGGTGCCGATACCGTCGATGATCTCGACCCCGAACCGCTCGCCCCAGCGGGCGTAGAGCTCCTCGGGCAGCGCCTCGCCCGCCGACACGCACAGGCGCAGCGAGGAGAGATCCCAGCGCTTGTCGGCATCCTTGACGGCGAGCATCGCCGCGTACAGCGTCGGAACGCCGAAGAAGATCGTCGGGCGTCGGCGCGACAGGAGGTCGAAGACGCTGTCCGGCGTGGGGCGGCCCGGAAACAGGATGCTCTGGGCGCCGACGGCCAGCGGGAAATACCCGGCGTTGCCGAGGCCATAGGCGAAGAAGAGCTTGGCCGCGGAGTAGACGCGATCGGTCGCGCTCAGGCCGAGGACCTGCTTGGCGTAGGTCTCCGCGCACACGACCATGTCGTGCTGCAGATGGACCGCGCCCTTGGGAAATCCCGTGGAGCCGGACGAGTAGAGCCAGAACGCGGCGTCGTCGCGAGAGGTCGGCGCCGCGGAGAGCGTCGGCGACGCCTTGGCGACGTGATCCTCCCACGACAGATGTCCGCCCGGCGGTCCGCCGGCGACGAGCACGTGGCGAAGATGCCGCGCCTGGCCGAGGATGGGCGCCGCCTCCGCCAGCAGCGGCGCCGAGATGACGACCGCGTGCGCGCGACTGTCGTCGAGGAAGTAGAGCCAGTCAGCCGCGCGCATGAGCGTGTTCACGGGGACCGGCACGGCGCCGATCTTGATCGTGCCCCAGAACGTCCCGATGAACTCCGGCGCGTCGAGGCAGATCATGAGCACCCGGTCCTCGCGCCGGACGCCGAGCTCCTGCAGCGCGTTCCCCGTCCGGTTGACGAGCTCCTGCACGTCGCCGTAGGTCAGCATGCGGTCCTCGTAGTGAAAGGCGGGCGACCCCGAGCGGCCCTCGTCGACGTTCCGGTCCACGAACCAGGTGGCGACGTTGAACTCCGCTGGCAGCACATCGGACGCGTTCATGCCCGCTTCTCCTGTCTCGTTGGCACCGCGGTTGCTGCCAAACGGTGGGGAGGTGCAACAATGAAATCTCTGTCGGTTGCCGTTCTCAGCGCGTTACTCATTCTCGGGGTCGGCGGCTCGGTGATCGCCCAGCAGCCAGGGACTTCATCGAGCGCCCAGAGCGAGGCGACCAAGCCCGCTGACGACAAGGCTACGTCGTCGTCGAGCTCATCGTCCAGCGCCGCCGCTCCGGACCCCGGCAAGTCGGCGCCGTCGGCGCGGCCCGACACGCCCGGCGTCGGCAGCACGGATCGTTCGTCGTCCAGCTCGTCCACCAGCGTCGACGTGAAGACCGAGCGTCGGAGCGACTCCGGCAGCGAGACAGCGTCCGCGTCTCCTCGCACCGGTGGTGAGTCGCGGCGGATCTTCGGCCTCGAGCCGACGGCGGCCATCCTCATCGGCGCGGCCATTCTCCTCGTGGTGATCCTGGCGCTCGTCGCCATGGCCCGCGGCAGCAGCGAGACGGTCTCTCACACCGACATCGATCTCGATCGCCGACGGTAGGGCGGAGATCAGTCGAGCTTACCGGCGCGGGCGGCGTCGGGCCGCGGTCTTGCGCGGTGCCGATGCCGTCCGCGCCTTCCTGCGTACGGCGATCGCCTCGATCTCGACGAGCAGCTCGGGGCGCACCAGGCGGCTGACCACGAGGAGCGTGTTCGGCGGGTAGGCGCCGTCCGGGAACAGCGCGGGGAACACCTCCGCGCGCGCCTTCATGAAGCCGGCGATGTCGTCGGGGCGGGTCAGGAACGTCTGCAGACGCACGACGTCACGCATCGAGCATCCGCCCGCCTCGACCACCGCGCGGACGTTCTCGAGCGCCTGCTTGGTCTGTGCGACGACGTCGTCCACCGCGACGTGCCCCCCCGGGCTCATGCCGACCTGACCGGCGACGACGACCAGCTCGCCGGCCGACGCCACCACTCCGTGCGAGTACATCCCCAGCGGTGCTCCGAACCCCTTCGGCGTGATGACCTTCATTGCTGTCTCCTTATCGCGAGCCGCAGGCCGATCAAAACGGGCCAGGTGCTAGGCGCCGACGAGTCCCCGACCGAGCCGTATGCAGCATACGGTGAGGGAGCGGGACGAGGAGGCAACGACGCAGATGGCCCGTTTTCATCGGCCTGACTACGCCAAGCGGACGTACTCGAAGTCCGCGGGTTGCCCGTTGATGCCGCGGGCGGGCGGCGCGATCCAGTTGGCGAACTTGCCGAGCTCCGTGACCGGCCGCATGAGGCTCGCCACGTACGCCTCGTCGGTCTTCGTCGGCAGCCACTCGTCGCGGTGCGCGTCCCACTCGGCCTGGCTGACCACGCGACCGTCGGGCGACACACGGACGTCGCTGAAGCAGCCGATGGCCCGATGGAACGCGCGGTGCGGAAGCCTCAGCTCGAACGGCACGCCCGCGCGTGCGATCACCTGATTCCACCGCGCGAGACCCCTCGCGCAGTCGGCGACGTAGTCGTCGCGCAGCCGCTCGTTGAGCGACACCAGCGCGGGCTGCTCGCGCATCGTCACGCGGTCACCGTCGAGATCGGCCACCGCGTACGTCGCCTCTTTCAGCCGGTGGTCGTCGTCCTTCTTGGTCTCCTCGAAGCGGCCCTTGAGGCCCATCGTGTAGAAGTTCGCGGCGTTGGTCGAGATCTCCGAGCCGAAGAGGTCGAGCGACACCGAGAAGTGGAAGTTGATGTATCTCTGGATCGTCGGCAAGTCGATACCGCCGTGGGCGCGGACGTCGTCGGTGCGGTGCTCGCGCATCAGCTCGCACGTGCGCTGGACGATGCGCGCCACGCCCATCTCGCCCACGAACATGTGGTGGGCCTCCTCGGTGAGCATGAAGCGGCACGTGCGGGAGAGCGGATCGAAGCCGCTCTCGGCCAGGCTCGCCAGCTGGTACTTGCCGTCGCGGTCGGTGAAGAAGCTGAACATGAAGAACGACAGCCAGTCGGGCGTGCGCTCATTGAAGGCGCCGAGGATGCGCGGCTTGTCGCGATCGCCCGACCGCCGCTGCAGGAGGGCCTCGGACTCCTCGCGCCCGTCGCGGCCGAAGTAGGCGTCGAGCAGGTACACCATCGCCCACAGGTGCCGTCCCTCCTCGACGTTGACCTGGAAGAGGTTGCGCAGATCGTAGAGCGAGGGGCAGGTGCGGCCGAGATGCCGCTGCTGCTCCACCGAGGCGGGCTCGGTGTCGCCCTGGGTGACGATCAGCCGTCGCAGCGTCCCACGGTGCTCGCCGGGAACTTCCTGCCAGGCGGGCTGGCCCTTGTGGTCACCGAAGGGGATGACGCGATTCGCCTCGGGCTCGGCGAGGAAGATTCCCCAGCGGTACTCCGGCATCCGCACGTAGCCGAACTGGGCCCAGCCCTGCGCGTCGACGCTCACCGCCGTCCGCAGGTAGGCGTCCTTCGCCTGGAAGCCTTCCGGCCCCATGTCCCGCCACCAGCCGAGGAACTTCGGCTGCCATTCCTCCAGCGCGCGCAGGAGGCGCCGGTTGTCCTTGAGGTCGACGTTGTTGGGGATCCGCTCCAGGTAATCGATGCCCGACATCACACTCTCCTCCGGTCGAACTCGCCCCGCTCGCCTGTTCCGTACACGCGCAGCGCGCCCTTGGGGCCGACCGCGTTCGGCCGCTGGAACACCCAGTTCTGCCATGCGGACAGTCGCGCGAAGATCTTCGTCTCCATCGTCTCCGGCCCCGCGAACCTCAGCGACGCCTCGAGCCCGGTGAGCGCGTCCGGCGAGAATGCGGCACGCTCCTCGACGGCGATCCGCACCTCGTCGTCCCAGTCGATGTCGTCGGGCGTGAAGGTGACGAGCCCCGCCTCGTCGGCCGCGCTCGCGTCCAGATCCTGCCCGAGCCGGCCCTTGAGGTCGTCGACGCGGCCGGGATCGTCGAGGAAGCGGCTGGCCAGGCGGGAGAGCCCGTTGGCCATCGGGTAAGCGCCGAAGTTCATCGCCGTCAATCGCACCGTGGCGGGCGCACGGTCGTCGCCCTGTCGCCGGCCCTCGAGCATGTACGCGCGATCGGCGCCGAGCGCGAGCTCGAGCAGTGTCCCCGCGAACGCCGATCCCGGCTCGACGAGCGCGAACAACGACCGCGACGACACGTCCAGACGCTTGAACGTCCGCTTGAGGTAGAGCCGGATCTCGCGGACGAGCCAGTCCGCGCCGTGATCGGCCAGCAGCCGATCGTAGGCCTCGACGACGTCGGCGCGTCCCGTCGTCCGGAAGAGCCACAGCCCGATCTCGGGCTCGTTGGTGCGGAGGTGGAGGATGAGGTCGTCCATCTCGCGCGCCAGGGCCAGCGGCCAGAAGCCCACGCCGGCCACGTGGATGGCCGCGACGTCGTTCGCGGGCGGCATGTCCGGCACGGCGATGGTGATCTCGGCGATGGCCCGCGCGCGGTCGAGCGCGCACGTGACGTGCGCGTATGCGATGCGATCGCCGTCGATGGCGCGCTCGAGCGGCGTCAGCGCGATGCCGCGCGCATCCGCGGGTCGATCGCTCCGCGCGGCCAGGGCCTCGGCCTGCCGGCGGATGGTCTCCTCGAGCTTCGTCCGCGGCACGACCTCGTCGACGAGCCGCCACTCGACCGCCCGCTTGCCCTTGACCCCTTCCTCGAGCGTGCAGAAGAAGTCGGCGCGGTCGCGGCGGACGCGACGCTTGTCGACGAGCCGCGTGAGGCCGCCCGTGCCGGGCAGCACGGCCAGCAGCGGCACCTCGGGCAGGGCCACCGAGGTGTTGCCGTCGTCGGCCATCACGATGTGCTCGGTCGCGAGCGCGAGCTCGTACCCGCCGCCCGCGCACGGGCCGTTGATGGCGGTCAACCAGGTCTGCCGGGATTCGGCCGACGTCTCCTCGATGGCGTTCCGCGTCTCGTTCGTGAACTTGCAGAAGTTCACCTTCCAGCCGTGACCGGCCTGGCTCAGCATGCGGATGTTGGCCCCCGCGCAGAACACGCGGTCCTTGGCCGAGCGGAGCACGACGGCCGCGACCTCCGGATGCTCGAAGCGCAGCCGCTGGACGACGTCGTACAGCTCGATGTCGACGCCGAGGTCGTAGGAGTTGAGCTTCAGCTCGTACCCCGGCTGGAGGCCGCCGTCCTCGCGCACGTCCATCGCCACCGTGGCCACGCGGCCCTCGATGGTGACCTTCCAGTGACGATAGCGCGAGGGATCGGTACGGAAGTCGACCCGGACGTCGTCGTGACCGGCCATTGCCCTTCTCCCTACCGTGTCAGCCCAGGATGACCCACAGGGCCCGCGCCTTGCGGGCCCCGCGATTTTCCCACCAGTGCGGCGCGCCGCCGTCGAGGAGCGCGCTGTCGCCCGTCTCGAGCGCGTGCGTCTCGCCGTTGTAGTGCAGCGCGACCTTGCCGTCGAGAACGTAGAACAGCTTCATCTGGCCCGGCTGGATCACCACCTTGTCGGTGGCGATGCCCCGGGACTTTCCGTCCAGCGTGGAGACCACCGCCCGGATCTTGCCCTGGAACAGCCCCGCGCCCAGCACGGACCAGCGCTCCGAGCTGCCGTCGAACGACACCGCGGGGTATTCCCGCTGACGGCTGACGTGGATGCGTCCCTCCGGGCGTCCGTCGAACAGCGAGGCAATGGGCACGCCGAGCGCGGCGGCGATCTTGCCGACGGTGTGGAGCGACGGCGTGAGCCGTCCCGACTCGATCTGCGACACCATGCTCGGGGTCAGCCCGGCCTTCTCGGCGAGCTGCCGCTGCTGCAGCTCGCGCTCGAGCCTCAGCGCCTTGATCCGCGCACCGAGCGAGCTCATCGTCCGACCAGGGGGGCCTCGAAATGGCCTCCCAGACCCCCCAATGCTCCGACCGACCCCGCCAAGCCGGGCCGGTCGTCGATCACGCGCGCGCTCACGGGACTTCCTCGTCCGCGGGGCTGTCGAGGTCGAGATCGGCGATGCGGCGGAGGGCACGCGCCACGAAGACGCGCGTCATCCTCTTCCGGTAGAAGTGCGCGTAGTCGGTGTTGTCCAGCGGCTTGGAGGGGCCGGCCGCGAGGTCGGCCACGCGCGTGATCAGGTCGGGCGTGAGCCGCTCGCCGACGAGGGCTGCCGCCGCGGCCTTCGCCTCGCGCGGCAGCGACGCGACCGCACCGAGCACGATGCGCGCGTCGCGTACCCGGTCGCCGTCCATTCGCGCGGCAACGGCCACGCCGAGGACCGGGAAGTCGAACGAGCCGCGCCGTCTCAGCTTGAGGTAGATCGAGCTCCAGCCCTCCACCGGGGGCAAGAGGATCTCGGCCAAGATCTCGTCGCGACGCTTGGCCAGGTACTCGATGCCGTCGTCGCGGTAGAGCGCGGAGAGCGGGATCGTGCGCTCGCCCGACGCGCCGATCAGCCGCACCGTCGCGCCGAGGCTCCAGAGCACCGGCGCCGTGTCCGAGGACGAGACGGCCCAGCATCGCGGGCTGCCCGGCGCCACCAGGCAGATGTCGCCGTCCTTCTTCATGCAGAAGCCGATCGCCTTCCGCCACGCGAACGACTGGTTATAGTAGTTGCACCGCGTGTCGACGCAAACGTTGCCGCCGAGCGTGCCCATGTTCCGGAGCTGTGGCGACGAGACAAGGCCCGCCGCGGTGGCCAGCGCGGTAGCGTCGCGCGCGATCGCGGGATGCCGCGCGACGTCGGACAGCGTCGTGGTCGCGCCGATCGCGAAGCCGTCGCGCGCGCTGCCGCGCACGCCCGCCGTCTCGCGGATCCCGCGCAGCCCCACCAGCACGCCGGGCTCGAACTGACGGCGCTTCATGTTCGGATAGAGATCGGTCCCGCCCGCCACGAGCATCGCCGCCGGGCCGTGCTCGGCCAGCGCGCGCGCGGCGTCGGCCACGGTCCGTGGGGCCAGATAGGTGAACGGCGGCAGCCGCATCATGACGCAAACGGCCTCAGGGCGATCTCGTCGGCGGGCTGGCCGAAGGCGGATTCCACAGCGAGGGGCTCCTTGAAGGTGAAGAGCGGGAGCTTTTCGGGGCCCACACGTGGCGTCTTACCCTGGCGGCCGAGCTCGAGCGCGCGGAGAATCTTCTCGGGCGTGATCGGGATCTCGTCGATCCTGACGCCGACGGCGTCGTAGACGGCGTTGGCGATGGCGGGGATGACGGGCAGCAGCGGCCCTTGCCCCGCCTCCTTCGCGCCGAACGGTCCCTCGGGATCGTCCGTCTCCACGAGGATCGTGTGGATCTCCGGGGTCTCGAGGGTGGTCGGGCTCTTGTAGTCGAGCATGGACGGCGTCTTGTGCACGCCCTTGCGGAAGACCTGCGCCTCCATGAGCGCCTCTCCGATCCCCATGTACACGGAGCCCTCGACCTGCCCCTCGACCAGCAGCGGGTTCAGCGCGCGGCCGATGTCGTGGGCGATCCACACGTCGTGCAGCTCGATCTCGCCCGTCTCCGCGTCGACCGTCAGCTCGACCACCGACGCCGAGTACGAGTAGCACGGCGAGGGACCGACGCCGCCGCCCTTGTATTTGCCGGCGCGCTTCGGCGGCGCGTACGAGCCGGGAAACGCGAGCACGCCGTGCATCGACTCGGCGAGCGCGACGGCGGCGGGGAACGGCACGGCTCGTTCCCAGTCGTCGGGCACGCCGACCTTGCGGTCGCGGAACACGAGCCGCTCGGGCGACGTCTCGAGCTTGGCCGCCACGGCGCGCGCGATCGCCGCCTTCAGGCGCTCGGCGGCCTGGATGGCCGCCATCCCGCACATGAGCGTGACGCGCGAGGAGTAGGAGCCGAGATCCACCGGCGTGAGATCGGTATCGGCAGGATGCACACGGATGTCCTTCGGGTCGATGCCGAGCACCTCGGCGGGCAGATAGGCGAGGATCGAGTCGGAGCCCTGGCCGATGTCGGTCGCGCCGCAGAGCACGGTGACGCCGCCGCTCCGGTCGGCGCGGACGATCACGCCGGAGTGCGGCATGCTGTTCCAGTAGATCGCCGTCCCCGCGCCCGTCATGTACGCCGAGCACGCGATGCCGACGCCCCGCCGCTTGCCCGACGCCGGCGTGCGCCGCCAGCCTTGCCACTTCGCCCGCCAGCCCGACGCCTCCACGACCTTGTCGATGCACTCGTCGAGGCCGATCGTCGTGACCGTGAGATGGTTCGCCGTCTTCGTGAACGGCTCGACGAGGATGCGGCGGCGCACATCGGCGGGATCGAGACCGAGCTGCTCGGCCGCCTTGTCGAGCTGGCATTCGAGCGCGAAGCGAGGCTGCGGCGTGCCGTGACCGCGCTTGGGACCGCAGGGCGGCTTGTTCGTGAACACCCGCGCGCCCTCGAACTTGTACACCGGCATCTTGTAGGTCACCGGATTGATCACGCCGGTGTAGAACGTCGAGGCCACGCCGTACGAGCCGTACGCGCCGCCGTCGAGCCACGTCCGCAGGTGGCAGCCGGTGATGTCGCCCTCGCGCGTGAAGCCCGTCTTGATCCACATGAGGACCGGATGGCGGCCGCGATGGACGTAGAACACCTCCTCGCGGGTGAGGGTGATCTTGACGGGTCGACCGGTCAGCTGCGACAGCTTGCACACGGCGATCTCGTGCGCGAACGGATCGAGCTTGCCGCCGAAGCCGCCGCCGACCGGCGTGGCGATGACCCGGATGTGCGCGGCCGGTAGGTCGAGGATCTTCGCGAGCAGGCGGTGCACGTAGTGCGGCGTCTGCGTGGAGGACCAGAGGGTGAGCTTGCCGTCGGCGCCCCACTGCGCGACCGCCGCGTGCTGCTCCATCGGCAGGTGCGTGTTGCCCTCGAAGAAGAAGACGTCCTCGCGCACGAGATCCGCGCGGGCGAAGGCCGCCTCCACGTCGCCGAACTGGAGGGCGACGCTCTTGTGGACGTTCGGACCGTCCCCGTACTCGTGGATCCGGACCTCGGGATGCGCGAGCGAGTCCTCGATCGACATGAGCGCCGGTAGCGGCTCGTACACGACGTCGATCAGCTCGCACGCCCGCTCCGCCGTCTCCTCGTCGACCGCGGCCACGGCGGCGACCGCATCGCCGACGAGGCGCACCTTGTCGCGGCAGAGCGCCTCCTCGTCCTGGGAGACGGGCAGGATACCGAACTTGACGGGCGGCAGGTCGGCGCCCGTGATCACGCTATACACGCCGGGCACGGCCCGAGCGCGCGTGGTGTCGATGGCGCGGATCGCGGCGTGCGGATGCGGGCTCCGCAGCAACTTGGCGTAGGCCATCCGCGGAAGCACGAGGTCGTCGGCGTACTTGGTCTCGCCCGTGACCTTCGCCCACGCGTCGATCTTCGGCAGCGGCTGACCGACGACGGTGAACTCGGTCTTGCTCATGCGCGGGCGCCATGCATGCGGAGGGCGGCGAGCTCCACGGCGTCGAGGATCTTCGTGTAGCCCGTGCAGCGGCACAGATTGCCGGCCAGCGCTTCCTTGATTCCCTCGCGGGTCGGGACGGGCGTCGTGGCGAGCAGCGCCTGGGCGGTCAGCAGGATGCCGGGGGTGCAGTAGCCGCACTGTGCGGCGCCGAGCTCGGCGAACGCGCGCTGCAGCGGGTGAAGCTCGGCGCCGTCCGCCATCCCCTCGATGGTCGTGATCGCCGCGCCCTCGAGCTCGGCCGGCAGCGCCAGGCACGAGAGCACGGGCGCGCCGTCGACCAGCACGGTGCACGTGCCGCACTCCCCGAGCTCGCAGCCGTGCTTCGTCCCGGTGAGCCCGAGGTCCTCGCGCAGCACCTCGAGGAGCGTCTTGTGGACCGCGACCAGCAGCTCGCGGGCTTCGCCGTTGACGGTGAGGGTCAAACGCGCTTTCATCGGGCTCCCGTGGCCATCCGGTTCATCGACACTTAAGACCGGTTCAAAAATACTGAATCGTGCCGGACGCGTCAAGCGCGGACGGCGCGGGAGGAGCGGCATGCCGTACGCGCGCACCGACGACGGGGTCCGGATCTACTACGAGACGCACGGACGCGGCACGCCCATCGTGCTCGCCTACGGGATCGGAGGCAACGCCGATCTGTGGGACGTCAACCGCGACGCGCTGTCCGCGGAGCACCGGCTCGTGCTGTG
>Ga0075425_100009475_pt1 | contig 10365 bp, 14 predicted proteins | sample SoiMethybrSBSTD4_FD_75300 | JGI IMG/M metagenome (GOLD analysis project Ga0075425, IMG submission 75300) | Bulk soil microbial communities from a Populus tree surrounding site in Tennessee, USA - Soil MetaG P. TD hybrid SBSTD4 | ecosystem: Environmental > Terrestrial > Soil > Tree plantation...
GCGAAGCAGGTCCGGATCGACGGCCAGGATCTCCCGGTCGCGTGCCAGGTCCGTTCGATCGACGGCTTCTCGGCGCACGCCGATGAGCCCGAGCTGCTCGCGTGGCTGCGGAACTTCAGCGTCGCGCCGAAGCTGACGTTCATCGTGCACGGCGACCCCGCGGCCCAGGCCGCGTTCGAGCCGAAGGTGAAGGCGCTCGGCTTCGCGACGAAGGTGCCGGAGTGGCGCGAGACCGTGGAGCTCACATGACGCTGCGGCCACTCAAAGGCGTGTGCTTCGACTTCGGGGACACCCTGTTCCACAGCCCGGATGGCGCGGCGGTCATCGCCGAGGCCGGCGTGGCACCGCAGGTCGCGCGCGAGCTCTGGGACAAGATCTGGCGCGAGTCGAAGACCCCCGCGGCGATCGCGGTACAGCGCGATCTGTCGCCGGAAGCGCACCGCGCCGGCTGGACGGCGCTGTTCGAGCAGGCCGACGTCCACAAGCCCGGCCTCTCGACGATCCTCTACGAGCGCGTCATGGACCATCAGAAGTGGCTGCCCTACCCCGACGCCGAGCCGGTCCTGCGCGCGCTCCGGCAGCGCGGGCTGCGGATCGGCGTCGTGAGCAACGTGGCGGAGGATCTCCGGCCGGTCTTCGTCGCACGGGGCTGGGGCGATCTGGTCGACGGGTACACCCACTCCTACGAGCACCGGATCGAGAAGCCCGACGTCCGGATCTTCCTCGCCGCGTGCAAGGCGATGGGCACCCTACCGAGCGAGACGCTCGTGGTCGGCGACCATCCCGTGGACGCCGGCGCGGTCGCGGCCGGCTGCACCGTGCTGCTTCTACCGCACGTGGACCCTGGCCAGCCACGTGGCCTCGAGCGCGTGCTCGCGGTCGTGGGGAGCTAGGCCACCGGTCGGCGCGCGAGCGCCGCTTCGAGCAGGACCGCGTCCCCGCGACGATCGCCGACCTCGAGCTTCGCGCGGATCCGCGTGATGTGCACCCGCAGCGTCTCGGGGGAGAGGTCCAAGGCCTTCGCGAGCTCGACGCGCTCGACGTGCGTGCCCGCGGTCTGCAGCTTCTCGATCTCGTGGAGCACGCCGATCTCGCGCCACGTGAGCCCGATGGCGCGGAGGTAGTACGTCGCGTCGTCGAGCGCCGACGCAGCGACCGCGGACGCCGAATCCGTCTTCGCGCGCCTCACCGCGGCGTCGCCGCGCACTTTGAGGATGCGGGCGAGCCGCTGGGCCTCCGGATCGGCCTCGGTCGCGCGACCGAGCCACGCCGCGACGTCGGGCAGGTAGTACGCGAAACCCTCGCCACCGCGCACGGCGATGTCGCGCACGAGCTGCACGGCGCGGGCATTGCCACCACCGCGCACGAGCGACTCGCGGTTGAACGCGGCGTGGACCGCGGCGCCAAGGGACCAGTGGCCCATCCCCCGTGACTCGAACTCCTTCCCGACCTCGTCGAGCATGCGGACCGCGCCGCGTGGATCCCCGCGCTTGCCCTTCACGATGCCCCGCACGAAGTCGCGGAAGTGCTCGTCGGCCGGGAAGCCCGTCGGCGCGCGGGAGAGGATCCGCTCCGCGACCTCCGCCTCGCCGCGCAGGAGCGCGATGTGCGCGAGGTCCTCGGGAGCGCCTGCGCCGCTCTGCCGGCCGAGGCGGTCGCCGGTCGCGATCTCGCCACGCTCCATCCGTGCGCGGGCGAGGCAGAGGAGGGTGTACCGCCAGGCCGACGTGCCGTACGAGCGCAACCCCTCTTCGGCCCGCGTGAATTCGTCCACCGCGGGGTCGTTCTTGCCGGCGTACCAGTGCGCGAACCCGTTCGTGTAGGTGGCCCAGGCCGCTTCCCACGGGTCGCCGAGCTTCGCGGCGTGGCGTGAGGTCGATTCCGCGGCGGTCGCGGCGCCGACGTAGTCGCCGGTGTGCGCGAGCAGATGCGCGAGCTGCCGCTGCACCCGCGCGATGACCAGGTCCTTCGACCGGCCACGCGGCGCAGCCGCGAGCGCGTCCTCGGCCCATCGGGCGTCGGTGAGCGCCGCGGTGATCTCGTTCGCCGCGGTGCGGTTGATCGACTTCGCGAGCTGGAGCTCGGCGAGCATGAGCGGGTCGGCCGCGGCCTGACGCTCGGCCTGCTTCACGAGGCGGGCGACCTCGTCGCCGCGCACGAGGTAGTACGCGAGGTGCGCGAGATCGACCGCGATCCGCGCCGAGAGGAGCGGATCCTTCGTCTGCGCATGGAGCGCGGTGAGCTCGGCCCACGCGACGTCGAACGACTCGACGTAGGTCAGACAGCGTGCCCGGAGGATCCGGCGCTCGAGGGTCTGCCTCCCGACCGACAGCGTCGGCAGGAGCCGCTCGGCCTCGGCCCGCGACAGCGGCGCCAGAGCTTGCTCGCGGACGGTCGCCATGCCTAAGTAGTACGCCAGGAGTACGACTTAGGTTCTGGTGGCCTCCTCGGCGCCGATGTGGAGGAGACCGACGACCGCGCCCGACGCGTCGCGCAGGGGTTGGAAGATGAGGTTCACCCTGCCTTCCCGCACCGAACCGTCCTCATGGGTCCAGCGGACCGACGCGGGGACGCCGCTCGACCAGGGCCGGCCGGTCCGGTAGGCGTCATCGAGCGCCGCGCCGAACGCGGGGTCCAGATCCGGATAGACCTCGCGAACGCTCCGGCCGACGAGGCTGGCGGCCGTGCGGCCGGCGACCTCGGCGGCGATGCGGTTCACGAACGTATAGCGATGCTCGGGGCCCTGGCTCACCGCGACCATGAACGGCGCGCTCTCGTAGGCCCTGGCCTCCTCCTCGAGCGAGCGAGGCGCGCCGAGCGCACCGAGCTCAGACGGATGCGACGTGCGCCGGGCGACCGCGAGCCCGAAACCAGCCTCGGACAGGGCGAGGGCGATGAGCGCGCTCCGGCTCGCGACGTCGAGACGCCCGTACACGCGGGTCAGCGTGGCCTCGACCGCCCGCTCGCTGATCGCCAGCGCCCCGGCGATCTGCTTGTTCGCGAACCCGCGCGCGACCAGCTGCACGACCTCGAGCTGCCGCTCGGTCAGCCCCGGATGTTCGCCTTCCCCCGGCATGACGCCCCCTCGCACACCCGTACGGCAAGCCGTATCTGGTCGCCACACGCTACTCCGCCGTTCCATATGCATCGGAATGCGACGTGGGGAGGACAGGGTGAAGACCGTGCTCGTGGTCGAGGACGATGGAGCCATTGCCGAGACGATCCGGATGATGCTCGAGGAGTCATACGCCGTCACGATCTTCGACTCGCCACAGGAGATGCCGGAAGGTCCGGGACCGTCGCTGGTGATCACCGATCTGCTCGCGCGGAACGGCTACGACAGCGGTGCGGCCATCCGGGCGGTGCGCGATGCACGCGCCCGCACGGGCGCGCCGGTGCTGGTGCTCACCGCGCACGGCGCCGCAAAGGCCGATTGCGAGCTCGCGGCCGTGGCGAATGGCGTGCTCACGAAGCCGTTCCAGATGGACGAGCTGCTTGCGGCGGTGGAGCGCCTGACCGTCTAGCGCGGCGGGAAGTGTGGCTGCAGCTCCGCGACGTGCTCGTGCGAGTGGCGAGCCTGGTACGCGGCGAGCCAGCCTGCCGTCAACGGGCCGCGCTCGGCGTGCACGCCGATCCGGTCTCGAGCGCCCGGGCGCTGGAGGGTCTGGACGATCGCGGCATGCGCGGCTTGCAGGCGCTTCGACAGGGCCATGGCGTCGGCGTCGTTGTTCTTCCGTTCCGCATGGACCGCATCCTGATCGACGTTCGCGAGCGCCGGCCGATCCTCGGCAACGCAGCGTCGGACCCGCTCCGCGTAGACCTCGGCCATGTCGGTCACGTGCCCGATGACTTCCTTCGCCGTCCAGTCGCCGATCTTCACCGCGCGCAGCCGCTCGTCGGGCGTGCGCCGCACGAGCGCCGAGATCGTCGCGGCGTCATCGGCGAGCGTGAACGCGACGTCCTCGTCGTAACGGAGGTCGTCGGTCTTCATTCGCACATTCTCACTCGTCACCGGCCTCGAGCGCCGCGAGCCGGTCCGCCTCGTCGGCCTGCATGAGCGCCTCGACGAGGTCGTCGAGCTCACCGTCCATGCGGCGCGGCAGGTTCGACAGGTTATGGCCGAGCCGCTTGTCGGTGAGCCGGTCCTGGGGGAAGTTGTACGTCCGCATCTTCTCGGAACGCTCGCCGCGGCCGATCTGCGCGTTGCGCAGCGCGCCCGCCTTGGCGTCCTTCTCCTCCTGCGCCCGCGCGAACAGCCGCGCGCGCAGGACCGTCATCGCCTTGGCCTTGTTCTTCATCTGCGACCGCTCGTCTTGCTGGATCACGACCTCGCCCGTCGGCAGGTGGGTGATGCGGACCGCGGAGTCCGTGGTGTTGACGCCCTGGCCACCCTTGCCGCCCGCGCGATAGACGTCGATCTTCAGGTCGTCGTCGTTGATCTGGATGTCGACCTCCTCGGCCTCGGGGAGGACGGCGACGGTCGCGGTCGAGGTGTGGATCCGGCCCTGTGCCTCGGTGGCCGGAACGCGCTGCACGCGATGCACGCCGGACTCGAACTTCAGCCGGCTGTACGCGCCCTGTCCGGCGATCCGAAAGATCACCTCCTTGTACCCGCCCTTCTCGGAGCGGCTCGCGGAGAGCTCCTCGGCCTTCCAGCGATGGCGCTCGGCGTAGCGGAGGTACATCTTGTAGAGCTCCCCCGCGAACAGGGCCGCCTCTTCCCCACCCTCGCCCGCCCGGATCTCGACGATGACGTTCTTGTCGTCGAGCGGGTCGCGTGGGATGAGCTGGGTCCGCAGCTTGTCGGTCAGCCGATCGACCTCGAGCGCCGCGGTGCCTTCCTCCTCGCGCGCGAGGTCGCGGAGATCCGCGTCATCGCCCTCCTGCAGCTCGCGGGCGTCGGCGACGCGCCGCTCCGCCTCGCGCAGCCTCCCGATCGTGTCGACGATGGCCTCGAGCGATGCGTACTCCTGCCCGACGGACCGCAGCTTGTCGCGGTCGCTGGTCACGCTTGGGTCGCTCATCGCCTCACCGAGCTCGCGGTGGCGAGACTCGATCTGTTCCAGCCTGCCGCGCAGCTTGGGTGACAGCTCGGTCATGCGGCCGCGTCCCCCGCGAGCGCTTCCTCGAGCGACGCGATCGCCACCTCGATCATCGGCGCATCGGGCCGCCGGGTGGTGATCGCCTGGAGCAGCAGGCCGGGCGCGACGGCGAGGCGCATGAGGGGATTGTCCTCGTGCCCCGCGCCGAGGCGCAGCACCTCGTAGGAGATCGAGGCGACGGGGATCACGAGCACGAGCCGCACGAGTAGATCGACGAACAGATTCACCCGCGGCACGAACGCGAAGACCGCGATCGCGATGACCACGACGAACAGCAGGAACGCCGTGCCGCACCGCGGATGCGCGGTCGGGTACGGGGCCACGTGCGCCGCATCCAGGGGATCGCCGTGCTCGAAGGCATGGATGGTCATGTGCTCGGCCCCGTGATACGCGAAGACCCGGCGGATGTCCGGCACGAACGAGATCGCGACCAGGTAGCCGAGCAGCAGCGCGAGGCGGAGGAGCCCTTCGGCGATGTTCAGCCACAGCGTCGAGGGGATCGCCGAGCGCAGCAGGCCCGTCGCGACGTAGGGCACGCCGATGAACAGCATCAGTGCGACGACGAGTCCGACGGCCATGAACGCCGAGCTGCCGCCCGTCCGGAGCTGCTGCTCCTCTGCGGCCAGCTGAACGTCGGCAGAGCGCATGAGCATCCGCATCCCGTACCGAAGCGACTCCCAGAGGACGAACACCCCGCGGACGAACGGCGCCCGCGCGAGCGCGGAAGTGAGGAGCGGGGAGTCCAGCGCCTCGCGGTAGCGGTAGATGCCGCCGTCCGGCTTCCGGCAGGCGAGCGCGATCGTGCGGCGACCGCGGATCATCACACCCTCGATGACCGCCTGGCCCCCGTAATTCGCCGGCCGCGCGCTCATGCGGGTGCCGTCGCACGCCGCGGGACGGTGTGACACGTCCGGCAGCGCGCCTCGTAGGCCTCCTGCGCGCCGATGACGATGATCGGATCGTCGTAGTCCGCGGGGACACCGTTCACGATCCGCTGCGTCCTGGTCGCCGACTCGCCGCAGACCACGCAGATCGCCTCGAGCTTGTCCACCCGTTCGGCCAGCGCGAGCAGCGTCGGCACCGGACCGAACGGCTCGCCGCGGAAGTCGAGGTCGAGTCCCGCGCAGATCACCCGCCGGCCATCGAGCACGAGGGCCCGGACGACCTCGACGATGCCGGTGTCGAAGAACTGGACCTCATCCACGCCGACCACGCTCGTCTCGGGCTGCAGCAGTGGAATGATCTCGGCGCTCGACCGCACCGGACGGGCGTCGAAGGAATCGCCGTCGTGCGACCGGACGTGCTCGCTGCTGAAGCGATCGTCGATCGCGGGCTTGAAGACCTGCACCGTGCGACGCGCGATGACCGCGCGCTTCACGCGGCGGATGAGCTCCTCGCTCTTCCCGCTGAACATGCTCCCGACGACGACCTCGAGCCCACCCTGATGGTGGCCCGACGACGGGCGGGCGCTAACGCGTGGGAGCGGCCTCGGAAGCGGCCGGCTGCTCCGCCTTCTGCTGGCCGTAGCGCTTGTTGAAGCGCTCGACGCGGCCCTGCACATCGATGAGGTGCTGCTTGCCGGTGAAGAACGGGTGGCACTTCGCGCAGACCTCCACGTGGAGCTCCGGCTTCGTGCTGACCGTCTTGAACTGATTGCCGCAGGCGCACGACACCGTGGCCTCGACGTACTGGGGGTGGATCTTCGCTTTCATCGCTGGGTCTCCTTAGTTCGCGTTGGGTGTGACGTTCACCTTGCGGCGATCGTCCCGTGCGGGGCTGTATTTCACCGTGCCCGCGACGAGCGCGAACAGGGTGTGGTCCTTGCCGATGCCGACGTTCTCGCCTGCGATCAGCTTGGTGCCGCGCTGGCGCACGAGGATCGCGCCGGCATCGACGACGCTTCCCGCGTACTCCTTCACGCCGAGCCGCTGCCCAGCGGAGTCACGACCGTTGCGGGTCGAGCCCGCTCCTTTTTTGTGTGCCATTGCTTATGCCTCGATCTTCGTGATGCGGACGGTCGTCGTCTTGGACCGGTGGCCGGTGCGCTTGCGGGAGCGGGTCTTGTTCTTGTAACGGAAGACGATGATCTTCTCGCCCTTCCCATGACCCACGATCTCGCCGGTGACCTTGGCCGACGCGGCGTCCTTGACGCTGTCGCCGTCCGCCAAGAGCAGAACGTCGCCGAAGGTCACTTCCTTCCCGGGCTCCCCTTCAAGGGTGGCCACGGTCAGGATCGCGCCCTCTTCGACCCGGTATTGCTTCCCGCCAGTGCGGACGACTGCGTACACGGTTGGGGACCATCCGTACAGAAAAAGTCGCCGTGTCCGCCCGACACGACGTGGAGAGAAGTATACCGCTAGGCGGTCGCCGGAGCCATCTGCGCGGTGCGACGGGTCGCCCCGAGCCGCTGCTGAAGCGTCGCGATCCCGAGCAGCGCAGCGAGTCCCATGACCGACGCGGTGTACGCGACCGGGTGCTGGAACGGACCTGGCGCGTTGTAGCCGGAGCCGACCGTGAGCAGCACCGCGATGAACGACGCGGCGCCAAGGTTGAGGCCCCAGAAGATGAGGTTGTCGGCCCACGGCCATGTCCGGACCGGCGCCGCGGTGAGCAGCAGGATCGCGCCGAAGAGCGTGTTGGTCATCACGCCGATGAAGAACGTGTGGTCGAGCGCGTGGATCATGCCGAGCGAGATCTTCGTGAAGTCGCCCTGGGCCTGGATGATCGAGGCCAGGAAATAGATCTCGAGGATCAGCCCGAGAACGAGGAACGGCACGGCGATCGCGATGTGCCGCGTGCCGCTCGCCTCGCCCCACGGCGCCCTGAGCGCGCGGCCGCCGAAGCGCACCGCGATGATCACGATGCCGATCACCTGGAAGAGCGTCGCGATGCCCTGGAGCGGCGCGATGTTCATCCCGACGCCGATCGCGAGAAAGAGCCCGCCCAGGAACAGCACGTACGCCTGCGCGAGACCGGCCCGGCTCCGCGAGCCGCCGCCCGCGAGGCGCCACTCCGCGATGCCCGCCGAGACGAGGACCAGATAGCCGCCGATCTGCGCGGAGGCATGCGTTCCGATGAGGTCCGGCGCGGTCGGCAGCGTGATGCCGAGCGCCAGGAAGACCTGGATCGTCACGCCGATGATCGCGCCGATGGTGAGGATGGTGAGACCGAGCACGAGCGAGAGCTTCGGCACGTCGATCCGGCCGAAGCCTTCCGCGCGCGCCTGCGCGAACACCCACCACCACCAGTAGAGGATCACGAGCAGCTCGAGCGTTCCGGTGATCGCACGCGCCGCGAAGTTGCCGGACCAGAACGCGAGGACGTAGGCCGCAGTGACGAGCCCACTGATCATGACGTTGCGCGCGAGGGTCTCGCCACGGCCGGCGAACATCCAGATCGCCACGCCGATCACGCCCATGGTGATCCAGCCGAGGGTGCCCGAGTGCAGATGCGTGAGGAGCGTGTCCTGCGAAAGGGCGCCGAAGATGCGCGTGGCGTTCGCGAGCCCGAGCAGCGCGGTCAGGCCGAAGATGCCGAGCCCGAATTGGAACGCGCGGTAGACAGCTCGATCTGCGGTCATCATGCCGTCCCCCTCCTACTGGGGCGGCACAGTGCCACTACCGGGCGCGGGAGTCCAGCGTCACCACCTGGACGTTCTCCGGGAGCGAGCTGCGCGAGAGCGACAGCTTGGCGGTCGGCGCGATGTCCTTCACCCCAAGCTCGTGCAGCAGGCGCTCGAACGGGCTGTCCTTCTTGTTGGTCTCCGGGTCGTAGGACATCGGCACGACCACCTTCGGCTCGAGCTGGTGGATGATCTCCGCGGCCTGGGTCGCGCTCAAGTCCTCGTCATGGCCGCCGATCGGGACGAGCGCGACGTCGATGTCGCCGAGCTTCTCGAGGTCGGCGGTCGGGAGCACGTGCCCGAGGCCCCCGAGGTGGCAGATGACCAGGTCGTCCAGCCGGATGGCGTAGATCGTGTTCCGGCCCCGTTTGGCGCCACTCTCGTCGTCGCGGAAGGTGCCGATCCCGGTCACCAGGATCTCTTTCACCTCGTATTCGCCCGGGCCGCGGAGGACGACCGGCTCCCCGCCGACCGACCGGAGGCTGTTGTGACGGGGATCGTCGTTCGAAATGGTCACCAGGTCGGCCGCGGTCTTCGGGATCGCGGCACCAGACCGTGGGTCCGGTGGATCGGTCAGCACGACACCTTCACGGCCACGCAGCCGGAAGCACGCGTGACCGAGCCAGGTCAGGTCCATGGAGGAGTTGAGAATACGCCGAAACAAGGCAGCGAAGGCGTGGGTATGGATTGTTGACCGCACCAGCTGCCGGCCGGGAGATCCACGCTGACTCGGACCGACCAGGAGATCGTGCAGCGGTGCCTGTCCGGTGACGCGGATGCGTATGAGGCGCTGGTCGAACGCTATGGAGGTCGGGTGTACAACGTCGCGCTCCGGATCACGCATGACCCCGACGCCGCACGCGACTGCGCCCAGGACGCGTTCATCCGCGCGTACCGGGCCCTCCACCAGTACGACCCGGCCTACCCGTTCGGGCCGTGGCTCTTCCGGATCACGACGAACGCCAGCCTGAACTTCATCCAGCGGGGCCGCGGGCGCGAGATCACGGTCGAGGAATTCCCCGACGATCCGGAGCCTCCGGAGGCCGGGCCCGAGCTGTCGGCGGTCCGCAAGGAGGACGTCCAAGAGGTGCTGGACGCGATGGCGCTGCTACCTCCGGCATACCGGGCGGCCCTCACACTGAGACACATGCAGCAGCTGTCCTATCAAGAGGTGGCCGACGCGCTGGGGATCCCGCTCGGCACCGTGAAGACGCACCTGCATCGCGCGCGCGCTGCGCTCAAGACCACGCTCGCCGAACGGAGGGCCAAACGCTCATGAACGATCTGGAGAACGACGAGCTCGAGATCCACCGACTCCTCAGCGCGGCCAGGCCCGCGCCGCTTCCGGTCGGCTTCCGCGACGGGGTGATGGAGCGCGTTCGCGGCGATGGCCCGGCCACCCGCTGGGAATGGATCTTCGCCGCCGTACTGGCCCTGCCGAGCCTCGCGTACCTCGCGTGGGGACTCGTGTCCCATGGCGCCGAGCTCGGCGCGTCGTTCAGCGCGATCCTCGTCGCCGCGCAAGGGTTCGATCAGACCACCGGCGCCGACGTCGCGATCGACGGCCTGCTGATCATCTCCCTCGCGTTCCTCGGCATCGGAAGCGCGGTCGCCGCGCACGCGATGCTCCGCAAGACCGAG
>Ga0075425_100009476_pt1 | contig 10365 bp, 9 predicted proteins | sample SoiMethybrSBSTD4_FD_75300 | JGI IMG/M metagenome (GOLD analysis project Ga0075425, IMG submission 75300) | Bulk soil microbial communities from a Populus tree surrounding site in Tennessee, USA - Soil MetaG P. TD hybrid SBSTD4 | ecosystem: Environmental > Terrestrial > Soil > Tree plantation...
CTGGTCGCGCTCGAGCGGCTCGTGCCCACGGAAGTGCTGGATTCGAGCCGCACGTTCACGCTGCTTGCGGGCTCGCTGCTGCTCGTCACCGCCTGGGGCCTGCGCCGCGGCAAGCGGCGCGCGTTCGTGGCGGCGCTGTTCCTGTGCGCGGTCAGCGTGCCGGTGAACCTGTTCAAGGCGTTTGACATCGAGGAAGCCACGGTCGCGAGCGCGCTCATGTTCGCGCTGGGCGTGAGCAGCGAGGCGTTCCGCGTGCGCAGCCGCGAGCTGTCGTTCGCGATGCTGCGCTCGCGCGTGCTGTGGACCGTGGCCGGGCTGCTCACCTACGTCGCCCTCGGCTCGTGGTGGCTCGAGGTGCGCTACGGCATGGCGCACACGTTCGCGAGCGCGTTCGCCGATGCGTTCACGCGCCTGTTCGGCGTCGGCGACCCCGGCGACGTGCCCGCGCACCTCTCGCGCTACCACAAGCAGGTCCTCGCCTGGTACCTCGGCTCGCTGCCGCTGCTCGCGCTCACGCTCGCGGTGACGCTGGCGCTCGCCTCGCTGCGCCCCGCGCGGCACCGCCGCCAGCACCGCGCCGAGGCCGCGCGCGTGGAGCGGCTGCTGCGCGCGTACGGCGCCTCCTCGATCTCCTGGTTCGCGCTCGGCGACGACGTCGACTACTTCTTCAGCCGCAATGAGCGCGCGGTGATCGCCTATCGCTTCGAGTCCGACACGCTGCTCGCGATCGGCGATCCCGTGGGACCCGCGGAGGAGCTGGGACCGCTGCTCGCGGAGTTTGCCGAGTTCTGCCGCCGCCACGACTGGCCGTTCGCGTTCTTCCAGGCGCGACCGGAGCTGTTGCGCCTCTACGAATCGCTGGGCTGGCGCGCGCTCCACATCGGCGAGGACCCGGTGCTGTGGACGAACCGGTTCACGCTCGAGGGCGGCGCGGTGTCGCAGGTGCGGCGCGCGGTGCGCAAGGCCGAGTCCGCCGGGCTCACCGTGGTGCAATCGCCCGCCGGCGAGGACCCGTTCGCGCCGGGTGCGGGGCCGCCCGGCTTCGCGGACGAGCTGCGCGCCGTCTCCGACGACTGGCTGCGCGGGCGCCACGGCGGCGAGAAGGGCTTCTGCATGGGGCGCTTCGACGTCCACGAGCTGCGCGACGTGTGGCTGCTCGCGGCGTGGAACCCGAGCGCGCAGCGCGTCGAGGCGTTCACCACCTGGGTGCCGATCCCGGCGCGGCTCGGCTGGGCGCTGGACCTGGGCCGCCGGCGCCACGATGCCGCGGCCGGGGCGATGGACCTGCTCGTGGTGCGCACCGTGCAGGCGGCGCGCGAGCGCGGCGATGCGATGCTGTCGCTCTCGCTCTCGGCACTCGCCATGGTGCCCGACGAGCACGAGAGCGACACGGTCATGGGCGAGCCTCCGCCCGAGCGCACGCGCGAGTTCCTGATGGAGCACCTGGCGCGCTTCTACGACTTCAAGGGCCTGTTCCGCTGGAAGCGCCGCTTCGATCCCGCGTTCGAGGACCGCTATCTCGTCTACCCCGCCGCGCTCGCGCTGCCGCGCGTGGCGCTGGCGCTGATCCGCGCCCAGAGCCCGGCCGGGCTGCTGTCCTACCTGCCGTGGGCGCACCGCCCGAGCGGGACGCCCGAGCGCGGCGCGGAGGCGAGCGGCGAGCCCGCCGGAGCCAGCGAGGAGCCGGCGGACACAGCTTCGCCGCGTACCCCGGAGCCGGCGTGATCGCGGCGCTGCTGCTCGCGGCCGCGCTCGCCACCGAGGCGCCGGCCGCGACCCCGGCGAAGGGCACGCTCACGCACTACCAGATCGACGCACCCGAGGTGCGTGACCCGAAGCGCGACGTGCGCGTGTACACGCCGCCCGGCTACGACGATCCCGCCATGGCGAGACGGCGCTACCCGGTGATCTACCTGCTGCACGGCTGGCCGGGCTCCGAGGGCAACTGGCCGAACATGGGCCACGCCGCGCAGACCGCGGACTCGCTCATCGCCAGCGGCCGCATCCCGCCCGTGGTGCTGGTGTTCCCGGACGGGCGCGGCAAGGGACTCCTCGGGCGCTCGCTCTACATCGACTCCTACGACGGTCAGTCGAAGGTGGAGACGTTCATGACCCATCGCCTGGTGTCGTGGGTGGACTCGACATTCCGCACCATCCGCTCGCCCGAGGACCGTGGCGTCATCGGGCTCTCCGACGGCGGCACCGCCGCGATCAACTTCGTGCTCCAGCACCCGGACCTGTTCGGCGCCTGTGGCAGCCACAGCGCCGATCTGCGGCTCGCGAAGGGCATGGGCATGGGCGGCGTCATCGGCCCCGAGCCCGGCGCGACCCAGCTGCTCGAGGCGCACAGCCCGCTCGTCTACGCGCCGGAGGCGCTCGAGCACCTCGACACCCCGGTGATCTACTTCGACTGCGGCGCCGACGACGAGAGCGCGGCCGAGAACCGCGAGTTCGACGCCATGCTGACCAAGCTCCACGTGCCGCACACGTACCACGAGTTCCCGGGCACGCACGAGTGGAAGTACTGGCGCTCGCACCTGCCGGGCTCGCTCGAGGCCGTGACCGCGCGGATGCACGCCGAGTGAAGGTCGTCTAGGCTCCGCTCCTCGTCACGGAGGATCGGATGACCTGGATCAAGAGCGTGCCGACGGCGGAGGCGGGTGCGGAGCTGGCGGCGGCGTACGCGAGCGCGGCTTCGTTCTCGAAGCACGGCCGCGTCTCGAACCTGTGGCAGGCATGGGGGGCCGACGCGCCCGGGCTCGCCACGCTCCACGCCCACTATCGCGCGCTCATGGGCGATCCGTCGCCGCTCGCGCCGAAGCAGGCGGAAATGGTGGCGCTGGTGGTCTCGGCCACGAACGGCAACGGCTACTGCGTCACCCACCACGGCCTGCGGCTCGCAGCGCACACGGGCGAGCCGCTCGCGCGCGCGGTGGCGCTCGATTACCGCGAGGCGAACCTCGCCGCGCGCGACCGCGTGCTCCTGGACGCCGCGGTGGCGCTCACCTGCGAGCCCGCCGAGCGCACGAACGCCGACATCGAGCGCCTGCGCGAGTACGGCTTCGATGACGCGGCGATCCTCAAGCTCACCGAGATCACGGCGCTCTACAACCTCGTCAACCGCGTCGCCAGCGCGCTCGGCGTGTCGCTCGAGGACGGCATGAAGCCGTGGGAGTTCGGCGCGCAGAAGTAGGCTACTTCCCGCTCTTCTCCGTCGCCTTCTTCTGCTCCGCCTTCTTCGCCTCGTCCTTCTTCTTCTGCTCCGCCAGCTCGCGCTCCGTCCATGGCGGCACGACGTTGTTCGCGCGCGCGTAGGCGATGAGCTGCCCCAGGTGCTCGTGCGAGTGCGACATGAGCACGAGCATCATCGCGCGCTTCGTGATCTTGGTGCCGAAGTAGTCGGTCTGCACCTCGAGCAGCGAGTCCGGCGTGTCGGCGATCGCCGTCCTCGCCCACACGTACGACTCCCTGAGCATCTGCCGGATCCGCGCCGGTTCCATGGTCTGCGAATCGAGCTTGATCAGCTCGTCGTGGCTCATCGGCGGCTGGCCGCTGTAGAACGACGCGTACAGGTAGTTCCCCTGCACCACGTGCAGGAACACCTGGCCGGTGGAGCGCACGTTCTTGCTCGGCTTCCACGTGTACTTGGCGTCCGGGATCGCGTTCGCCAGCTCCTGGATCTTCTCGCCCGCGTCCAGCATCGAGGCGATCAGCTCGCCGCGGATGCCGGCGGGCTGGAGCGCCACGCGATGCCCCGGCCGATCGAGCGAGTCCTGGGCGGACGCCGATGCGGGAACGAGCAGCGCGGCGCATGACAGGGCGATGAAGCACCTGCGCATCGGAAACCTCCTACGGGGGGCGTACGATCGGAACATAGCGCCGGACGGAGTCAGCGTCATCCCCGGAGAGCTTCCTCGTAGATGGCGATGAGCCCGCGCGCGTGGGTGTCGGGATCGAACGCTTGTCTCGCACGCGCACGTGCCGCCTCGCCCCAGCCGCGTGCGCGCTCCGGCTCGGCGAGCGTCCGGCGCGCCGCCGCGACCAGCGCCGCGTCATCGCCCGGCGGCACCAGCAGCCCGGTGACCTCGTGTTCCACCAACTCGCCGAGCGCGCCGATGCGCGACGCGATCACCGCGCGCGCGTCCAACTGCGCCTCGGCGACGGCGTAGCCGAACGTCTCCGGGAACAGGCTCGGCACCACCACCGCCCCCGCGCGCGCGCGCACGGCCGCGAGCACGTGCGGGCCCAGGTGCCCGAGCAGGCGCACACCCGCGTTCGCCTGGTCCGCGAGCCAGCCGGCAAGCGGTCCGCCGCCCGCGACCACGAGCGGCGTGGGCGCGATGCCGCGCGCGAGCGCGGGCAGCAGCCGCACGCCTTTCTCCTCGGAGAGCCGGCCGGCGTAGAGCGCGAAGCGCTCGGGCAACTCGGGCACACCCGCGGCGCCGGGCACGGGGGCTTCGACGCCGTGCGCGAGCAGGCGCACGCGCGCGGCGTCGGCGCCGAGCGCCACCGACTGCTCGCGGACGAAGCGCGACGGGGCGATCCAGCACCGTACCGGCCGATAGGCGCCGCGGCGGTCGTGGTCGTAGGCCTCGATCGCCCCCACGAGGCTCTTCAAGCGCGAGCGCTGGACACAACCCACGGCCACCGCATGCCAGTGGTGTCCGCCCTTGCAGCGCACGCACATCTCGCCGCGTGCGAACAGTACGCGGTTCGTGCACCAGGGCTTGAAGTCGTGGAGCGTCATCACCACCGGCACGCGTGCGCGCTCGAGCCCCTCGATCACGGACGGCGTCAGGTAGCGGCTCGGCGCGTGCACGTGCGCCACGTCGGGCTGCCACGCGCGCAGCAGCCCCGCGAGCGCACGCGCCGCCGGCGCCGACCAGATGGCGCGCGGCAGCTGCGCCAGCTGGCGCCACGCCGGAGTCGTCTCGCTGTAGTCGGCGGCGGGCGCGAAGTGGTCCGCGAACGGGCTCGGCAGGTTGTGCGGATCGCGGATCGCGAAGTGCGCGACCTCGTGGCCGGCGCGCTCGAGCCACGCGGTCTCGTCGAACACCGTGCGCTCGACGCCGCCCTTGAGCCAGTGGAACGCGTTCAACATGAGCACGCGCATGGCGGGGATCAGCCGGCGGTCGGTTCGAGCGGGAACTCCACGAGCGCCGTGCCGAGCCCGGGGGCGGTCTCGTGCTCGAGCACGCGCCCGGGCAGGTCGCCGAGCAGGAAGCCGCGCAGCACCTCGAGGTGGCGGAGCTCCGCCTCCGGCTGCGCCTTCTCGAGCAGCGGCGGCTCCAGCTCGGCCAGCGCGCTCCATGTTCCCTGCCTCAACGATTGCAGCACACGCTCGTCGAGCTCCCGCGCCTCGTCGAGATCCCGTCGCAGGTTGAACGCATGGAGATTGAACGCAAGCGCGCCGCCGACCACGAACGCCACGCGCTCGGGCCGTTTCACGAGCGTGTGCCGCATGGACTCGCCCCAGGCCCGGTGCATGGCGCGCGGCGCCCCGGCGAGCGAGACGGGCACCACCGGGACCCGGCGCCCGCGCACGAGGAAATGGAGCGGCACCGTGAGCGCGGTGTCGATGCCGCGCTGCGCGCACGCGGCGCGCACGCCGGCGCGCGCGGCGTCGTTCACCAGCGCGCGCGCCAGCTCCGGGAAGCCGGGGCAGTCGTAGCGCGGCTCGACGCCGAAGCCGGGCAGGTCGATGACGCTCTTGTGCGCGCGCGCGTCGTCGGCGTGGAACGGGCCCGCGCTCACCCAGCGGGCGGAGAGCGCCACCAGCACGTCGGGCTTCTCGGCGGCGAGCCGCTCGCCCGCCGCGGTCACGGCCTCGATCATCTCGGTGAAGTCGCCCCGCTGCTCGTCGATGAGCATGGTGGGCACGCTGGGCAGGAGCAACGCGCGCGACGTGAGCATGGGGACCCGAAGGTGGCGCAGCGCGTGCGCACGGTCAAACGTGGCGCGGATGCCGTATGCTGCCGGCGATGACCGACTGGGATGCGCGCTACACCGACGAGGGCTGGGCGTTCGGCAAGGAGCCGAACGATTTCCTGCGCGAGCAGGGCGGCCTGTTGCCGCCCGGCCGCGTGCTCTGTCTTGCCGAGGGCCAGGGGCGGAACGCCGTGTGGCTGGCGCAGCGCGGCCACGAGGTCACCGCGGTGGACCAGTCGGCCGTCGGGCTCGAGGGCGCGAGGCGGCTCGCGGCCGAGCGCGGCGTCACGCTCACCACGCTGCGCGCCGACCTCGACGAGTTCGAGATCGAGCCCGGCGCGTGGCAGGGCATCGTGAGCATCTACGCGCACGTCTCCGGCGACGTGCGGCGCCGCGTGCACGCCCGCGTGGAGACGGGCCTGGCGCCGGGGGGCGTGTTCCTGCTCGAGGCCTACCGCCCGGAGCAGATCGGCCGCGGCACCGGCGGGCCGTCCGAGGACGACCGCATGGTGAATCTCGAGCGGCTCAGGCGGGAGCTGCCGGCGCTCGAGTTCGTGGTCGCGCGCGAGGTCGAGCGCGAGGTGCTCGAGGGCCACCGCCACAAAGGCATGAGCAGCGTCGTCCAGCTGGTCGCCCGCCGCCGGGGCTGACGCGACTCAGTGGTGGCGGATGCGGAACTCCGCCGCGGCGCGCTCGGCGGCGCGCTCGTTTCCGGCGCCCACCGCGACGCCCTTCTCCTGCGCCACCGCGAGCAGCTCGCTCGGGAGCGGGAACATGATGCGTTCCTCGACGAGCGTGAACGGCTCCACGGCGTAGGGGCCCAGCGCGCACACGCGGTCCACGCACGCCTGCACCACGGACTCGGGCGTGGACGCCCCCGCCGTGAGCCCCACGTCGCCCGTCAACCACTCGGGCTGGATCTCCTCGGGCCCCTCGATCAGGTACGCGCGTGCGCCCAGGGCCGCCGCGACCTCGACCAGCCGGTTCGCGTTGCTGCTCGTCGGCGCGCCGACCACGAGCACGGTGCGGCACACCGGCGCCATGTGCTTCACCGCGTTCTGGCGGTTCTGCGTCGCGTAGCAGATGTCGTCCTTCGTCGGCTCCTTGACGCTCGGGAAGCGCTTCTTCAACGCCGCCACGATCGCGGCGCAGTCGTCGAGCGACAGCGTCGTCTGCGTGATGTAGGCGACCCGTTCGGGATCGGGGAGCTCGAGCTTCTCCACCTCCGCCACCGACTCGCAGACCACGATCGAGTCCGGGGCCTCGCCCAGCGTGCCGATGACCTCGACGTGCTGGCGGTGTCCCACGAGCACGATCGAGTAGCCCTGCTTCGCGTACTTGAGCGCTTCCAGGTGCACCTTGGTGACGAGCGGGCAGGTGGCGTCGAGCGCGCGCAGTCCGCGCGCGCGCGCCTCCGTGCGCACCGCGGGCGAGACGCCGTGCGCGGAGAAGATCACCACCGCGCCGCCGGGCACGTCCGCGAGGTCGTCGGTGAACACCGCCCCCTTGCGGCGCAGGTCCTCGACCACGTGCCGGTTGTGGACGATCTCGTGCCGCACGTAGATGGGCGCGCCGTAGACCTGGAGCGCCATGTCCACGATGTCGATGGCGCGGTCCACGCCGGCGCAGAATCCGCGCGGCGCGGCGAGCCAGAGCTTGCGGGTGGGCGGGGTCATGCTCCGCACGCTAGCGTACGATTCCCGCCCCGGCCAGTCACCGGACGCTCTTCCCGAGCGTGTCGGCGCGGGCGTAGCGCACGCTGTCGGCGCGCAGGAGCGAGCGCAACGTGTCGGATGCGACCGCGCTGTGGAGCGCGACCATGCTCGCCCCGGCGCGCGCCCGGTCGGAAGGGTTCGCGTAGCGGAGCCACGCGTCGCGATACGCGGCAAGTGCCGCAACGGTGTCGCCGGCCGCGAGCTGCATCTCGCCCAGCAGCCAACGCGGCTCACCCAGCTTCGGCGAATCCCGCACCGCGTTGCGCGCGATCTCGAGCGCGATGTCGGTCCGGCCCTGGCGCACGAAGTGGCGCGCCGCGCCCTCGCGCACCTCGTCCTCGGGGCCCACCTCCAGCCAGCGCTTCCACACCGCACCCGCCTCCTGCTCCCGGCCGAGCACGACCAGCTCGCGGATCTGGCCGCGATAGGCGTCGAAGTAGGTGGAGTCGCGCCGCGCCGCCTCGCGGTAGTGCTCGAGCGCCGCTTCGTGGTTGCCGGAGCGGCCCTCGAGGTTCGCGAGGTTGATGAGCGTCGGGATCTCCTTGGGGTCGATCGCGAGCGCGCGCTGGTAGGCGTCGCGCGCGGCGCGGGTATCGCCCGCGTCGGCGTGGAGCACGCCCAGGTCGCGCCACGCTGCGGCGTTCTTTCCGTCCAGTGCGATCGCGCCCTTGAGCGCGCGCACGGCATCGTCGCGACGCCCGACACGCGCGTAGGCGAACCCGAGCGCGCGCCACGCCTGCGAGTCGCCCGGGGCGCGGCGCGTGAGCTCCTCGAGCATGCGCACCGGGCGCAGCGTGTCGCCCAGCTCCGCGAGCATCAGCGCGTACTGCCGCGTGGCATCGAGGCGCTCGGGATCGCGGCGAAGCTCCTCGCGGAACGCGCGCGCCGCCGGGTCGTACTGGTGCTTCCACGCGAACAGCATCCCGACGCGGAAGCTGGGGCCACGCAGCGTGGGATCGGTGCGCGCGGCCTCGACGTAGGAGACGATCGCGGCGGCGTAGGCCCCGTTCTCCTCGAGCAGGCGCCCGCGGGCGTACTGCTCGCGCGCCCGCTTCTTCGCCGCGGCGCCGCTCGTATCCTGTGGCGCGCCCGCGGGTGCGGGTGCGGGCCTGGGCGGCACGATGAGCGGCGCGGGCGCGGACTCGGGCGGCGTGCTGTCGCGCCGCGCCGTGTGCGCCGCGGGCTTCGGGGCCTTCGTCGCCGCGGGCTTCTGGGCGTGCGCCGGCGCTGCAGCGAGCAGCAGCGCCAGCAGCAGCGGCAGTCGCGCGACCCGTGATCGATGGGGCATGGAGGCGAAGACACTAGCACGCTCGCGGGCTCCCGCGTTCCGGTGTTGCCAAGTCGGGCCCCTCGCGATCCGGCGCCATGCGCGATGCGGCGCGTGCGGGTTTCCACCCAGCGCCACGCGTGCGCACTTCCGCTGACCTGCGCGATGGAACGGGCGCTTCGCACGAGGAGCGGCCGGTACCCAGCGCCCACCCGGGCTCGGAACGTGGAGGACGCTGCCGGCGCGCCGATAACCTCGGCATGATGACGAACGCCGCGATCGGCTCGGCCTTCTCGGTACGCGACCACGTACCCGGCCCTCGGCTGGCCCGTGCCCAGCGATTCGCGGCGTTGCTCTTGCTGTCGCTGTTCGCGCTCGGCTCACTCGTTCCTGGCGATGCCATCGCGCGCGCGGTGAAGGACCGCACCGCGAAGGCGAAGCGCGAGAGCGGCTGGTGCTCCTACTACGGCCGCGGCTTCTACCACCGCCGCACCGCGAGCGGCGAGCGGTTCGATCCCGACCGGCTCACCGCAGCGCACCGCACGCTGCCGTTCGGCACCCGCGTGCGGGTCACGAACCTGGCCAACGGCAGGCGGATCGTGGTGCGCATCAACGACCGCGGCCCGTTCAAGAAGGGTCGCGTGCTGGACGTGACTCCCGCCGCGGCGCGCCAGCTGGGCTTCGCCACCTCGGGGCTCACGCGCGTGCGCCTGGACGTGCTCGGCAAGCTGCCGGCCGGCTACGTCACGCTCATGGACGCGCCGGCGCCGGCGAAGCGCGCCCGCAGCGTCAATCGCGGCTGATCGCCGCGGCGCTCGCGGGGCCCGCACGCCCCAGCACCACCGGCGGCGATGGCGCGGCGTGGACGAGCATCCAGCCCCCGGCGCTCACCACGGCCGGATAGCGCCGCGCGTCGCCGCCGCTCACGCCCGCGTAGTGGTCGCGCGCCACCAGCGCCCAGCGCCCGCGGTCGAGCGCCGCGCGCACGCCGGTCGCGGTGCCCGGCGCCTGGACCAGCGTGCGGTCGCTGTAGAACACGAATTGGTGCGCGACCGAGAAGTAGTTGCCCCCGGCGAACTGGATCGCGTCCTCCTCTGGCACCAGCGAGCGTGCGGCGGCGGCGAGCAGCTGGATGTCGGGCCGCCGCGGGGCGGGTGAGCCGATGGGCGTGAGCGCCAGGAACGCGCCCGCTGCGGCCGCGAGCGCGAAGCCGCCGAGCACGACGCGCATGCGCAGCCGCTCGCCCGGGATCCACGTCCCGAGCGCGCGCGCCGAGAGCAGCGCCAGTGCCGGGAACACGCTCATCGCGTACCACAGCTTCTGCTCGTGCGCCGCCGAGAGCAGGCCGAGCACGACCACCGGCCACGCGAACAGCAGCCGCGCTCCGTCGCGCGGCCTCCACTCGCGCGGCTGCGTGCTCGCCGATGTGTACACGGTCACCGGCGCGAACGACTC
>Ga0075425_100009477_pt1 | contig 10365 bp, 9 predicted proteins | sample SoiMethybrSBSTD4_FD_75300 | JGI IMG/M metagenome (GOLD analysis project Ga0075425, IMG submission 75300) | Bulk soil microbial communities from a Populus tree surrounding site in Tennessee, USA - Soil MetaG P. TD hybrid SBSTD4 | ecosystem: Environmental > Terrestrial > Soil > Tree plantation...
GTACGACGACTGATTCCAATACGGATAGTGCCAATAGCGAGGCAAGCCAATCCACCTCGTCCCCAACATGAAGCCCGCCCCGGTCGCCACGTCCTCGAGAGCAAGCTGCAGTTCGATCAGAAGGAGTGTCGCGGCGATGCCGACGACGGCTGCGCGAAACGCCAGCTGCTTGTTGCTGCGAATGTCCTTCCACGAACCAACGACGAGCAGCGCCGCGATCTGCGCCAAGTACCACAGTCGTGATCGATACCGCGCCTCTTCGGCGATGTCGCCGAGCAGTGCGTCCACGTCCTGCGACGGCAACAGACGACGGACGAACCTCACGCTGCCTCCGTCCGCCGCGTCGCGAGGAATCCTGCCGAGAGCATCAACAGGTCCTGCACGAACTGGTGGGTGAGCGCCGACTGGAACTGCACCGCGAGGCGGTGCCATCCCGCGTCTTCCGGATGGAACGCTGCGACCACCATCCCGGACACGAGCATGAGTACGCAGACGGCGGCGAGCATGAACCCGCAATACGCGACGACCATCGTCACGCCCCGGTCGCGGGCCAGCCGTACGATCAGCCATCCTAGTACCGCGCTCATTGTCAGGTCGATCGCTTTGTAAACAGCAACGAAGGCCGCGACTGAGATGTCCGGGCGCCACAGGTTCAACAGCCTGGCGATCGCCGAACTGACAATCAGCAGGTAGACAAGCGCCAGCGCGCTCGCGCCGAGCGCCGCCAGCTTGTGTTTGCGGATGTCTTTCCACGAGCTCGCCGCGACGGCGGCGACGATTTGAAACCAATACCAGGCCCGCGACCGGCCGTGCTGGTATTCCTCGTGGAGATCGCCGAGGAGGACGTCGTGGTCTTCTGCGGGAACCAGTCGCTTGAGCAATCGAGCGCCGCTCGCAGGTGGGTGAATCGTGTTCATGACGTTGGCCTCAGCCGAGTTGCGGCAGACCCTTCCACAGTTTGACGAGTGACTGCTTGGCAGCACGGACCTCGCGGAGACCTTTCCCCGTGAGCTTGAAGTACTTCTTCGCGCGCCCTCCGCGTTCGGCCGTCGGCTCGCCGAGTTCCGATTCGACCAGCCCGCGTTCGACGAGACGCTCGAGTGTGGCGTAGACACTCGCGAGGGCCACCGGCCGACCGACCGTTGCTTCGATCTCGCGCGCGATCGGCACGCCGTAGGCGTCGTCGCCCAGGCGCATCAACGCGAGCAGAATCATCAGGTCGTTTGTTCCGAGGGCAGTCGGCGCGGGCATTTGTTTTGGATCTTGGAACAAATAATTCCAAAACGCAAGTCCTCACCATTTCTTCGAAGTCGCCGCCCAGTCGCGCGGATTCGCTCGTCGACCCATCTTGAGCAGCGCAGAAACTGCATCCGCGGCCGCGAGGGCCTTCTGATACACAACGAGGTCTTCAACGCTCGAAACTCGCATGATCCGGCGAAGGCAAGACCATTGCCCGTCACGGCGCTCCACGAATCGTCGAGATTGACGGAAAAACGCGACGGATGCGGTGGTGAATGTGTCGCGCGGACCCGCACTGACTCGTAACGAGTCCCATCGACTCGTGCCGACTCGCGATCGACCCGTGCCGAGTTCCATTTGACTCGTGCTGACTTCTATTGACCGGTGCCGACTTCCATTTGACTCGTACCGACTCGTATTGGACCCGTGCCGACTTCCATTTGACTCGTGCTGACTTGTATTGACCCGTGCAAACTTCCATTTGACCCGTACCGACTCGTATTGGACCCGTGCGAACTTCCATTTGAGCCGTACCGACTCGTATTCGACTTGTTCCCGACTCGTTATTGACCCGTTCCGCGCCGTTTGTGACCCGTGCCGACCCGTACCGACTCGTCGCCGACTCGTACGGACTCGTGATTGACCGGTGGCAACTGCGTATAATCCCAGCGACTTGGGGGATTCATGACCGCACGTTTCGCGCTCGCGCTGGCTGTTGCCGCAGCCGTTCCGCTCGCCGCTCAACTTCCGATTCCCGTGCAGGGGCAGCGCGGAACTGTAGAGGGCCGCGGTGGACGTGGACGCGGTCAGGAACCGCCGCAAGTTCCGGATCCGCCGCCTGTGGTGTCGCCAATCGCGACGGCGAGCCCCGAAATCACCGGCCCCGGCAAGTTCTACGAGACGCTGATGGAACTGAAGGCGGGAGATGACCTCGCGCACTTCAAGTACGTGACGAAGGAGTACTTCGTCTCCGGCACGGCCAACGGACAGCCCTATAAGACACGAATCGTGATCCGCAAGCCTGCGGACAATGCGAAGTTCAGCGGTCTCGTGCTCGCCGAGTCGATGCATCCGAGCGGCAACCCGTGGATGTTTCACTTCACGCATCGCTACTCGATGACCGAAGGCCATATCGGCCTCGAGATTCTGACGACGAACCCGCAAGGCTTTGCAGAAGCGAATCCGGATCGCTACAAGGATCTCGTCATCGCAAACGGGCAGACCAACGAGATTCTGGCGCAGGTCGGTGCGCTGATGAAGTCGTCGCGTCCGGACAACCCGCTCGCCGGTCTTCGCGTGCGCAAGATGATTCTCGCGGGCTCCTCCGCCTCCGCTGCCGTCGTCGTCAACTTCCTGCCGTCGTCGGTGGTGCAGCGGCTCGCCGACATGAAGCCGATCTACGACGCGTTCATGCCGACGAGCAACGGCAGCACGCTCCGCAAAGTCGACGTGCCGATGATTCAGGTGCCAACCATGCGCGAGGTGTTTCAGGGATTCGGCCCGACGCGTGTGGACGGCGACGCGCCCGGCGATCAGTTCCGCACGTATGAATTTGCCGGCATGGCACATATCGATTCGCGTGATGCGGTCGCCTACTATCCCGATCCCTGCAAGCAGCCGATCAGCCGCTACCCGCTCGCGGCGTACATGTCGGTCGCGCTGCATCATCTCTGGCAGTGGCTCGACAAGGGGACGGCGCCGCCGCACGCGGATCGCTTTTACGTCGACTACAACACGGAGAAGGACGGCTCGCTCCTCGCGCTCGACGAGTTCGGCAACGTCAAAGGCGGCATTCGCACGACCTACGTCGACGTCCCAATGGCGAAGTACGGCGTGCCGAACTCCGGCGCCGAGCCGCCGATCAAGAATCCGCATCCGTTCATCGCCGCACGCGGAGAAGCGGCGCAGAACCAGCTGTGCGGCCTCGCGAACTATCAGATCAACTTCACGCCCGATCAGCTGAAGAAGCTTTATAAGGATCCGAAGACGTTCCAGGCCCGCGTGCTGCAGCGGTACGACGAACTGGTAAAGGAAGGCTGGGCGTTGCCCGTCTACCGAACTGTCATAGCAGAAGACGCGGCGAAAGTCGTATTCTAGGCACCCTATGAAACGGGTTGTTGCGTTTGCGTTTACCGTACTGCTCGCCGCGCCCGCGCTCGCGCAAGTCGATTTCTCCGGTGAGTGGGCGCCGCGCTTTCACGAGGATCAACCGGAGCGAGTGCCCGGGCCGGCGCTTGGCGATTACCTCGGCCTCCCGATCAACGACTCCGCCAGGCTGCGCGCCGACAGCTGGGACGCGTCGATGATGACGTTGCCGGAGTGGCAGTGCCGTCCGCACTCGGCCGACTACATCTGGCGCGGTCCGTCTCAGCTGACCATCCGCAAGGAAGAGAATCCGCTGACGCGCGAAATAGTTGCGTTCCATGCTGAGTGGCTGCGCTCCATCGACAACCCGGTCTGGCTCGACGGCCGCGAGCGGCCGCCGGACGACGCGCTGCATAGTTGGGGCGGCTTCGCGACCGGGAAGTGGGAAGGCAACATGCTGACGGTCACCGTCACGCATCTGAAGGAAGGCTACATCCGGCGCAATGGCATGCCGCGCAGCGACAAAGCGACGGTCACCGAACACTGGATTCGTCACGGCAACTTCCTCACCATCACGACCATCGTCAACGATCCGATCTATCTGACCGAGCCGTTCATTCGCACCACCGACTACGAGCTCGATCTCACGCAGCACGTCCCGCCGTATCCGTGCGAGATGGTGCAGGAAGTCGAGCGGCCCAAAGGCGTGATCCCGCATCACCTGTTCGGCCAGAACAAAGACCTGCGGGAATTCTCCGAACGCTACGGATTGCCGTTCGACGCGACGCGTGGCGGCGCGGAGACGATGTATCCCGACTATCGCAAGAAGCTGAAGATGTGGATGGGGCCAACGCCGACCGCGAAATTTCCCGGCGAGGTGAATTAGTGCGGCGGCTGCTGCTGGCGGCGGCCCTTGTCGGTAGTGTCCGCCTTCAGGCGGACCCGCAACAGGTCCGGCTAAAGACGGACACTACCGAAAGCATTCGCGTCCTCAAGGTCCGCAACAACGTCTCGATGGTGCAGACGCCCGGCGGCAACATCACGGTCCTTGCGTTTCCCGAAGGCGTGACGCTCGTCGACAGCGGCGCCGCGGACACGGCGGAACAGGTGCTCGCCGCGATTCGGACGCTGTCGAAGCAGCCGATTCGCTACATCATCAACACGACCGTCGACGCCGGTCACATCGGCGGCAACGACAAGCTCGGATCGGTCGGCAGTCAAATCACCGGCGGCAACGTCGCCGGTCAAGTCGGCACCGACGGCGCGGAGATCATCGCGCACGAAAACGTCCTCGAGCGCATGAGCGCGAGGACGAACAGTCCCGCGTACCCAGCGCGCGCGATGCCGCAGACGACCTACCACATCGATTCGATCAAGCTGAGCACGCTCTATCACGGAGACGGCATTCAGGTGTTCCACGTCCCGCACGCGCACACGGACGGCGACAGCCTGGTCTACTTCCGGCACAACGACGTCCTCGCGACCGGCGACGTGTTCACGACGACGGCGTATCCAGTCATCGATGTCGAGCGCGGCGGCAGCATCAACGGCGTCATCGACGCGCTGAACAAGATCCTCGACATCGCGTTCCCGGAGTTTCGGCTCGAAGGCGGCACGCTGATTGTCCCGGGTCACGGCCGCCTGTGCGACTCCGCGGACGTCGCGTACTACCGCGATCTGGTAACGATCATCCGCGACCGCGTGCAGGACATGAAGAAGAAAGGGATGACGCTCGATCAGGTGAAGGCCCAGCGTCCGACACGCGACTACGATCCTCGCTATGGATCCGGCGATCAGTTCGTCGAGGCTGTTTTCAAGAGTCTGCCGAAATGAGGAACTGGATTCGCGACCCTAAAAGGGTCGCGCTACTACTGTTGGTGTTATCCACCCCGCTGACCGCGCAACGCGGACAACCGGCGCGCGCAGCGGCGCCTGTCGATCTCACCGGCTACTGGATCACAGTCGTGACCGAAGACTGGCGGTATCGAATGGTGACGCCGGCGCGCGGCGATCATCCGAGCGTGCCGCTGAACGCTGCGGGAAATGCGCTCGCGAACAATTGGGATCCAGCCAAAGACGAAGCAGGGGGAGAGCAGTGCCGCGCGTACGGCGCCGCCGGCGTCATGCGGCTGCCGGGTCGCATTCATGTCACGTGGCAGGACGAGGCGACGCTGAAGATCGAGACCGAAGAAGGCACGCAGACGCGGCTACTGAAGTTCGGACCGCGGTCAACGGACGCGACGGCATCTTTCCAAGGTGATTCCGCGGCGGAGTGGGAATTCGCCGGTGGACGGGGTGGACGTGGGGCAGGTCCGCGGCCGCCGGGCGGCAATCTCAAGGTCGTGACGACGAAGATGAGGCCGGGATACCTGCAGAAAAACGGCGTGCCTTACAGCGCGAACGCGGTGCTGACCGAGTATTTCAGCCGGACAATCGAGCCAAACGGCGACTCCTGGCTAATCCTCACGTCGATTGTCGAAGACCCCCAGTATCTGACCGGTCCATTTATTCGGAGTACCCATTACAAGCGGCTTCCGGATAACAATACCGCCTGGGAGGCAGAGCCATGTTCCGCACGATGACCCTTGCCGCAGTCGCGATGATGATGCCCGCGGTGTCGAACGGCGCCCCGTGCGACAGCCTCAAGTCGCTGACGCTGCCCGACGCCACCGTCGACAGCGTGCAGGTGGTGGCCGCCGGGACGTTCACGCAACCGGGCGCGCGCGGCGGTCGTGGCAACGCGATGGCCGATCTGCCGGCGTTCTGCCGCGTGGCGATCACGTCGCGGCCGTCGAGCGATTCCGATATCAAGATCGAAGTCTGGCTCCCTGCTGAAAACTGGAATCAGAAATATCAGGCGGTCGGCAACGGCGCGTGGACAGGATCGATCGGGTACGCGGCCATGGCGGATGCGCTGCGACGCGGCTACGCGACCAGCTCCACCGACACGGGTCACGTCGGCGGGAGCGCCAGCTTCGCGATGGGACATCCCGAGAAGGCGATTGACTTCGCGTACCGCTCGGAGCACGAGATGGTGCTCAAGAGCAAAGCGCTGATCAACGCGTTCTATGGATCGGCGCCGAAATACTCGTACTGGAATGGCTGTTCGGCGGGCGGACGGCAGGCGCTGAAGGAAGCGCAGATGTTTCCAGCCGACTTCGACGGCATCATCGCCGGTTCGCCTGGCTACGACTGGTCGGGACGGTCCGCGCAGGCGGTGCGCATCAACCAGCTGCTCGAAAAAGAAGACGCGCGGTTGACGCCGGCGCATCAGAAGCTGCTGCACGATGCCGTCGTCAATGCGTGCGATGCGCAGGACGGACTGAAAGACGGGCTCCTCTCGAATCCGTCGGCGTGCAAGTTCGATCCCGCGGTGCTGCAGTGCAAGAGCGGCCAGACGGAGAACTGCCTGACGTCCGCACAGGTCGCGACGGCGAAGGCGATTTACGCTCCGATCAAAACAAAGACGCGCGAGATTGCCGGCCTCGCGTACGGGGGCGAGTTGAACTGGACCGATCTCGGCTGGTCGCAGTCCGCGCGCGCGACGGGCCTCGATCACTATCGGTATCTCGTTTACAACGATCCGGAATGGACGATCGCGAAGTTCGACGTCAACGCCGATCCGGCAAAACTCGAAGAGGGTCCGAGCGCACAGATCAACGCGCTCAACCCGGACTTGAAGCCGTTCTTTGCACGGGGCGGAAAACTGCTGATGTATCACGGCTGGGCCGATCCGCAGATCTCGCCGCTCAACGCCACGGCATATTACGAGCAGGTATCGAAGACCGTGAGCGGCGCCAACATGAAGAACAACTTCCGGCTGTTCATGGCGCCCGGCATGGCGCACTGCGGCGGCGGTGAAGGACCGAACGACTTCGACAAGATCGGGTCGCTCGAGCAGTGGGTGGAGCAGGGCAAGGTGCCCGATATGATCGTCGCCTCCCACTCGAAAGGCGGCGCGGTCGATCGCACGCGGCCGTTGTGCCCCTATCCACAGGTGCCGACGTACAAGGGATCGGGGAGCATCGACGAGGCGGCCAACTTTGTCTGCAAATAACGCAAGCCTCGCCTCGGCGGCCTACGCCCACGTGCGCCGGCGCATCATGCGCGGCGAGATGACGATTGGCGAGTCCGTCTCGCGCCGGAAGGTGGCGGCCGAACTCGGCATGAGCTTCCTGCCGGTGTCAGAAGCGCTGCTGCGTCTCGAAGTCGAAGGCATGCTCGAGAGCCGGCCGCGCGCCGGCACTCGCGTCCGGATCCCATCGCGCGAGGATGTCAACGGTCATTACCTCGTACGCGAGATCCTCGAAGCCGAAGCCGCGCGACGGTTTGCCGAGCACGCCACCAAGGCGGAGCGCACGGGCCTCATGCGCATGGGGGCGAGGGTCGACGCGTTGGCGGCGCGAAAAGATCGCGGCCCGTATCTGGCGCTGCACCACCGGCTCCACAGTCGCATTGCCGAGTGCGCGCGATGCCGCGCGCTGTCGAACGTCATCGAGCAGACGTGCGCGCTGTCGTCGACCTGGTTCTGCCTGTTGCTCAGTCCTGAAGCGCCGCTGACGACGAGGCGCCATCGCGAGCTTGCGAAGGCGCTGGCGACGCTCGGGCCGGATGACGCGGCGGAGTTCATGCGCGAGCACGTGCGGTACAGCCACCGCGAAGCATTCGTGCGCCTGCAGCCGTACTTCAAGATGCGCAAGATGCAGGGCGAGACATTCTTCCGAAGCGCTCGCGCGCAGGCCCGGCAGCTGAAGCGCGGCGTTTCGAAACGTGGCCAAGCCTGACGGGCGTCTGTCGCGGCGCGAGCTGCTGAAGCGCGCCGGCATGGCGGGCGCGGCCGTGGTGGCCGCGCCGGCTGTCGCCGCCGTGGCGCCGCAAACCCCTGCCGATGCGCCAATCGCGCGCGAGCCGCTCCAGGCGCTCACGAGTGCGGAAGCCGACGTCCTCGAAGCCGTCTGCGCGCGGCTGATTCCGACCGACGAGAATGGCCCCGGCGCGAAGGAAGCGCGCGCGGCCCATTACATCGATCGCGCGCTCGCCGGTTTTCTTGCGTCGTCGCGTGAGGCGTACGCCGCTGGCCTTGCCGCCATCGATCTCGCGGCGAAGAACGCGCACGGACAGCCGTTTGCCAAGTTGTCGGATGCCGACCAGGACGCCATCCTGAAGTCGATGGACGCGACGGCCTTCTTCGCTCTCGTCCGTACGCACACCATTCAAGGCACGTTCTGCGATCCGTTCTACGGCGGCAACGCGAACTTCGTCGGATGGGATTTGATTGGGTATCCCGGCGTCCGCACGATCGTCACTGCCGACGAACAGCGTATGGGCATCACGCTGAAACCGAATCACAAGTCGGCCTACGACTACGTGATGTTCACGAAGGCCAACGCGAGCCACGGCGGCCACCATGGCGACCCGACTTAAGGACACGGACGTCGTCGTCATCGGCCTCGGCGCCGCGGGCGGCGTCGCCGCATTGCCCATCGCCCAGGCCGGCATCGACATCGTCGCCCTCGAAGCAGGCACCTGGCTGTCGAAGCGCGACTTCGCGCCCGACGAACTGCGAAACAACATCCGCGACTGGCCGCAAGCCGTGCAGAAGGCCCAGCACGAGATTCCGACGCAACGCGTGCTCGGCACGACGCTGCGCGCGTCGAGTCATCCGATGATGAACGCCGTCGGCGGGACGGCGCTGCACTACTGGGCGCAAAGCTGGCGCCTCAATCCGTGGGACTTCAAGGTCGTCAGCGAGACGACCCGACGCTACGGTGCGTCGCGCATTCCGAAGGGTTCGACGGTCGAGGACTGGCCGTTCGGTCTCGACGAACTCGAGCCGTACTACGATCGCGTCGAACACGAAATCGGCGTGTCGGGACAGGCGGGCAACATCAAAGGGACGATCGATCGCCGCGGCAACATCTTCGAGGGGTCGCGCGGCCGTGCCTATCCGATGCCGCCGCTGCGCGGCACGGACTTCACCGAGACGATGGCGGGGGCGGCGCGATCGCTCGGGTGGCATCCGTTTCCCGGTCCCGCGGCCATCAACTCGCGCACCTACGACGGCCGATCCGCGTGCATGTATCACGGGTTCTGCAACAAGGGCGGCTGCCACGTAGACGCGAAAAACTCGCCGCTCGTCACGACGATTCCGAAGGCGCAGAAAACGGGCCGTCTCGCTGTCGTCACGCGCGCGCACGTCACGACGATTGACGTCGACCGTAGCGGCCGGGTGTCAGGCGTGACCTACGTCACCGACGGCGTCGAGTATTTTCAGCCGGCGAAGGTCGTGCTGCTCGCCACCTACACGTACGAGAACACGCGGACGCTGCTGTTGTCGAAGTCGGCGGCGTTTCCGAAAGGTCTCTCGAACAATCACGGTCAGGTCGGCCGTCATTACTTCAGCCACAACCAGGGCGCGGGGGTCACGGCACTCTTCCCGAAGAACTTGAACAACTGGTACGGGCTTCCGGCGCAGGGCATGGCGATCGACGACTGGGCCGACGACAATTTCGATCATGCGGGTCTGGACTTCATCGGCGGCGGAAATCTGTGGATCTACAGCGATCGCCGGCCGATTGCTGCGGCGAGCATGGACACCTGGAAGAAAGCGCCGTCGTGGGGATCGGCGTGGAAGGCGTTCATCAAGGAGCACGCGGATCGAACGAACACGGCGTATTTGCAGAAGACGACGCTGCCGTACGAAGATAACTTTCTCGATCTCGATCCCACTGTGAAGGATCCGCTGGGGAATCCCGTCTGCCGCATCAACGCGACCTACAAGGACAACGACCTCAAGCTGTCGCAGTTCATTCAAGACAAGATGGAGCAGTGGTATCGCGCAGCTGGTGCCGTCGAGATTCAGCGTGCGCCGTTCATTCCGGTTCAGGGCGTCACGACTCATGCGTACGGCGGCACGCGCATGGGTGAGAATGCCGAGACGAATGTCGTGAACCAGTGGGGCTTCTCTCACGAGGTCCCGAATCTTGGTATCCTCGGCGCATCGGTCATGGGCACGAGCGGCGCGCGCAATCCGACGCTCAC
>Ga0075425_100009478_pt1 | contig 10364 bp, 9 predicted proteins | sample SoiMethybrSBSTD4_FD_75300 | JGI IMG/M metagenome (GOLD analysis project Ga0075425, IMG submission 75300) | Bulk soil microbial communities from a Populus tree surrounding site in Tennessee, USA - Soil MetaG P. TD hybrid SBSTD4 | ecosystem: Environmental > Terrestrial > Soil > Tree plantation...
GAACCCGAGCGGCCATGTGCCGCTGCTCGAAGTCGCGCCGCGCCGCTACCTCGCCGAGTCCAACGCCATCCTGTGGTACGTCGCCGGCGGCTCGCCGCTCGCGCCGGAGGACCGCATCGACCGCGCCGAGGCGATGCAATGGATGTTCTTCGAGCAGCACAGCCTCGAGCCCAACCTGGGCGCCGCGCGCTTTTGGCTCACCATGGTCAAGGGCGGCCGCGAACTCCAGCAGCATGCGCTCGAGGACTGGATGGAGCGCGGCTACCAGGCGCTGCGGGTCATGGAGACGCACCTCAAGACCCACGATTTCTTCGCAGCCGACCGCTACACCATCGCCGACATAGCGCTCTACGCCTACACGCATATCGCGCACGAATGCGACTACGACCTGGCGCCGTTTCCGGCGCTGCGCGCCTGGCTGGCGCGGATCGCCGAGCAGCCCGACCATGTCGACATGGATTTCAGCCCGGCCACGGCGGTTCCGGTGCCCTGAAGCCGGCGGCGCGGCTGGGCGCCGCCTCACCCAGCGGCCGGGGGCGTTAACGTTGTCTTAACGGCTGGCGCGGCGTTTACCATTCCTTAACGATAAATCACTAAATCGCCCTTGTTCCTCAATCGCTTGGACAAGGTCCACGAGCACTAATTCCCGTTACGTCAACCGAACACCTGTGAGTAACGCGATGACCGACGATGTGATTCTGCAAGGCCCGTTCCCCCTACGCTACGCCTCCGTGCGCCGCGCCATCGGACGCATTCACGTGTCGACGGCCATCGTGTTGAGTGTGCTGTTCGCGCTCGCCGTCATCATTGTGTCGATCGGCATTGCCCAGGCCGACACGCTCAGCGCCATGGTCGAGGACGAGACCGGCCGCCTGGCGCTGGTCGGCATGTTCGTCGCCGTCACCGGCGCCGGCGGCATGATCGGCACCATGATGTGGCTCACGGCGCCGAAGCCGGCGCGCCGCTGCGACATCCACCGGCTGTGACGCCCCGAAAAAATTTCAGCGAACAGGAAACGTCGGCTTGCTCTTCGATATCGCGCTGCTGGTCCGCTGCTGCCTGTTTGCTGCGGCCTACTTTCTGCTCGCCGCGCGCAATCTGCTACGGACTAGGGTGTTGTCCTCATAAATCACCCAGCCGCAGCAGCCTTCTTGCCTGCGACGGTGTTTCCGAAGTCGATGCCGCCCAGCGCCGACAGGCCGCGCGTTGTCGGGGTCAGCGCGCAGCAGATCACGGCCACTCTGCAGCAGACGTAGCTGCTGGCGCTCGCCCCAATAGCGCCCATCGGCGAACTTGAGCCGGGCAAACGGCACGAAGTTGAGAGTCCCGTCCGGCGCAACATAGATCGTCGTGGCGTTTGCCAGCTGGCTCTCGAACGGCGCGAACAGTTTTTGATAAAGCGCCGCCGCAGCCCCATCATCCAGCGCCGCCATCATCTGACGAACCTCCCCGAGCGGGCAAGCCGGAAAGCATTTGCTCACTTCGAGACTTGCCGGCCTTGACCGATGCTATTGAAAAAGGGCTCGTGATTCTTAGGCAACAGTGATTCCGCCTGCTTGAGGATGTCAGCGACGGAGATTCCAGCCAATTCAGGAGACGCCTACCATTCACGTCAGTTCGGGGTTTATCCGGCGAATCCTGTTTTATAGTCCTGCTATCTCAGGGGCTACATATATTTTATTGACTACCATGGGTTGATATGCTAATCTCGTTAAATCAGTGGCGCGCCACCTCCTCTGGGGCAATAAACATTACCTTCTGGAGGCGCCCTCATGAGAACTGTGTCTTACCTACAGATTGCTTCGGTGCTCTTGACTGTGGTCCCGGCAGCACGCGCCCAAATCGACGAAGCGCGGCCGCCTCCTGACCGCAGCACCCAACCGGAGCGCATATTGGAACAAGGAAGCACGCAAGCGCCCCGCTCGCTACGGGTCGTGGGGCACTGCAGTGATGTGAAGCTCGGAACGGGCGTCGCCGAGTTCACTTGGACATTGCCCGTTACCGAAGCTCAGGCGCAGCGCCTTGACATTTCGATGTTTAGGGACGGCTTTCAAACGGAGCGTTTTGAGACCGTCGCCCGTCTACCCACCGCCCAAAACCGATTGGTTTGGGATGACGCTCAACCCGGCATTAATTACTACTGGCGCGTTCTTGTTCTGACACCCCAAGGTTGGGTTCCCAGCGAAACGGCGCGCTACGAAGCGCCGATCTGCCCAGTGGACTTCGTAGAACCTCCCCGTTCCCCTCGGTGAAGCCGAGAGCGACTTCCCGGATGCGGCCGCATTGCTGATTGCAGCTTTGAGATCAACGCAAGTTGAGGAGCGCACGATGTGGAGGGACCTAACGGCAAAGCCGGACCGTCGCGCCTTTGGCCTTTGGCTGCTGGCGGCTGCATTGACGGCGGGCGGACCTGCTCTTAGTCAGGTTTCGTTCACGGACATCAACCCCAATCAATCCACCCTTCATCCTTCGGATCCGGATGGCGCCAGCGGCGGCCGGGTAAACGGGCTCGCCTCCGTCGACCGCGATCCAAACACGTTTTATGCGGCGACGGAATGGGGCGGGATCTACAAGAGTACGGACCGTGGCCGAACTTGGTTTCGGCTGGATAGCCATCTGCCGGTCGCTACGTGGGATGTCGCGGTTTTGCCGGAACGACCCCAAAGCGTGATCGCCACCTCGTTCTACGACGGCCGGCTCGCTAGCCAGGCGGGGATCAACGTCAGCAACGATGGCGGCGCGACCTGGACAAAGCCGGTCAGTAGCGTTCCACCCGCGGGCTTCTGCACGCCCGCGCGCCGCGAAGAGCCGTCTGCATTCGGCATCAGCATCGATCGACGCAGCCCCAACCGCGTGTATGTCGGGACGAATTGCGGCTTGGCTATTAGCAACGACGCTGGTGCGACCTGGGCCTTCGTTGATCCGACGCCAAATGATCCCGCAACTAGCGTATGGGATGTCGTCGCACACGACGGACAGATCGTCGATATCTGTGGAGACGATGGCCATTTTCGATCGACCAACGCAGGCGCCACATGGACTGCGGGTAGTGGACTGCCTTCCGGGATATGCTCTATAGCGGCCTCTCCCCACGAGCGTGATGTCGTCTTTGCCGCCGTGGGCGCGAACGCCTGGGAGACCGATAACGGAGGCACTAGCTGGACTCTACTTGGCACCCCTGATTCACGTCGCCAAGGTCGGATTCCCTTCGTCGAAACAAACGCCCGGACAGTACCCGGAAGCCAGACACAGGCTTTCGATCTCTGGTATGGCGACGTGCGACTCTATCGCGCGACTTGTCGCAGCAATCCTCCCGGCGGTGGGCTTCGCTGCCCGATGGCAACAACCGGTGCGGTCCTGCCTCCGACGCCACCGACGGGATGGGATGGCCCTTTCACACGAAGCGCGGGCGGTCATGATGATGTTGGAGCTATTGTGTTCGCGCCCGGGATTAGCGAAAACGCCTGCCCCGTTCTTTTCTCGTCGGACGGTGGTGTTTACTACAACACTAAAGAGACGAGCCCCGATTGCCACCGCCCATTTTGGCAGCAGCCCAATGTCACGCCGCATGCGCTCTGGCTATGGGCTTTAGCCGGTGCCGATCAACCCGGCGTGCTCGCCGAAGATCTGTACTTTGGGAACCAGGATAACGGCAGTTTCGCTACGACCAATGCGGGGGCCCCGAGCCCCGCCTGGACGAACCGGGATTGTTGCGACAGCTTCGACGACAGCTCAAATCCGGCGCGCGTCCTCTACACCGTATGCTGTTTCTCTCCCCCGCCGGGGAACCGCTTATTTCTTCGCAATCCAGGTATGGCCGGCGGAGCCGAGATAAATACCTACCCGCCCGGCGTCCTTCCGGGTTTCCGACCTATCGATGTGATCGGGAACTTTGGACCAACCAATTTCGTCGTGGTCACCACGCAAGGGATATTCATCACCAACAATGTCTTGGCAACACCGATCGTCTGGACCCAGATTGGAGTCGCCACTTCTCCCGTCGGTGCATGCGGCATCCGGGTGGCGTTGGCCGGTGGGCAGCCAACCTTTTTCGTCCAGGCCGGCGTCCAGCCCAGCAGGTGCGACGGGCGGACCGCGGATCAGTTATGGAAATATGTCGGGACCAACCCGGTTGGTGCGTGGATTCGCATTGATAGCAATCTGCCCAGCGGTGGCGTCGGAATCTTTGCGGTCGATCCGGGCAACCCGAACAAGCTCTACGCCTCCAATCTGACGCCGACCGGACCGCGGATGGTGTTCTCTACAGATGGCGGTACAACGTGGGCTAATGACGCCGGCCTTGATAACGCGATGACAGGTGGAGGTGCGTTCGTCTACCAAAACCGGAGAGGTCCCACTGCGTTTACGGGATTTGGTGGCTATCCCCAACCGACGTTGGTCGCGTTCGACCCCCAGGATCCCAATATTCTCGTCGCCGGCGGCGCGGATTCCGGAGTCTTTCTCAGCACAGATGGAGGCGGCAGCTGGACGGTCATAACAGACCCGATCGCCTCCGGAACCTCGGGCAAACCGCATTTGCCCCGCCCGTGGTTTGTGCATTTCGACCATGAGCCCACCGACCGGGTGAGAATCTACATTGGCACGCAGGGGCGCGGTGTCTGGCGGGCCGAGTTCGTGCCGCCACAACCCCGGTTCGAGTATGCAGCGAAAGTTGTTTGCGGCGTCCAGGACGAACCGGCCAACCTCCGATTGGCCCGCGGACTTTATGCCACGACGATCAATATCCATAACCCCAACCGCCAGTCGGCCGTCTTCACGAAAAAGCTGGCTCTGACTTTCCCCCCTGCCGAGCAGCGACCAGGAAAGATCCTGCCGATCAGTCAGGATATCTTGCGCGAAGACGAAGCTTTGGCCGTGGATTGCATTGATATCAAGAACCGACTTTTCCCCAACGGCTTCCCTACCCCTTATATCGAGGGCTTTGTTGTCATCCGTAGCATCGTTAGCCTAGATGTCACTGCTGTATACTCAACCGGTGCCATCGGAAAAGATGAGTGCTGCCGAGCGTCCAACCCGAATCCGAATATCGATGTCGTTCAGATCCGTGAGCGGGTTATTGCGCAAACGCCGCGCCAGCCCGACTTAGTGCCCGTGAACCCGCAGCCTGCCGCGGGGAAGTTCGGATTCTGCCGGCGAACTCCGAGCGGGCTGGTGGTCACGGTCAAGAATCAAGGCGTCGCTCCAGCGGCTGCCTCACACACGACAGTCAACTTCGCTACAGGCGGGACGGTGTCTCCGGTCTCGGTGAGCACGCCGACGATCCTGGCCGGCAACTCTGTCGACATCATAGCGGCCATCCCGCCCGGCTGCTTCACCCCAAACTGTGCGTTCCAGATCGTCGTTGATGCGGCTCATGAAGTCGACGAGTCAGACGAGGGCAACAATGTTGCTGATGGCCTTTGTTTGGGCTGAATGGGCGGAGAATCCCCCCGCCCCGTGCTTCAGGGATCTGCCCGCTTGCTGACCGAATGCTGCGCCTGACGCTACTGCACCGGACATCGTCCAGGCCGCCTTGGATGGGCGATATCAAGCCGCACCTAAGCTGTTACGATCGGTTCCGGCTGATTGGAATATGCAAAGGAAGATGCAGGTTTCGCCGTCTGCTAGTTGCGCAGGTACTTTCTCGGTATGACCGCTAAATTAGTTCGCCTCCGGCTTCATGCCGTCGGCCTCGACGATGCGTCGCCATTTCTCGATCTCGGCCTTCTGCCGGGCGGCGAGCGCTGTGAAGTAGCCAACACACCGCTGACCGATCGCTGCCAATTCGATATGCTGAGAATGCGGCGCTGAGTGGTTCCGATGCAACTCGATCACCTGAAACGGCAAAGGTTCATCACGCTCCTCGGCGGAGCGGCGGCGACGCGGCCGCTTGCAGCGCCGGCGCGCGATATGTCGGCGGCGCCAAGCACCGCAGAGCCATCGAGCCGGCTCCGCCAAACGCCAAAGGCCTCTCGGAGATTGACACGATGGCTGTTCCACAGCCGGTATCGGCACCGCTCACCCGCGCTGCGATCTTCCTGGTCGTGACGATAAATCCGGGTCGGGACAATCGCGCGGTCGTGCGATCGTTTTGCGCAGACCTCCCGGCGATGATTCGCGCTGTGGAATTTCGCGACCTCGAAGCCGGCCTTTCCTGCGTGATGGGGATCGGATCCGACGCATGGGACCGGCTGTTCGGAGATCCGCGCCCAGCCGAACTCCATCCGTTCCGGGAGATCCGGGCCGGACCGCACCATGCGGTTTCGACGCCAGGGGACCTGCTGTTCCATATCCGCGCGAAGCGGATGGACCTTTGCTTCGAGATGGCCACCCAGATCATGGCGCGCCTCGGCGACGCGGTCTCGGCGGTCGACGAGGCCCACGGCTTTCGTTACTTCGATGACCGCGACCTCCTCGGGTTCGTCGACGGCACCGAGAATCCCCGCGGCGAGGCAGTGATCGACGCTGCGCTCATCGGCGAGGAGGATGTCGCGTTCGCCGGTGGCAGCTATGTGATCGTGCAGAAATATCTCCATGACCTGGACGGATGGAACGCGCTGTCGACAGAGGCGCAGGAGCGTATCATCGGCCGAACCAAGCTGGCGGACATCGAACTGGACGACTCGATAAAGCCGACGTCGGCGCACAACGCGCTCACCACGATCACCGAGAATGGGAAAGAGTTTCAGATCGTGCGCGACAACATGCCCTTCGGCCGAGTCGGCACGGGCGAATTTGGCACCTACTTCATCGGCTATTGTCGCACGCCGCGGGTGACCGAGCAGATGATCGAGAACATGTTCGTCGGCCGGCCGCCTGGCAATTATGATCGGCTGCTCGACTTCAGCCGCGCGGTGACCGGGACCCTGTTCTTCGTGCCATCCGCGACATTCCTGGAATCCGTGAGCGACGACGCCCCGGCGGCAGCGATGCCCGGTGCGGCGTCAACGCTCGAGCCCGCACCCTCTACGGCCCCGGCGCCCGATGGTTCCCTCGGGGTAGGCTCCCTCAAAGGAGAAGACCGATATGAATAATCTTCACCGCGAGCTTGCCCCGATTTCCGATGCGGCGTGGGCGGATATCGAAGAGGAGGCGACGCGCACCCTTAAGCGCTACCTCGCCGGACGGCGCGTGCTCGACGTCCACGGGCCGGGCGGCGTCGGCCTTTCCGCCGTCGGTACCGGCCACCTCGAGACGATCGCAGCACCGGGCGAGGGCATCCTCGCGAGGCAGCGCGAGGTCAAGGCGCTCGTCGAGCTGCGGGTCCCGTTCGAGCTCAATCGTCAGCAGATTGACGACGTGGAGCGAGGTGCGGACGACTCTGACTGGCAACCGGCGAAGGACGCCGCGCAAAAGATCGCCTATGCCGAGGACCGCGCCATCTTCGAGGGCTACTCCGCCGCGGGCATCGGCGGCATCCGGCAGGGCACCAGCAATCCGGTGATGACGCTCCCGGCCGATGTGCGCAACTATCCCGATTCCATCGCACAAGCCTTGAACCAGTTGCGCCTCGTCGGCGTCAACGGCCCCTATTCCGTGCTGCTCAGCGCCGAAGCCTATACGGCCCTCGCCGAGACCAGCGACGACGGCTATCCCGTCCTGGAGCATGTCAAAAAGCTCGTCAAAGACGAGATCATTTGGGCCCCGGCCATCGCCGGGGCCTTCGTGCTCACCACCCGCGGCGGCGATTTCGCCCTGCACATTGGGCAGGACGTCTCAATCGGCTATTTGAGCCACACCGACAGCGTCGTTCACCTCTATCTCCAGGAGACGCTGACATTCCTGCTCCTCACGACCGAGGCCGCTGTCGCGCTGGGGCCTCCCGCAAAGAAATAGATGAAGACGATCGCCGGCCGGAAACGGCACCACCACGGTGATCGGCCGCGAGGGAAACGTGTCGGCGGCACCGGCGAGGCCCGACACGCAGGCGAGTGCAGCGGCGAGAAGCAGCTTGCGCATCAGCATCACCTCGCGAATGGCGCCGGCCGTGATGACCCCCACCCCAACCCTCCCCCTTTCAGGGGGAGGGAGGAGCAAGCCGCACGCGCGTTGCGTCAGTCGAAGCACCGTGCGTGCCGCAGGCTCTCTCCTCCCCCTGAAAGGGGGAGGAATAAGGTGGGGGTCGCATAGGACTCATGAGTCTGAGAAGCAAACGTCAGTTGGCTTCCAGCTTGATGTTGGCGGCCTTGATGATCGGCCACCATTTCTCCACCTCGGCCTTGTGCTGCGCGGCGAGCGCCTGCGGCGTCTGCTCCTCGCGCGTGGCGATCACCAGGCCGAGATCGGTCAGCCGCTTGCGCACATTGGGGTCGGCGAGGGTCTCCACCACGGCGGCATTGAGCTTGCCGACCACGTCCTTCGGCGTGCCTTTGGGCACCCACAGGCCGTGCCAGAACGAGATGTGCGCGCCCGGCGCGCCGGCCTCGTCCATGGTCTGCACGTCCGGTGCCGCCGGCCAGCGGGTCGACGCCATGACGGCGAACGCCTTGATGGCGCCACTGCGCAGGTACGACAGCGTCTGCGACGCCTCGGCGCAGAAAATGTCGATCTGGCCGGCGACCAGATCCTGCATCACCGGCGCGCCGCCGCGGTACGGCACGAACTGCAGCCGGGTGCCGATCTTGTCCTGAAAATAGATGCCGCAGACATGCGCGGCGCTGCCGGCGCCGATGGTCGCCGCCGTCACCTTGTCGGGATTGGCCTTGAGGAAGGCGACGAGCTCGGTGCCGTTGTTGGCCGGCACGGCATTCTTGCCGACGATCATCAGCGGCGCCGAGGTGAGCAGCGAGATCGGCTCGAGATCGGTGAGCATGTCGAACGGCAGCCGATACATGGCGCCGGATCCGACATGGCTGGTCCAGTTGCCGATGCTGAGCGTGTAGCCGTCCGGCGCCGCCTGGGCGCCGCGGGTGGCCCCGATGCTGGCGCCGGCGCCGGTGACGTTCTCGATGATGACCGGCTGGCCCAGCGCCACGCGCATGCGTTCGCTCAGGATGCGCGCCAGCGTGTCGCTCGGCCCGCCAGCCGGGAACGGCACGATCATCGTGACCGGCCGCGACGGATAGTCCTGCGCCAGCGCGCCGGTCACGCATGCCAGTGTCGCGAAGGCGATCGCCAGCAATCGTCGTCTCATCAAGCCCTCCCGTTCAGGCGAATAGCGAATGGCGAGTAGTGAGTAGTGAGTAGTGAGTGGTCAGTCGAGCGTCGGTTCGTGCCCTCTTCCCTATTCCCCCTATTCGCTATTCGCTATTCGCCACTCACTAGTCACTAATGGGCCTCCACCTTGATGTTCGCCGCCCTGATGATCGGCCACCATTTGTCCACCTCGGCCTTGTGGTAGGCGGCGAGCGCTTCCGGCGCCAGCTGCTCGCGCGGCGGGATGGCCTGCCCCAGATCAGCAATGCGCTGACGCACACCCGGATCCGCGAAGGCGGCGACCACCGCCTCGTTCAGCTTGGCGACCACGTTCCTCGGCGTTCCCTTGGGCGCCCACAATCCATGCCAGAACGAGATTTCCATGCCCGATACTCCGACCTCTTCCATCGTCGGGACGTCGGGCAGCGCGGGAAAGCGCGTCTTGGACATGACGGCAAACGCCTTCATCTTGCCGGCGCGCACGTGCGGCAGCGTTTGCGACGCCTCGGCGCACATCAGGTCGATCTGGCCGGCCACCAGATCCTGCATCGCCGGCGCGCCGCCGCGATAGGGCACGAACTGGAAGCGGGTGCCGGTCTTCTCCTGGAAGTAAAGACCGCAGATATGCGCGCCGCTGCCGGCGCCGACGCTGGCCCCCGACGCCTTGTCGGGATTGTCCTTCAGCCAGGCGATCAGCTCCTTGGCGTTATTCGCCGGCAGCGCGGTCTTGCCGACGATCATCAGGGAAGAAACGCTGAGCCGCGCCACCGGCTCGAGATCCGTCAGGATGTTCCATTGCACCGGGTAAAGCGCAGGCGCCCCGACATGGCTCGTCCAATTGCCGAGAACGAGCGTATAGCCGTCGGGCGCCGCCTGAATGGCGCGGCCGACCCCGATGGTCGCGCCGGCACCGGTGACGTTCTCCACGATCAGGGACTGCCCAAGCGAATCCTTCATGCGCTCGCCGAGGATGCGGGCCAGCGTGTCGGTCGGGCCGCCGGCTGAGAACGGCACGATGATCGTGATGGGTCGCGACGGAAAATCCTCCGCCGCGGCGGCGTGCATCTGCAACGCGATGGCGCATATGGCGGCAATCAACACTCTTGCCATTTGTGTTCCTCCTCGGAGTGTTCTTTTTTTCGACGATAGCGCAAATCCGCCGGGCCGTCACCGATACGTGATCGTTGTGGACATGCCGGAACTGTGCTGGCCGGCTACGGTTATGGCCG
>Ga0075425_100009479_pt1 | contig 10363 bp, 13 predicted proteins | sample SoiMethybrSBSTD4_FD_75300 | JGI IMG/M metagenome (GOLD analysis project Ga0075425, IMG submission 75300) | Bulk soil microbial communities from a Populus tree surrounding site in Tennessee, USA - Soil MetaG P. TD hybrid SBSTD4 | ecosystem: Environmental > Terrestrial > Soil > Tree plantation...
GTCCTGGAGGCCGAGCCCGGGGTAGCCGTAGACGAAGCACCCGTGGACGCTGCGGTTCTGGAACGCGATGTCGAACGCATAGCTCCCGGCCGCGGCGCCGCTCGGCAGCAGGTAGACGTGCAGGCCCGCCGTGTGGCAGCGAGGGAGCGGGGTCGTGGCGACGCCGGCGGTGCCGGCCGCGGACGCGAGGACGACGAACACGAGCGCCGCGACTCTCATGCCGGAATGGTCGCATAGCGCGGCGGGTAGATTCGGGTCGTGACCGGCCCGGACGGATACTTCGGCGAGGACGTCGCCGAGCGCTACGACGACGGCTCTTGGGAGATGTTCTCGGCGGAGGTGCTGAAGCCGACGGTCGACCTGCTCGCGGAACTCGCCCACGGCGGCTGCGCGCTCGAGCTCGGGATCGGCACGGGCCGCGTCGCGCTCCCGCTGGCCGAGCGCGGGGTGGAGGTACGTGGGATCGACCTCTCGCAGGCGATGGTCGCGAAGCTGCGCCAGAAGCCGGGCGGCGACCGCGTCCCGGTCGAGATCGGCGACTTCGCCTCGACGCGTGTCGACGGGACGTTCACGCTCGCGTACCTCGTCTTCAACACGATCAACAACCTGACCACGCAGGACGAGCAGGTCGCGTGCTTCCGCAACGCCGCGGCGCACCTCGAGCCGGGCGGGTGCTTCCTGATCGAGGTCGGCGTGCCGCAGCTGAGGCGGCTGCCGCCGGGCGAGACCTTCCACGTCTTCGCGGCGAGCGAGACGCACTGGGGCTTCGACGAGTACGACGTCGCAAACCAGGGACTCGTCTCGCACCATTTCACCCTCCGTGACGGCCAGATTGCGCGGCGGTCGATTCCGTTCCGCTACGTGTGGCCCGCCGAGCTCGACCTGATGGCGGAGCTCGCCGGCATGAGGCTGCGCGACCGCTGGTCCGGCTGGCACCGCGAGCCATTCACGAGCGAGAGCCGCAAACACATCTCTGTCTGGGAGAAGGCGTGAGGCTGGCTGCCGCTTGCGCCGTCGTCTTCGCGGGGCTCGTGCTCGGGGTCGCGGCGCGCTCCGCGCCCGTGCCAAGGCTCTCGTTCGCCGGTTCCCAAGGGCTCGACTTCGACAAGGGGTTCGGCGGCTCCCGCGACGCCGAGACGCTCGCGGCCGGCGACGTCAGCGGCGACAGGAAGCCCGACCTCGTGCTCGGGAGCTACGCGGACCGCGCGGTCTGGCTCGCGATCCGCAAGCCGCGGGGCGGGTTCGACGTCGCGGATGCCGAGCACGAGGTTGCGGGCGTGCCCGCGAGCCTCGCGGTCGGGGACCTGAACGGGGACGGTCGGAACGACGTCGCGGTCGCGACCGGCACCGGTGCGAAGGTGGTCTCGGTGCTGCTGAACGACGGCAAGGGCGGCTTCACGCGGGCCGACTATGCCACCGGTGCGTCGCCTCAGAGCGCCGCGCTAGCCGACGTGAACGGGGACGGGCGGCCCGACGTCTTGACGGCGAACTCGTCCGCGCGGACGGTCTCGGTCCTGCGGAACGTGGGCGGCGGCGCACTGGCGACCAAGGCCGACTACCCGACCGGCCCGCTGCCGATCGCGGTCGGCGCCGGCGACCTAAACGGCGACGGCCGGCCGGACCTCGTGACCGCGAACGGCGGCGCCGCGACTGTCTCCGTGCTACTCAACCGCGGCAACGGTACGTTCGCCGCGCGACGGGACGTCGTCACCGGAGGCGCGCCGAACTCGCTCGCGCTCGCCGACTTCGACGGCGACGGGACGCTCGACGTCGCGACGGCGAACCCGAGGCGGCCGGCTCGCGGGGTGACGGTCCTGCTCGGTCGCGGCGACGGCACCTTCCGGCCCCGGCGGGACTACGCGGTCAGCTCGAGCGCGAGCCGTGTCGCGGCAGCGGACGTCAACGGCGACGGCAAGCCCGACCTTGCGCTCAGCGAGGCGGGCAATCTCGCCGTGCTGCTCGACCGCGCCGACGGCAGCTTCGAGCCGCCGCTGTGGTTCGGCTACGCGGACGCTGTGGCCGCCGCCGACTTCAACCTGGACGGGCGGGTCGACCTCGCCGGCTCGTGGGTGAACGACCGCAACGGCGCCTGGAGCGTCAGTGCCCATCTGAACGCGCCCGGCCTCTGCGACGTCCAGAACGTCGTCGGCAAGACGCTCACCGCCGCAAAGCGGTTGCTCCAGCGGGCGAACTGCGGCCTCGGGAGCGTCCGCCGCTCGTATTCGGCGCGCGTCGCGCGTGGCCGCGTGATCCGACAGTCGCCGCGGTTCCCGGGCAGCGTGCTCGCCGGAGGCGGAAAGGTCGCGCTCCTCGTCAGCCTCGGCCGCCGCTGAGCGGTCAGACCTTTTGCGTGTCGCGCGCGTAGGCGCGGCGGGCGAGGACTGCGGCGCCGACCGTCCAGGCCACGACGACGAGCCAGCCGGTCGTGCCCCAGCCGTGCTCACCGAGGCCGACGTGGCTCGCCTGGACGAGCCAGTACGACGGCAGCGCCTCGGCGAGCTTCTGCATCGCGCCGCTCGTGATCGGGAACCACGTGCCTCCGAGCAGCGCGAACACTGCGGTCGTTCCGCCGATCGCCGGGCCGACCGAGTCGCTCGTCAGGAGGTGGCCGAGCAGGATCCCGAGCGCGGCGAACGGCGCCAGGCCGATCAGCACGAGCCCGGTCATCGCGAGCCAATTCCCGGCCTGGAGGTGAACGCCGAGAGTCGCCCCGGCGACATAGAGGAGCGCGATCGTGAGGATGCCCATCACGTACGCGGTCGCGACCTTCACTCGGAAGTACGTCCGCGTCGAGAGCGGCGTCAGGCGCAGCTGGCGGTTCCAGCCGACCGACCGCTCGGCGGCGATGCGTGCGCCGGAACCGAGCACGGCGTTCATGGCGCCGAACGCCGCGAGGCCGACCATGAAGTAGAGCGGTGCCGAGATGCCCGTTCCGCCGAGGTCGTGCTCGTTCCGGTTGGGGCCGGCGATCGCGTAGTAGAGGACGAGCGGGAAGCCGAGCGAGAAGATGTAGAGCCGCCGGTTGCGGAACGTCCGCAGCAGCTCGAAGCGGGCGTACGCGAGCGGGTTGCTCACGCCGCTACCTCCTCGCCCGTCGTCAGCTGGACGAATGCGTCCTCGAGCCCGGCGCCGCGGACCTCGATGTCCCGCGCCTCCGGGTGGCGCACGATCAGCTCGCGCAGCGCCGCGTCGGAGTTGGAGCAGGCGAGCGCGACACTCTCGCCGTGGCGCTCGGCGTGCGTGACGCCGGTCAGGCGCTCGAGCTCCTCGAGCGGCACGTCCGGCAGCGTGGCGCGGATGGTGCGCGAGCCGACGATTGCCTTGATCTCGGTCGGCGGGCCGTCGGCGACGACGCGGCCGTGCGCCATCAGCACGACCCGGTCGGCGTAGGCGTCGGCCTCCTCGAGGTAGTGCGTCGCGAACAAGAACGTCTTGCCATGGGCGGAGAGCTCGCGGACGGTCGACCAGAACGCGCGCCGCGACTCGACGTCCATGCCGACCGTGGGCTCGTCGAGCACCAGCAGGTCAGGGTCGCTGACGAGCGCGACGGCGAAGCGCAGGCGCTGCCGCTCGCCGCCGCTGAGTCGTTCGCTGCGCCGGTCGGTGATCTCGGAGAGCTGTGCCAGGCGGAGCGCCTCATCGACGTCGAGCGGCTCCGGGAAGAGCGCGGCCATCATCGCGACGAGCTCGCGGACGGTGAGGTCGCGGAGCACGCCCCCTTCCTGCAGCATCGCGCCGACGCGGCCGGCGCCGACCGCTTGCTCCGGCGGCCCGCCGAAGACGGCGACGGTGCCGGCGTCGGGGCGCTGCAGACCGAGCAGCATGTCGACGGTGGTCGACTTCCCGGCGCCGTTCGGCCCGAGCAACGCGACCGTCTCGCCCTCGTGCACCTCGACGTCGATGCCGCGCACCGCCCGCACTGCGCCGGCCGGAGAGCTGAACGTCTTCTCCAGGCCGCGTAGCTCGATGCCGCCCGAACGTGCCATCGCTCCACGGTAGCCGTAAGCTGCCGGCGTGGACGAGGCGAAGCTGGAGCAGACCGAGCACGGGCTCGTCCCGAAGGGTCCGGGCTGGTACGTCGTCAACGCCCGAGAGGTGCCGTGGTCGGCGGCCGAGGGGCGCGGGGCGTACTCCGACCTCGAGGGCGAGCCGGAGTTCGAGCAGTACGGAGTCCACCTGGTCACGCTGGCGCCGGGCGAGGCGATGGCGATGTACCACTGGGAGGCCGACCAGGAGGACTTCCTCGTGCTCGCGGGTGAAGCACTACTCGTGATCGAGGGCGAGAAGCGGCCGCTGCGCCGCTGGGACTTCGTCCACTGCCCCCCGGAGGCGAGCCACGTGATCGTCGGCGCCGGCGATTCCCAGTGCTTAGTCCTGGCGATGGGCGCACGCGACCGCTCGACCGGGCCGAACTGGGGCGCGTATCCGGTCGACGAGACGGCCGCCAGGCACGGTGCGAGCGTCGAGGCGGAGACGACCGAGCCGAAGGAGGCATACGCGAAGGTCGCGCGCCGGCAGCCGGGCCGCTTCCGAGAGGACTGGCTCCCCGAGTAACGAGGGAAGCCGGACGACCGCTTCGTCGTCAGGTAGGCACTCGAACGGAAAGGGAGCGACTCATGGCCTACGAGGAGCTGAAGGAACGACAGAGCGTGATGTGGGGCAACGGACCCTACGAGCGGATTGCCGACACGATTGTCGACGTCCACGAGGCGGTGGTCGAGCTGCTCGTGCCCGCTCCGGGCGACCGCTGGCTCGACCTCGCCACGGGCACGGGGGCGGTCGCCGAGGACGCGGCCGCCGCGGGCGCGCAGGTCACGGCGATCGACCTGGCGCCGGTGCTGATCGAGACGGCCAAGGAGCGCGCGTCCGCCAAGGGCCTCGAGATCGACTACCGGGTCGGGGACGCCGAGCGGCTCGACCTTCCGGACGCGGCGTTCGACAAGGTCTCGTCGACCTGTGGGGTCATGTTCGCACCGGATCACGAGGCGGTCGCAGGCGAGCTCGCCCGAGTTACGAAGCCCGGCGGGAGAATCGGCCTCGCGAACTGGACGCCGGACGGCGGCCTCGGGCGGCTGTTCAAGGTGATGGCGCCGTACCAGCCGGCCCCGCCGCCGAGCAGCCCGTTCGACTGGGGCGACGAAACCCGCGTCCGCGAGCTGCTCGGAGACGACTTCGAGCTCGAGCTCGAAGAGCGCGTCTCGACACTGCGTACGCCGACCGCCGAGGAGTACTGGCAGCTCTTCTCGACCAGCTACGGCCCGACGAAGACGTTGGCGGAGTCGCTCGGGGAGGAGCCCCGAGAGGACCTCCACCGCGACTGGATCGAGTTCTTCGAGACGAATTACGAGTCGAACGGCGAGATCGCGCACACGCGCGAGTTCCTGCTCGTCTCGGGCATCCGCCGCTAGAGCGCCGCGAGCACGCCGTCGAGCGGAGCCGGCACGCGCTCGAGGTCGAGCGCCTCGACGAGGTAGCGCGCGTACTGGATCTTGCGGCTGCCGCCGCTGCCCATGAAGCGGCGGAGCTGCTCCTCGATCGGGCGCCCGCGCCAGGACGGCTGCTTCTGCAGTGTGCGGAAGGGGCCGAGGTCGCCGTGCGCGTCGACCACCCGCAGCACCTCGTCCGTGCCCAACGCACGGATCAGCTCGCCTTCGAGGTCAGGGTCACAGACGAACACGTCGTCGAGCACTCGGCGGAACCCTCCCGCCTCGCCGGCGTCGACCAGGCCGACCACCCTCGCCCCGTCATGCCGCGTAAGCGCCCGCCGGATGGCCTGCGCACCGCCGATCGCGTCGATCGCCACGCCCTCGGCTGCGAGGTCGCGGCCACGGCGCAGCGCGAGCGTCTCGAGCGCGACCAGGTCGCTCGTCCCCTCGACCAGTACGACTGCGCGCGGCAGCTCCACGCGCCGATCGTAGGCGTGGAAAGACAAGAAAAATCCGCCGAAGCAGGCGGTCGCTATGCCCTGTTTGTATCCGCGAGCGTTCCCCGAGAGCCTCTCGCATGGCCTCAGCCACCCTCCCGTTCTCGCATCCTTGACCGGTGCATAGGCAACGAGAGCGAGAAGAGCACGGTCGTTCTAGTGACCGTTACCCAGGAAGAATCAGGATCGACGGTCACAGGCCCGTCTGGAACTACGCCGTCGATCGAGAAGGCCTGGGCGGCCGAGGTCGAGGGGGATAACACCTTCCATCCGGACCCGGCCCACGCCGAGGCGACGGCGACGGTTTATCTGCGGAACGGAACCCAGGAGCAGTACCCCGAAGATGGTGATGCCCCTGGGCTAAGGACATCACACTCGTAGGCTCGGGGTAGAAGTTCGGTCTCGGCCCGCTCCGAGGTCTCCGGGAGAGCTCTAGGGTCGTGCGAGCCGCCCGAACGGCTGGCTCGAACCAGCCCCATGGGCGATCCGAGCCACGCGCGTCTGCGCAACGCTCGGACAACGATGCTCATGGCTCGGCTCCAGAGCGACGAGGGTCAGACCTTCGTCGAATACACACTGATCCTGGCGGTGGTGGTCGTAGCCACGCTGCTGGCCGTTAGCGCCACACCGCTCGGCGCCGCGATCCAGAACGCGGTCACGCTGGTCACCACCGCGCTGGCCTCGTAAGCGCCACAACAAGAGTGCGGCGCGCTGGTACCAGCTTGGCGCCCCTGCCACCCGTGAACAGCCCAGAGCCGGCCTGAGACGCTAGAGCCGGAAACTGCTCAGAGAGTCACATTCGGAGCTAGGTGTGAGTCGCTCTGAGCGCCAGAATCTTCGGCGTGGCAAGGTTGCCCGGTGACGAAGGTCGAGACGCTCCGAGCACTCCACGAGGGCGACCCGTTCGTGATCCCGAACCCGTGGGACGTCGGCTCGGCGCGCGTGCTCGCAGCGCTCGGCTTCAAGGCGCTCGCGACCACCAGCTCCGGGTTCGCGTTCACGCTCGGCCGCCTCGACGGGAACGTGACCCTGGACGAGGTCACCGTGCACGTCGCCGAGCTGAACGAGACAACGGAGCTGCCCGTCTCGGCCGACCTCGAGAACGGCTACGGGCCCGAACCGGAGGCCGCGGCGAAGGCGGTCACCCGGGCGGCCGAGGCGGGTGCCGCCGGCGGCTCGATCGAGGACTGGGACCCGCTGGACGAGCGCATCTACGACGCCGCGCACGCAGCCGAGCGGATTCACGCGGGCGTCGAGGCCGCAACCGCGACCGGCTTCGTCCTAACCGCGCGCGCCGAGGGCCTGCTTCACGGGAACCCCGACCTCGGCGACGTGATCTCGCGGCTGCAGTCGTTCGAGGCCGCCGGCGCCGACGTGCTCTACGCGCCGGGCCTGAGCAGCGTCGAGCAGGTGCGCGAGGTCTGCGCCGCGGTCGGCAAGCCGGTGAACGTGCTCGCCCGGCCGAACTTCACGTTCTCCGAGCTGGCCGACGCGGGCGCGCAGCGCGTCAGCGTGGGGGGCGGGCTCACGTGGGTCGCGGTGAAGGCGTTTGCCGACGCGGCGACCGCGATTCGCGACGAGGGCGACTTCTCGGCGCTGTCCGCGAGCGTTCCGCTTCGCGACTGGCTCTAGCGCCAGCTCGCCCAGTACGCCTCGACGTCGTGCGTCAGGCGCCGCAAGCCTGTGCCGTCGGTTCGGACCGTGTAGACGTCGTAGGCGGCCGAGTCCTTCGTCAGCCCGACAACGACAAAACGCGTGCCGTCCGGCGACCAGCCGAGCGAGGCGATCTCGACGAACGGAAGCTGCAGGCGCAGCTTCGCCCCGGCGGAGACGATCACGATCGCGCCGGCTCGGCCGACCGCGCACGCGAGGCGGCCATCGCCCGACCAGGCCGGGTCGCCGAGCGCTGCGTCGCCGGAGCCCTCGGCCATCTTCTGGCGATCGCCTCCGCCCGGGAGCGCGGTCCAGAGCGAGGCCGGGCGCGAAAAGTTGGCGACGTACGCGATGCGCGACGGGCCCCAGGCGGCGCGATCGGCCCGCACGTGCAGGCTCGTCGGCGTGCCGCCCGCCGCCGGGATGACAAAGAGCTCGCCCGGGTCGCTGAAGCTCCAGCGCGAGAAGAGGATCTTCGTCCCGTCAGGCGACCAGCCCGGGCCGGTGTCGGCGTAGGCGTCGCCGTTGGGAGTCGTCAGCACGCGAGCTGCGGCGTGAGCGCGTTCGCCCGGATCTGGTGCGGCGGCGGGTCGAGGCGCCGCAGGCCTGCGCCGTCGATTCCGACTTCGTAGATGCCGGGCCCGCCGCCGCGCTCGCTGACGAAGGCAACCCGCCGTCCGTCCGGTGAGACGAGCGGGTCCTCGTCGGCGAAGGGGCTCTTGCTCAGATTGGTGAGAAGGCCGTTCGCGTCGAGCCGGAAGATGTCGCCGCTCAGCGCCGGCTCGTTGTCGGCCGCGAACAGGATCGGCGGCGGCGCGGTGCCCGCCGCGCCGCCGCTCGCTGCCGCCAGAAGGGTGACGATCAGGGTGCGAAGCAACACGGCCGCCCTACGGTAGGGCGGCCGTGTAACAGCTTCGCTACGCCTGTGTTACGAGTTGTTCGCCGTCTCCGAGGGCGTCGACCAGCCGGCCGGCCGGATCAGGTACACGATCCCGCCGGAGGCCGGGATCCACGCCCGCTCGAACTGCTCGCGGTTGTAGACGTGGCGCACCGCGGCGTCGTCCACTGACGCCGGGTCGTACGCGATCACGTCGCCGTTGGCAGTGAAGCCGCCGATCACCATCAGGTGACCGTTGGTGCTCTTGATCCCGCCGTCGAGTTTGTTCGGCTCCCACGCGACGGACGCGACGAGCGGGATGCCGGCCTTGATGAACGGCTCGGCCTCGCGCAGGTTGTGCAGCGCCGTCACGTCGGCGACGAGCCCGCGCGACGCCGCGTAGGCCGCGTTGAAGGGCCAGTTGCCGGCGCCGTTGTAGTGGTAGTCGTAGACCTCGCGGGCGGTGTAGTCGACCTGCGGGTCCGTGTGGTTCGCGCCGAGCGCGGCGGTGACCCAGCTGTACTCGGCCGGCGTCGGGCTGTAGTTCGTGCCGGTCGCCTGCGACCAGTAGTCGACGACCATCGACGTCGAGGTCGGGCTGCACCACGCCTCGCCGCCGTTGTCGTACTGCGGGAAGTCGCCGTGGTGGATCTCCTGCGAGTGCTTCGGCAGGCCAAGGTCGATCTGCGACGTGATCGTCGTCGAGCTCGGGAACGAGCCCTTCTGGTTCGTCAGGTTCATCGCGATCGCGCTCAGCCGGCTCACCGATGGGCTCGCCGTGTTGCCGAGCTTGCGGAAGAGCGTCAGGCGCAGGCGGTAGGCGACCGCCGGGTGATCCTTCGCGAACCAGGTGTCGATCGAGACGAAGCCCTCCGAGTCGCCCTGACCGCCGACCGACGTGCGGTGGAACGAGCCGTCGTCGGACGACCAGCGGCCGAGGATGTACCACTTGGCCCAACCCTTGCCGTCGATGTTGGGCTGCACCTCGACCTGGATCCAGGTGCCCGCGGGCGTCTTCGCGTTCCACGACGAGACGAGCTCGTTGAACGGGAAGAGGCTCGTCACGTCGGAGGTCCAGGTTCCGTACTCATATGCCCCAGTGCCGTCGACCCCGTCGCCCGAGTAGTTCGTGAACGGATCCGCATACGCGTAGGGGCCGCTGAGCGTGCCGCCGAGCGTGAGCGAGCCGTTTGACAAGATCGTTCCCGTCGAGCTCGATGAGCTCAGCGCGAACGTCTTGAAGTTGAGCGGATACGGCTGTGCTGCCATCGCGGGGGCGGTTCCAACCAGGCCGAAAGCCGCGGCCGCGATCACGGTGATGAGTCCTCGTTTGATCATGTGTTCGATCCTAAACGGATGCGTTTCAAGGCGGAAATGCGCCATGTGCGTCATTGCGCTGCAGCGCATCTACTGCTGCGTCGAGCTGCTCCTCGGTCAGCCGCACGTAGGAGTGGCGGCCAAGGCTGCGCGGGAAGACGCCGGCGGCCTCGACGGGCGGCGCCTCGCGCAGGTCGCCGACGAGCAGCAGCGGCCGGATCGCGAACGACCAGCGCCAGCGCGTCCGCTCCGGATCGTTTTCAGGGTCGCCCGTGACCTCGACCAGCGCGAACACGACCTGCCAGCGCGAGGCGTAGCAGACCGCGAGGTCGCCCTTCTTCACGGCGGGACGGCGCGTCGAGGAGTGCCGTCGCAGGGACTCGGGCGTCACGCGCTCGGGCAGCGGGCGCTCGCCGGTCCCGCGCACGAGCAGCCAGCGGTCCATCGACGCGTAGCATGCAGCCCATGTGCCGGAACATCCACACGTTGTTCAACTTCGAGCCGCCCGCGACCGAGGACGAGGTCCGTAGCGCGGCGCTGCAGTACGTGCGCAAGGTGAGCGGCTTCACGAAGCCGTCGCAGGCGAACGAGGC
>Ga0075425_100009481_pt1 | contig 10361 bp, 7 predicted proteins | sample SoiMethybrSBSTD4_FD_75300 | JGI IMG/M metagenome (GOLD analysis project Ga0075425, IMG submission 75300) | Bulk soil microbial communities from a Populus tree surrounding site in Tennessee, USA - Soil MetaG P. TD hybrid SBSTD4 | ecosystem: Environmental > Terrestrial > Soil > Tree plantation...
TTCGAGAATCGCAACGCGGCAGGTCGAACATCGAGCATTGCCGCCACACGCGTGAGCGTGCGGGATGCCCGCGCGTAGAGACACCTGGAGAATGGTCTCGGCCGGTTCGGCTTCGACGGTCTGCTTCTCAAGAATATAGAAGACGGTTGGCATACACAGTCCTTTCGGATGAGTAAGCTCTCTCGCGATCTGCTTCGGTCACGTCTGGACTCTCCAACCCTTGCCGACTCGCTGATTCGTAATCGGTTTACGGATGCACAGTTTCGCCGGCTACACGAGACCGCGCGCTCTCGTTGTTGAAGCGATCGACGGCGGTCACCCTGTAGAAGTACGTTTGATCGATAACAACTAGATCATCCCTGAATGTCACCGGAGTCAATGGCTGATCGTTCAGCTTGATCCAGTCCTTGTCGGGGGTGTCCGCTGAGTTCGCCCTGTAGATGTTGTATCCGAGCAAGTCACGTTCAGGGCTGCTCGGCCAGAACAAGCTGATCGTTCCATTTGCAGACGCGATCGAAACTGGATCGGGAGCGGAAGGTGGGAATATATCGACGGGTTTGAACGATAGCGGCTCGCTGTCCGCGCTCTCGACTAATCCGCTCGCACCCTGCGACAGCGCGCGCACAAAGTAAACATAGTCAACCAGATATTGGAACCTGGTATCGGTGAAACTCGTGCCGCTTACGGGCTCGGGATTGAGCAACTCGCCCCCGAAGTCGCGCTTCGCCGCTCGCCGATAGATGTTGTAGCCAACCACGGAGGCCGGAGTAACTCCGTCAACGTTTGTTGAGGGCGCATTCCAGGAAATCGCGACCGCGTCTTGAGAGTCGTCCTTCGCACTTAAGTTGGCGGGGGGCAGCGCGATCCCCAGAGCCGGTTCGATCGCGACAGTGTTTGAGAAGGCAGCCGCTTGACCCCGTTTGTTGACATACCGAACCGCGTAGCGCAGGCGCGTACTCGCTTGCTGTTTCAAGTTTGTGAGATTCACCGGATCGGTAAAGTGCAGAAGGCCGAGTGCTTTCACCTTAGCCTCAATCTCAGCTCGGTCCATAAAGCCGACCACCTGGGCGGTCTCGGCGTAGTCATCCGTGTCGAGCACCGGCTCTTGATCGCGCCGCTCGGTCAGACGATAGATATCGACGCGTGAGATGTAGAAACGGCTCGACTCGTCCTGTACGAGGGCCGGCGACGGCCACGAGAGCAGAATGCTTGCCCCGCGCTGGATCGCCGTCAAATCGGCCGTACGCTCCGACAGCCGCGAGGGTGCAACGGGCGCACTGACCTTGCCGCAAGAAGTCCCGATGAGCACGATGATCAAGACCCAGATGAAAGCGTTGACTTGGATTAACCGATGGCGTTGGGACACGCGGATAAAACGTGCCTGAAGTGTTCCGATAAGCTTATGGCCGAAGTGTTCGGGACGAATCACAGGATATACCGACTGAGGTCCTCGTTCTTCACTATCTCGGCCAGTTGCTTGTGCACGTAGGTTGAATCTATGTTGACGTTTTTGTCCACAAGGTCCGGCCCCTCGAACGAGTACTCATCCAGCAGCGTCTCCATGATGGTGTGCAGCCGGCGCGCGCCGATGTCTTCAGTTTGCTCGTTGACTGAGAAAGCGAAACGCGCGATCGAGTCAATCGCATCGTCGGAGAACCGGATATCGATGCCCTCGGTCCCGAGCAATGCGGTGTATTGACGCACGAGCGAGTTCTTCGGCTCGGTGAGGATGCGCTTGAAGTCTTCGATGGTGAGTGGCTTCAATTCCACCCGAATCGGAAATCGGCCCTGAAGCTCGGGGATCAAATCGGAGGGTTTTGAAACGTGAAAAGCGCCGGCCGCAATGAAGAGGATGTGGTCGGTCTTGACCATGCCGTAGCGGGTGTTGACCGTGGTGCCTTCAACTATCGGCAGGATGTCGCGCTGAACGCCTTCACGCGACACGTCCGGACCCTGACCGCCTTCGCGCCCGGCAATCTTGTCAATCTCATCGAGGAAGATGATACCGGTTGATTCGACGCGTTCGATGGACAGCCGAGCGACCTGATCCATGTCGATCAGCTTCTGCTCTTCTTCCTGGATCAGGTACTCCATAGCCTCATCAACACGCATCTTCCTGGATTTTGGGCGCGCGCCGAACATGTTGGGAAACATGTCGCGCAAGTTTATGTCCATCTCTTCGATGCCCTGAGGTGTGTAGATCTCGAAGTGCCCCGGATTGGTCCGCTCCTGCACCTCGAGCTCGACTATGCGAGCGTTCAAACGCCCCTCACGCAACTGCTGTCTCAGCTTCTCGCGAGTGCGTTCAAACTGCTCGTAGGAAGAGTCGCTCTCGGGCTCCTCGACCTGTTTGGTACGCGGCAGCAGCAGATCGAGCATGCGCTCTTCGGCGTTTTGCTCCGCCTTTTCCGCAACCTCGGCGATCTTTTCTGCTCTGACCAGGTCGACTCCAATCTCAACCAGGTCCCGAATCATCGACTCCACATCGCGGCCGACGTAGCCAACCTCAGTGAACTTTGAAGCCTCGACCTTTAAGAAGGGTGAGTTAGAAAGCCGTGCGAGCCGGCGCGCTATCTCGGTCTTACCGATGCCAGTCGACCCGATCATTATGATGTTCTTTGGAATAACATCCTGAGCGAGGTCAGCCGGCAGCTTCTGACGGCGAATGCGGTTGCGCAACGCGATGGCCACTGCGCGCTTGGCGGCGTGCTGGCCGACGACGTACTTGTCCAGCTCTTCGACGATCTGACGAGGAGTCATTTCGTCGAGCCTTGGTTGATCCTTCACTTCTCCGGATAAATAGATGACCATAATGATATTTCATGACGTGGCTCAACAAGGGTCGACCACGATGATTGCTAGATTATAACTCTTCGATGACCAGGTCGGAATTGGTATAGATGCAAATCTCGCTGGCGATCTTCATGGCCTCCTGAACAACGTCTCTCGCAGACATATCGGTATGGCGAAGCAGCGCGCGAGCTGCGGCGGTCGCGTACGGCCCTCCGGATCCGATCGCGACCACGCCGTCGTCGGACTCTATGACGTCGCCGCCGCCTGAAAGTATTAGAGAAGTGTTCTCGTCGGCCACGATGAGCAAGGCTTCGAGATGGCGCAAGTACTTGTCGGTGCGCCACTCTTTGCCCAGCTCCACAGCTGCCCGCTGGAGTTGTCCGTGATACTGCTCGAGCTTTGCTTCGAATCTCGTGAACAGCGTGAAGGCATCGGCAGTCGAGCCGGCAAAACCGGCGATGATTTTGTCGTTGTAGAGGCGGCGGACCTTTCGCGCGCCTGATTTCATGATCGTCTTATCGAAGGTAACCTGGCCATCGCCCGCGACTGCGACGTGATTGTTTCTGCGTACTGCAAGTATTGTTGTGCTGCGAACCCTCGGTCGTTTGCGGGGGCGGGAAAGCTTAACCGACATAGAAGGCGAATATAATCCGCACTCCTTGCATTGTCAAGAAATGCTACCTTACCTGATAGAACTCGACCTTCAACGCTTTTGCAATTCCTCCAGCCGTCGCCCGATTTCACACATCCTGGTCCAATTCTCCAGGTCCACAAAGGATCGAATTGCACTTTCGTATCTTTGCTTCGCTTGCTCCGGCTTACCTAATGCCTTGGCGATTTGCCCGAGTCTGTCATAGGCAATGGCGCGCCCAGGTTCGTTTCCATCTGCCAGCTCTACCGCGTGCAGGAACTGCGCCTCCGCCTTATCGAGCAGCATGATCCTCAAGTACAACTCGGCGAGCAGACGCACGAGTTCTTGATCGTTCGATGCTTCGTTCAACTGCATGATCGCTTCGGCGTTCAGGTCATAACCGGCGTACAAATAGGCAATCAGAAGCCGCTTGGTCGTATCTTCGAGCTTCAGGTTCCTAATCGCGCTTTCTCGCGACTTCACCTCTTCGGCCTTTTGTGTCTCTAAAACGCTGAAGTCCAGCTCGAGCAGACCTTCATCGTCGGACTTACGTCTGCCCGCGAAGATGGTGACTTTGTATTGCTGCCCAGGCACCAGGGCGGGTGCGTCGTCAGGGTATACAGTTTCGTTGCCTGTGACGGTGACGCTCCAGTTCACGTTCGGTCCGCGCACTGAAACCACATATCCGGTCGCATTCGGGACAATCGTCCAGACCAGTTTGGGATGAGGGCTGAGCAGCTTGGTTTTTCGAGGCGACAGAAGCCTCGGGAAGCTCGTATCGATGTCTCGTGTCATCGATGAGTCAACAAGACGATCGCCAATTCTCATTAGCTGCTTGTCGGCCGTACACGGCACAGAATGAACGCCGCTCGTCAGCTCTTCGAACACCTCACCGCAAACGAGCCTTACTCTCGATGATTCGGCCACTCGAACGAAATCACCTGCGTAGACCGCCATGTTAGGCAGAAGTGAGACGGACTTCATTGAGTTCTCAGGTCGGACGTAAGCTTTTCCTTGCAGATCGATTATCAAGCAGCCGCATTTCTCATTCTCGTGGGGCGAGCGCTCTGGCACAGGTGTTGGCGATCCGCCGATCGGATTGCAAAGCAGAGTGACCAATAGCACAGTACAAAGCAGGATCCGCTTGCTCATTTTTCCCCTCCCTCGTTAGCCTTTGGTTCCGGATCTTCTTGCGAGAGGCGCTCCCTGGCGAGGCTCAACCAGCTTTCCTCGTTATCATCGTAGAGCTGCGAATAACCGACGCACTTTGTATATTCCTCCATCGCTTTGCCCGAATCCCTTTGCGGGTTCTTTTCTGCCTCCAGCAGTTGGGCGAACAGGCAGTGGGCGACCGCGCCGCGCGGGCGTATTTCCAACGCCAATCTCAAATCGTCTGCCGCCTGCCTGTAATATCCTAATCCGTAATATGCCCAGCCGCGGTTCCTCAAGAGTGCAAACCGGAAGTCTCGATAGCCTGACTCGTTTATTAGACTGTTCGCCTTCATCAGGTCCAGTTTTTCCAGGCCAGTTTTGAGAAGCATCAAGGCGCTCACATAATCGCTGCGCCGCAACATGTACAGACGCGCCAGTCGATTGTAAGCAAGGCAATACTGACCATCGCATCTTATGGCGGCGTGAAATTCTGCCTCTGCTTTGTCGTACTCAAGCGTGCCTTCGTATGCACTCGCCAGGTTGTAGTGCGCCAGTGAGTCGTTGGGCTTGAGGCTGATAGCCCGCTGGTAGTTCTCGATCGCCGTACTTAGTTTACCCTCTCGGGTGTTAAGCACACCCTGGTTACTGTAGTGCGCGACCACTTGTGCCCGGAAAAGTTCCGTCCCTACAGCAACCAGGACAAGTAATCCGGCGAGAACGATCTGCGCCTTTCGATTGCCCTTACCCTGCTTGCCAATGACTTGAGTGGAGCCTCCCGCCACCTGGCCGACAAGTTGAATGATTGTGCTGCCGACCAGCAGGGCGAGCAAACCCTGCAAGACAATGCTCGGGACGTCCACGCCGGTGCTCAGGAAGCGCCGCACTACTTCTAGAATGAAACTCAAGGAAATCGCGATTAGTAGCCAACAAACCCAGGCGGCTAAAGCTCGGAGAGATATGAATTTCGATTCAGCAGCAGGATGCACGTCCAGCCACCACCACCACGCGCTTTCAGCCGGCCGCAACGACTCGCGCCAGTTTGCCAGGGTCGGCCCGTTGGCCATCGAGTTGATTCGCGTCGCATCCTTCCTTAGTTCCTGATCCAGTTCGGTGATACGTCTCAGCGAATAAGATGTGGCTGATTGAGTGTTGGCTAGCACATGAGCGACCCTATCGCGAGCGATAAAGACGTCCATCACTTTTGATTTGGGACATTCTGGTTTATCTGAATGAGTATGCTCGAGCGCCTTTGCATAATCTGAAATCGTTTCATCCAGATTGTTCATATTCTCTTCTATTTGAACTGGTCGAGCGTTTTCGATCATACACCTGTGTCCATCGGAACAAAGGAGCAACCGTGGTTTGTGGACACCGCGTTAAGCAGCGTCCGGTTGGGGCTGATCCTCCCCTAATTTGGGGAACGCCCACAAGCTGAACGCCTGGGGGAGGATAACCGCGTTTATCAATCTTGCCGGTGCGCCTCAGCGCAGTCTCTCAACCGCTTAAGCTCTAGCTTATCCTGCTCGTTACCGGTATGAGTTGCGTCAATGTATGCCTGCAAGTGCTCGGCGGCCTTCCCGCATTTCTGGTTGCCGGCATAAGCCTGATAGAGGACATGGTGCGCGAGGGCCTTTAGTTCAGTATGAGGAGTGGGCTCGCTTAACCTCAGTGCCTGCTCCCCGTCTTTGATCGCACTTGTCAGATCTTCTTTGAGGATGTAATTCTGTGCGCTGGTCACGAGCACTTGCGTCAACCGGACTTTGTCCCGCTGTTCTTGCGACGCCTTCATTGCTTCCTGAATACTTACGCGCGCTCGATTAAGGTAGCCGTTGCGATCGGACAGTCCGGGATCGTACTCGACTGCCCGGGTAAGCGCCTTCGCCAGCACATATTGCGCTTCGGCGATCGCGGCTATGTTCACATAGCGGCCGCCTCCGAATATCAAGTGTGAGATGGACCATCCTTTGAAGGTAACCTGTTTGCTGGCCAGGTCCTGAAATAGCTTCAACGCCTTTTCAGCCTCGTCTACCGCTTCTTTCTGCTTTTCCTTTATTGGTTGATAGGTGAGAGCGTCAGCCAGTATCAGGTGCGCCGGAGGCGACTTTGGGTTCAAAGCTACAGCGCGTCTCAGTTCACGTTCTGCGCGGATCGTTTCTTTGCGCCAAAGCAAGACATCACCAAGCACCACGTGAGCAAAGTCATATGTCGGATAGGTGGTGGTGATATACCTGAGCGTGTCATAGACGCCTTTGATGTCGCCGCCGGCGACAAACTTTGCCTCTGCCAGCAGCGTCTGGGTCTCGAAATCCGTCGGTTTGAGCTTAAGGACTTCTGTGTATGTGGCCACCGCCTGCTTGTAGAGTCCCAGAGACTGCTCGGTGCGCCCACGGTAGACTAGCGCGTTGGAGTAGCCGCCATTGGCTTTGATGGCACGGTTGAACAAGTCATAAGCTTCGTTGAATTTCTGACGGTTGAAGCTATCGACCCCTTTGTGGAAGAACTCCCGGGCCGCCGGCGTAGGCTCCTTGTCTTGCAGGTATACACCTGTCGGCAGGCCTGGGGGCCTGTTCTCCATTTCTTTCTCAGAGAAGCATAGTTTTATCTCGATCTCCTTTGTCTCGCTGGGCTCGATCGTCACCGGCAACTCGTTCTTTGCTGCTCCTTTTTGAGAGTAATAAATCTTATGCGACCCTGCGGTCACCTGGGAGGAGACCTCGATACCTACGGGGGCGTTTTCGGCAGGCTCATTGTCAATCGCAACCTCAACGCCTTCGACTGCCGGGTTGTGGATCACCAGCGTTGCGAATTTGGCCCCGGCAGATTCTGGGCCCGCGTAGCGTACGATAGACACCGGAATGTAGTTGGCGTTTATCCAGGTGGTATAAGGGTATGGGTTCTGCTGACCCTCGGTGAGCTGCGGCACTCTCTTCCGCAGATATGCGACAACCTCGTCGAAGTTGACGATATAGTCTGTGGGGCTGACGTCGGCTGCGCCACGGAGGGCCTCAAGCAGGCAGTAGGTAAAGACGCCGTGGTCGAGTTTAGCCTGCTCGAAGGAGGATTCGAGAGCGCTGGCTGCGGTAATGAAGCCGATTCCAGCAATTCCACTAAGCTGGCTGATGAACTCGCGGTTGGATAACTCGTTCTTGTCGCGGGCCATCCCGGGCTGTACAATGCCTCCACTGTGACAGGTGTCCAACAATACCAGCCCTCGCTTTGCTGGTATCTCGCGTTCTACCGTCTGCCGAAACCGGCCCATATCGAGTCCTGTTCGCTTCAAGTCTCTTGGGTTGGTGTCGTGGAGCACAAAGTAGGGGACTGAAACCTTCGTTTCCGATCCGGTTTGCGGATCCCGAACACTATCGGTGCCGATGTGGCCATGCCCGGCAACGTAAATGACGAAGTAATCCTCCGGTTTGGCTTCCGTCATGGATTTCAACGCTTTCTCAATGTTTTCTTTGGTTGCCTCCTCATCCGTAAGCAATGTCATATGACCGCCATTGCTGACGTCGCGGAATCCGCCGCCCGCATCGCTCTGGAGAAAGTCGTAAATGGATTTCGCGTCGGTTGTCGCATAGTTGAGGTTTGAAATCTTCAGACCGTCAATTTCCTGATCCCCGTACAGATAGTGCGAGATCCCAATAACCAGGGCCCATAGCTCCACCTTACCTTTTTCTGCCTCCTGCGGTGTTCTTCCGACTCTTTTGTGCGTCAAATCGCGTCTGGCCCGGTCTTGAGCGCCGATGAGCGGCGGCAACGCGACGCCAAGGAAAAGAAGCAAGCCGACTGCTGCTGCGCTCGAAACAGAGATTTCTTTCATGACTGCCTCCAATGGCCCGAAGCCGCGTCGGCTACTCAAGGACATTCATCGCCGTGGACCTGGGTGATCCGGGCGCGATGATCGAATAGCCCAATACGGGACGACCCAGGACGCCAACTACTATCACGGTACTATGGTCGGAGGCGGCGACTGTATTATCGGCCCTTTGTCTCCGAAGGGATCCGAGATGATTAGGATGGTTGCCAGAGCGGCAGCACCGATTAGAATCATGTTCCGCATAGCCAGAGGCTTTGCTTTTATCGTAACCTCCACCTTACATGAGACGTTCGTGCCCGGGACGTTTGCGGTGATCGACCCTTGAGCTGGTGAAGGACCAGCGGTAAGAGGTGCGGTCATAATGCCCTGAGCATTTGTGGTCCCGCTGAAGGTGACCGCATTGCCGAATCTGCCTATGTTACCTGCTAGAGTTAATACTATCGGGACGTCAGGCACAGGTTTGTCGTGCTCATCTGTTACCTGCCACTGTGTCTGCCGCGTGGCGCGTCTCTCGACATCCAGTCTCAAGCCGAGATCGATGGGAGGTTTGAGAGGATCTGGACTGGGTTCGACAAGCCGGATTTTTTCCGGGCGCTGCGGTGCTTGCGGCGAGACCCGAACGTCCCCGCTTGCAGTGATAATTATCGCCTTGCTTTCGCGAGTGCCAATTTGGAAACGCGCCCCGCTCGAGGCCGAGAAAGCCGACCCGCAGCTCTCAATATACGCCCGCGCCCCTTGCTGAAGATCGACGGACATTTCACCGTTTATCAGCGAGGCCACGAGGAGATGGCGGCTATAGCTATCCGGACTTGTCAATGCTGTGGCGAGCCTCGCCGTGGCCTCACTCTTGAGTCTAACCTGGCCGACGGAATCGAGAAGCACGCTCACGCGTGAGTTGGGGAAAGCGTGAATCAACTCACCGCCCCATATCGATTCTTCACCGTGAGCCAGACGCCCGTCTATCCCAAACGAGCCCAGTGAGTAGACCGTGCCAATCGGGCCAAACCTTTCAGTTGTGCGCAGGTGAATAGGGCTATTCAGGGAGCGGTCATCAGCTCGCGCTTGTGTAGGAATCAGACTGCAACTCAAAACAACGATAAGGCACAAGCCAATTGAGGAATGTCTATGCTTAATCATTTGCGATTCTCCTTCCGCGCACTTGCATCGATCGATCTGTTGCGCGACGCACCGTGTTTCGCGAACGGCTTTCGGCCGAGAGTTGCGCTCTCTTGAAGGCGGTCATGCTTCTGGAGCTTGACGCATTTTTCTTGGAGGGAGCGAGGTGTAAGTCTAATGACCGGCAAGTCCAGCACGGTGCTTCGTGCGCCCGGCCACGATTGAATGCTCGCAGCTCCGGCAAGTGAGTCTATGGAGCCGGTGGCCGTGTCCGTAGATCCGCCCTTATCGAACACCGTGACACGGACAGTGGCGACGTTCCGATGTTGCTTGGCGTTGGAAAACGTCTGCCTTACTGTGAAGCTCTGGCCTATTTTCAAGCTTTGTATCCGCTGGCCGAGGTCTCGGTCCGGTTGTTCCAGCGAAACCGTGCTTCCGCCGATATCAAAGAACTGATACTCGACGCGATCGACATCCTTTGTTGAGTCGTAAACCGAGAAGTTGACGGTGAACACATCCCCGGAGCGTCCGAGCGTCACCAGTGGACCCTTCCGCGTGCTGGTGGGATCAATCAGCTTTATCGCTGAATTGACGCGTGCTGTCAGAGCAACACTGCGATCGCTAACAGAGCAGCCATTGTGCGCCAGCATAATCGTAGATTTGACCGTTCCCGGCAAAAGCAGGGAGGCAGGAGGGTTGTCACTTCCTGCGACAACGGGAATCGCCGGGTCGAACGTTGCGGTGAATACTTGCTTCTGACCCGGCTGAATTGTAATAGTCTGGCCGCCGCTTCCAACGATTATCGACTCTATGGAGAAATGCTCGCGGTCGTCACTGCGGGCAAGTTGGCCA
>Ga0075425_100009483_pt1 | contig 10359 bp, 10 predicted proteins | sample SoiMethybrSBSTD4_FD_75300 | JGI IMG/M metagenome (GOLD analysis project Ga0075425, IMG submission 75300) | Bulk soil microbial communities from a Populus tree surrounding site in Tennessee, USA - Soil MetaG P. TD hybrid SBSTD4 | ecosystem: Environmental > Terrestrial > Soil > Tree plantation...
CGCTGTTGCCGCGTCGCCCTGCTCGGCTTTGGTACTGTCGGTTCCGCCGTCGCCCGCCGCCTCGCCGCCGACGACACACCCGTTCGACTCACGCACATCTTCGACCGCCGCGCCGCCGAAAAGCGCCGTTCCGCCGGCCTCGATGCCGTGTCGTGGACGCCGGACATCGACGAGGTGCTGCACGCCGATGCCGATATCGTGGTCGAAGCGATCGGCGGCGTCGAGCCGGCGGCGACCTGGATCCGCGCCGCACTGGCCGCCGGCAAATCGGTCGTGACCGCGAACAAGCAGGTGATCGCGCGCCACGCGGCTCCGCTCCTCGCGTTCGCCGCGCAGCAAGGGCGCCAGCTGCGCTTCGAGGCGGCAGTCGGCGGCGCGATGCCGATCGTCCGCGCGATCGGCGACGGCCTCGCCGGCGATCGCATCGTCGCCATCGACGCCATCCTCAACGGCACGACGAACGCGGTGTTTACCGCGATTGATGCCACCGGCTGCAGTCTCGCCGCGGCTGTGCGCACCGCGCAGGCGCGCGGCTACGCGGAAGCGGATCCCGCCGCCGATCTCGACGGTGACGATGCCCGCGCCAAGCTGGCGATTCTGTGCGCGCTGGCATTCGGCCTCCGCGTCGATCCGTCGGCGATCGGCGGGATCTCGTGCGCGTCGACGACGGCCGCCGACTTCACACGCGCGCGGCTGCGCGGCGCGACCATCCGTCAGGTCGCCCACGCCGACTTCGATCGCGTCACCGCGACCCTTACGGCGTGGGTGGCGCCGATCGAAGTGGCGAGCACGTCGCTGTTCGGACGCACGGTCGGGCCTCAGAATGCCGCGATCATCACCGGTGCGCACTCGGGTGAGATCGGCATCTTCGGCGCCGGCGCCGGCGGTGAAGCCACGGCGGTCGCGATCCTGAGCGACATCGCCGCAATTGCCCGCGACCGTGCGGCGATCGTGCCGCCGCCGGTGCTCACGGCGAATTTCATCCTGCAAACGTCAGATTTCGTTCCGGCGGAGGTTGCGTGCTGATCGGGCTCCAGTGTCATCTGTGCAAGGCGACGTTTCCCGCCGAAGCCACCTACGTCTGCGATAAGTGTCTCGGCCCGCTCGAGCCGGTTTACGACTACCGCGCGATCGCGCTCACCCGCGATCAAATCGAGCGGCGGCCGAAGAACCTGTGGCGCTATCGCGAGCTTCTTCCGATCACCGGCGAGCCGCGCACCGGTTTCAATTCGGGGTTCACGCCGCTCGTCCGCTGCGATCGCCTGGCCCGGCGCCTCGGCGTCAGCGAGCTGTACATCAAGGACGATTCGGTGAACCATCCGACGCTGTCCTACAAGGATCGCGTCGTCTCGGTGGCGGCGACGCGCGCGATAGAGCTCGGCTTCGACGTCCTGGCCTGCGCCTCGACCGGCAACCTTGCCAACAGCGTCGCCGCGCACGCCGCCCGGCTTGGCGTCGAGTGCTGCGTGTTCATTCCCGACAGTCTCGAAGCGGGGAAGATCCTCGGCTCGGCGATCTTCAACCCGACGATTCTCGCGATCTCCGGCACCTACGACGATGTGAACCGGTTGTGCACGCAGGTGGCCGATCGCTACGGATGGGGATTCGTCAACATCAACCTGCGCTCGTACTACGCCGAGGGCGCCAAGACGATCGGGTTCGAAATCGTCGAGCAGCTCGGGTGGCGGTACCCGCAGCATCTGGTGTCGCCGGTCGCCGGAGGCACGCTGCTGCCGCGTATTGTTCGGGGGCTACGCGAACTGCGGCAGATCGGCCTCGTGAGCGGCGAACTGCCGCGCGTGTATGCGGCCCAGGCTGCCGGGTGCGCGCCGGTCGTCCATGCGCTCGACACCGGGCTCGATCATCCGGAGCCGGTGCGCCCCAACACGATCGCGAAGTCGATCGCGATCGGCAACCCGGCCGACGGCTACCAGGTGATCGAGAGCGTGAAGGCGACCGGCGGGGCCGGCGCGGCGGTGACGGATACGGACATCGTCGAGGCGATTCGCCTGCTCGCCGAGACCGAAGGGATCTTCACCGAGCCGGCCGGCGGCACCACGCTCGCCGCCGCGATCGATCTCGTCGAGCGCGGCGTCATCCCGCGGAACGAATCGATCGTCGTGTGCGTGACCGGCAACGGCTACAAGACGGCCGAAGTGGTCGCGAATACCGTGACGCGCCCCGTCCGGCTGACGCGCGCGTTCAAGGATTTCGAGAGCTGGCACGAATCGCGCGCCGCGATGGCGTAATCATCCATCGACACGCGGGAAACTGCCACGAAGACACGAAGGCACGAAGAAGATTGGTACAAGATTTTCTTCGTGTTTTCGTGTCTTCGTGGCGTCCTGAGATGCCGCGAATTTACCGGCGGACGCGTGAGTTGGCGCTCGAGACGATCGGCAGCTTGACTTCGACCGACCGGCCGTTGCGGAGCACTTTCACGGTCGCAGTCGAGCCAATCTTCGAATCGGCAATGGCACGCTGCAGCTGCGACGGGTCGTCGATCGGGATCCCGTTGAAGGCGACGATCACGTCGCCGGGGCGCATGCCGGCTGCGTACGCTTCTGAGGTACGCATCATCCGCGAGACCAGCGCGCCGTTGGTGTTGTTGATGCCGAACTCCTCGGCAAGCTGCGGCGTCAGCTTCTCGATGCCGATGTAACCGATCGATCCGCGCCTGACGTCGCCGTACTTCATCAGGTCGCCGACGACGCGGCGCGCGAGGTTGCTTGGCACGGCAAAGCCGATGCCCTGATAGCCACCGCTTTCGCTGTAGATGCCGGTGTTGATGCCGACCAGTTCGCCGCGGCTGTTGATCAGCGCGCCACCGGAGTTGCCGGGGTTGATGGCAGCGTCGGTCTGGATGAAGTCTTCATAGGCGGCGAAGCCCATGTTCGCGCGGCCGGTCGCGCTCACGATGCCGGCGGTCACCGTCTGACTCAATTGAAACGGGCTGCCGATCGCCAGCACCCACTCGCCGACCTTGAGCTGCGAGGAGTCGCCCCATGGCACGACCGGCAGCCCGGTCACGCCGATTTTCAACAGCGCGATATCGGTATCCGGATCGGTGCCGATCACCGTTCCCTTGATGTCGCGCTTGTCCGGGAGCGCGATCGTGATCTCGCGGACGTTCTCGCCGACGACGTGGTTGTTGGTGACGACGTAGCCGTCTGCGGAGATGATCACGCCGGACCCAAGGCTCATCGAGCGGCGGTCGCGCGATCCGAACATCTCGTCGTCACCGAAGAAGTAGCGGAAGAACGGATCGTTCGTGAACGGCGAGTTGCGGGTGCGGACCACCTGCAGCGACGAGATGTTGGCGACGCCTTTCACCGCCTGTCCGGCGACGCGCGTGAAATCCGGTCCGCCGGCGGAGTAGGCCGGCGCCGGCGCCGCGGCTGGCGCCGTGGTCGCCGCGCGCTGTTCGGGCGCCGGCGCGACGGCTGCCGCCGGCACCGGATCGGTGCCGCGCAGCATCTCGGCGGCGCGAACCCACCCGGTGACGACCATGCCGCCGATGAACCCGGCGACCAGCAGCACGAGCGAGAGTCCGACCCGTCTCATGGTGCGCTAGCTGACGTCGATCCGCCGCGCGGCGCGGTCGCGCGACTTTGGAATGGTGACGGTGAGGATGCCGTCCTTCAGATCGGCAGCGACGCCGTCGACGTCGATCGGCTCGGGCAGCGAGAAGCCGCGCGAGAAACTACCGTGGCCGCGCTCGACGCGGTGGTACTGCTCGCACGGGATGTCGCGCGGTGCCGCTCCGCTGCGCGCGCCGCGGATGGTCACGCGGCTGTCTTCGACGTGAATCTCGATCTGTTCGCGCGACAGTCCCGGCAATTCCGCGGTCAGCACGAACTCGTTGGCGGTCTCGTAGAGATCGACCGGCGGGGTCCAGCCTGGCGCGTCGGTGCCGACGAGATGACCGAGTTGTTCGTGCAGCGCGAGGAGGTCGCGGAGCGGATCCCAGCGGGTAAACGCCACGTTTCGCATCGTAGCACGGTTGCTCGCGTCTGAGCCATATGTGCTACGATTGCAAGGATATACAGACACTGAACATGCCGTCATTCCTTCAAGCGACCCGTCTGCGGAAAGGCAACCTGATCAAGGTCGGGAACGACCTCTTCCGCATCCTCGAACTGCATCACCTCACGCCCGGCAACAAGCGCGCGCACATCCAGGTCCGCATGCGGAACATCCGCACCGGCACGCTCGCCGACCAGAAGTTCCGCGCCGAAGAAGACGTCGAGCGAGCGACGCTCGACGAGCGCGAGATGCAGTATCTCTACAGCGACGGCGACGCTTTCTACTTCATGGACACCGCCACCTACGAGCAGATTCACATCTCTGCCGAGGCGCTCGGTGACTCGAAGGACTATCTCATCCCCGAGATGACGATTCGCGTCGAGTTCTACGACGTCGAACCCGTCGGCATCGAGCTGCCGCCCACAGTGGATCTCGTCGTGAAGAACACCGTGCCCGGCATCAAGGGCGCGACGGCGAGCGCGCAGGTGAAGCCGGCGACGCTTGAAACCGGCGTGGTGGTGAACGTGCCGTCGTTCATCAACGAAGGCGACAAGATTCGCATCAACACCGAAACCGGGGAATACCAGGGCCGAGCCTGAAGAGCGTCGATGGAAATCGTCCGGAAAGCGCCCGAACACGGCTGGATCGAGGTCATCACCGGGAGCATGTTCAGCGGCAAGAGCGAGGAGCTGATCCGCCGCCTGCGCCGCGCCCAGATCGCCAGGCAGAAAGTTCAGATCTTCAAGCCGCTCATCGACGACCGTTACAGCGGTGATCAGATCGTGTCGCACAGCGACATGCGGATCGCATCGCAGTGCGTCCGCAGCTCCGACGACCTGGTCCGCCGCGTCGACGACGACACCGAGGTGGTTGGGATCGACGAAGGGCAGTTCTTCGACGCCAACCTGCCCGCGGCGTGCAACACGCTCGCCGACCGGGGCAAGCGCGTGATCGTCGCCGGGCTCGATCAGGATTATCTCGGGCGCCCCTTCGAGCCGATGCCGCAGTTGCTGGCGATTGCCGAATACATCACCAAAACGCTCGCGATCTGCGTGGTCTGCGGCGACCCGGCGAACCACACCCAGCGGCTGGTCGCGAGCAGCGATCGCGTGCTGGTCGGCGCGGATGGCCTCTACGAGGCGCGCTGCCGCCACTGCTTCGATCCGACCCTCGCCGCGGCGGAAAAAGTCTGACCCGCCGCTGACAACCCGACTAAAGTCTCCCCCCGCGGCGACTTCCGAAATCGCTTGACCTGAAATACGGCCGAACGCTATCGTCCGCCGTTCCACGCTTCTTGCACAATCCGCCAACCACCAGGGGGTTACGAAAAATGTTTCACGCGATCACTCGCATCGGCGTGGCGTGTGCCTTCACGCTCGGCGTCGTCGCCACCGCCAGTGCGCAATCGGCTCAAGCCAACCAGAACGCGCAGCAGAAGAAGGAGAAACGGCATCCGAACCAGGTACCGGACAACGGAACTGGTGATGCGGATGCGGTACCGGCGGCGACGACGCAGTTCGACCGCGCCGTCGAGGCCGTGCCTGTGACTGTTCGCGCCGACGGCGCGATCGTCGTCGAGTTGAACGACTCGTTCATGGAAGCCGCGACGGCAAGCGTCGACGCAACCGGTTTACTGCGGTTCGATCACTTCACGGGCGTCGAGCGCGCAGCGAGCTTCGTAGCTGCCCAGCCCGCGCCGGCGAGCGGTTCGTTGCCGGCGCGGATCCTGCCGCTGGCGTTTCCGATCTACGAGGTGAAGTAGCCATGACGAAACGCATCTCGTTCGTCGCGGCAACTCTGTTCGTAGTCTCGCTCGCCGGCGCCGCCAACGCGCGCGCCGCAGCGACCGTCCTCATCGTCAACGGCAATCTCGCCGGTGTGGGCTTCAATGATCCCACCCCGGTTGCGCCGGTCGACGGCAACAACGGGACGACGCTCGGCGATCAGCGTCTCAGGGCGTTCCAGAAGGCGGCCGACATCTGGGGCTCCACAGTTGACAGCCCGGTCGTAATCCGAATCCTCGCCACGTTCGAGTCGCAGACGTGCACGGCGACAAGCGCGGTGCTCGGCTCGGCCGGGTCGCGGTTTCTGTACGCCAACTTTCCGAGCACCGGTTTGTATCCCGGACCGATCCAGGACCTGCTTTACGGCGGCGCCCTCGCCGACAAGGTCTCCGGCCTCGAACAGGATCCGTTCGAAGCCGACGGTGTCACACCGCGCGCTGACATCCGCGCGCGATTCAACTCGAACCTGAACGGAAATCCGGCGTGCCTCGGCGGACGCAAGTTCTACCTCGGGTTCGACGCCAACCACGGGAACGACATCGACCTTGTGGCCGTCCTGCTCCATGAGTTCGCCCACGGTCTCGGCTTCCAGCAGTTCGCCGATGTGACGACCGGCGCGCGGATCGTCGGTCTCGACGACGTGTTCAACGTGCACATCTTCGACAACACGACGCACAAATACTGGCCGCAGATGACCGACGCCGAGCGCGCGGCCTCGTCTACGAACCCGCGAAACGTTGTCTTCGACGGCGCGGCCGTCAACGCCGCCGTTCCCGGCGTGCTTGCGCCCGGAACGCCGCTCCTGACGCTGATCGCGCCAGCGGCGCTTGCCGGCATCTACCAGGTCGGCACAGCGCAATTCGGCGCGCCGCTCGCTTCGCCCGGGGTCACCGGGAGCGTCGTCGTCGCCCAGGACGCGGCTGACGCCGCCGGCCCATCGACCACCGATGGCTGCTCGGCGATCACGAACGCCGCGTCAGTCGCCGGCAAAATTGCGCTCATGGATCGCGGCACGTGCGGGTTCGTCGTCAAGGCCAAGAACGCGCAGGATGCAGGCGCGATCGCCGTCATCATCGGCGACAACGTCGCCGGCGGTCCGCCCGCCGGCATGGCCGGCGTCGATCCGAGGGTGACGATTCCGTCGGTGCGGATCACGCTGGCCGACGCCAACGCCATCAAGGCCCAGCTCGCGATTCCAGCGCCAGTCTCGGCGACGCTTGGCGTGAATCTCGGCGTGCTGGCCGGCGCCGACGCGCACAATTTCGCGCTGCTCTACACGCCGAACCCGGTCGCGCCCGGCTCCACGATCTCTCACTGGGACACGATCGCGTTCCCGAATCAGCTGATGGAGCCGAACATCAACGCCGATCTGACGCATTCCGTGCGCCCGCCGCAGGACCTCACGCTGCCGCTGCTGCGTGACATCGGCTGGTTCGCCGACAAGGATCTCGACGGCCTCGCTGACGAGCGCGACGCCTGTCCGACATCCAATCTCGCGCCCACGATCGTCGTCGGCGGCATCAACACCGGCGTGGCGAATGCGATGTTCACCAACGGCTGCACGGTCAACGACACGATCGCGCAGATAGCTGCCGGCGCGAAGACCCACGGCGGCTTCGTCAGCGGCCTCGCACACCTGCTCGACAGCCTCGTGGCCCAGGGCACGATCACCGACGCGGAGAAGGATCGGATTCAGTCCGCCGCGGCGCACACGAAGTAGCACGTCGCGACGAAGGGATGCGGGCCGTCCGCATCCCTTCGCGTTCTGCCGGGCCGCCGTGCTGGCGGCGTTTCGCTCCTCACCGTAAGATCAAGCCGTGGACCTGCTGACGGGCGTTCTGCTGCTCCTCGGCGTCGGCTTTCTCGCCGCCAACCTCAAGCTCGCCTACGACTACGTCCGCTTCCTGCGGCGCCGGCAGGGCGCACTGCTGACGTGGCGCACGCCGAAACCGCCGCAATACGCCTTCGCGCTGGCGCTCGGCGGCGCCTTAGGGCTGCTCGTCGTCGCCAAGCTCGTCTTTCTGCATCGCCAGGCGTTCGGCGAGTCGATGATGTTTCTCTATTACGCCTATTTCTTCCCGATGAGCCTGACGATCGGCCGCGGCTTCTACGAAGATGGCATCTGGGCAGAGACCACCTTCATTCCGTACACGGAAGTCGGCGGCGTCACGTGGCGGGAAGGCGAGCACCAGGCGACGCTCATCGTCATCTCACGATTGCGCAATCTTGCACGCCGTCTCACAGTCCCGGGCGACAAGTACAGCGCGGCGCGGCGCTTGCTCCGCGACAAGGTTGGAGACGGCGCGCTGCATTTCAGGGGCGCCGGACTGGATCTGGGCGCCGAAGACGACGCGCGCCGCCGACCGCAGTAGGGGCTCGGGGCTCGGGGCTAGCTGCACTGAGCATCAGCGAGCCCCCAGCCCCCAGCCCCTATACTGTGCACTATGGCAGCACGAGCGACCTGGAAGGGATTCCTGAAGATCAGCCTGGTGAACATCCCCATCAAGGTGTTCCCGGCCACCGAGTCGAGCGGCTCGATTTCCTTCAATCAGCTGCACGGCGAATGTCAGACGCGCATCCAGCAGAAGCGCTGGTGCCCGCACTGCAACCGTGAGGTGCCCAACTCGGAGATCGTGAAGGGCTACGAATTCGAGAAGGGGCGCTACGTGGTGATGTCCGACGAGGACTTCGACCAGGTCCGTCCTCAATCGACGCGCGTGATCGATCTCGTGCAATTCGCCGACGCCGCCGCGATCGATCCGATGTATGTCGACCGCACCTATTACCTGGCGCCGGACGGCGGCATGGCCGGTGATGCGTTCGCGGTGATGCGCGACGGCATGCAGGGCAAGGTCGGCGTCGGCAAGCTCGCGCTCTACGGCCGCGAATACCTCGTCGCGGTGCGCCCGCACGGCAGGGGCATCGTCATGCACACGCTCCACCACGCTGCCGAAATCCGCGGTATCGAGGCGGTGGAGGAGTTGAACGCGGTGCCGCAGAAAGTGAAGCCGGAAGAGATCAAGCTGGCGCGCCAGGTGATTCAAACCTTCGAACAGCCGCTGGATCTCGCCAGCTACCGCGACGAGTACCGCGAAGGCCTGCAGCGCATCATCGACGCGAAGATCGCCGGGCAGGAGGTCGTCACCAGCACCGCGCCCGACGCGCCGCCGAAGGTGGTCAACCTGATGGACGCGCTCAAGAAAAGCCTCGACGCGGTCAGCGCGCAGAAGAAGAAACCGGCCAAGGTCGCCGCTGCTGCCGCGGCGGAGAAGCCCGCTGGTCAGAAGCGGAAACGGGCCTGAGGCAATTAAGAATTTGGAATTTGGAATTTGGAATGCGTACGCATCGTCTGCGTACGGCTAATCAGTGAACCGCGAATTCCCAGCATTTCCGCCAGACTCCAGCGGCATTTTTGATGCTCATGGCATGTGGCCATGACACACTCCACATACACACCGCCCAGCTACGAAGACGGACAAGACATTCGCGATCGATCGACTACGCCTGCCGCGTTGTTGGCTTATGCGAACAACTCGATGCAGGCGGTCGCATCGGACGACTCATGGTTCCGCAGATCTTGAGCTGCTCGTTGTCCTTTGCGGCGATGCTCGAAGAAGCGCGGGCCGCGGAGAGCGATAACGACTTCATGTCGAAGTGCGGGATCGGCCTCAAGGAATGCCGCGAATCGTGGACGCGGCTCCGTGTGTGCGAGCGCCGGCGGATTGGTCCGCATGCCGAGCTCAAGGCGCTCGTGCAGGAGGGCAACGAGCTGATTTCGATTGTGACGACGATTATCAAGAAGAAGCGGCGGAACGTGATGGCGAAGCGGGCGGCAAAGGCAGAGGCGAAGCGGCTACAAGGCGACGCGCGCGGACGCGGAGCGTCAGCGTCCACGAATTCCAAATTCCAACTTCCAAATTCTTAATTGCCGACGCTGCGCAGAATCCAGGCGACGAGGCCAGGATCGCTGGCGGTGGGGTCGCCGAGCCAGGCCGGGGGGACCAGCCAGACGAAGGCAAGGATGGCCACGACCCAGATGTCGTAGGGGAGCGTGGCGCGCTCGTCGGTCCAGAAGAAGGCCCTGTTGAACAGGCCGGCGACACCTTTCTTGGTCGGGAGCGGCAGGCGGTTCAGATCGAGATAGGTGTAGTAGATCCGGTTCGCGACAGTGAGAATCGACAGGATCAGCACCACCCACAACACGCCGGCCATCCGGTTGGTGGCGGCGCCAATCATCAGCAGCACGATGCGCTCGGGCCGCTCCATGAAGCCGACCTTGCACTTCTTGACCAGCGATTCGGCGCGCGCCCTCGCGTAGCTGGTCATGATCGAGAAGATCAGCGCCAGCGCCGCGATCATCACGTAGTCGCCGCGTCCGAGCTTCGAGTAGAGGAAGATCAGACCGGTCAGCAGCGCCAGATCCGAGAAGCGATCGAGCGTCGAATCCCAGAACGCGCCGAACTCGGAGACGGTGTTGGTGAGGTGCGCGACCTTGCCGTCGATGAAGTCGAAGATGTTCGCGACCAGCATGATCACGAACGCCAGCATG
>Ga0075425_100009484_pt1 | contig 10358 bp, 6 predicted proteins | sample SoiMethybrSBSTD4_FD_75300 | JGI IMG/M metagenome (GOLD analysis project Ga0075425, IMG submission 75300) | Bulk soil microbial communities from a Populus tree surrounding site in Tennessee, USA - Soil MetaG P. TD hybrid SBSTD4 | ecosystem: Environmental > Terrestrial > Soil > Tree plantation...
TAAAGACCCCGCCCTACACCGTCGCTAAAAAACCCCCGCCCTACACCGTCGCTAAAAACTTCGCCCGCACCGTTCGCTGACATTTGTAGGGCGCGATTCAGACCGCGCCAATCAACAATCGACAATCAACAGCCGCCAAATCCGCAATCGACACTCTCAATCGGCAACCGACAATCAGCCAAATCCGCAATCCGACACTCTCAATCGGCAACCGACAATAGCCAATCCGCAATCGACACTCTCAATCGACAACCGACAATCAGCCAAATCCGCAATCGACACTCTCAATCGGCAACCGACAATCAGCCAAATCCGCAATCGACACTCTCAATCGGCAACCGACAATCAGCCAAATCCGCAATCAACAATCAACAATCAGCAATTTCAGAGTTCTCTCACTCCATGTCCCCGCATCAGGAAATAGAGCGCCACAACCGAGACGAGCGCGCCGTTGACGGTCAGGACGTACGGGGCTGACGTCAAGCTGGCCGCGTATCCTCCCGCCAGACTGCCGAGCGGCATGCCGCCGCGGAATGCCACCATGTAGATGCTGACGACCCGGCCGCGGAGGTGATCGGGGACGATCAGCTGGACCAGCGATGCGGTCATCGAAAAGACCACGAGCAGCGCCGCTCCCGTAAGGAATAAGAGCGCGCAGCTCCACCACCAGACGCGCGAAAGTGCAAACGCCATGATCAGTGCGCCAAAGAGTGCCTGCACCAGGAGCAGCGTCAGCCCCATGTGCTTGAAGCGGCCAAGCCACGCGACGACCAGGGCTCCGACCACGGCGCCGGCGCCGGAAAACGCCATCATGTGCGTATACACGCTGACGTCGCCGTGAAAGATCTCGCGCGCGAAGACGGGAAGAAACGTGAGCAGGGGCAGTCCGAGAAAGGTCGTGAGAAACGCCAGCACGGTCAGCGCGATGATCGAGGGCTCACTTCGCGCATAGGCCAGTCCGCCTTTCATTTCCTGCAGCATCGGCTTCCGGTCGGCGGGCCGGATATGTTTGATATGCAGCGACATCAAGGCCACGATCACGACGAGGAACGAGAGACCGTTCAACCCGAAGCAGGCGGCGGTTCCGAAGAATAGTGCGACACCGGCGAGAAGCGGACCGAATACGCGGGCGAGATTGAACTGAATCGAGTTGAGCGCGATCGCGTTGGGCAGGTGCTTTTTGTGTACGAGCGACGGCACCAGTGATTGATACGCCGGACCACCGAATGCCTGCGCGAGCCCGGTGATGAACGACAGCGACAGGATGTACCAGATGCGGACGTGGCCGAACAACACCAGTGCGGCCAGAATGAACGCCGCCGTCATCTGAATGTACTGCGAGCCGAGCAGCAGGCGACGCCGATCGTGCCGATCGGCCACGACGCCGCCCACGAGCGTGAAGAGCAGAATCGGCAGCTGTCCGAGGAAATCATCAAGTCCCAGAAAGAAAGAGGACTTGGTCAGATCGAACACCAGCCAGCTCTGCGCGACTTTCTGCATCCACGTGCCGACGGTGGACGTGAACGCGCCAAACCAGAGCACGCGGAAGTCGCGGTAACTGAAGGCCGCAAGCGTGCGGCGGAGAAATGGCTCGGCAGCCGCCGGAGCGGCGCCTTGATCGTGTGCGGCGTCCCTCCGGACGTTGGATTCGATCGGCGTGGCCAAGAGTTCCTCTATGTTACTCGTACGGCGGGTCTAAAGACCCCACCACACGTGCTCGTAGGGCGCGGTCTTGAGCCCCTGCCAAAAGAGTCTATTCCTCCATCACTTACACGGATAAATCACTTCCACTTGATCGCGGAGAGGGGCGGCACTATACTCGCCGCAGAGAGGCGAAATAAAAGCGAAAGTCTATGCCGTCTGCACTCCGAGGTGAACTCGAATCCCTGCTTCGTGATCGAAAGCTCGATCGGACACTCACGACCAATGCGTGGGCCGACGTCGTGCGCGATGTTGCACCGACGGGCCTCGAGATCCTCGACGAGCAACTGGGCGGCGGCATCGCTCGCGGCCATTTGTCCGAAATTGTCGGACCGCGATCGTCCGGACGAACGACCGTGTTGTGCCGGATGTTTCAGGCAGCCGCCGATCGCGGCGAAGCCATCGCGTTGATCGATAGCTGCGATCGATTCGATCCCGTCTCGGCATCGGCAGGCGGTGTCGATCTGACGAAACTGCTCTGGGTGCGCGAGCGTGGCGACGGGTGTCGCGCGTTAAAAGCCATGAATCTGGTGCTACAGGCTGGTGGGTTTGGCCTGGTTGCATTTGATATCGCCGATGTGTCGCCGATGATGTTGCGGCAGTTTCCGTATACGACCTGGATGCGTATCGCTCGGGTGATCGAAGGAAGTCAGACAGCCGCGGTGGTCATTGCCGCGGAGCGAACGGCCCGTAGTCCTGGCGGCGTCACCATCGCGCTCGAGCCAGCGCTCGATGCGCCCCGGGCACAGTGGTCAGGGGCCGCCGACCGCGCGCGGTTCTTGCGCGGCATCGAATTGCGGACGCGAGTTGTTGGCGGCCGATGACTGAGAGCGATCATGCGAATCCCTACGTACGACGATCTCACGCCCTCCATTCCCGATATCACGCCTCGCGAAACGTTTGACGAGGTCGCGAAGTTTCTGTCGCCCGCGGATCCGCCGCCGAAGGTTCGACCAGCTTCCTTCGTACCCGACTCGCTCGAGTTGTACGCGTGTCTTCGCCACGGTCTGAAGACCGTGGCGCCACCGTCACCGATGGCGGCACCGCACACGTCTCCACATTTCCTGATCGCGCGTGATTTTTCCCCGCGCATCGAACGGCATGGCGACGCGTCCGTGGTGTTAGACGTCAGCGGACTGGGGCGTCTGCTCGGCCCTCCGCACACGATCGGCACAGAGCTGGCGCGTGCGGCGGATGGATATGCGGCCACCGTCCGGACTGCGATCGCGCGCTCTCAGACGGCTGCGCGTCTGCTTGCAATTGGCCATCCCGGTCTCACGATTGCCGACGGGGATGCGACGGCGGCGATTGCGTCGTTGCCGATCGACACGCTGCGCGTGTTCATCGAGGACGACGTCGCCGGGGGTGGCGCGGCGATGGCGCGTCTGAAGGCAACGATGGATCGGTTGGACACCTTCCGCCGATGGGGACTCACGACGCTCGGCGAAATCGCCGCGCTGCCGTCGATGGAACTATCCGAGCGAATGGGACAGGACGGCCTCGCACTGCAGCAGCTCGCTCGCGGGATCGATCGCGCGCCGCTCGTGCCGGATCCGGGTGTCCCGAGATTCCTCCAATCGATGGAGTTGGAGTGGCCGATCGACGCGCTCGAACCGCTGTCGTTCGTCTTCGCGCGGCTGCTCGAGCCGTTGTCGTCGGCGCTGGAGCGCGCCGATCGGGGCGCTGCGGCGCTGCGGCTCGACCTGCGTCTCGTCGATCGCACGACCCATACGCGTGTGCTGCAACTGCCCGCGGCGATGCGCGACGCGAAAGTCCTTCGTACACTGCTGCTCCTCGATCTCGAATCGCATCCGCCATCGGCTGCCATCGACGTCGTCGCGATCGAAATCGATCCGGTGCCCGGCCGGATTGTTCAGTATTCGCTGCTCGAGCGAGCGCTCCCATCGCCGGAAACGCTCGCCACGCTCACCGCGCGACTGGGTGCGCTCGTCGGCGACAGTCGCTGCGGCTCGCCGGTGCTGCTCGATACCTGGCGTCCGGATGGATGTGAGATGACGCGCTTCACGCCAGATCACAGCCGGCCTTCGCTGCGAGTTTCACAGAGCGAAGGCCGTCTCGCCGAAGCGGCGGAGCCGCGAAGGCGGACTGGCACTTTGATCCTGCGCCGTTTCCGTCCGCCGATTGCGGTCCGTGTCACGTCCGATCGCGGCCGTCCCGGACAGGTGGCAATCGATCGCCGTGGTATGCCGGGAGGCCGTGTCGAACGCGCCGCCGGACCGTGGCGCACCTCCGGTGCGTGGTGGGATCCTTCGTCGGGCGCATGGGATCGCGACGAGTGGGACGTGGCGCTCAGCGACGGCTCGATCTGCCGTCTTTTTTTCGATCGCATCAACGAGTGCTGGTTCCTCGAAGGCATCCTCGATTGAGGCCGTCATGTACGTCGAGTTGCACGCGGCCTCGGCATTTTCCTTTCTTGATGGCGCCTCGCTCCCGGAAGCGTTAATCGAACGCGCGGCGGCGCTTGGATATCCGGCGCTCGCGCTCCTCGACCGCGACGGCGTCTACGGCGCGCCGCGGTTTCATCTCGCCGCCAAACGCGCCGGCATGAAAGCCATCATCGGTGCCGAACTGACGATGGCGATTGGAACGGCGGCGGCCGTGTTTCGTCTGCCGGTCCTCATCGAATCGCGTGAAGGGTACCGAAACCTGTGCCGCCTCGTGACCCGCATGAAACTGCGCGCGCCAAAAGGTGAAGGCACGTTGACGCTCGACGAGCTGGACGGGCACGTCACCGGGCTCGTTGCCCTGGTCGGCCGTTCGGCGCTGAGCGGTCCGCGTTTCGGCGTCGGTGGTCTCGTCGATCGCATCGTGCACACGTTTGGCGCACAGAACGTGTACATCGAATTACAGCGTCATCTCCTGCGCGACGAGGAAGCCGACAATCAGGCGCTCGTCGATCTCGCCTCGGCGTTTCATCTGCCGGTCATCGCCAGCAATGGCGTCCGATTCGCCGAGCCGGCGAATCGGCCGTTGTACGACGTGCTGACGTGTATCCGCCACAAGACCACGCTCGAGCGTGCCGGCCGGCGTCTCACGTGGAATGCCGAGCGCTATCTGAAATCCCCCGAGGCGATGGCCCGCCTGTTCTCCGATATGCCCGCTGCGATTGCCGCAACCCGCGATCTTGCCGATCGACTCCAGTACACGATGGCCGATCTCGGATACCGGTTTCCTGATTATCCGGTGCCACGCGGAGAAACGATGGCCTCGTTTCTCCGGAAAATCACGCAGGCGGGGGCGCGTGAACGATATCGGCCGTACGACGATCGCGCGCGGCGCCAGGTCGAGCGTGAGCTCGATCTCATCGACAAGCTCGATCTCGCCGGCTACTTCCTCATCGTCTGGGACATCGTCAATTACTGTCGCCAGGAAGACATCCTGGTTCAGGGCCGCGGCTCGGCCGCCAACAGCGCTGTGTGTTACAGCCTCGGGATCACGGCGGTCGATCCAGTCGGAATGGATCTCTTGTTCGAGCGGTTCCTGTCGGAAGAGCGCGGCGAGTGGCCGGACATCGATCTCGATCTTCCGAGCGGCGATCGCCGCGAGCGCGCGATTCAGCATCTGTATGCCAAGTACGGCAACCGTGTGGCCGGCACCACTGGCGACGGTCCGGTCGGACCACGGATTGCGATGACCGCCAACGTCATCACGTATCGAGGCCGCAGCGCGGCGCGCGAAGTCGGCAAGGTGCTGTCGCTCGAGCCGGCGCAGATCGATCGGCTGGCAAAGGTCATCAATCATTTCGAATGGGTGGATCCAAAGGAGACGCTCGATCGCAATCTGCGTGAGGTTGGTCTCGACATTCACCATCCCGTCATCCAGACCTTCGGACGATTGTGGAAAGAAATCCAGGACCTGCCGCGTCATCTCGGCCAGCACTCAGGCGGCATGGTGATGTGCCACGGCCGTCTCGACGATGTTGTGCCGCTCGAGAATGCCAGCATGCCGAATCGCGTGGTCGTGCAGTGGGACAAGGACGATTGCGCCGACATGAAGATCGTCAAGGTAGATCTGCTGGGATTAGGAATGATGTCCGTCCTTCAGGATGCATTGGAGCTGGTGAATACAAACCGTCCCTCGACAGGCTCGGGACGGCCTGAGCTTGTCGAAGGCCGGGAGCCGGGGTCCGGGGTCCGGGATCCGAGGGATGCTGTGTTGAACCAGCCGGGTGAATTGGCCTCCAGTTCTCCCGGACCACGGATCCCGGACCACGGATCCCGGACCGATCTTGATCTCGCCCACCTTCCCCCCAACGATCCCGCCGTGTATCGCATGCTGCAGGAGGCGGACACGATTGGAATCTTTCAGGTGGAATCGCGGGCCCAGATGGCGACCTTGCCGCGGCTTCGGCCGCAGTGTTTCTACGACATCGTCGTCGAAGTTGCGATCATCCGTCCCGGACCAATCGTCGGGCAGATGGTGCATCCATATTTGAAGCGCCGTCAGGGACAGGAGCCGGTCGCCTACCCGCATCCGTCGCTCGAGCCGATTCTCGCGCGCACGCTCGGCGTGCCGCTGTTCCAGGAGCAGCTGCTCCGGATGGCGATGGTGGCGGCGGGATTTTCCGGCGGGGAAGCGGAGGAGCTGCGCCGTGCCTTCGGATTCAAACGTGCCGAACATCGCATGCAGCAGATTGAAACCAAGCTGCGCGCCGGCATGGCGAAACAGGGAATTACCGGCGATGCGGCAGAAGAAATTATTCGATCGATCACCTCGTTCGCGCTGTATGGGTTTCCGGAATCGCACGCCGCCAGCTTCGCGCTGCTCGTGTATGCCAGTGCGTATTTGAAGGTGCACTATCCGGCGGCATTCTACGCGGCGCTCCTGAACAACCAGCCGATGGGGTTTTATCACCCGGCGACGCTGGTGAAAGACGCACAACGTCACGGTGTGCGCTTTGCGCCGATTGATGTGCAGGAATCCGACTGGACGTGCCGCGTCGATCCGGGCGGCCGCGTGCGGCTCGGATTGATGTATGTGAATGGGTTGAGAGAACACATCGGCCGCGCGATCGCTGCGGCCGAACCACCGGGATGCGTTGTCCGGGATCCGGGATCCGGTCAAACCGACACGGTCGATTCATCACGTTGTCCAAAGTGCGGCTGCGATGATCAGTCGATGCTGGAAGAAACACCCACGGGTGCATATTTTTGCAACATCTGTGCATATGAGTGGGGGAAACACACGACAGGCGCAAACAGCGAGAAGTCAGCCGCTGCGAGTGGGCCACGATCCGGATCCCGGATCCCGGATCCCGGATCCCGGCGTTACGCATCGCTCGACGATCTCATCACCCGCACCCACGTCCGTCGCGACGAGGTGGCGACGCTCGCCGAAATCGGCGCGCTCAACGCATTCGGCTACGACCGGCGAACGGCGTTGTGGCAGATCGAAAAAGCCGTCCGGCCGAAAGGTGAACTGTTCGACCAAACCGACGACGAGGGCACATCCCGTCGCGCGCCGGATCCCGGATCCCGCACAACGGATCCCGGATCCCGCACAACGGATCCCGGATCCCGCACAACGGATCCCGGATCCCGCACAACGGATCCCGGTACAGTGTCACCTCTGCGTGCGATGACTCCGCCGGAGCGATTGATGGCGGACTATGCGGGCACGAGTCTGACGATCGGTCCGCATCCGCTCGCGCTGCGGCGCGCCGAGCTCGCCCTCCGCGGCGTGCTGCGCGCGAGCGATCTGCCGCACGGCCGTCACGGCCGCCGCGTGCGTGTTGCCGGTGCCGTGATCACGCGTCAACGCCCGGGCACGGCGAAAGGATTTGTGTTCCTCACGTTGGAAGACGAAACGGGGATCGCAAACGTCATCATTCGTCCGGATCTCTTCAGTGAACAGAAACGAGCGATCGTCGGGGAACCATATCTCCTGGTCGAAGGCACTCTGCAGATTCAGGAAGGCGTGACGTCGATCAAGGCGGAGCGTGTCATCGGTCTTTCACACGGTGGGCCTGAACCGCAGTCGCACGATTTTCGCTAAGCACTCCTTGAACATTGAACATTGGACATTGCTCATTGCTCAGCCTCCGGCTGAGCTGCGTGGCGCGGCAATTGCACAGGTATTTCGTGTGGAGCGTTCTGTCTCGTTATTGATGGCCGTTGCTGGGCTTGTCGCGTGCACGGCGACCCCTGTCAAATCGACACTGCCTCCGCCGAGTCCCACTCAATTGGCCGAGCTTTGGGTGGAACCGGATCGCGGACGCGATCTCTTCAACGGTGTTGGTGGAGCACGCCTCGCGCCCGATCCCTCTGCTGCCTATACCGTCATCGAGATGAAGCGAACCGGCTTCAGTCGCGGCTATACGGTCAAAGGCCCGGACAAGGGCGAGTGGAGCGTGAAGTTCCCTCCGGAAGCCGGCCCCGAAGTGACCGCATCACGGATTCTTTGGGGAATCGGTTACCATCAGCCGCCAATTTACTATGTCGCAAAGTGGACTGCTGCGCAGGCGCCCTCGCCGAATCCGCAGCTGCCCGCCAGATTCCGCCAGAAGTCACCCAACCTGCACGGCCTCGAAGGCACCGAATCGTGGTCGTACTACCGCAACCCTTTTGTCGGCACGCGCGAGATGAACGGCCTCCTCGTCGTGCACGCGATGCTTGGGAACTCGGATCTGAAAGACCAGCAGAATGTCGTCTACGAATTGAAGGAGGCCTTCGACGGAGCCAAGCGATGGTACGTCGCGCGCGACCTCGGCCAGTCGTTCGGTCGCACCGGCGTGATCGACGCGCCCAGAGGCGACCCTTCGGTATTCGAGCAGACGCCGTTCATCACCGGCATGGTCAATGGAAAGGTGCGATTCGATTACCGGGGACGCCACCGCGTTCTCTTCGAGAACATCTCCCCAGCCGATGTGCGCTGGGCGTGTGAGCGGCTACGTGCCTTGACCGACCGGCAGTGGCACGACGCGTTCCGTGCCGGCGGCTTTCCCGACCCGATCGCCGAACGCTTCATTCGCCGCATGAAGCAAAAGATTGATGAGGGGCTTGCGCTGAAGGATTCATGACTGTCTTGCGCTTTTCGACGCTGAGTTTTCTGGCGGTGTTCCTCGTTGCCGACGCCGCGTGGCCGAGCGCCGTGCTTGCTGCCGCTCAACGGCAGCAGGTTCAGTCTCTCGATGATCAGACGCCACTTCACGAGGCCAACCCGATCCACGACATCCAGGTGGCGCTCGTTCGATTGCCGCTGGCTGCGGCCCTGGGCAGTGCCCTGGCGCTTCGGCCGAGACGCCGTGGCACACCGCCGCGCACGCCCGCTGTCCTGCAGACGCAGATCATCCTGTCGATCGTCGGCGCCGTCATCATGCTCGTCGTCGGCGCCAGCCTGGCGCGCGCGTTCGGCATTGTGGGTGCGGCGAACCTCATTCGCTACCGATCGAAGATCGATGACCCGAAGGACGCGGTCGTGATGCTGTGCACCCTGTCAGTCGGACTGGCGTCGGGTGTCGGCCTCTACGCGCTCGCGGTTGTCTCGACCGCATTCATCGCCGGCGCCTTGTGGGTGATTGAATCGTTCGAGGCTCCATTGCGTCACTTCGAGCTCAAGATCAAGGCGGGAGACGACACCGATTCTCTGCGGCCAAAAATCGAGGACATCCTGCGCCGCTACCAGCTCACATTCGAGCTGCGCACCTCTTCCGATGAGGAGGTTTGTTACGATGTGCAGGTGCCGTTCGAAGTGCAGACGGATCGGATTTCGAACACTATTCTGCGCCTCGACCGCGATGGACATGCCGCCGTCGACTGGTCCGAGAAGAAGAACAGCAAGAAGTGAAACTCATCATCCAGCCAGACGACGGTGTGACGCCTCTCGTGCAGGCGGTGAAGAGCGCGAAGAAAACCGTCGACATCGTGATCTTTCGCTTCGATCGTATCGAACTCGAGAAAGCGCTCGAAGCCGCCGTCGCGCGAGGTGTCGTGGTGCGCGCGCTCATCGCGCACACCAATCGCGGCGGCGAAAAGTCTCTTCGCAAACTGGAACTGCGCCTGCTCGATGCCGGGGTCACCGTGGCGCGGACGGCCGACGACCTGCCGCGCTATCACGGCAAGATGATGCTGATTGACGACACCCTGCACCTGTTTGGCTTCAATTACACCAGGCTCGATATCGAGAAGAGCCGCAGCTTTGGCATCGTTACCGACGAGCCAAAGCTGGTGAAGGACGCCTGCGAGTTGTTCGAGGCCGACTGCACACGTCAGCCCTACAAGCCCACCCGCGACCAGCTGGTCGTCAGTCCAGAGAACTCGCGCGCCCTGCTCACCGACTTCATCAAGAAGGCGAAGAAAGAGTTGTTGATCTACGACGCCAAGGTCAGCGACCGGCTGATCCTTCGTCAGCTCGCCGACCGGGCGAAAGACGGCGTCGAGATTCGGATGTTCGGCAAGCTGGGAAAAGGCGCCACCGGCATCGACGCGCGAAAACTGCCGGATCTCCGGCTGCACGTCAGAGCGATCATCCGCGACGGCGGCGCCGTGTTTGTCGGCAGTCAGAGCTTGCGCAAGCTCGAACTCGATGGCCGGCGCGAGATCGGCGTCATCACTTCCGACGAACGCATCGCGAAGAAGATGCGCGACGTGTTCGAAGCCGATTGGGCGTTGACGCCGGAGTCGAAGCAGGCTGCGGCC
>Ga0075425_100009488_pt1 | contig 10356 bp, 6 predicted proteins | sample SoiMethybrSBSTD4_FD_75300 | JGI IMG/M metagenome (GOLD analysis project Ga0075425, IMG submission 75300) | Bulk soil microbial communities from a Populus tree surrounding site in Tennessee, USA - Soil MetaG P. TD hybrid SBSTD4 | ecosystem: Environmental > Terrestrial > Soil > Tree plantation...
CGTGATGACATCCGCCGCCGCAGAGATAGCGCGCCCAGCACGAGCGGCAGGGCTCCTGTCGATGCACATGCCGCGACGCCAGCCATTCGTTCTGCGCGGTGCGATCGATGCCGCCGCGCACCGATCCCATCGCGCCCTGCTCGTCGCCGACGAAGCGATGGCACGCGGCGAGATCGCCGTCCGCGGAGACGCCGAGGTATCCGGCGCCGGCGCCGCACGGATACGGACGATGCGTGCCGCGATGAATCTCGCGCATCGCGTTCGCGGCATTCGCAAACGGGTAACGCTCGCCTGCGATCACGCGGCGCTCGAACTCCTCGCCGCAGTCGATCATCGCGTCGAGCATCGCTTCGAGTGACGGCGCGTCCATCTCGGCATTGCCATTGGGCGACGCGAGCATCGGCGAGAAGCCGACGCTGTGAAATCCGCGCGCGATCAATCCGTCGAGCGTCTCGCGCAGCGCGAGGTTGCGCGGCGTCACTGTCACGCGCGCGGAGACTTGCATGGCCGGTTTCCAGTGGACGATAGGCGCCTCGCCTGTCTGCGCGCTTGGGGACAGGCGAGGGCGCCTATCCTCCACTGCGAGCAGCGGCGCGGCACGTTCCATGATGCGGTCGAACGTTCCGCCGCCCCCTTTCGTCGGCCGCAGCGCGTCGTGCGCGTCGCCGAGACCGTCAATGCTGATCGTCACCGCGAACGCGTGGCGCTCGAAGAACTCTGCATCGTCCGCGGTGAGCAGCGTTCCGTTCGTCGTGATCGAGAACGTCACGTTCGCGAGTCGCTCCTTCGCATACTCGGTGGCCGCACGAATCACGGCGCGATTCGCGAGCGGCTCGCCGCCGAGGAACGCGATGTTGACGCGCTCGTCGCGCGGCAGGAGATCGATCGCGGCGATCGCGTTCTCGAGCGGCATGTTGCGCGGCGCGGCGCCGAAGTCGCCTTGCTGTGCGTAGCAGTAGGTGCATCCGAGGTTGCACTTCTGCGCCACGGCGAGCGAGATGGCGCGGAGCGGCGGCGAGACGACAGGCGCGTCGTCGATCAGCGGCGGCGCGTCGATGCCGAGCGACTGCAATCGCTGCTCGAGCGCGTCGTCATCATTGAGCAGCGCTTCCAACTCGGCATACAGCGCCGCATCGACGTCGTACAGCTGGCTGCCGTTCGGCACGAAGAGCTGCGTGCCGCCGATCAAATGCGCGACGCGGCTCATTCGCGATCGTACCCGCCGACGATGAAGCGCAGCACCTCCTGCCATTGCCGGAAGAGATCGTCGTACGACAAAAAGATGTTGAAGTTCGTCCGGTTGTCCGGATAGTACGTGCGCTCGCTCACCGGCGTATCGGGCTTGCGGTCGCGCTGCATCCAATTCTGTCCGGCGCTCAATCCGTCGCCGTCGGGCGCGACGTTGACGTAGTCCGGCCGGCTCGATGCCCAGTAGTAGCACGCGCACTCGCGATAGTCGTTCTGCCACGGCGAGCAGAGGCTCTGCGTCAGATCGCCCGGCTCGACGAGCTCGCGCGCGATCACCGGCGTTCCCGGCTCGAAGAAGCGCCGGATCTCCAGCATCTGCGACTGCGTCTCTTTGTAGTCGGGGCGCCGCTGCGGATCCGACGGCGTCGCGGTGAAGATGCACTCCACTTTCTGTCCCGCCTTGTGCAGCACGCGGGTGAGCGAATTCGACCACTCCATGAACCACGCGGCGTCGGGATTCGACGGCGTCGCCAGCTCGACGTTCGGTCCGCCGCTTTGCCGCGGGCCGCGCACGATCGTCGTCGCGTCGTGTCCGTCGATGTGCAGCAGGCGGCACCCTTCGAGATGCTTCAGTCCCGCCGTCTCCGCCTTCAGCACGTAGTTGTCGGCTTCATGCATGATCAGGCCGACGAAGATGCGCCGCCACACGTTGCGAAAATCGAATTCGAGTCCGGGGAAGCAGTTCGAGATTGCGCTGTCCGGCAACGTACTCGGCGGATTGCCGACGGAGCGATGCAGCAGTTGGCGCGCGGTCTTGTTCGCGGGTTTGAGACTCATCGCTTCTTCTCCGTCGTCGACGTCAATCGCTTCGACGCCATCCGGATCTTTTCGCGCTGGCGCCGCGTCAGCGTCAGGTAACGGCCGTCGGCGTTTCGCATCATCGCGGGCATCTTGCGGCGTCCTTCGGTGGAGAGATCGCCGATCTCGTCGAACTTCCGGATTACGCTGATGAACCACGGCGGCACGCCGCTCGACAGCGACGCGTAGATGTTCTGATGCAGCGCGCGCACGGCGAGGTTGTCGACGATCGTCTCGGCCATGATCGGCTCGAACGCGCGCTCGGTGTCGCCGCGATCCTGCCGCACCATCGTGCTGGCGATGTCCGGCTGCGGCCCGACTTGATTGCCGTTCATCACCGTCGTGTTCATGAGGCGAATCGTCTCGAACGCGCGGCGGATGATCTCTTCCGTCTCATGCTGCAGCTCTTCGTCGGTGTAATCGCCGTCGTCGATCTGCCATCCGAGGAGTACCTGTTCGAGCTCGTCGAAGACGGTGCGGATCGGAAACGAGTCGGGCGCGTACGCGGGCGGGCCGGCGCCGATGCGCGAGAACGCGGAGAGCTTCTGTTTTCCGCGCAGCTCGACTTCGATGATGCCGTCGCATTCGTCGTCGAGGTAGCCGCTGCTCACCCAGCCGTTCGCGCCGCTTTGTCCCGCGTAGATCTGCGCCGGAATGGTGAGCGCGGAGCCGCTCGATTCCGTGTAGCCCGCCCACTTGCCGCCATCGGGACCGGAGTTGTAGACGACGTCGGCGATGTTGAGGTCGTGCTGCAGGTAGCTGCCGCTGTCCGTCGGATCGTCCGCCGAATTCGCCGGCTGATACGAGCCGTCGGCCTTCTTCACGAACCAGTTCGATCCGTACACCTTCCCTTCCGCCGGCGTGTATCGAAATCGAATGTGCGGGAACTGCTCGGTCGGTTTGATGAACTGCACGTGACCGAGCGGCAGCACTTTGCCGGGAAGGAAGTTGTCGCACTTGCCGTGCATCTCGCGGAAGGCGTGATCGTTGAACCACTCGCTGTCGGCGAGGATGCGGTCCTTCACGTCGCCGGTGCGACGAAATGCCTTCACGTTGCCGAGGCGCGCGCGCCAGTGGAGTTGATCGAGGTCGACGTCGTCACGCGTGAGATGCGACCATTCGTCGTCATCGCCGAAGCGTCCCCACAACTCGATGAACGGCGCGACGGGACGCACTCGTCCTTCTTCGTCTTTGAACGTCACTTCGAGACCTTCGCAGATGTCGCTGACTTCGCCCGTCGACGTATCGACGAGGATCGTCTGCGCATTCGCCGAAGTGATCTGGCGGAATCCGAGCGGATCCTTCGGATCGACGACGACGTCGTAGTTGTTCAGCGGCTCCGGCGAGCTGCCCAGGCGCGAGATGGCGAGCGGCGGCAACAACCGGATCTCTTTCAACTCCCGCTTCATGCCGTCACCTCGGCACTCACTTTGTCGAGCTTCGCAATCATCGCTTCGATGATCGCCATCGTGTTCGTGTCGGCGTCGCGCATCGAGAGGACGTACGCGAGCCGCGGCGAGTCTTTCTCGCGCACTGCGAGCTCGTCGAGCAGATCGCGCGCGGCGAAGAGGAGATCGCGGTGCCATCGCCAGCGATCGGACTCGCGCTCCGGGATGTCGAGCGTGTACGGCATCTGAAACGGCGGGCCTGCGCTATGTTTCGATGGGTCGCCGCCGCGATGCACCGGCATCGTGACGAGGAGACCGCAGAGCGCGCGGACTTTGTACATCTCGCTGAAGATCAGCGTGATCAACTGCCCGCGCGCGGACGGCTTCGTCGTCGACGCCAAAGAGCCCGCGACGTGGAAAACGTGCATCAGTCCCGTGAGCAGCATCCGGTAGCGCACGTTGAGCAGATGCGCCCAATAGAACGTCGTCGGATCGGTGATCGTGTTCGTCGCCGTGGAGCTCGCGTCGATCCTCGCCTGTTTCTCCGGCAGCGAGTCTTCGACGATCGGATTCGTGACGACAGGACGCGATGGATCGAACTTCGGATCCTTCTTCGCGATCGCGCTCCAGGCGCGATAGATGTTGAGGAAGCGTTTGAAGTGCGACGTCTCGCCGCCTTTGTCCGTAGCCTCGCCTTGCTCCGCGATGCGCTGCAGCAGATCGACCGCCGCCGCGCGCGAGTCGACGACTTCGATGATCAGCTCCGGCGTCGCCGCCGGCGCCGCGTGCGTCTCGTTGCCGCGCTGCCCATGCGTGTAGCCGCGGCCCCACTCGTCCCACGACGCCTGCATCGACACGGTGTCGGCGCGGAACGCATCGTCGTGCACGAGCAGCACGTTGTTGATGGTCTCGATCATGAGGTGATACAGCGTCGCCACCTGATTCACGTCGCTGCCTGCGGACTCGTTGGCGCGCTTGCGGATCTCTTCCGCTTCCGCACCGCTCCAATCGAGCGGTGCCTCGGCCACCACGTACTTCGCGAGCGAGTCGAGCGTGAGCTTCTCCAGCGTGAAGCTGAACGGATAGAACTCGGCGCCGAACGGATAGTCATCGCGGTCGAAGCTGATCGGACCGGAGATCAGCCGCAACACGTTCTGCACGCTGCAGAGATGTCCCATCTCTTCTTTGGCGATGCCGAGGATCACTTCCTGCCACTGGCGGACGACGTCGACGTGTTTCCCATCGACCTGCGGTCCGCCGAGCGTGTACGCGGCGAAGAGATACTCGGCCATCAGCGCATGTTCGACCTCCGCCGCGACATGCAGCAAGAAGATCGCGTACTGATGTCCATTGAACTCCGGCGAGATCGCGCGCTGCTCCTCGGGCGCCGGCGCCGCGACGTCGCCGAACGACGCGAGCATCGCCCGCGCGCTTTTCGGCACCCCCTCGCGCGGCAGCTCGCGCTTCGTCCATTGCAGATGCCGGGCAAATCTCGACCGCATGCTGAAGACCTCCTTTGTAGGAGTGCCGGCTGGAGGGATTTCCCTACCGCGGAATGATCACCGCGCTCGCCCGCTCGTCCGCCATGATCTCCGCGAACACGCGACTCAACTCCCCGACCTGCGATGCCGCGACCGACGGCGCGCGCATTTCGTACTCGCGATGGAAGATCAGTTTGTGCTCTTTCATCTGCGAGCCGCTCGTGTAGCGAACGAAGTCGTTCGACTCGGAGACGGACTGCGGCAGCTCGTCGACAACGAAGGAGTCGGGAAGCGCGATCTCGAAGTCGTCGGTGTCGAGCGACGGGCCGTCGGTCACGTACGCGTAGTTGCGTGGTGACGCGTCGACAATCGTCTCTGCTTTTTCGCCGAGGACTCGAGGGCGGATGAGGAGCATGCCGGCGGTGCGGGTGGCGTAGTTTCGCGCTTCGACTCTGTAGCGGATGACGAGATCGCGCTCGGCGTCGTCGAGGTTCTCGATCGCGACATCGTACGCGGTGAAGTCGTTGACATGATTTGCGACTGCGCTCTCGATCGTACGCACGCGATCGGTCATCGTGAGCGGACGCAGCATCGCGCGCATCGAGGCGGCAAGCGCGCCGCGGCGTGTCTCTTCGACTTCGCCGCGCAGCGTGCCGCTTTCGTCGAGTCGAAGCGTCGCGCGGCGGCGCAGTTGACTCGCGGCGGGCGGTGAGGAGGGGAGCTCGACCAGCTCGCCGCCGTCATCGTTGATCAACAGTGCGCGATTTTTCTGCAGGTTTTGCGGCAGCTCGCCGAACGGAACGCTGCTCGTCGGATCGAAGTAGACGACCTGCGACGGCGCAGTGCGAACGGCGATGATGGCGTGATTGAAGACGCCGCTGCTTGCCCACTGCGGATCGACCGCGCCTTGGGTCGTGTTCACGAGCACGTAGTGCGACTCGATGCCGGCGTGTCGCAGCATCGCGCGCATGAGCGTCACTTTGTCTTTGCAGTCGCCGTAGCGATTGGCGAAGACGTCGGCGGCGGCGTGCGGTTGGTAACCACCGATGCCGATCTCCACCGCAACATAGCGAACCTCGCGTTGCACGAACGCGGCGATCGCGCGCACGGAACCGAGCGCGCGCGCCTTCGCTTCGATCTGCGGCGACGACGTGCTGCGCGGCTCGACGAGCGCGTGAATCCAGCGCCCGACGTCGCCCCACGTGAGACGAGACTTCGCGCCGATGCGAATCGACAGACGTCCCGCCAGCGCGCGCGTCGACGGCCGGCGCGGCTCGCGCTCGATCGCCGGCACGTCGCGCAGTGTCCACGAGCCATCGGCGTCGCGCGCGACCGGCTCGTGCTGGAACCAGTGCGCGTCGTAGTGCACGTCGCGAGGAACGTGCAGCGTGAAGTGCGACTCGACGACCGGCAGATCGCCTTGGAAGCGCCACGTCGTCTCCATCGACGATGATCGCTGGCGCACTTCCGTTTCGTATCCGACGACGCTTCCGACCTTTACGTTCGGGATGCGCAGCGTCTTCAGGCGAACGTCTTCGTAGACGTCGTCGAACGCCGCGCTCTCGACCGCGTCGCGTTCCGCCACGTTTGTCTCGATGCCGTCGGTAACGCTCCACGCATGCAGCTTGTGCAATTGCGTATCGCGATCGAGCGTCACGTTCACGACCGCGAGAGCGCGTCCCGCGTCGGTCAGAATCTTCATCACCCGCTTCCGATGCGTGACCAACCCATCGCCGTCGACAGAAACCTCAGTCGCATCGAACAGCACGATCGCCGAAGTCGCATTCCCATGGAGGATAGGCGCCCCGCCTGTCCCGCCGTACGATCCCTCGATCACCACCGGCCGCCGATCCGCCGTAGCCACCGCGCCAAAGAAGTCGCGCACCGCGTCGTAATAGCAACGATCGATGAGCACCGCGGAAATATCAACCGTCCGGTTGAATATCACCTCGTTGCCGTTCCGGAAGATCTCGCTCTTGTACGTGAGCGAGCCGGCGTTCACCTCCGTGCTTTCCGGCACGGCGAGAATCGCCGCCCGCATGGTGATGTGCACCTCGTCGTGAATCCGCTGTGCGTGCTTGAAGTCGATCGGATGCGTGCGCGTACTCGACGCAAACGGATTCCGCCCCGCCAACGTGAAGATTGACAGCGGCACGAGCGTCTTCGTTCCCGCCGTCGCGAGAACGTTCGGCAATCTGACGGCGAATGTTGCAACGACGTCCTTCGTCTTCGTGTCGAGTCGCTCGAGCGTGACCACGGAGCCGTTCGGCAGCCATGCCCTCAATTCATCTTCAATCGATCGCTTCCCGGAATACCGAACGGTCACACTGCCGGCGAGCGCGTCGCCGTCGAGATGGAGATCGGCACGGCGATCGACAGTCGTGAGTGATTGCGGAACTTCGTTCGCGATGCGAGGAGTCTGCGTGTTCGTCGCGATGAAGCTCTCCGTTTGGACCCGGCTTCGCCAGATCTCGTTTTTCGATACGCGCCCGAACGCGACGTACGGCTTCAACTGTTCGTCGGACGGAGCGAGCGCTTCGTTCGCGAACGCAGGCACGTGATCGACTTCGAGCTCATAGCGCTCGCGATCCGCGCTGAGGACGGGCGGCTTGCCGAGGTAGGTGAATGAGGTCTTGTTGCCGTTTCTGCGATTCGGGCGCAGCGTCAACTTCGCGTGCAGCATGGGAATCTCGCGCTGCAGCTCCCAACGTGCGTCCGCAGGCGAGCCGCGGCGGATGAAGCGATACTCGAGAATGCTCCCCGGCTGCACGTCCGCGAGGCTGAACGATTTCGCGCGCATCGAGTTGTAGACGACTTTGTCGTAGACCTTGCCGTCGAAGGGAACGATCGTTCCGTCGGGACGAATCGTGCGCGCGAAGATGTCGGTCACGCGGCCGAAGATCGGATAGGCGCTGAAGTACGGGACTTCGACGTCCGCGTACTTTCTCCCCTCGTCGCTGAAGACTTTGATGCGAACGTACTCGGCGTCGCTCGCGTCGACGTCGTCATCGAATCGAATCCAGTCGAGAACGATCGCCGGCGACCCGTCGTCGCTCCGGAGCGCTCGCTCCGCATCGGTCGGAAGATGAAACTCCTGCGAGCGCGAGAAACCGGCGGCCGACACGGACAGCGCGAAAAGCAGACTTACAGCGGTCGCGACTCCGCGCATTGCAGAAGGTGGCCTTCCGACTCTGGACGATCAAGATGATCGCACGTCAGAACGCGACACGCCACATCGCCGACTCCGCGCCGTGCTGCAGCACATGCTTGCGCAGCGCATGATTCATCACCGACGACTCGAGCAACAGGAACTCCTCATCATTCGCCGGCGCAACGAGCGTGGCGCTCAACGCGCTCGCCGCTTCCGCCACGGTTCGATCGTGATGCGACGCAATCGTCTCCGACACCGGCTTCTGCGGATTCACTTCGTGCGTCGGCGCGAGCGCGTCGCCGCGCAGCACGAACGTCATCGCGTTCTGCGCGTGCAGCCAGCGCAGCGCCGCGGTCAGCGTGTCGACGTGCCAGTTGCGATGTTTGCGATAGATCTTTGCGATGGCGCGGTTTCGATCGCCCGAGGGCTTGTAGACGTTCGGCTGCACTTCCCAAATCATGGCGATGGAGCCCGGCACATCGAGCGTGCCGCTTGTTTCGCCGACCGATCCCGGCATCGTGTGCTGCTGTCCGACCGCTTTGCCGATCGCGATGGCGTCGTCGAGCGACGACGCCACGATGTCGAACGAGATCGTGCCGGCGCGTCCGCCGAAATGGGCGTTGCGTCCGAGGAGGAGGATGCCGTTGGAGACGGTGGCGAGCGGGACGACGAGGCCGGACGCGCGACCTTCGAGCTCGCGCGGATGCCAGAAGCTCGGCGTCGGCTTGTGCTCGAGCCATTGCGGATGACTGCGCGTGAGATAGCGCTCGACGACGCGCTCGCGAATCGTCAGCGTGTCATCCGGCGACAGCTTCGACGCCACCACTCCTTCAGCGAGCTCGCTGAACACCTCGAGCACTTCGTCGCCCATCGAGACGTAGAGGTCGTAGAGCGCCGCTTTCGTGTCGGCGGGAACGCGGTAGTGATCGAGGACGGCGGCGATGTGCTCGGGGAAGGGCACGACTACGCCGCGATCGACTCGCGGAAGCGATCCAAAATCCGCTGCACGTCCGTCACCGCCGTTACGTCCTGCAATCCGAGGCGAATGTCTTTGCCGTGCGCGATGCCGCGCGAGAACCAGCCGACGACGGTGCGCGCCTTGTGCAGTTTCCACTTGTCGATCTGCGGTGCGGCGTCGATCTTCGAGAGATAGCGCTGCATCGCGTCGATGCGGCGATCGATCTCATCGAGAACCGGCTGTCCCGACGCGTGCGCGACGATGTCGCGGAAGATGAACGGATTGTGCAACGCCGCGCGGCCGATCATCACGCCGTCGACGTTGGTCGTCTCGAACATCCGCAATGCGTCCTGCGGCGTCTTCACGTCGCCGTTGCCCCACACGGGAATGCTCAATTCCGACTTCACGTGCGCGATGTACTGCCAGTCGCTCGCGCCGGTGTACGCCTCGCTGCGCGTGCGGCCGTGAATCGCGATCGCGGCGACACCGATCGTTTCGAAGCGCTTGAGCAGCGGCAACACGTCGTCGCTCTCCCACCCTTTGCGCACCTTCACCGTCACCGGGATCTTCACGCGTTTGCGAATTTTCTCGACGACGCGCGCGGCTTTGTCGAAGTCGCGCAGCATCCCCGAGCCCGCGCCCGTCGCGACGATCTTTTTCACCGGACAGCCCATGTTGATGTCGACGATGTCGACGCCTTCCCGCTCGACGATTGCGGCAGCGTCGTCCATGCGGTCGGGATCGCCGCCGTAAATCTGAATCGCCACCGGCCGCTCGTTCTCGTTGAAGGCGAGCATCTTGTGGCTGCGGTCGTTCTTGCGCGTGAGCCCTTCCGCGGAGATGAATTCGGACACGACCAGTCCGACGCCGCCAAGCTCTTTGATCAGCGACCGGTAGTACGTATCCGTGACCTCGGCCATCGGCGCGAGCGCGAGCGGCGGGTCGATGTGCACGCCGCCGATGTCGAAGGTGCGAGTCAGAGGGCTCATTGCTCGTGCACAAAATGCCATAAGTCGGGTCTTTTGTTCCGCCTACGAACCCTACAATGGCGCAATGCAATGGAACAGCGTCTCCCTCCGAGCGAAGCTCGCGCTCGGTTTTGGCACCGGACTGATCATTTTGCTCGCACTCGCGGGAACGGCACTCTTCGACACGTTCCGCCTCACGCAAGCGACAGCATCGCGCGCGACGTCGCGGCAGTTTCTCTGGAACCTCGAACAACTTCTGTCGGTCATCCGGTCCTCCGAGGATGAGACGCGCGGCTTTCTGCTGACGGGCAACGAGCGCTTCGTGAACGACTTTCACAACGACGCCGGCACGATGAGCGGCATC
>Ga0075425_100009490_pt1 | contig 10356 bp, 10 predicted proteins | sample SoiMethybrSBSTD4_FD_75300 | JGI IMG/M metagenome (GOLD analysis project Ga0075425, IMG submission 75300) | Bulk soil microbial communities from a Populus tree surrounding site in Tennessee, USA - Soil MetaG P. TD hybrid SBSTD4 | ecosystem: Environmental > Terrestrial > Soil > Tree plantation...
GGCGCGCAGCCTTGGTGCGTGCGTATGGCAGACAGACCATATGGAAGATGTACTCAATGTTGCGGCGCTCAATGAGCGAGAGAATGCGCTCGCAGGCATTCGGCGGTTTCGGGCAGATTGGCGCGACTGGGTCGAGCCAACTTCCTTTGACGTGATCCTTGGCGCCGATATTCTCTATGACGTGGCCCTTTATGGCTCGATTGCTGCCATACTGGATCGTTCGCTCGCTCCAGGTGGTTGCGTCCTGCTGGCCGATCCAGGGCGACCGCAGGCATGGCAGTTCCTGAGCGAGCTTGAGAATGGGGGTGCACGCTTCGCCATGAGCGTTCGTCGTGTCGAGCCCACATGTGTTCTGGGCAGCAGGGCAGACGTTGACGTGGCGATCGTCGAATATCACGCACCCGAGCAAGGACTGGGTCCGCCGGTCGCGTGGCAGAGCCTTTACGGCGGCGGATGCTAGCGCGCAGTGCGCCGGTTCGCGCGCGATGGGACCGTTCACAACCGAGCGGCGGCAACGCCGAGCTCAAGACGGCAAGGCGCGTCGCGGGGTTGGAGTTCGAGCTTGCTAGTGATCCCGGGCCCTTTGTGGTGCCTTCGGTGATTTGGAGCAATTCGGGCTTTTTCGGATCCACTGAGCCAGCGATGGGAGGGCCACTGCGCCCACCACGAGGCCGAGGGCAAGCACATCCAACGTGTTGACCTCGGTCCTGAGGAGAAGTGCCGACAGCATCGCACCAAACGGTGCGGTCAGACAGCCCAACAGGCTCATCCGGCCGACCGGAAGGTGGCGTATGGCATAGTTCGACAGGATGTAGACGCCGACGGACACGACAAGTCCGAGGTAGGCCAGCACGGCGATCGATTGCATGCTGGCATCGACCGCACGTGCACTACCCGGCGGTATCACGAAGGGCAGCAGGAAAGCTACGCAACACGCCGAAGTTAGCTGCCAGCTTGACGTCACGAGCGGATTGGCGCCGGCCTGGGCGTGGCGCCGAGACAGAAGCGCATTGACCGCCGAAGCGACCACGCCGCTGGCGACGCAGATGTCGCCAATGAGGCTACCTCCGCCATGATGGCTCTGACCCCACACGAGGATCAGCGTACCGCTGAACGCGATCACGGCCGCCACGAGCACCACAAACTCCATCCGCTCGCCGAGCACGACCCGACCGAGGATGGGCATGATCAGCGGCGTCAGCCCCCAGAATACGGAGGCGCTGACCGGTGAGGTCATGGTCAGCCCGAGCGTAACCAGCAAGGTGACGAGCCCTGGTTCGAGCAGGCCCATGATAAGAGGTCGCCAGCCCGCCTGAAGCAGGCTTGCGCTCGTTCGCGTCACCAGCACGATCACCCAAAGGGCTACCGCCGCCAGCGACAAACGGATGATCACGAAATCGGCAAGCGCAATTTCGCTCAGTGCGCGCTTCGTACCAGGTGTCGCTGATGACCACAGGAAAACTGCGCCGAGCATGGCAAGGGTCGGCAGTGCCGTGCTTGGAGCCGTCGCGATTTTCTCTTCCCGGTTTTGCACGCAACGCCCCAATCCTTGATGGCCGGCGGTTCATGGGTTGGCGAGGGCGCCATCGATCTACCGCACACGCGATGGAGTCAAGGCGGTTTGTGCCAGATGGTCTGCCGCACCCTACCGTCCGCCGCAACTGGCGGAGTGAGGGTACATCGGGCGTCCGAGGAACCGCCGCGCGCCCGCTGTTGTCACCTGTCAACATTGCGCGGTGGGCCGGAACGAGGGGCCTATGCTACAGTTGGGCACGGGTTTTGGGTGCGAGGGAATGGGGAATGCACGGACTGGCCATTTTGCTCGTCGTGCTCGCGGGGATGCTCTTTAGCAGCACTTGCCATGCGCAACAGCGCTTCGCCCTTCTGATCGGCAATCAAGCTTATATGGATGCCGTCGGACCTTTGAAGAACCCGTACAACGACGTTGCACGCGTTGGACGCGCTTTGGAGGAAGTGGGCTTCACGGTCCTCGACCCAATCAAGGACGCCACCCGCGATGACATGTTGTTTGGCGTCTACAAGCTGGCGGACCGGTTGCGTAAGGCTGGCCCCGGTGCCGTGGGGTTCCTCTATTACACGGGACATGGCATTGCCGTTGGAGGCGAGAACGTTCTGATCCCGAAGAACGTGGAGAGCACATCGGACGCAGAGCTGAACGTGCGCGGCGTCAGGCTCGGCGAGGTATTGGACATCCTCAAGACGAATGCGCCCCAAGCGGTGCATTTTGTGGTGCTCGACGCCTGCCGCAATAACATCCGCGGCCAGAAAGGTGCGAAAGGGTTCGTGCCTGTCAGCGATCAAAGAGCTGGGGTCGTCCTAGCATTCGCTACGGCAGCTGGCGAGACGGCATCCGATGAAGGTGCCGGCAGCGGGCCCTATGCAGCAGCACTGGCCGAGGAGATCGTCATTCCCGGACGCAATGACCAGGCCGTGTTCAACGCAGTTCGCAGTCGTGTGGTCACGGCGACAGCTCGTCACCAAACGCCTTGGACTCATGATGGGCTCATCGGCGAGCGGATCGTGTTTAAGGCCATTGAACCCTCGCGGCCGGCGGCGACGGAGCTGACTTACAAGCAATATATCGAAGCGTTCGAGGCTCAGCGGCCAATCTTGAAGGGTACTCTCTTCCCACGGGAAGCGTTTGGCGATCTGGCTTATAGCGTCTTGGAACGATCGATCGCGCAGTTCAAGGGTAAGGTGTGGGACGGCGGGGACGATTGGGGACGCATTGCCTTCGACGCGACGGGGCGAATGGCGAAGTACTACGAGCCATCGGGGCGCGAAGCTGGTGAGTTACTCATCCAGGGAGTGATGAGCGACAGCGGCCACACCTTGGGGGGCGTGCGGGGCGTGCAGCGAAGCGCCGAGCTCGTTGGCGAATGGCATCAAAGCGACGGCAAGGGAGAGGGCGGTTTCATCCTCAAGTCTCGGAACGAGGAAGTAACCATGAGCTGGGGGCCGCTCTTCCGCCGAGAGAGCCGTTGGCGGGCATCTGTCAGCAGCGCGCTACCCACCCCTGGAATGGCGCTCAGCGAGGCCGCCGAGGCGTGGAGTGCGACGAAGGACACGACCAGTACTGGCGTGCTCGAAGCCTACATCGCTCGCTACAAGGATACGTTCTACGCGGAACTGGCACGTGCGCGGATCGAGGAACTGAAGAAGCAGCACGTCGCGTCAGCCGATCCTCTGTCCAAGCCCGCAATGGCGGGGAGTAAACCTCTGCGGTGCAACGAAATTGAGACCGCTGTCGCTAACGAGCGGCAATGCTTAAAGCCCAAGGACACGTTCAAAGACTGTCCTAGCTGCCCTTTGATGGTCGTGATCCCTTCAGGTGAATTCGCCATGGGGTCACCAACAACAGAAGAGGCACGTGAGGGCACCGAAGCTCCTCAGCACAAAGTGAAAATACCTAAACCTCTGGCAGTGGGCCGCTTCGCAGTGACGTTTGGAGAGTTTGCGACGTTCGTGCAAGAGACAAACTACGCTGTGGGCGACAGCTGCTGGAGTTATGACAACGAGAAGTGGCAGGAGCGGGCAGCGCGATCATTTCGCAATCCAGGCTTTGCTCAGAGTGATCGCCACCCCGTGGTGTGCGTGAGCTGGGAGGATGCCAAAGCGTTCGCGGGCTGGTTGTCCAAGACAACAGGTAAGAACTATCGATTGCTTACGGAGGCAGAACGAGAATACGTGGCACGCGCCGGAACGGCGACACCCTTCTGGTGGGGGGCGTCGATCTCGGCCGCACAGGCCAATTACGACAGCACCTTTGCATATGCGCAGGGGTCCAAGGGCGAACGGAGTAAGGGAACCGTTCGCGTGGATGCCTTCACGCCCAATCCCTGGGGATTATACAGCGCACACGGGAACGTCTGGGAATGGGTCGAAGACTGCTGGCACGAGAACTATGACGGCGCCCCGGGAGATGGATCGGCGTGGATCAGTGGTGATTGCAGTCGGCGCGTTATCCGGGGCGGCTCCTGGGTTAGCGCGCCAGCATATCTGCGCTCCTCGTTCCGCAGCAGCGTGGCCGCCTCAGATCACCGCAACGCTATCGGGTTTCGGTTGGTGCGGTCACTAGAACGGTGATCGGACGCCGCGCATTCGCGCTCGCTCCTGTGGCTCCTCTGCCGCACACGCCGGCAAGCGTGGGACCGCCCGCGTTGCCAACGCCGATGACGGCACCCCCTAGCAGGCGTGGATTGCCGCTGTGGCACGCGCTCGACCAGGCACGAACGCGAACCTGCCTGAGACCAGGCATGGGCTAAAGCTCAATTTCGCCATGTGTTGCCATCAGGCGTACTTTTTCGCGCATTGCTCGAAGGTAAGGCGGGGAGCGATGACAAGACCGTCCTGCTCAGGTCGGCGATCAGCGTCGACATAAATCATGTTGTAGGCCTCTGCCGTCATTGCGTAGCGATAGGACGCTGGGAGATCGACGACACCGACGTCGAAAGTCATCGAGCGATCCTGCTCGGCAACCATCCAATGCTGGTTGTCCTTCTGGTCCGACATGGTGATCACGTCGCCCATTGCGGTGATCCGATCCTGTGAGGGGCGCAACACCACAGCGTCGGCCAGATCTTGCAAGCGGTCATGCGTTCGCACATGGAAGGACCCGGAGACGACCAAATGGGCCGACACCATGTGGTGGTGCACATGGGGAATGATGGCACCGCCACGGCGCAGTCCGAACACGCGCACGAACCATGTGCGCCGGCCCTGCCCCATGAGGTGCGGCGGCAACAGCGGATCGGCGAACTCCGCAAGACGCGAGGGGTAGGAGAAGTGGCGCGTCAAACGATCGATGTCGAGATAGCTGACAAGCTCCGGCACGGAGACCGATTGGTTGAGTTGAGCGACGCGCGCTTGCCAATCAAGAACCGTGATCTCGCGGCGGGTGAGAGCTTGGTTGAGGTCAACAAGGTCGCGCGCCCATCCGTCAAGCACTGCCGGCGTTCCGCCCGCCCAGGCGCCTGAACGACCAAGCGCAGCGACCAGCACGGTCGTTGCAGCTGTGACCTGCAGCACGTGACGCCGTGACAAGCGACCAGCTGGCGTTCCGGAGGGGCCGGTATGGTGAGACTTCATGTGTTGCCACCGAATGTGAGGATATGCGTTTTGAGAGCCTAGCCTCCACGATTTGTTCATGCCCCCCTTCATCTCATCATCGCGCGCCAGCGCCGATCACCTCAGCGCCCGTGCGCGCCACAGGGGGTTGATGTTACAACCTCCTCGCGATTTTCAGGTGCTGCAGCCACGCAAATCAGATAGCACGCGAAGATATGGCCGAGACCAATACCAACCCAGCGGCTGCGACAGCGAGTGCGCGGTGCGGGGGGGAGGGCGCCCTGGGAAGGGCTGCTTTCCACTGCGGCAGCGGGACCCATTGGCCCCTGCGGCTTGCGACGGGTCGGGGCATTCGAGCGAAGGCCGAGTTGGGCCACGCGAGGTGGTGAGGTGGTGCGACACGCATGACCGACGAGCATACGACGTTGACGCGCGCGCCGCTCGCTACTGCGGCATGGCACCAGGGCTACGTGGCGGGCCGCCGTGGCATCATGAACGATTGCAACCCATTTCCTGTGGCAACCGCGGAAGCGCTCGCTTGGAGTCTCGGGTGGAGTTCCGGCCGAATGAAGCCCGTACGGGCGGTCGTCCCCGATGAAGGCTAAGCCCGTGCGCGGGATCTCTTAAGACGCGCGACGCAGAGCACGCTTGTCGCGCCTTGGCTCTGTCTGTGCCATAGGGAACTGTCGATCCCACGGTCGTCGCATAGACGGGTGCGTGTGCCCGCATGCAAGGCGATAGATCGTCATGTTTCGACTGGTCGCGGCCGGTGTTGCTGCAACTTCCTTCGGCGTGATGGTCGGGATGGCGGTCATCGCCATCAAAGGCGAGCCGCGATCCGAGCCGCCACCCGGGCCGGCGGTGACGGTCTCGTTCACCGTCGCTAGGCCGAGCGACCCTCCCAATTCCTCATCGGCCACCAGCACCAGCACGGAGGCGGTGCCCGAGGGGCGCCCAAGCGTTGCTGCCCCGCGTGTGCCCAGCCCAGCAGCGCCTCCCGCACGGCCAACCGCGGTGCCCAAGCCGGCTCCGCCGCTAGCGGTGGTGAGCCCAAGTGCTTCACCGGCACCGACCGCTGCGCCCGCGCACCTCGGCCGGCAAAGCGACGTTGACGATGATGATGATGATGATGATGATGACGACGACGAGGACGATTGCTGAGGATCGGTGTGGGGCCCACGTCTGGGGATCGGCAGACGAAGCCTCTCGCAGCCATAATCATCGTCATGACAAGAAGTGCGCTTGCCAGCCTCGGTTCTGCAGATTGGGTGCGGGTGCAGCCTTGAAGGCGCAACTGCCACAGGCGGCTTCGGAGGGTCACGGGCGGGCTCGCGCATACCAACGGACGTCAGAGGGTCCGCAAAATTGGGGGATTAGCGGGCCCGACGGAGGTTTCCCGCAGCCCGGCCCATCGCCTCTAGGCGATCCGCCAATCGGTTGAGCTGCCAATCCCGCGCCAGGGCGGCCGCCTCGTGCCAATTTGGCTTACTGTTGCGCAGGGGCGGCAGCGGCGCGGATTTGTCCATGGTGGCAATGGACAGGTAGAGGCGAAGCGTTTGCGCCTGCGAAGCGAAGCAGCCAGCCGCCAGCGCCTTCTTCAGCGAGCCATAGCGGTGCAGCAGTGTTGCTGCACCGCGCGGACCCATACCAGCCAGCCCGGGAATGCGGTCGGAGGCGTCGCCGCGAAGAGCGATGAAATCGGGTACCTGCCGCGGCTCGACCCCGTAGCGCGCCCGAACCTCTGCCGGTCCTATGCGCGCCATTTCGCCGGCACGGATTGGCTGCAAGACCGTCGTCGACGCGGACACGAGCTGGTAGGCGTCCCGGTCGCCCGTGGCGAGGATGACGGTTCCACCGCGACGTTCTTCGCGCGCGGCGGCCGCGGCCAGGAAGTCGTCGGCCTCGTAACCGGGCTCTTTAGCGCAAGCAAATCCGCAGGCCGTTACCAGCTGAGGCAGCGCCTCCAACTGCTCCACAAGCTCATCGTCGAAAGCACGGCCCGATTGGTAGGTTGCCAGCGCTTCATGCCGGTACGTCGGCGCGTCGAGCGTATCCCAGGCAACCAGCACGGCGCGGGGTTTTTCGCTCTCATAAAGGCGCACAAGGTAGTTGGCGAAACCAAGAATTGCGCCGGCGCCCTTGTTGCCGCGCCGCCGAATGGTTTTGGGCAAAGCGTGATACGCCCGGTGGGCAAAGGAATCACCGTCGATCACGAGCAGAGGGCGGCGCATGGCGAGAGCGCTCGATCAGGCGCAGGGCGCGCTTGCACGCGGATCAGCAGCCAACGCGCTGCGCAAGCGACGAACCGGCACGCGTTTGTCTCCCGTCCTACCGCGCTTTGCGCGGGGTCTCCTTTTCCTGCAACACATCTTTGGCCTCTTTGTCCGCGCGCAAGCCGAGGAAGGCTGGATGGCGCATCTCACCGGCGCTGGTCCACTCCGTGAATTTCACCTCGCACACCAGCTGCGGCTTGACCCATGTGGTGGCAGCCTCGTTCTTGACGCGCTCCTTGAACGGCGAACGGCCTGTCCTGAGCGGCCAAAGCCGCTGATAGAGGTCGCGCAAGGTCGCGTGCGTGAAACCGGTGCCGACATGACCGATATAGCGCCAGCCATTTTCGCTGCGCACCGCGAGTACCAGCGAACCGAAATAGGGCCGCGTGCGGCGCGGCGCCGTGAACCCGGCGATGACCACCTCCTGGCGGCGCGCAGTCTTGATCTTGAGCCAATCCGAGCTGCGTTGACCCGAGAGATAGGGGCTCGCCGCGCGCTTGGCCATGATGCCTTCGAGCCCCAGCTTTTCCGCTTCCTTGAAGTATTTCGTGCCGTGCTCGGCGCGATGCGCACTGAAGGCCAGCAGGGGATGCTTGGGTATGAGACGGCGGAGCCTTTCCTTGCGCTCGAGAAGGGAGAGCCCACGCAGATCGGCGCCATCGAGAAACATGAGGTCGAAGAGGTAGTAGCGCAGGTTTGCCTGCGACCGCAGCGCATTCTGCAACAGTTGAAAGCGGGCTCTACCGTGCGCATCGAGTGCCACCAGCTCTCCATCGAGCACGGCGTCGTGCTTGATCTTCTCCAGGGCTCTTGCCACCACGCGATAGCTTTCGCTGATGATTTTGCCGTTGCGTGAGAAGAGTGCGACCTTTCCGCCTTCAATGGCGGTCATCATCCGGAAGCCGTCCCATTTGCTTTCGAACACCCAGTCGGCATCGTCAAAGGGTGCGTCGGTGAGGACGGCCAGCATGGGCTGAAGGCGCTGGGGTAGTTTGGATTCGCGCGGCATGGATGCAACTCTAGCCGACAACGGCCCGTCCGATGAGAGTGCGAAACGTGACGGAGTACCTGAGGCGTAGGACGGCCGGGATACTGTGTTCCCACTGCGTTCGCGCGGGCCCGCGCAGAAGGTAGGCCGAGCGCGGCTGCAGGCTAAGCAAAGCGCGCCGCCACCCTCGACCGGACTTGCATCGCATCCGCAGGGTCGCGGCCGAGAGCAGGGAGACGCCCACTACGTCACCGAAGACGGAACGGTCCTTGTGCCAGCCAATGGCCGCTCCGGGGCGATATTCGGTGACAAGCACATGGGCGAGGCTGCTCGCCGGGAGCTCGGCGAAGGCGGCCGCCCGCTCGCGCATTGGCAGAAGAAAGTCGGGGATGGGCTGCGTCTTCTGCAAGCCGCCGCCATTGAAGTCGTAACGCCAACCGAAGGAGACAACGCGGCGTTTGCCGAGGAAACCGTGAAATTCGAACTCCCGAAAGGGAAGCCCCTCGAACAGCGCAACAACGCCGGTCTCTTCGTCCGGGGTGAGGAGCTCAGGCCGATAGCGCAAGCCCGCCGGCAGCCCGACGTCGGTCTTAAAGAGATCGACCTCGACCATGATCACCTCCGTATCGACTGGGCGCATCGATCGAACACAACGATTGGGACGCAACCACTGGGCACGCGATCTCGGGACATCACCGAGCCCGATAGGCCTTGCGGGCTCGGACGACCAGAGGCACCCCCGACCCCAACATACGCGCCCGCGCGAGGCGCGATACTCGTCTCGCGCTGCCCGGCGAGGCCCAGGGTTTGGCACGGGCATGCCAGGGGCCTGCCAGGGGGTCCTGCGGGGGGCCTGCGGGGGGCCTACTGGGCACACCATCGCATGCGGCTAAGCCCGCGCTCACAGGCAGCCTAGCCCGGCAGCCTAACCTTCCTCCAGAGCGAAGCTGGCCCGCGCCAGCGGGCGTTTGCCAGAATGGGGACGGATCGCGCCTTTCCCCGCAAGGCAGCTGGGCAGCAACCTGGGCAGCAACACGGGCAGCAACCTGGGCAGCAACCGGGGTTTGGCAACGGCAATGGCACCCGCGTCGCGGGCGAGCCAGCCGCGGATCGAAAAGGCAACGACCGATGGCGCGATTAGCTCGCCGGAAGCAGGAGGGGTTCTTTGAGCTCGAGGACGTGCTGGACGCCCTCGGCATCGCGAATGTCGAGCGCGGTCCACTGGCGGCCGGTTCCGTCGAAATGGATCTCGCGGGGCTTGGGCACGGTGATGTCGATGCCATCAAGCGCAATTTCGATGGCATCGTCGTGAGGATCGTAGCTGAGGCCAAGGAGCCGGACCCAATCTGCCTTGATCTCATGGCCGAGCTGGAGCGAGGCCACGTCCACCTCAACCGTTTGAGCTTTGAGCTGCTTGGTGACACGGTCAAATAGTTCGCGCAGCTCAACCTTATCAAGTTTCTGGCCCATAAATACCTGTCCTTCAGGCAGTCGGCCGACTTTAATTAAATGCAACTTGTGCAGGGCAGGTTCCCAGGAGGTGACGAGCCATCTTGTTGGCTGTTGCTGTGGGCACTTGGCTCTCGCTCAAGCCCTGGCGGGAGCCGGCGCCAGCGTCGGGTCCCGCTCGGCTTTGACCAAGGTATAATCGGATCCCCACCACTTGGCCGCCAGCTGTTAGTATGCCCCTCATGCTGACGCACATGAGCAACGATTACCTTCACGTGGGCTCGCCCGTGCGGCGGCCTGCGGTCACGCGCCCCCTGTGCATAGCATTGTGCGTCGTATTGGCCCTGGCGGGGATGGTCAATCTCGGCGTGCTCGCCGGTCTTGACCCCGACACCTTGAGCGTCTTTGACCGAGCGCTTGCGCGTTCGAGCGTGCTCACCATCATCCCGCTCGGCGTCTTGTGGTTTCTCGACCGACGCGAGCGGGAATCTCCCTGGCTGTTCGCTTCAGCGTTTCTATGGGGTGGATGCATCGCCACGGGCCTGGCCGTACCCTTCA
>Ga0075425_100009491_pt1 | contig 10355 bp, 10 predicted proteins | sample SoiMethybrSBSTD4_FD_75300 | JGI IMG/M metagenome (GOLD analysis project Ga0075425, IMG submission 75300) | Bulk soil microbial communities from a Populus tree surrounding site in Tennessee, USA - Soil MetaG P. TD hybrid SBSTD4 | ecosystem: Environmental > Terrestrial > Soil > Tree plantation...
GTTGCCCAGCACTTGACGGAGCGGGGCGCGGCGGCCAGGGAGGACCGGCGCAGCGAAGAAGCGCTCCTTCGCCTTCCGATTGCGCGCCAGCGCGTCCTCCGCCCGTTTGAACGGAATGCGGCCGTCCTCGATGGCGTGCACGATCGCCTCCAGGACCGCCGCCTGCATCTCGGCATCCTCTACTGCATTTGTGGAATGCGCCCGGCAGACCAGCACGCCGTCGCAACCGGCGGCAATCGCCTGCACGGCGGCATCGGGAACGGTATACGTGTCGGCGATGGCCTTCATTTCGAGATCGTCGCTGAGAATCACGCCGTTGAAGCCGAGCTCTTCACGCAGCATGCCGCGGACGATGGCCGGGGACAATGTCGCGGGCTTCTGCTCGTCGAGTGCCGGCACGAGGATATGCGCGGTCATGATGAACGCGACATCGTTGCGGATCGCTTCGCGAAAGGGGACGCATTCGACGCGCCGAATCCGATCGGGAGGATGCTCGACGAGCGGCAGCGCGAGATGCGAATCGACAGACGTGTCGCCGTGCCCGGGGAAATGCTTGCCGCACGCAGCCACGCCATTCTCCTGCAGGCCACGGATGATCCGGGCGCCCAGCTTCGCCACGGTCTCGGCGTCTTCCGCGAGTGCGCGGTCGCCGATGATCGGGTTTTTCGGATTCGTGTGGATGTCGAGCACCGGCGCGTAATCGAGCGTGATGCCGACAGCGGTCAACTCCGCCGCCAGCGCCGAGGCGAAACGATGCGCCAGCGTTCCGTCGCCGGCACGTCCGAGTGTTGCCATCGGCGGCCACTCGGTGAAGGGCGCGCGAAGGCGAGCGACGCGCCCGCCCTCCTGATCGACGGCCACCCAGAGCGGCAGTTCCGACGACAGGCCCTGCAAATCGTTACTGAGCTCGGCGACCTGCTCGGGCGCCTCGATGTTGCGTTTGAACAGCGTCACACCGCCGAGCTGAAACTCGCGCGCCAGCGATTGCATCTCCTGCGTGATCGTCGTGCCGGGCAGACTGCCAATGAGGAGTTGACCGATCTCGCGACGCAGAGACGAAGGCACGAAGTAATTTTAACCGCGAAGAACGCGAAGAACACGAAGTATGGTTTACATTTGCTTCGTGACCATCGAAACCTCCGCACCGACGCGGATCGATCTCGCCGGCGGCACCATCGACATCTGGCCTTTGTATCTGTTCCACCCAGGTGCCCAGACCTTGAACGCGGCGATCAGTCTGCGCGCCCGCGCACGCCTCGAATCGCGCGCCGACAATCGCGTCGTCATTCGGTCCGAAGACACCGGCGCGACGGTCGAAGCGAACGACTGGAAAGAGTTGCGGGATCGAAAAGAGCTGCGCTTGCTCTCGCTGCTCGTCCACTTCTTCGAAACGCGCGGCATTACGCTCACCACGTCATCGCAGTCGCCGGCGGGGGCCGGGATCGCAGGGTCGTCCGCATTGAATGTCGCGGTGTGCGCTGCGCTTGCCGACTGGAACCGGACTCATTTCGATCCTGAGGCGCTGCTGCAGGTGGCGATGAATGTGGAGGCACAGACGATCGCCGTTCCAACCGGCCTTCAGGACTATCGGCCTGCGCTCTACGGCGGCGTCGCCGCACTGGAGCTCGAGGTGGACGGCGTTCGTCGCATCCCGTTGCAGGTGGATTTCCGTGCGCTGGAACACCGGATCGTCCTCTGTTATACGGGCGAGCCGCGAAACTCCGGCACGAACAACTGGGAAATCACGAAGAAGCATATCGACGGCGACAAGCACATCTTCGACTGCTTTGAACGCATCCGCGACACCGCCGTGAATATGCGGGAGCGCCTTCAGCGCGGGGATTGGGATGGCGTCGGGGCGGCAATCGCCGAAGAGTGGGAGAACCGGAAGCGTCTGGCGCCCGGTGTCACGACTCCCGCCATCGATGCGCTGATCGCTCGTGCCGCCGCCGCTGGCGCGACAGCTGCGAAGGTGTGCGGCGCCGGCGGCGGCGGATGTCTGTTCTGTTATGGCCCGCCGAACAAACGCGACGCGATCGCCTTAGCGCTCGCCGGCGGTGGTGCACGTCTGCTCGACTTCACCATCGAGCGCGACGGTCTGACGCGTGGATAACCTCCCGCTCGCGCAGGTCTTTTCCGAGATCGCCGACCTGCTCGAGATCAAAGGGGAAAACGTCTTCAAGATCCGCGCATATCGATCGGCTGCCGACACGATCAAGACGTGGGCAGATCCCGTCGCGAGGCTGGACGAGAAACAGCTTCTCGAACTGCCGGCCATCGGCAAAGACCTGGCAAAGAAGATTCGCGAGCTTGCCGAGACCGGCGTATGCCGGTTCCATCAGGATCTGCTGCTCGAATTTCCGCCGACGATACTCGACCTGCTCCGGCTGCAGGGCGTCGGGCCGAAAACCGTGGCGCTCCTCTACTCCAGCCTGAACATTCGCAGCGTCGACGAGCTCGTCGAGGCGGCGAAAGCCGGTCGGCTGCGCGCGCTGAAAGGCATGGGTCCGAAGAAGGAAGCGCTCATTCTCAAAGCCGTCGAGGAACGCGAAAAGGATCGCGGGCGACATCTTCTGTCCGATACGAGCGCGATTGCGGCGGAGCTCGTCGGCTATCTGCGGGAGCATGCGCCCTCCGCGGAGTTCACGCCCGTCGGCAGCCTTCGGCGCGGATGCGAGACGTGCGGCGACATCGATATCCTCGCGATTCTCGATGTAGGACCTGGCGCTGGCGACGCTGCAGGATTGATGGAACAGTTCGTCGCCTTTCCACGCGTCGAGCGGGTGCTCGGCCAGGGCGACACGAAATCGAGCATCCGCGTGGTTGGCGGTTATCAGGCGGATCTTCGCCTGGTACCCGCCGACAGTCGCGGCGCGGCGATGCAGTACTTTACCGGCTCGAAGTCCCACAACGTGACGCTGCGGGATCGCGCTATTCAGCACGGCTTCAAACTGAACGAGTACGGGCTGTTCAAGGTGGATGACGACAGTCGCGTCGCTGGCGACACAGAAGAAGCTATCTACGAAGCGCTCGGCATGGACTGGGTCCCTCCCGAGCTGCGCGAGAATCGTGGCGAGATCGATGCGGCGATCGCGCGTCGGCTTCCCCGTCTCGTTTCCGAGACGGATCTGCGCGGCGACCTCCACATGCACACGACCGTCACCGATGGCCGCGACGACCTCGAGACGATGGCCGGGGCGGCGCACCGTCGCGGCTACAGCTACATTGCGGTGACCGATCACAGCAAGGCGCTGGCAATGTCGAACGGCCTTGACGAAGCCGGTGCGCTCGATCATGCGGCGCGTATTCGATCGCTGAACGGCCGCTTCGAAGGCCTGACGCTGCTCGCGGGCATCGAGTGCGACATTCTCGCGGACGGGTCCCTCGACCTCGCCGACGACTGCCTTGCCCAGCTTGATATCGTTATCGCGTCAGTGCACGCGCATTACAGCCAGGGCGAGTCACAGACAACGGAGCGCATCCTGCGAGCGCTGGAATGCCCGTGGGTCGACGTGCTCGGACATCCAATGAGTCGGCGACTGCTGCAGCGCGAGCCGCTGCAGGTGAATTTCGATCAGATCGTCGGCGCCGCGGTTCAGCACGGCGTCGCGCTCGAGATCAATGCGCAGCCCGAACGCCTCGATTTGAGCGACACGTTCGCGCGCATGGCGCGGGAACGGGGCGCGACGATCGTCATCTCAACCGATGCACACTCCACCATGGCGCTGGGCAACATGAGATGGGGCCTCCAGGTCGCGCGGCGCGCGTGGCTGACGCCGGAAGGGGTTTTGAATACGCGGTCGTTGGACGAGATGCGCGGGATGTTGCGGAGGAACCGTCAATGACGGACCGGCCGCTGGGGTTCGTCGCGCTCAAATCCATAAAACAGGGGCCTGAAGACCCGAAGGCGGCGCTGGCGCAGATTCGGCAGATCTATTTCAAGACGACCAAACGGACCATCGAGCACGACATCGCACACGCCATCGAGCTGCTGAAAACGATGCCGGGCGAGGAGGAACGCGATAAAGCGGCCGTTTACATGGAAGGACTCGCCCAGATGCGGAGCGACTGGGCTCGCGCCGAAAAGAAGAAACGGAAGACATGAACGAGCAGCCCCGCCGATTTCTGCAGCGCGTCTGGAATTCGGTCCGTCAACCGCCGCCGGCCTCGGCTGACCGTGCCGCCGACACGCTTGTCGCGTTGTGCGATGCGCTGCTTTCGGAGCGCGGGGAGGTCTCAGGCGCACGCATTGCCGCCGAGGCGATGGAGGCCTATCAAGAGTTGAACGAGGCCGGTCGGGCGGCGTTCTTCAGCCAGCTCGCCAGCCACTACGCGGCTGATGCGAGCGCCGTTACCCGCGCGATTGACACCTACCGGAGTCATCCCACGCCCGCCCATCTGCACGACCTGCATGTCGCAGCCGAATCCCAGCGCCAGGAGCTCTTCCGCCGTCTCAATACCGCCCCGGGCGGCACGCACACGCTGGTGCAGATGCGCGCCGACCTGCTGCGCACGCTCGACATTCATCCCGACCGGGCGGTGGTCGCGGCGGATCTGCTGCATCTGTTCCGTTCGTGGTTCAACCGCGGATTCCTCGTCATGCAACGCATCGACTGGCGAACGTCCGCCCTCGTTCTCGAGCGGCTCATCGAATACGAAGCGGTGCACCAGATTCAGGGTTGGGACGACTTGCGGCGGCGGCTGGAAAAGGATCGGCGCTGTTATGCGTTCTTTCACCCGGCCCTGCCCGACGAGCCGCTCATCTTCATCGAGGCGGCGCTAACGAAGGGCATCTTCGGCCACGTTCGCCCGCTGCTGAATCCGGAATCGCCGGTCGAAGATCCGGCGGAAGCACGCTGCGCCATCTTCTATTCGATCACCAACACACAGCTTGGGCTGCGCGGCGTCTCCTTCGGCAATTTCCTGATCAAGCAGGTGGTCGAAGATCTCAGCCACGAGTTCCGCAAGATCCGTAAGTTCGCCACGCTGTCGCCGATCCCCGGCTTCCGCGACTGGTTGATGGCGCATCGCGCGCTGATGTCGCCGGCGCTAGCCGCCGTGCCGCTCGACACGCCGGCGTCGCTTACGTCGGTAAGTGACAGCCAGCGTGACGAGCTGATGCGGCTGTGTGCGTATTACCTGCTGCACGCAAAGCGAGGTCACGCGCCTGCCGACCCAGTGGCTCGGTTCCATCTTGCCAACGGCGCGCGCCTCGCCCGGCTGAACTGGGGCGGCGACGTGTCGGCGCATGGGATCTCCTCGTCGCTTGGTATCACGGCGAACTACGTATATCGGATGGCCGACGTGGAGCAGAACCACGAAGCGTACGCCAAGGACTACAAGGTGGTCGCGTCCTTCGGACTCGAGCGCCTCGCGCGCGAGGTAAAGGTCCCCGCCTAAGCGCGCCCGGCGAACTCGCGCGTCTCGGTGTGCACCTTGACGCGCTCCCCTTCCTTGATGAACAGCGGGACACGAATTTCCAGTCCGGTCTCGAGCGTCGCCAGCTTGGTGACGCCGCCGCTTGCCGTATCGCCGCGGACGCCCGGCTCGGTGTAGGTCACTGCTAGCTCGACGTGCGGTGGCAGGTCCAGTCCGATTGGACGGCCGTTGAACCGCTGGATGTCGACGACCACGTTGTCCGCTAACAGCTTTGCCGCCTCGCCGACGATGTCCGTGCTGAGCGTAATGGTCTCGAACGTCTCCTGATTCATGAAGTTGAAGCCCGACGCATCTGAATACAGATACGATGCCGTCTCGACGCTGAGATCTGGCTCCTTGAACTTGTCGCCCGCCTTGAACGTTTTGTCGAATACCGCGCGCGTCAGAAGATTGCGCATCTTGATGCGCACCAGCGTCTGTCCGCCGCGCGCGGTCGGTTTCGACACTTCGACGTCGATGCAGTGATAGGGCGTGCCTTCGTGCTCGAAAAACATCTTCCGTTTGATCTCTATTGCTTCAATCTGGCTGGCCATGTAGTTCCTGTGAGTGTATAAGACTCGCGAGGAGTCTTATCCATGCATCCTAAATCCATTCGGTTGTTGTTTCTGGTTGTTCTCGGCGCCGCGTTCGCGCAGGGCGCACACGCTCAGACGGTCGCCATTCGCGCCGGCCGCTTGTTCGACCCGAAGTCCGGCGCCGATTTGCAGAATCGGGTGATTGTCGTATCCGGCGATCGCATTGCCGACGTGGGTCCAGCGTCCACGGTGAAGATCCCTGCTGGTGCTCGCGTCATCGACCTGAGCTTCGCAACGGTCCTGCCGGGACTGATCGATGGCCACGTGCATCTCACCGATGGCAAGGGCGACCAGATGGCGGAAGCGAAAAAGGCAACGCACGACAGCCTCAACGCCGGATTTACGACGCTCGTGCCGCAAGGCTCGCACGGAGGCGCATATACAGATGTCGATCTGCAGAAACAGATCGACAGTGGCAAAGCCGTCGGCCCGCGTCTGATCACCGCCGGACCCATCGTCGGTCAGGAGCTTGCCGCCAAAGGTCCCGATCAGTTCCGCAGGGCGCTCGACGAGCTGCATGCGCACGGCGCGATGCATGCCAAGATTGTCCCGAACACGACCTATAGCTGGGACAAACAGGGCAAGATGTCGAACACGAACGTTGTCTCGCTCGAGGAATTGAAGGCGGCGGTCGAGGAAGCACACAAGAACGGCATGTTCATCGCGACGCACTCGTACGGCGGTCCGGGTCTCAAGTACGCGATCGAAGCCGGCGTCGATGACATCCAGCACGCCACGGCGGCCGATGACGACGATATCAAGACACTGGTGGCGAAACATCTGCCCGTCACCTCGACGATCCTCGACCTGCGGCAGGACGAGCCGGCCGACCTGCTGAAGTGGGCGCCGTTCAGCAAATTCCGCGAGATGCAGAAGACCTGGGTGAAGATGATGAAAGCCGGAGTCACGCTCGGCTTCGGCAGCGGCGCCACGCCCGTCACCAATGGCGCGGGACGCATCTTCGACACGGCGTGCCAGTGCTCGCACGGCGTGCAGGGCGAACACCTGGTGGTACTGACCGAGTGGGGCGCGACGCCGGCCTACGTGTTGAGGATGGCCACGAGCGTGAATGCGGCCATCCTGCACAAGGACAACGACCTCGGCTCCGTCGAGAAAGGCAAGTTGGCGGACATCATCGCGACCGACGGCGATCCGCTGCAGGACATCACCGAGATTCAGAACGTGAAGTTTGTGATGAAGGGCGGACAGGTCATCAAGAACGAGCTCGCGCCAAAGCCAAGCTCGAATCAAACTCGGTAGCGGAGCGGTCGTCTCCGACGCGCCTTACTTATCGATGACGACCTTCTTGCGCGCGGCGAGCCGCAATACCTCGGGGATATTGCGGTTCGTGGACAGGCCGCGCAAGTCGCGGTCGTTGATCCGCTGCAGGAAGTTCATCGACATCGCCAGCGGGGTTTTCGGATTTCTCACCAGCGCGTGGACGACGGAGTAACTCTTCGTCCACGCGCGCGACGTGCCGATCGTCCGCAGCACGTCTTCGGACACGTTCGCCATCTTCGCGATCGCTTCAATTTCGGCTTCATTCAGCTTGGGGCTGCTCAACACCGCGGCCGCCACGATCCTGTTGGGGTCGCGCACAAGCACGGCCCTTTCCTCGCGCGTCCCCTTCATCGCCAGTGACATCCGTCCGGCAACGTTCAACGCGGCAATCTTCTGCACGGTGGAATCGCGCGGCTCGTCGCCGCCGGGCACCTCTTCCCCGACAAGGTCCTGCGGCAGTTCGCCGTGGACATCGAGCAGCGGCTCGTCGGCATGCTGCGCCGGCGTGACGCCGGGCATGACCCCGCGATCGGCGAAGAACTCGCGCATCTCCGGCGTGGCGTCGGATCGCGCGAGAAACGCCTCTAGCGATGACCGTGGAATGATCTTCAGCGTTTCGTCGGCCGACGCCCGAATCTCCGGGTCCGCGTCGTCGACGAGCAGCATCAGCAGCGCGATCTGCTCGTGTGCGCGCGGCGCCATGCCTCCCTGCGCCGCCTGCAGCCGTATGTCGCGCGCCACATCACCGCGCCGGAAGAAGTCCAGTAGTGGAGTTCGGAGACCGGGATCCGGCACGTACCTATTTCAGCGTCCAGAAAATGATTGCCACGACGGCGAGCACGAGCGACGCGACGACCATCAACGCTCGCGCGTCGAGCCGGCGCCGTTCAAGCGGTCCGTCGTCGATCAGCGCGTGAGGGCTGCCGGCGACGACCGAGTCGTGCGGGAACTGCGAGATAAATTCCCGCACTGCCTGCTCCGGATCGACGCCGATTTCCGCGGCGTAGGAGCGGACGAACGCGCGGGAAAAGATGCCGCCGGGCAGCCGCGAAATGTCGTTGCGCTCGAGTGCGTCGAGCGCGCTCACCGAGTGTTTGGTCGTCTCGGCAATCTGGCGAAGCGAAACGCCCCGCCGTTCGCGCGCATCGCGCATCCGCGCACCGAAATCAGCCTCCGAGACCCTTGTCATTGCCATAGAACGCGCGATCTTAGATCAATTTACGAATTCGCGAATCCGGCAGCCGGGGGATTGAACATACCGATCGCTGCGACGCCACACGCGCCTGCGCTCATTACCTCATCTAGCCTCTCCGGGGTGATGCCACCGACGGCGAGCACCGGAAAACGTGTGGCCCGCGCGACCGTCGAAAGGCCAACGACGCCGGACGGAGCCCGACCCGGTTTGGAGGCGGTCTCGTAGACGGTGCCGAAGATCAGGTAATCGAGGCCGCCCTCGTCTGCGGCGGCAACCGCCTCGCTTGCAGAGTGAACGGATCGACCGATCAGAAACGACGTGGGCGCAAGCGCTCGGGCGCGTGCCGCACTGAACGAGTCCCCTCGCAGGTGCACACCGTGCGCCCCCGCTGCAAGAGCCACGTCGAGTCTGTCGTTGACGACAATGCGTGTGCGGGTGCCGCGCACGGCCTCGACACACGCCGACACCAGCTGCGACAGCAGTCCGCCACCGAGGTCGCGTTCGCGCACCTGTACGAGATGAACGCCTTCGCGCGCCGCGAGCGCAACGCGCGACACGAGCGCATCGATGCCGCCGGCGCCGAACCGCCGGCGATCGGTGATCAGACAAAGGACAGGATCCAAGGGAGCGATTAGCCGCGGAGGCCCTGCAGCGGTGCGGGTTCTGTATCCGTTTTGCGCGCCAGAAGAATGGCCACGAGCTCGCTGATTCCCGACAGCAGGTTGATCACACCCAGGCCCGACACGGCGCCGCGGACGAAGTTGTTCGTGATGAACGCATGAATTGCGGGCACCAGCTCGGCGAAGTAGTTGCGATCCCAGAACGCGGACCACGGCACGATCAACAGCGCGAACCCGAACTCAAAGAAGAACGCGACAACGAGGAGCCGTTTCACGATCGGTGGCTCTCCGTTTGCTGGACTCGTGAAAGGTACATAATGCGCGTGCTCACATCGCGATAACCGTTGGCCTCGGCCTCCAGCTCGATGAGAATCGCCAGTGCCCGGGCCGATTCACCCTGTGCCTCGAGCGCGCCTGCGAGCTCGTAGAGCAGGTCGTAGCCTTCTTCGGGAGATGGTGCCGGCGCTTCGGCGGCGCGCTCGAGCCACTCCACACCTTCGTTCAGGTCGCCGCGATCGATCAGCAATCGTCCAAGCCGCGCCGCCGCTTTGAAGCGCAGCATCGGCACGCGCGCCGCTGCCTCGAGCGCCGTGATCGCTTCTTTATCCAACCCCTGCTCGACAAACTGCAGTCCCTCTTCGTAGTGTTTCAGCGCCGCCGAGGCCTGCTGCTCGCGTGCCGTCTTCGCGCGCATCTGCGCGAACACATCCTCGATGTCGGGCGTGGGTTCGTCGATCACCGCTGGCGCTTCGGTGATCGGCGGAGCGGCCGGCGGCGCCTCCACAGGCGCGGTCGTGGCGGGCGCCGATAACGGCGGCGCAGGAGCTGACGACATCAGTGCGGTGAGCGCGGTGCTCAGATCGATCTCCGCCATCTCCAGCATCACGGTCCCGACCTCGTCCGCCAGCGGCGGATCCGGCACTTCCATGCTCGTCGGCGGCGGCATCATCGGAATGTCCTCGATGTCGATCTGCGGCGCGCGCGGCGTCTCGTTCTCCGGATAGACGAAAACGTCGACCTCGGGTAACTCCTCGGGTGTGTCGACATGCGCCTCCGTGGCCGCAGGGCTGAGATCGTCGCTCGAGGGAGCCTCTATGCTCGGTGCGTGTGCCGACTCAATCGCGGATTGGCCGGCACGGACGCGCGTCACCGCCGCATCCGCATCCGGGATTCCACTGAGCGTGAATGCCTGGCGCAACAGATCGGCGTGCGCGTCGCTGGCTGGATCGTTGCGAACGAGATCCT
>Ga0075425_100009492_pt1 | contig 10354 bp, 13 predicted proteins | sample SoiMethybrSBSTD4_FD_75300 | JGI IMG/M metagenome (GOLD analysis project Ga0075425, IMG submission 75300) | Bulk soil microbial communities from a Populus tree surrounding site in Tennessee, USA - Soil MetaG P. TD hybrid SBSTD4 | ecosystem: Environmental > Terrestrial > Soil > Tree plantation...
GGGAAGCGATTGAAGAGGGGCGAGAAGAAATCGCGGAGAGCGCGTAACCATAAAGTTTCCTGGCCTCATGGGGTCCTTGGAATGGGCCGATGGCGGGACAGCTCACATCGCAGGAGATCGCGCAGAAGTATGATCTTTTCGCCCGCTGGTACGACTTCGTTGAAGGCGTTCCGGATCTTCTCGGCGTAAGGAAGCTGCGCGGACAATTGCTGGCCCGGGCGTCCGGAAAAATCCTGGAGGTCGCCGCCGGCACCGGGAAGAATTTTAGCTTTTATCCCAAATCAAGCGACCTCACCGCCGTCGATGTAAGCGCCGAGATGCTGCGCGCCGCGCGGAGGCGCGCCCGCCGCCTGGGGTTGAACGTCAAGCTCGTGTTGGCCGACGCCGAGGCGCTGCCGTTTTCGGATCGAAGCTTCGATGCCGTCGTATCAACCCTCACGACCTGTACGTTTCCGAACCCGGTCGCGGCGCTGTCGGAGATGGCGCGAGTCTGTCGGACGAACGGCCGGATTCTGCTGCTCGATCACGGGCGCAGCGACCGCCAATGGCTGGCACGCTGGCAGGATCGCCGCGACGAGCCTCACGCGAGACAACTCGGCTGTCACTGGAATAGAGAGCCGTTAAAGCTTGTCAATGAGGCAGGGTTAAAGCCGATTCGATCACGCCGGACTTTCTTCGGCGTCTTTCATCTGATCGAAGCGGAGCGGCCGAATGAAGGCTCGCCTATAAGGCGAAATGCAGCCGAAGCGTTGCCTCAGTGATACGACACGTTGCCGCCGCCGTTTTCCTCTTCGGTGTCGAGCAGCGGCTTGCGGCCGGCGAAGCCGTCATCGATGCGGTGCCAGTAGCCGACCGACTCCTCGCCGAGGCGCCAGCAGAGAAAGACGATCTCGCCGCCGAGGAGGCAGGGAAAATCGATGAGGCCCTCTTCGATGCCCTTGCAGATGCAGCCGTACGCGTTGATCTCCTCGACCATGCATTTCACTTCCTGGATCAGGCTCGCGATGGCGGCGTTCTGCTGCAGCGATTTCATCAGCTCCGGGCTCGCCGGCGAGAGGCGCTCCTCGCGGATCATGACCTCGCTTTTTTCTTTCAGCGATTCGAGATGTTTCATGATGCGCTCGACCTGCGGCCGGAGCTCCGGCAGGAGCGCGTTCGCTTCGTCGACGGTAAAAAGCTTCGGCTGCTGCTGGGTTGCCATCGTCTATAAGCCCATGCCTTTTCGGATCTCACTCAAAAGCGCGATGTTGTCGGCGTGACCGGTCATGCGCGCGGTGATTTTCCCCCGGATCGGACGCCCGAGCAGGTAGAAATCGCCGACGATGTCGAGAATCTTGTGGCGCGCGAACTCGTCCGGAAAGCGCAGCTCCGTGTTGATGACGCGCTCGTTGTCGATCAGGATGCAGTTGCTCAGCCGGCCGCCGTTCACGAGCCCCGCCTTTTCGAGATTTTCGATGTCCTTTAAAAAGCCGAAGGTGCGCGCCGGCGCGATCTCGTCTCTGAACGAATCCGCGCCGCGGCAGACGTAGGTATGCTCCTGCACGCCGACGGGCTCGGGGTAGTCGAGATGATAATGCACGCTGAAGGTCTCGGCCGGCTCGACGCTGATCGTCTCGCCCTTCTTGTCGCCGACGCGATAGGTCTTGTCGACGACGATCTCGGACCAGTCCGCATCCTGCTCCTCGATGCCCGCCTCTTCGATCAGGCGGCAGAACTCGAGCGCCGAGCCGTCCATGATCGGGATCTCGCCTTGAATCTTGACCAGCAGGTTGCTGATGCCGTAGCTGTGGAGCACGGCGAGGAAGTGCTCGACGGTGCCGACCGAGATCCCCTTGCCGCGCAGCGACGTCGCATAGCCGGTCGAGCCGACGTAATCGAGATGCGCCGGCACCGTCGCGTCGGCGGAGATGCCGCTGAAAAGGATCCCGCTGCCCGGCGGCATCGGATGGAGCACGGCGCCGGTCTTGATGCCCGAGTGCAGCCCCTGACCGGAAAAGACCACGCTCTTTTTCAGCGTCCTTTGCTTGAGGACCCCGTTCGCCGCCCCTGGCCGCGCGCGCCGCTTGGATTTGGCTTCCTTCGGTTTGGCGGCCTTGTCCTCGCCGCGGGCGGATTCCCCCAGCGCGCGCTGCACCGTCAGCAGCAAGCCGTCGAGGGAAAGCGGCTTCTCGATGAAATCGAAGGCGCCGAGCTTGGTCGCGGTCACGGCGGTGTGAATGTTGCCGTGCCCCGAGATCATGATGACGTTCAGCGCGGGCTCCTGCTTCTTGATGTCTTTGAGCAGCCCGATGCCGTCGACTTGAGGCATCCAGATATCGAGCAGCACGAGATGCGGCCGCTCGCTCTTGATGAGATCGAGCACCTTGGTCCCGTCGCCGGCCTCGATGACCCGGTAGCCCTCGTCGCTCAGAATCTCGCGGATCGATTCGCGCACGCGGTCCTCGTCGTCGACGACGAGGATTTTTTTCTCTTTCCCTTTCACCCAATCCTCCTAAATCGCAACAACCCCTAAGACACGACCGCCTGCTTCTGCGCCACCTTCAAGGTCGCGTGGTCCCTGACCGGCAACTCGATGATGAAGCGCGTCCCGCGCGGCTCGTTCGGCCGGACGCGGATATGGCCGCGATGGTCGGCGACGATGGCGCTGACGATCGCGAGCCCGAGGCCCGTGCCGTCCTTCTTGGTGGAAAAATAGGGCTCGAAGATCCGCGCCCTGACTTCCGGCGCGAGGCCCGAGCCGTTGTCGGCGACCTCCAGCAGCACCATGCCCGCCGAGGACGAATAGGACGTCGCGAGGCGGATCTCGCCGCTTTCTTCGACGGCCGCCACGGCGTTGTCGATCAGATTGATCAGCACGCGCTTGATTTGGTCGCGGTCGAGCTCGAGCGCGGGAATATCGCCCTGGCGGAAGTCGAAGCGGATGCCTTTATGCCCCTCGTTGAACAGAAACAGCGCTTCCTTGACGATCTCGTTCAGGTCGTTCGCCGTCAGCTCGGCGGCGGGGAGCCGCGCGAACTGGGAAAACTCGTTCACCAGATTTTTCAGATCTTCGACCTGCTGGATGATCGTGCCGGTGCATTTGTCGAGAATGCCGCCGTCGCCCTGGAGCATTTTGGCGTAGCGCTTCCTCAAGCGCTCGGCCGAGAGCTGAATCGGCGTGAGCGGATTCTTGATCTCGTGCGCGATCCGCCGCGCCACCTCGCGCCACGCCTCCATGCGCTGGACTTTCTGAATCTGCGTGATGTCTTCGAGAAAGATCATGACGCCGAGCGCCTCGCCGGCGTCGCCGCGCAGCATCGTGCCGGTGGCCACGGCGGTGAGGATCTGGTCGGGCAGCGCGATCTTGATCTCGCGCTCCACCGTGCCGCCGCCGAGCACGCGCTCCATGATATCGCGCATGGGACGGAGCTGCTCGGGCTGAAAGACGGCGGCGTAGCTCGCGCCGACCGCCTGGTCGGCCTTGACGGCGAGCATCGCCTCGGCGGCCGCGTTCATCGTCGTGATCTTGCCGCGCGGGTCGACCGAGATGACGCCCGCGGCGATGTTGCCGAGCAGCGTTTCCATGTAGCGGCCGCGGCGCGCCAGCTCGACGTTGATCTGCTTGAGATCGCGCGTCATCTGGTTGAACGAGTCGACGAGCACGCCGATCTCGTCGTCGCCGGAGGCGTCGATCTGATAGTCCCAGTTGCCGTGCGCGACTTCGTGCGTCCCCTCGGCCAGGCGCTGGATCGGCACCGTGATGCCCTTGGCGAGATAAAGCCCGAACCAGGTGGCGGAAAAAATAATCACCAGCGTGATCAGCAGCAGCGTGAGGATGTAGCTGTTTTTCACCGGACGCTTGAGCGCCGTCAGATGCTTGTACTGCTCGAAGGAGCGGGAGATCTGCAGCGCGCGGTTGGTGAGGCTCTTGGGCACGTAGTAATCGACGATGATGGCGCCGAGGATTTTCTTGTCCGCGCTGAAGATGGGCACGCCGCCGCGGATGATGTCGCCCTCGCCGAACGCCTGCGTGCGCGTGACCTCGATGCCGCGGAGCGCGCGGTTGAGAAAATCCGACTCCGCTTTGATCGTCACTCCCGTCGGCACCTGATCGTTGAAAGCGACGACGACGAGCTGGCGGTCGGGGCCGAACACCTCGACCGTGCCGAGGTTGTACTCGCGCTGCTTCGCCTCGATGAAGTTCTTGAGGTCCGCCGCGCGGTTCGCATCGAACAGCCCTTCCTGCGTCATCCGCTGGCTCAGCTGCCGGGCGTTGAACAGGGCGTTGCTGGCGGCGTTTTGATAAAACGTCTGCGCCACCTCGAGCGATCCCTGGAGCGCGTTCTCGACCTGGACGTCGAACCAGCGCTCGAAAGAGCGCGTGACGAAGCCCCCGGCGGTGAAGAAAAGAATCAGCGTCGGCACGAGCGACAGCGCCACGAAGGCGAGCACGAGACGCACGCGGAGCCGCGAGCCGAGAATGCGCCTTTTGCGCTCGAAGATGAGCTTGACGAGGTTCCTGACGACGAGGAAGATCAGCAGGATCAGGAGGATGATGTTGATGTTGAGCAGGAGGAAGAACGCGATGTTATTCGTCAGCGAATATTCCGGCGAGACTTCGGGGAGCTGGACCTCGAAGTAGGCGAAGGTCACCACCATGAGCGTGGTGACGAGAATGACGAAGCCTTCGCGCCGCCGACGCTTGGCTTCTTCGAGCCGCAGGCTCTCTTCGAGTTCGCGCGTGTCCATACGAATAAACTTTACGCGTTTCGACTTTCGCGTTGTCTAGCGGCGAAAATACGAGACGTTAACGGCCTTCCTGAGGCCTGCCAGATTTTACCGTCGGAAGAGGTAAAGGACAAGCGTAATGATGAGGCTGAGAACGATACAGGTCGTCAGCGGAAAATAAAAGGTGAAATTCCCCCTATTGATGTAAATGTCGCCCGGCAGCCGGCCGAGCCAGGGGAGCCTCGCGCCGAGGGTGAACAAAACGCCCAAAGCGGCCAGCAGGAGCCCGAAGAAAATGAGTGATTTGCCGAAGGTATTCACGCCCGGAAAAGCCCTTCGTTCATTCAGTCTAGAGCGTGCAAGCGACCCTTAAAAGAGGGTGGGCTGCTTTTTCGCCGCCGCCCCCGGCTTGCGGCCGAAGTGATCGTAGGCGAGCGCGGTGGCGACGCGCCCGCGGGACGTGCGGTTCAAAAAGCCGGCCTGGATGAGAAAGGGCTCGTAGACGTCCTCGATCGTGTCTTTCTCCTCGCCGATGGCGGCGGCGAGCGTCTCGACGCCGACGGGTCCGCCGGCGAATTTGTCGATCAGCGTGAGCAGCAGCATCGTATCCATCTTATCGAACCCCATCGGATCGACCTCGAGCATCTTAAGCGCCTCTTCCGTGACGCTCTTCGTAATCCGGCCGGCGGCCTTGACCTCGGCGTAGTCGCGGACGCGGCGCAGCAGCCGGTTGGCGATTCTGGGCGTGCCGCGCGAGCGCCGCGCGATCTCCCCCATCCCCTCGCGGTCCCCGGCGACGCCCAGGATCGACGCCGAGCGCCCGAGGATCTGCGTCAGCGCGTCCGGCGAATAGAAGTCGAGGCGGAAGATCGCGCCGAAACGGTTGCGCAGCGGCGACGTCAGCAGGCCCGAGCGCGTCGTCGCGCCCACCAGCGTGAAGCGCTTCAAGTCGAGCTTGATCGAGCGCGCCGACGGGCCCTGCCCGATCATGAGGTCGATCTGATAGTCCTCCATCGCCGGATAGAGGACCTCTTCCACGATGTGGTTCATGCGGTGAATCTCGTCGATGAAGAGAATGTCGCCCTCTTCGAGATTGGTGAGCAGCGCGGCGAGGTCGCCGGGCCGCTCGATCACGGGGCCCGAGGTCGCCTTGATGTTGACGCCCATCTCGCGCGCGATGATGTAGGCGAGCGAAGTCTTGCCGAGCCCGGGCGGCCCGTGAAAGAGCATGTGGTCGAGAACGTCCCGGCGGCCGCGTGCCGCGGCGATCGCGACTTTGAGGTTCTCCTTGACCTGCTCCTGTCCGACATATTCGTCGAAGGCGCGCGGCCGGAGATTGACCTCGAATTTTAAATCCTCTTCGGTCGGCTTGGCGGCTATCGAGCGGGGGTCCATGATAAAAAAGAATCTAGCATTTTGAAGTCAGAAGCCAGAATCGAATTCAGAATACCGCATTCCATCTTCTGAATTCTAGCTTCCATATTCAGGCGGTTCATTGGCTCAGCCGCCGGAGCGCTTCTTTCAGCACTTCGGCCAAGCTGCCTTCCTGCTTCTGCGTGATGTCGCGGATCGCCTTTTCCGCATCGGGCCGGCGATAGCCGAGATTCACCAAAGCGGAGACCGCGTCGCGCGAGACTTCCGAGCCGCCGTTCGTCCCGACCGCCCCGGCCGCGACGGCCGGCATGACGACGGCCTTGTCGCGCAGCTCGACGATCATGCGCTCGGCGAGTTTTTTGCCGACGCCGGGAATCGAGATGAGCCGCGCCTGGTCCCCTTCCTTCAGCGCGCGCGCGAGGTCGTCGGCCGGAATGCCGGAGAGAATCGTGACCGCGAGCTTCGGTCCGATGCCGGCGACGCTGTTGAGCAGGAGAAAGACCTGCTTCTCCTCGGGCTCGAGAAAGCCGAAAAGCTGGAGCGCGTCTTCCCGCACATGCGTATGGATGAAGACCCTGACCTTTTCGCCGGGCTCGGGCAGACGGTAAAACACGCTGAGCGGAATGAAGATTTGATAGCCGACGCCGCCGACGTCGACGGTGATCTCACCGGGGCTTTTGGCGTCGAGAATGCCGCTGATCCTGCCGATCATCCGTTTGTTAGCGCGCCGGCTGCAAACGCTTCGGCGTCGATTCCTTTACGCGGAGCTGAAACGCGCGCTGATGCAGATCGCAGATCGCCGCGGCGAGCGCATCGGCGGCGTCGGCGGCGATCGGTCCCGGGACGCCGAGCAGCGACGCCACCATTTTCTGCACCTGCTCTTTGCTCGCGTGGCCGTAGCCGACGACCGACTGTTTGATCTCGACCGAAGCGTATTCGTGGAGCGCGAGGTCGCTCTCGGCGGCGGCGAGCAGCGCGACGCCGCGGGCCTGCCCGAGCTTCAGCGCGCTCGCCGGGTTCTGCGCGAAAAAAACCTTTTCCAGGCTGACGCCGGCGGGGCGGTGGCGCGCCATCACCTCGCAGAGGCCGTGATAGATGCGCTTGAGGCGCATGCCTTGGCTGAGATTCGAGGACGATGCGATGGTGCCGTGGCCGACGTGGACGAGCGCGCCGCCGATCATTTCCACGATGCCCCAGCCGGTGGCGACGGTGCCGGGATCGATGCCTAGGATGCGCTCTGTGCCGGGGCGGTCGTCCGGGCCGAGGCTCATCAACTCGCTTTCTCTAGATACTCGGTCGGGATGTTGAAGTTCGCGGCGACGCTCTGGACGTCGTCGTGGTCTTCCAGCTCTTCGGTGAGCTTGAGGATCGGCTCGGCGTGCTTTTCATCGACGGTAACGGTGCTCTTCGGCACCATCGAGACCTGCGCCGTCGCGGCGGCGATCTTCTCGCGCTCGAGCGTGTCGCGAACCTTCTCGAAGTCCTCCGGGGAGGTCAAGATCTCGAACGCGCCGTCCTCGTCGCGGACGTCCTCGGCGCCGGCGTCGAGCGCCAGGCTGAACAACCGGTCCTCGTCGACCTGGGCTTTGTCGACCGTGATGACCCCTTTTTTCTCGAACATCCAGGCGACGCAGCCGTTCTCTCCCAGGTTTCCGCCGTAGCGCGTGAACAGGTGGCGGATCTCCTGGACGGTGCGGTTTTTATTGTCGGTCAACACCTGGAGCAGAATCGCCGTGCCGCCCGGGCCATAGCCTTCGTACTGGACCTCTTCGTAGGCGGCGCCTTCGAGCTCGCCCGTGCCTTTCTTGATGGCGCGATCGATGTTGTCGTTCGGCATGCTGTTCGCCTTGGCGGTGAGCACCGCCGTGCGCAGGCGCGGGTTGCCGTTGATATCGCCGCCGCCCTGGCGCGCGGCGACGGTGAGCTCCTTGATGAGCTTGGTGAAGAGCTTTCCGCGCTTGGCGTCCTTCGCCGCTTTTTTGTGCTTGATCGAGCTCCACTTCGAATGTCCGGACATAAGCTCACCCTCTTTTTAGATGATCTAAGGTTTAGCACAATCCCCGAGCCCGGTAAACATTGCGGCGACCGTCTTTAACGGCCTTATTCCTTCGGCTATAATCCTTACCGATGGGCCGGCTATTGCCTAGCGTCGTCGCTTCTTTTCTTCTTTTATTCCTCGCGGCGTGTTCGCTGCCGATGGGCGAGTCGAGCGCGCCGCCGCCGGCCCTCGCGCGAATTCCGGAACCCAAGGCGGCCCCGGATGCGCGCCCGTTCCAGGTGGGTCTCGCCTCCTGGTACGGGCCGGGCTTTCACGGCAAAGTCACGGCGAGCGGCAAAACTTTCGACCAGCAGGACCACACCGCCGCGCACCGCACGCTGCCGCTCGGAACGCGCGTCCGCGTGACCAATCTCGCCAACGGCAAATCGACGGAAGTCACGATCATCGACCGCGGCCCGTTCGCCAGGAATCGCCTCATCGATCTCTCTTCGGCGGCCGCCGAAGAGCTCGAGATGAAGGGTAAAGGCACGGTGCGCGTGCGCGTCGAAATCATCGAAGAGCCGGTGAAGCTGGAGCCCATCCGCTCGGGACTCATCGACATGCCATATTTCGGCTCGTTCGGATAATGGCTCGGCGCCTCACGGCGCGATGAGAAAATATTTTCCGCCTTCCCTTCTTACCTTCCGCTCCGCGATGAGCTTTACCAGGTGCGCCTCGACCGACCATTCGGCCACGGAGTGAAGCGCCGAGGGAACGTCGATATAGATGCGCGCCGTGATCGCCGTTATCGTATTTTCTCCCTCGGCCAAACAGCGGAGGACTTCTTTCTCGCGCATCAGCCGGTGATCGATATATTCGCGAATCTTCCCGTACGGGTCGCCGACGACCGGGCCGTGGCCCGGAAGCAGGCGGCGGATATCGAGCTTCAGCAATTTCTCCAGCGAATGGATGTAATCCGCCATGTCGCCGTCCGGCGGCGGAATGACCGTCGTGCCGCGCCCGAGGATATGATCTCCGGTCAGCAGGTCTTTGAGCCCGGGCTCGTAAAAACAGCAATGGCCGGACTCGTGTCCCGGCGTGTGCACGACGCGGAGCGTGCCGCCGTCATAGGGAATCTCCTCGCCCTCGCCGTAGGTGAAATCCTCGCCGCCCAGATAGCCCGCGCGGAGCCGCGCGATGCCGAGCTTCGCGCCCGAGCGCTTCTTCAGCGCCAGGGCGCCGCCGCAGTGATCGCTGTGGATGTGCGTCAGGAGGATTTTTTCGATCTTCTTGCCGCCCATCGCCTCGGCCTGTTCGATGATGCCGTCGATGTTGCGGCCCGACGAGAGCGCCACGTCGACGACGGTGATCTCGTCCTTGCCGAGCAGGTACTGGTTCGTGCCCTCGAGCGTCATGAGGCCGGGATTGGAAGCGGTAAGGTGGCGGATGATACCGGAATCGCTCACTGAACGACTCTACCACATTTCGGCCGTCGATTCAGCGCGTCGGCACCGCTCCTTGACAGGGTCTCGTATTTCGCTTTAGAATGGTAGACCAGAATTCTGGTCGATATGAGCAAGACTCTCCCTATATCCGAAGTCAAAACCCGCTTGCCGGAATTAGTCTCCGGGGTCCAAGAGCGCGAGGAGGAAATCGTCGTCACGCGAAACGGAAAGCCCGCCGCGGTGCTGGTCAATTACACCGAATACGAGCGGCTGCGAGAGACGCTCGATGTCTTGAGCGACCGCGGCTTGCTGCGGCAGGTCCGAAAAAGCCGGGCGTTCTATGCCAAAAGCAAACGTGGGGCGAGTTTCGAGCAGGTCTTCGACGAGAAGCTTCATCCACCCAAGCGCCGCAAGCGTTGATGGCCATCTTTCGGCCCGACATCCCGCCCCACATCGTCGCTCTCATCCGCCACCTGCCCCCCGATATCAAGCGCGGCGTCAAACAGGCGCTCCGCATGCTCAGCCGCGACCCTTTGGCCGGCATTCCGCTGGTTCGCGAACTGGAGGGACTGCGCAAGTACGGCGTAAGACGGTTCCGCATCGTTTACTCCATCGACGGCAAACGTCGGCAGATCCGAATCTACGCTATCGGCCATCGGAAGGAAGTCTATGAAAAGCTGGTTGAGCAAATTCGCGGCTCAAAATCTTGATCGTTTCTGCGCCGGTCAATATCCCTTCTCCACCAACTGATAGTAAAACAATTTATAAAAGTTCTTCAGGCGCTCCGGCCGGGTGTAGTTGGCGAACTCCGGCGGAACTTTAAATTCCTTCTCGATCTGCTCCAGCGTCT
>Ga0075425_100009493_pt1 | contig 10354 bp, 12 predicted proteins | sample SoiMethybrSBSTD4_FD_75300 | JGI IMG/M metagenome (GOLD analysis project Ga0075425, IMG submission 75300) | Bulk soil microbial communities from a Populus tree surrounding site in Tennessee, USA - Soil MetaG P. TD hybrid SBSTD4 | ecosystem: Environmental > Terrestrial > Soil > Tree plantation...
ACGATCCGCTCGAGGTCGATCGCCATCAGGACTCGGCGGTAAACCCGGTCTGCTTGGCGAGCCCGCTCCATTCCGCCGTGTCGTTCTTCAACAGCGTGCCGAGCGCCTGCGGGGTGGAGCCCTGCGCCTCCAGGCCGAAGGTGCGCGCGAATTCCACCACCTCGGCGCTGGCGAGCACCGGTTGCAGCGCCGCCGATGCGCGCTGGATCGCCGCGGCGCTGGCGCGCCCGGGCATGAAGAACGCATACCATTCGCGCAGCGCGATCGACAGGCCCTGCTGGCGCAGCGTCGGCACTTCGGGCAGGAAGGCGTTGCGCTCGCCGCCGGAGGTGCCGAGCACGCGCACCTTGCCGGCTTTCGAGTGCGTGATCACGTCGCCGGTCGGGCCGAAGAACGCCGCGATCTGCCCGCCGAGCAGGTCCTGGATGCCGGGAATGCTGCCGCGATAGGCGACATGGCGCAGGTCGGCGCCGCTGGCCTTGGCGACCAGCACGCCGATCAGGTGCGGCATCGAGCCGGCGCCCGGGCTGCCGTAGGCGGCCTTGTCCGGATTGGACTTGGCCCAGGCGAAGAAGTCGCGCATGCTCCTCACGCTGTCGGGCACCGCGGGGCCGACCGAGAACACGTGGTGCGTGTACATGGCGAGCGACACCGGGGCCACGTCGTCGGGCTTGTACTGCAGCTTCGGGTAGGTGGCCGGGTAGATGCTGAGCATCGACGAGGGCGTGAGCAGCAGCACGCTGCCGTCCTCCGGCGAGTCCTTCAGCGAGATGACGCCGAGCTGGCCGCCGGCGCCCGGCTTGTTCTCCACGATCGCCACGCGCGCGTAGCCGCCGCGCAGCTTGTCGGCCACCTTGCGCGCCATGACGTCGGTGGTGCCGCCGGCGGGAAAGCCGACGATGATCTTCGCCGTATCGACGCTCTGCGCGCGCGCGGCAAAGGGGGCGGCGCCGAGCAGGCCGAAGGCCGCCGTGGCGCCGAGGAACTTGCGACGGGATTGCATGTGAACCTCCTGCGTTGATTGTCGATCAGCCATAAAGCTCGTCCACCAGGTGCGCGCGCCGCTTCAGCACCGCCTTCTGGTTGATGCTGCCCTTGTCGGTCATCTCCCCGGCGTCGAGCGACGGCGGCTCCTCGAGAATCAGGAAGCGCGCGATGCGGTTTGAGCTGCCCGTGCCGTGCAGTGTCGCCTTCTTTTGCTCGAACTGTTCCCTGGAAAACTCCGCCGCCGGGAAGATCAGCGCCGCGATCTCGTCGCGGCCCTCGCCGGCGATCACCACGTCGCGCACCATCGGCGCGAAGTGCTGCACCAGCTTCGCGCGCAGCGGGCCGACGTTGACCCAGGTCCCGGTCGCCAGCTTGAAATCCTCCGTCAAGCGGCCGCGGAACAGCAACCCATCCTCGACGCGGTCGAAGGACAGCAGGTCGCCGAGCCGGTACCAGCCCTCCTCGTCGAAGGCCTGCGCGGTGAGCTGCGGCCGGCGCCAGTAGCCCGGGGTGACGTGCGCCCCCTTGATGCGCGCCTCGTACTTGTCGTCGCCGAACGGCACCAGCTTGATTTCGCCGCCCGGCGGCGGCAGGCCCATGTTGGTCGAGTCCTGCGTTTCCCACATGCGGCCCATCGCGTAGGGCGAGGTCTCGGTCGCGCCGAGGCCGGTGAGGAACGGAACCGTCTCGCCGCAAGTGGCGTAGGCCAGGTCCTTGTACGCGTCGAACACGTGCTGCGGCATCGCCGCGCCGGCGAACCACAGCACCTTCAGCCGCGAGAAGAAGTTGCGCCGCAGCGCCTCGTCCGCCTGCAGGTAGGGCAGCAGGGCCTCGAAGCCGCGCGGCACGTTGAAATACCAGTTCGGCGCCACCTCGCGCAGGTTGGCCACCGTGGTCTCGATCAGCCCGGGCAGCGGCTTGCCCTCGTCGATGTAGATCGAGCCGCCGCTGTAGAGCGCGATGCCGATGTTGTGGTTGCCCGCGGCGGTGTGGTGCCACGGCGCCCAGTCGAGGATCACCGGCGGCTCGTCGCGGAAGAACTCGAACATCGCGGCGATCATGGCCTGGTTCGCGCACCACATGCGCTGGGTATTGATCACCGCCTTCGGCGTGCCGGTGGATCCCGAGGTGAACAGGAACTTGACGATGGTGTCCGGGCCCACCCGGGCGTGCGCGTCTTCCACGTCGCGCGGCTCGGCGAGCGGCAACTCGTGCACCACCTCCACCCCGCGCGGCACCGCGGCAGCCACCGCTTTTTCGAACCGCGGGTCCCGCGAAAACACGCACACCAGGCCGGGCGTCAGCAGCTCCAGGACGTCGCGCAGGCGGGCGTAGTCCTGCGACAGCAGCGAATAGGCCGGCGACACCGGCGCGTAGGGAATGCCGGCGTAGAGCGCGCCGAGGTGCAGCAGGCCGTGCTCGATGTCGTTGCCGGAGAGCAGCGCCACCGGCCGCTCGGCGGAAAGCGCGCGATCGAGGAGCGCCTGCGCGACGCGGCGTCCCTGCTGCGCCGCCCCGGCGTAGGTGAGCGTGCGCCAGCCCGCCCCGCTGCGCTGGGCGAAGAGCACGCGGTCCGGCGCGCGCGCCGCCCAGTGGTCCACCCGGTCGGTCATCCGGCGCGGGTAGTCGCCGAGCGGGTGCGGCGAGCGCAGCACGAGCGCGCCGTCGGCGCGCCGCTCGGCGACGACCTCGCGCGGGCCGAGCCGCACGCGCCGCGCGGGCCGGCTCACCGCGAGAGCCTTTCCAGCAGCGCGAACAGCTGGCGCCGCTGGCGCAGGCTGATGCGCGCGGCAAAGCGCCGGTCGGAGGCGCGCACGCGGCGGCGCAGGCGGTCGATCTCGTGCTGCCCCCGCGCCGTCAGGTACAGGCCCCAGGCGCGCGCGTCGTCGGCGCGGTGGCGGCGCTCGGCGTAGCCGCGGCCTTCCAGCCAGTCGGCGAGCAGCATCGCCCCCGAGCGCGCCGTGCCGAGGACCTCGCCCAGCCGCGACTGGCTGATTCCCGGATTCGCCTGCAAAATGACCAGCGCCGTGAAGCGCGGCGGCGTGATGCCGGCGCCGGCGGTGGCGCGGTGGAAGGCGTCGAAGGCCGCCACCTGGGCGCGGCGCAGCGCGTAGCCGAGGTGCTCGCCGAGGTCCAGGTAGTCGATGCCGTCCACGCGCGCGACGCTGCTCGGGCGCGGGCCGCGTTGGGTTTGCTTTTGCATTGACCGGCAAATTGTAATCCTATATAACAATGTCGATCATCCCGGAGGGGGACGCATGAAACGCCGCCAATTCAATCAGGCAATTGCCGCTTCTGTCGCTTCGCTCGGATTTCCAGGCCTGGTCAAGGCGCAAGGCCAGAAGCTCAAGGTCGGCGTGATCCTGCCGCGCTCGGGCTACCTCGGCCTGATCGGCCAGTCCTGCCAGAAGGGCGCCGACCTCGCGCCCGGCGTGATCCGCGACATGCTGGGCGTTGACCTCGAGCTGATGAACGCCGACTTCGAGTCCAATGTGGATACCGCGCGCACCCGCGCCGAGCGCCTGATCCAGGAAGGCGCCCACGTCCTCGTCGGCCCGTTCGACTCCGGCGCCGCCGCCGCCATCGCCCAGGTCGCCGAGCAGCGCGGCGTGCCCTTCATCATCAACATCGCCGCCGCGCCGCAGATCACCGAGCAGGGCTACAAGTTCGTGTTCCGCAACTTCCAGACCGCGCCCGACATCGTGCGCGAGGGCCTGTCGCTGATCGGCTCGCTGTTCCAGGCCACCAACGCCGTGCCGCGCACCGCGGTGTTCATGCACGTCAACGACACCTTCGGCCAGGCGATGAACAAGGGCATCAGCGCCTTCATGCCGCGCCTGACGCAGCTGCCGTTCAGGATCGTCGACACCATCTCCTACGACCCGGCGGCGAAGGACCTGACCGTCGAGGTGTCCAAGGCCAAGGCCGCCAACGCCGACTTCCTGCTGCTGGTGTGCCGCCTGAACGACGCCATCATCCTGCGCCGCGAGATGGTCAAGCAGCGCTGGCAGCCGATGGGCATCGTCAGCCCGGGCTCGCCCGGCATGTACGAGGAGCAGTACTTCAAGACGCTCGGCAAGCTCTCCGAATACTCGATCTCCAACGTGCCCTGGTACAACCCCAAGGCGAAGCTCACCCAGGTGGTGGAAAAAGCCTTCCTCAAGCAGAACCCGAAGGACCGGCTGGTGTTCCACGGGCTCAACGCCGGCTTCACTTTCGAGGCCTGCCTGATCGCCGCCGACGCGTTCAAGCGCGCGCGCAGCACCGACCCGAAGACGCTGGCCGAAGCGATCCGCCAGACCAACATCACCGACAAGATGTCGCTCGGCGGCCCGATCAAGTTCAACGCCAAGGGCCAGGTGGAAGGCATCGGCTCGGCCTGCGTGCAGAACCTGAACCTCTTGCCGACGGTGGTGCTGCCGGCCGGCGCCGCGACGGCCAAACCCGTTTTCCCGGTCCCCGGCTACAAAAAAGCGTAGTTGAGCGTTGACCTCGTAGCGAACGTCGTCATCGCCGGGGTCCTGACGGGCCTGGTCTACGGGCTGATGGCCCTCGGGCTGTCGGTGATCTTCGGCGTGGTGCGGGTGGTCAATTTCGCCCACGGCGAGATGATGACCATCGCCATGTACGCGGCCACCGTGCTGTTCGCCGCGCTCAAGCTCGACCCCTTCCTCTGCATCCTGCCGGTGGCGGCGGCGTTCTTCGTCTTCGGCTACGCGCTGCAAGCGGCGCTCGTCAACCCGTTCATCACGCGCCCCGAGCATTCGCAGTTCATGCTGCTGGTGGCGGTGGCGATCATCCTGGTGAACGCGCTGCTGATGCTGTTCGGACCCGACGCGCGCAACGTCCAGCTCGACTACCAGCTCGAGTCCTTCGAGTTCGGCAGGATCCTGGTCGACAAGGCGCGCCTGTACGCGGCGCTGGCCGCGCTCGTGACCGCCGGATTGCTGTTCCTGTTCTTCAAATTCTCGCTGGCGGGAAAAGCCATCCGGGCCTGCGCCGACAACCACCTGGGCGCGCTGATCGTCGGGCTGAACGTCAAGCACCTCTATGCCATGACCTTCGGCATCGGCGCGGTCTGCGTGGCGGTGGCCGGCTGCGCCATGGTGCTGCTGGTGGACGTTACCCCGCCCCTCGGGCCGGCCTACACGCTGCTCGCCTTCATCATCGTCATCGTCGGCGGCCTGGGCTCGATGGGCGGCGCGCTGCTCGGCGGCATCCTGATCGGCATCTCCGAGGCGCTGGCCGGCCTGCTCATCGAGCCTTCGGCCAAGAGCATGTTCAGCTTCGGCCTGCTGATCCTGGTGCTGCTGTTCCGGCCCCAGGGATTGCTGGGCAAGCGTTCTTGAAAAAAGAAATTATCTATCTGGGAATTCTCGCGGCGTTTCTCGCCGCGTTCCCCTGGTTCGCCGGCCCCTACGCGCTTTCCATCGCGACGCTGATCCTCTACCTCGCCTATACCGGCCAGGCCTGGAACGTGATGATGGGCTTCGCCGGGCAGTTGTCGCTCGGCCATTCGCTCTACGTCGGCGTCGGCGCCTATGTCGCCGGCGGGCTGTTCTTCCATTTCGGCCTCGGTCCCTGGGCCGGGCTGTGGGCGGCGATGGCGGCCTGCGTCGCGTTCGGGCTGGCGATCGGCTTCCTCGCCTTCCGCTTCGGCATCTCGGGCGTGTACTTCGCGCTGCTCACCATCGCCTTCGCCGAATTCACGCGCATCGGCTTCGACCACCTGCAGTGGACCAACGGCCCCGGCGGCATGTTCCTGCGCGTGGCGCAGCGCGACCACTGGGACCTGCTGAATTTCCGCGGCCCGCCGTTCATGTACTACTACGCGATGCTGTTCCTGGCCACCGCCGCATTCCTGGCTTGTGCTTTCCTCCTGCGGACGAAAGCCGGCTTCTACTGGCAGGCGATCCGTGAGAACGAAGAGGCGGCGCAGGCGCTGGGAATCAACACCTTCCGCTGGAAAATGCTGGCGGTGGCGATCAGCGCCGCCATGACCTCGGTGTCCGGCGTGTTCTTCGCCTTCTATTACAACAACCTGTTCCCGCACGAGATCTTCAGCATGGGCCGCTCGATCGAGCTGATCCTGGGCCCGGTGATCGGCGGCGTCGGCACGCTGTTCGGGCCGATCCTCGGCGCAGCGGCGCTGACGCTGCTCTCGGACGGCATCACCGAGGCGCTCGCCTGGCTCGGCGTCGAGATTCCCGGCATCAAGCAGGTGTTCTACGGCCTGGTGCTGCTCGCGGTGGTGACGTTCCTGCCCAACGGCATTTGGCCTTTCATCAAGAAACAGATGAAGCTATGAATGGCCTGTTGCAAGTGCAAAACATCAGCAAATCCTTTCGCGGCCTGAAGGCGGTGTCCGACGCGTCCTTCGAGATTCCGGAGGGCAGCATTCATGCGCTGATCGGCCCGAACGGCGCGGGCAAGACGACGATCTTCAACATGATCGCCGGGGTTTTTCCGCCCGATGCGGGAAGGATCGTTTTCCTGAACCGGGAAATACAGGGCCTGCGACCCGACCAGGTCTGCGCCGCGGGCATCGGCCGCACCTTCCAGATCGTCAAGCCCTTCGCCGGGCTCTCGGTCCTCGAGAACGTGATGGTGGGCGCCCTGCTCCGCGAATCCTCCGCCGCGGCGGCGCGCAAGCTCTCGCTCGAGATCCTCGAGACCTTCCGCCTGGCGCCGAAGCAGGGCCTGCCGGCCTCCAGCCTCACCCTGCCCGAGCGCAAGCGCCTCGAGGTCGCCCGCGCGCTCGCCACGCGGCCGCGGCTGCTGCTGCTCGACGAGGTGATGGCCGGGCTGCGCCCGACCGAGTGCGACCAGATGGTCGAGGTGTTCCGCGAGCTCAACCGCGCCGCCGGCACCACCATCCTGCTGATCGAGCACGTGATGCGCGCCGTCATGGCGCTCGCGCGGCACATCGGCGTCCTGCACCATGGCGAGGTCATCGCCCGCGGCTCGCCGCAGGAGATCGTGCGCGACCCGAAAGTGCTCGAGTGCTACCTCGGCGAAGAGACGGAGATTTGAATTTGTTGCTTGAAATAAAACATCTGAATTTGTACTACGGGGATGCCCAGGCCCTGGACGACGTCAGCCTTGAAGTGCCGCAAGGCGCAATCGTCGCCATCGTCGGCGCCAACGGCGCCGGAAAATCGTCCCTGATTCGAGCGATCGCGGGAATCGAGCGCTGCCGTTCCGGAAGCATCGTGTTCAAGCACAGCCCCATCGAGGCATTCGAGTCCCACGTCATCTGCAATCTGGGCATCGGCCAGGTCGCCGAGGGGCGGCAGGTCTTCCCCAGCCTCACGGTGCTCGAGAACCTGGAGGTCGGCGCGCTGCTGCCCCGGGCAAAGGGCGCCGCACGGAAGAACCTCGACGAGGTATTCGGGATGTTCCCGCGGCTTGCCGAGCGCCGCGCGCAGGTCGCCGGCACCCTGTCGGGCGGCGAGCAGCAGATGCTGGCGATCGGCCGCTGCCTGATGGGCGCGCCCGAGCTGATCATGTTCGACGAGCCCTCGCTCGGCCTCGCGCCGCTGGTGGTGCAGGAGGTGCTGCACACCATCCACATCCTCAACCAGCGCGGCATCACCATCCTTTTGGTCGAGCAGAACGTGGCGGTTTCGTTAAAAATTTCTCAACGCGCCTACGTTCTGGAGAATGGCAGCATCGTGATGAGCGGTGCCGGCGTCGAGTTGCTGCACAATGATCGTGTCCGCCAGGCCTACATGGGGTTATGACATGCCGCCCGTGATCTCCATCCCGACCGATACGCTCGTCGCCGCGCGCGACCTCCTGGGACGCCTGCAGAGGGGGGAGCCCTTCCGGAAATACGTGGAACAGCGCCTGGAGCTGGTGATTGCCGCCTTGTCGGTCTACGCCGTGTGCGTCGTGGCGGGCACGGCCGCGACCGCGGTGTTCCTGGCCGGCCCGGGCGCGGGGCTGGTGCTGTTTGCATTCATCCTCGCGCCGTTTTTCTTCGCCGGCGGTCTCGCGGTCGCGGCCTTTCTCTTCTTTTCCTGGCTCGAGACCCGCGCGCTGCGCCAGACGCTGCACCACGACGTGAAGGGCGGTCCCCTGCCGCGCATTCCGTGGGGATACGTGGCGGTATTCCTGGTCGTGCCGGCGCTGGTGCTGCTCCTGATGTGGTGGAAAGTCGCGCTGCCGCTCCTGCTCCTGGCCGCCGGCACGCCATTCGCGTACAAACGCTTCGACAAGTGAAGTCACGCTGTACCTGGCCGACGACGCCGATCGGCATCGCCTACCACGACCGCGAATGGGGCGTGCCGGTGCACGACGATCGCGTGCTGTTCGAGTTCCTGATCCTCGAGGGCGCGCAGGCCGGGCTGTCGTGGGAGACGATCCTCAACAAGCGGGAGAATTATCGGAAGGCTTTTGCCGGTTTTGATCCGAAGAAAGTTGCCCGCTTTCCCGGCGCAAAAATAAAAAAGCTTCTCAAGGATCCGGGAATTGTCCGTAATAAATTGAAGATCAACAGCACCATCACCAACGCAAAAGCGTTTCTCGCAGTGCAGAAGGAATTCGGCAGCTTCGACGCGTACATCTGGCGCTTCGTCGGCGGCAAGCCGAAGGTGAACCCCGGGCGCAAGGTGCCGGCGAGCAGCCCGGAATCGGACGAATTGAGCAAAGACTTGCTGCGGCGCGGCTTCAAGTTCGTCGGCTCGACCATCTGCTACGCTTTCATGCAGGCGGTCGGCATGGTCGACGACCACGCGCCGCACTGCTTCCGCAAGCGCCGCGCATGATCGTCGTCCACCACCTCAACAACTCGCGCTCGCAGCGCGTGCTGTGGCTGCTCGAGGAGCTCGAGCTCGAGTACGAGATCAAGCGTTACCAGCGCGACGCCAGGACCATGCTTGCGCCGGCGGCGCTGCGCGAGATCCACCCGCTCGGCAAGTCGCCGGTCATCGCCGACGGCGAACACGTGCTTGCCGAGTCGGGCGCGATCGTCGAGTACCTGGTCGAGCGCTACGGCAACGGCCGCCTGATGCCCCCAGCCGGCTCGCCCGAGCGCCTGCGCTATCGCTACTGGCTGCATTACGCCGAAGGCTCGATGATGCCGCCGCTGGTGATGAAGCTGGTGTTCGACCGCATGGAAAAGGGGCCGATGCCGTTCTTCGCCCGCCCGGTCGCGCGCGCGCTCGCCGGCAAGGTGAAGGCGACCTTCATCCAGCCGGCGATCGACCGGCATCTCGATTTCCTCGAGGCCGAGCTGACCAAGAGCCTCTGGTTCGCCGGCGCGGAATTCACCGCCGCCGACATCCAGATGAGCTTCCCGCTGGAAGCGGCAGCGGCGCGCGGCGGCCTGGATGCGAAGCGCACCCGCCTGACCGACTGGCTCGGGCGCATCCATGCGCGCGAGGCCTACAAGCGCGCCATCGAGCGCGGCGGCGAATTCAGCATCCTGCGCTAGGCGTGCGACCGGTCCTCGTCCTGCACGGCGGCGCCGGCCGGATCGAGCCTGCAACGAGCTCCCGTTGTCGCGCCGCCCTGCGCTGCGCCCTTGAAGAGGCATTTGAACTATTGAAAAACAATGGCAGCAGCCTCGACGCCGTCACGGCGGCCGTTGCGATGCTCGAAGACTCGGCCCTGTTCAACGCCGGGCGCGGCGCCTCGCGCAACGCCGAGGGCGGCATCGAGCTCGACGCCTCGATCATGGACGGCCGGAGCCGGCGCGCGGGCGGCGTGGCCGCGGTATCCCGCATCAGGAACCCGGTGCTCGCCGCGCGCGCGGTCATGGAACATTCGGAGCACGTCCTGATCGTCGGGGATGGCGCAGAACGCTTTTCAAGGAAGCAGAAGCTTGCCTTCGTGAAAAGCAATTACTTTCTGTCCGCCAAGCGGACCCGCAGTGGCACCGTCGGCGCCGTGGCGCTCGACCGCAGGGGCAATCTCGCCGCAGCGACGTCGACCGGCGGCTACCGGGGCAAGCTCGCCGGCCGCGTCGGCGATTCGCCGCTGATCGGCGCCGGTACCTGGGCCGACAACCGCACCTGCGCCGTGTCCTGCACCGGCGTCGGCGAATTCTTCATCCGCACGGCGGCCGCCTTCAATGTCGCGGCGGGCATGCGATACGGAAAACGTGGCCTCGCTTCATCCTCCAGGGAAGTCATTTCCCAGGTGAAAAAATTAAACGGCCATGGCGGCCTCATCGCGGTGGACCGGAGAGGAAACATCGCGATGCCCTTCAACAGCCCCGGCATGTACCGCGCGTGGATGACGCGCGAGGGGCGCTTGCACGTGGCGATCTAGGCGCCGGTGGTCAATTTCTGGCTGTCGGAACTCCTCCGCAGCGCGGCGCTGTTCGGCGTCGCCTGGCTGCTCGGACTGTGGGTGCTGCGCG
>Ga0075425_100009494_pt1 | contig 10354 bp, 12 predicted proteins | sample SoiMethybrSBSTD4_FD_75300 | JGI IMG/M metagenome (GOLD analysis project Ga0075425, IMG submission 75300) | Bulk soil microbial communities from a Populus tree surrounding site in Tennessee, USA - Soil MetaG P. TD hybrid SBSTD4 | ecosystem: Environmental > Terrestrial > Soil > Tree plantation...
CAGGTTGTGTCGAATGAAGAGATCCTTCCTCGGCCCCAGAACAAGAAGCAGCGGCAAGTCGAGCACCTGATCGGCAAATGGGGCGCAGAGAATGCAAAGCGGCTGGGGATGAACCGCCGCGACTTCATGCGGACGTCCATGGGGTTTGCAACCGCAGTGCTCGCCATGAACGCAGTGCACGGTCCTTACTGGGAGGTCGACGCCGCCGAGGCTTTCGAGCCTGCGGCGACGGCGGAGAAATGGCCGAAGGGTGAGTACTTCATCCTCGACGTACAGACCCATTTCACCAATGCATACGATTTGGGTGTGGAACGGCGAGCCGGCTCCGGCGGCGGGTTTCGCCAGTATGAGTTCCTCAAGAACATGGGTTTCAACCTGAAGGGTGACGCAGAGGCATACAGTTTTCACAACTTTGTAAAAGAAATCTTCTTCGATAGCGAAACCAGCATGATCGTCATCAGCGGCGTGCCGACCAAAGAGAAGCAGCGCGATGAAGCCGGCAAGGTGCTCGAAGGCGCGGACCGCAGCCGCGCTGGGCTTCCGAGCTGGTTGATGGCCAAACGTAAAAAGGACCTCAACGAGCTGGCGGGCTGCCAGCGTTCGCTGTCTCAAGGCAACTGCGCGCCAAACCACTACTGGAACAAGACGACCAACCAGCCTGATTGGCCGGCTCTGTGGGAGCAGATGGAGCGCGAGGTGAAGCTCTACGGCATGGACTCGTGGAAGTGGTATTGTCACACCGATCCGGGCGCAAGCGGCGGGGGCTTTAGCATCGATGATGATATGTCGGCGAAGTTCTATGAGAAGTCCCGCGAGTTGGGCGTGAGGTTGTTCAGCGTCCACAAAGGATTCTCGTATCAATCACGCACCCTCGGTCATCTGGCGAATCCGAAGGACGTCGAGAAGGCCGCGTTGCAGAATCCGGACCTGACGTTTGTGATCTATCACTCGGCGTTAAAGCACGGGCCAAACGAAGCAGACTACGTTGCCAACAATCAGTTCGATCCAACCACGGGCGATTTCCTGTGGCACAACGTTCTGATGGACATCAAGAAGCGCAATCCGAAGATGAACAATGTCTATTGCGAGATCGGCTCGTCGTTCGGGCTGCTCGCGGTCGAGAACCCGGCGATGTGCCAGCATCTCATCGGCAAGAACATCAAGAACTACGGATCCGACCACGTGATCTGGGGAACGGACTGCTTGTGGTGGGGTTCGCCCCAGTGGGCAATCGATTTGTTTAAGCGGTTCCAGTTCACCGACGAGATGAGCGAGAAGTTCGGCTACAAGAAGCTGACCAAAGAAGACAAGTCCAGGATCTTCGGCTTGAACGCCGCAAAGCTCTACAAGGTGGATGTGAACGCCAAACGCAAGGGTCTCCCAGCGGACGCGCTCACAAAGTTCAAGAAGATCTACAAAGAAGAGGGTGGCCAGGCTTCAAACAGGGCGTATGGATGGGTGCGCGCCGAAGGTTAGCGCTATCTCCTAACGCTCATCAGCGGGGCCCCGCACGGCCCTTCAGGCAATCACCGCGACACACATAACCTGGCTCTCTATCAAGAGTCAGGATCACCTGATTAAACTCTTGCCAGGAGGTGAGAGTTACTTGCCGGACACCATCTTTGAAGAAATCACTAAAGGTTCACGATAACTCTCTCCCAATACTCAAGTCTGCCGTGATTCGCGTAGCGTCGAACGTTAGCGTGACCGAGCGCGCGTGTAACACTCAGGGTTCACGTCAACACTCGATCGCGCGCTTCGGTCCGCGCGGGAGTTGGACCGCGTCGAATTCACCGCCCCACACACAGCAGCCGAATCGTTGCCGACGAAGCTCTAGAGGTTACGCAGCCCACGCCAGCGATCCTCGGCAGTCAAAAGGCACTTCGTAGCAACAACGCTGCGATGGTGGATCCCAAGCGGTCAGTTACCAATTGACCCGCGCATCCAACCAACTCGGCGCCAACGAAGGTCTCAGAGTACCTCGGTAATTTGAGCGAACCATCCGAAAACATTGCGCCGAGACGTGCTTACTGCTGGAGAAAAGGCGGCACCTTCTGTGACTTGCACGAACCCCGCCAAGGTTGCTACGACATCCCGCCCTGGTTCGGGGTTTGGAGGCGATCTGAAGAGGTGCCCTTTGAACAATGCAATTGTCAGAGGGCCGACCACTCCACCTCCGCCTCCTGGGAATACTTGGTCGGTAAACGTGATGGTTTGAGAAGCTTCATCCCAGAACCCACTGCATTCTCTGCTCAAGAGGTGTCCAGAAAAGAACCCCTGTTGATTCGGCGGAACCTGAATAGTGAGGGAGTCCTCTGTACCATTCACGTTAAGTTTCCAAACTCCTGTTGGTAGTGACATGTGACGCTCCTTTGTCGATCTGGTTGCTTAGTTCTGTCAGAGGGCCAACACCCAGCATCAGTGGGCGCGGCATGTAGCGTTGAAGTTACGATAAGAAACTCGCTTGCCGCGCTCCACTGCATGCTGTTCGGCGCGCTTTACGGTGATCACTGCATAATCTGGTTATCACTGCGGAATCAGTGACGAGTAATGATTGGAAACCAACCGCCAGCGCCCGACCTGTTTTATCCATACTCTGGTAAAGCGATTGTCACGAGGAACAGTTTTCCCTCTGTCTTGCCCAATCATTGTTGACCGGCCAGTCTCGACGGCTGTATTCCCGTAGACGCGCACTCGAACGTCGTCGGTGGTGATAGATTGAAATTTCAAATCACCTGACGTGAAATCTGAAATAACCTGCGCTTTGGTTCTCACTGTGCCGCTTGGTCCTATGCCGATAAAATCATCAGCGTAAATGCGGTCAAGCGCCATAGCATCAGCTTCGATTTGCGCTTGAATGCGTTCATGATCGACTTGTCCTATGGCCTGCTCAACGCTCCTTTTTGAATCTCGTCGCGCGCTTTGCTTTTGCCCGAGGGCGATAGAGGCTGCTGCTGTAAAAACCAGAACCGCAATGACCAATGTTTGTCTCATGGAGAGTTGTCCTTATAGATGATGCTGCCTACCAGTCCTCAGCGCCGAACTTCAAATCATCGTACTAACGATTAAGCTCAGCCGCCGGGGCCGAGCTGGACGAGACAACTCCACTAACCGCCATCGCGGCCCCGGTCGGCTGCAGCGGCTGTTCGGCCTCCGCCTCCGCGACCGCCAACTCTCCCGCGAACCAGCACGGCTCGAACGGCGGCGGGGCGCAAGTCGATCACATAGCCTTGCGCCTTCCTCTTTACCGATCCAGCCTTTCGACAAGACTGTCCTGCGGACCCACAGCCCAGACTTGTGCGAACCCAGCTTTCTGGCAGTCCTCAAGATGCTGACCCCGGAACGCGTCTAGCACCTGCTGAAATGTGTGGCTTGGCGTCCTGGCAGCATCAAGGACGAGCGACAACTCCCTCTTCTGTTCCGCCGGATATTTCCCCGACTTCTTGAGGATAGCGTCGATCATCTCGCGCGCGGCGGTGCTTGCAGTGTAATCGATCGTGGCCGAACCGGCCTCATTCACCAGTTGCCACAGTCTGTTGTTGTTGCTTGCACGAACAGCCTGCATCTGCAGCTTGTTGCCGGCAGGATTCGTTGAGTATCCGTCGATATCCTGTTTGCCTTCCACCGGAACAGACCAATCCCCACCCGTCTTGTTCAGCGTACGCACAAGCCGTGCACATATTTCAAGAGCACCTTCTTCGTTCCTCGGACCCGGGCTGGTGGCCGTGAGGGTGATCTTGCCCTGGTCGTCCGCCTGCGCCGTGCTCTGTAGCCCGGGTCGTGTATGTATCAAAGAGGCAGAACCGCCGACGACTAGATAACCGCCTAGTTCAGCTATCATATAAAATGCGCGCAACGTTGATTGGCACGCCGGGCATGGTGGGTGGGGCATATCGCCGAATTCTGGCGGCAGTTCGATTCCGCATTGTCCGCATCGAACCATTGCTCCTCTCCTGTCGCTGTCGGGTGTGCGATATCAACGCACAGCTCGGCCCAACCTCAAACAACGCGTATACCAAGCAAGGACGCATGCAGACATTGTGATGTCCTCCGGCGGCCGAACGCTACGATCAGCGGGCGCGCGCCCTTTGAGCTTTAACTATGAAGACTCCCGCGCGCGCTCCGCTGCATCGAGAGTTGGGCGTTCGCATCCACGGTCGCCGTACCTTGGAGACGCACTTTGTTGAGCTACATCCCCGATTCAGGCCGAGTCGCTCGGGCGCCCCTGCCGCAACCGCCCCGCCCCTAGCGCTAAGGCCACGCCGACGATGAGAAGCAGGGTAAGTGTCCCCACAGCAGTCCCGCCCCCGAACGAGTCCGCCGTGCTGGTCCCGAGCAGTGGAATCCTCAGCAGTATCAGCGCGGCGACAATCAGCATTCCAACAAGCAGCGCCCACCAGGCCCACACCTCTCCTCGACGATATGGGATAACGCTGATCAGCAGGAAGAGCGTCGCGAAGCCGGCGCTACATGCCGCGGCCGTTGCTCGCCGTGCTCGCACAGCCGTTTCCACCTCCGGCCGCCCAGCCGCCAAGTCGGTCACGCGCACGCCACCGAGGCGCTCGTTGTAAGTCCCATACGCTCTTGACGCTGAAAGAAGACTGTACAACAGAGTCGCCACACCAATGAATGCGAGCAACACCCAGCTTGCGGTTTTCATTCTTTGCCTCCGCTTTGCAACCACGCCGGATGGTTGCCTCCACACGTTCTCCACTCAGGTCCGCCCGACGATACGATCAGCGGGCGCGCCTCAAGCTCAATTGTTTGAAGACCGCTGCGCGCGCTCCGCTGCATCGAGAGTTAGGCCGCGCCTCGGTGGATTATCTCTCTCCCACAAGCCTCGAAACTTCTGTGCCTCGTCTCCAAGCTAGAGCACTGGGGGGCATTGTGGATAAAACCTGTTGAACTGAACCGCTGCTTCCGAAGGGCGAACTTACCGCGTTCTATGGGGATTGTAAAGAGAGTTGCTGATCGGTGGCGAGGCGAGTGCTCCCAACAAGAGTTGAGTAATGTGTAATGCGGTCGGAGGCGAGTTCAGCGGGAGAAAAGGGATGCGTAGCGCGAGGGCGGAGTCAGCAAATGGATCAACGCGAGAGCGATGTGATTTTTCAAGGACACACGAGTCCATAGACTCGAAGGTGAGCCAAGCGCAATGAACAACAGGAAGAAGGGTGATGAGCGACGGGTTAATCATGATGAATCCGGTGGCTGTGATGTATGAGCACGACAGGCTGCAAAGAGGCGAGCTGGCAACTCACCAATCACGATCAAGGTCCCAACTTTACACACCGGACACAGAGCCATGTCAAAACCTGTTACATCGAGCATCAACTCGCGAGCAGATTTCTTGGGAGGCCGGTTTGGCAGTGGCTGAATACCAAGATGCTCTCGACACAGTGCGAGGTTTTGCTTCTTACAGCGATTTGCAAGGAAGCCGAAGTGGCGAACCCGCATGAAACCATCAGGAAGGACGTGGAGCAAGAAGCGACGGATGAACTCATCGGACTCAAGCGTCATTGGCCGAATTCGATTGGCGTTTCTTCGATCGCGGTAAGAGAAAGTGACGCGGCCTTGATCCAGCGAGAGGATGCGATTGTTGGATATGGCGACACGGTGAGTGTAACGGCCGAGGTAGTCGAGAACTTTGTCAGGGACAGAGAAAGGTCTCTTGGCGTAGACAACCCACTTCTTGGCTGCGAGAGAACGAGTGATCTCGTGAAAGGCTTTCGGCTGAGCCAGAGGAGCACAGCGACCAACGTATCGAAGCTGATCATTGGTGAATGCGCTTTGGAGCAGGTCAAGGAACTTGCCACGGAAGACTAGGCTGAGTGCGCGGACGGGAAAGAGAAACCCTTTGCGAGCCGGCATCCACTGGGAGTGATCGAACGACAACGCGCCCGCTGGAATCAGGCAGTGGAGATGGAAGTGATCGCGGAGGGTCTGGTCCCAGGTGTGAAGCACACAGATGAACCCGAGCAAACCGCCCAGGCGAGTACGAGCCAAACTCGAGTAGGGTCTGAGAGACCGCTTTGAACAAAATGTCGCAGACGACTTTCTTGTTGGAGAGGGCGAGCGGATTCAGTTCGTGCGGAAGAGTGAAGACGAGATGGAAGTAACCGACGGGAAGAAGCTCGGCCTTGCGATCCTCTAGCCACCGGGCGTTATCCATCGACCCGCACTTAGGACAATGTCGATTGCGGCAGGAGTTGTAAGCCTGACGCTGGAAGCCGCAGGAGTCACATTGTTGGATGTGACCTCCGAGCGACACAGTACGACAGCGCTCGATCGCGCGCATCACCTTCAAATGCGAGCGAGGCGACGGATGCGCCTTACGGTAAGCCTGGCCGTGGGCGCGAAAGATGTCAGCCACCTCCCAACGTGGCCTGACTCCTGCCACCTGATGCAGATGATCAGGCGACATGGGCGTAGACAATCTCCTACGGCAGCGGCTTGATGTCGGGAGTCGAGAGCAAGTCCAGCAAGCTACTCTTGGCGTCAAGCATCTCGCTTCTGACCTGCAGGTAACGCATCGTTGTAGTAATGGAAGTATGGCCCATCAGCGATTGAATCGTTCGGAGGTCAACGCCAGCCTCCAGCAGATGGGTCGCAAAGCAATGACGCAGCGTGTGGATTCCGTGGCCGCGAGTAATAGCTGCTCTGTGCTTTGTGACGTAGTAAATCTTCTGAGCCATACTACTGTCCATCTTGCGACTGGAGTCACGGGCTGCGGGGAACAACCAGGTATGCGGCTGGCAGAGCTTCCAATACGCACGCAGCTCTTCAAGCAATCGAGGAGAGAGAATGGTATATCGATCCTTCGCGCCTTTGCCTTGTTCTACTCTAATCATCATGCGTTTGCTGTCGACGTCTGTGACCTTGAGGCTGATGACTTCGCTGACGCGCAGACCGGCGGCATACGTGGTCATCAACAGCGCTCGGTTTCTTGGAGGTCGAGCACAGGCAAACAACCGCTCGAGTTCCTGACGGCTGAGAACCTCGGGGAGCTTGGTTGGTTTCTTGCGAGGCGGGATAGGAAGATCGGTGCGCTCCCGGCCGAGGACTTCGACATAGAAAACCGAAACGCGGAAACAGCCACATTGCAGGTGTCTCCAGGACAGACCGCGATCGACGGTCAGGTGGAGAAGGTATGCCTCGAGCTGCTGAGCGTCGATCTTGTCAGGAGGAAGGTTGTAATACCTGGCAAGAGAGCTGATCGCTCCCAGGTAGGATTCGTGTGTTCTGAGCGAGAAGCGGCGCAAGTTCATTGCATCGATCATCTTGTTGCGAAGAGTTCCCATAGAGCCTCCGTAGTGAAATGGATTTAGAGACGATGCGACACACGTATTGTCTCGGAGGAATTCTATGGTTTTGGAGATTTAAGAGGGACGGGAACGCGGATGTCGGATCTCAGGATAGATTCAAGTTTGGCATCAATCGAGATCTCAAAGCCACCGCGAAGCGGTTTAGTTCAACATGAATTAGCCAGCCATTTGCCAGTGCCGTACGTACGGATACTCTGAAACTCAGAGGATGACCCCTGGCTTTGATTTGCGGCGCAATGCTGAGTCTTGTGTCGATTGTTCCTGCAACATAAACTAGTGATCCAGTTTGTTCAAAACGGCGAGAACTGATTTTGCTTTTTTAATTCGGAGTGCTTTCCAATCCGCGTCGGGCCCGTTGGCACGCCGATCGGTCAGATAGGCCGCTTCTGGGTGATTCTCCAGATATCCAACCTCGGAAACCAACCAAGCTTTGGCATATTCCCGAAGAGTCGGAGCTTTTCCGTCGGTCCAAAACTCACGAATTAATATACGAGCGATGGCGCCGTCCTTAAACTTCCCACCTGTTAGGCTTTTCATGACTTTCAGAAACTGAGTATTGTTCTTGTCGTACTGGCCAAAATGAAGCTTTGTGGTTGGCGCAATATTTGTGAGTTTAATAAAACTCACAACGTTCTCAGCAAAGACAGTCGGGCCTTCAATTTTTCCTGAGGCCACAAACTTTCGCATTCGCGCCAGGACAATAGTCTTACGATCCTTTTCGCTGGTCTTTCTTAGCCGACCGTCGACCAGAATGTGGATATGGTAGGGGATTTTGTGTTTATCGCAAAAGCCCTGATACTCTTTGATATTGAGATAGTTCATCTCTTTAAAAAGTTCTTCGTTCTTATCCATGGGCTTCAATTGCCAGCGGCCCAATGATTAGGCAACTTAAAATGTCTTCGCTGCGCGCTCTGGAGCGGGAAGCGACCCTTGCGGGGTTCTTGTTATGTGACCCTTGCCCGATGGATCTCGGCTCCGGTCACCTTAATCAATTTCGCAACGTCACTCGGAGTTCCGGCAGTGAAGTTGGCCTCAATCTTTTCGGCGTGCGTCTGGCCGTCTTGGCCCTTGTAAAGCCGAGTGATGAAAACTTCGTGTTTCGTCTCATCGCGTCCTTCCAGTGAGCCTGTCTACTTGCGATGTGCGCCGGTCCGGCTAACGCGCCGCGTAACCGGGCGCGCGCCGAGCACTTGTGGAACGATAAGGAATCCGCTTCGCGCGCTCCGGTTGACGCGATTGTTATACGTCCCTCTCCCCACAAACATTTTTATCACTGCTTGAATAGAATCGGCTTAAGTACATCCACGAGCCTGCCGGGCCTCTCCTCATTACTGTCCTTAATATCGATCAGCATAAAATCTCTGTATGTAAGCAACATCTGTCTCGATTGCCCTCCGGTGTAGATGTTCAGTGCTCCCAGGTAACCGGGTGGTATTCCCTCCCGAGCTTCTTCTGGTTTCAAAGGCTCGGCTTGCTGCCAAGTGGAGACTGTTTCAGCAGCTTTATCATAAAGCTCTATAGCAAATGGCTCTTTGATTCTCCCATTAGGTTTGCCGTCAAGGAATTCCCAAGAATACGATTGCTTTTCTGTACGAACAAGCCATACAGCCACTCGTTCTCCTCCGTGAGAGGCAGGCATTTCAATCAGTATCGAAGAGGTAATTGGCTCATCATCCCAATCTGATAAGAGCCGCTCGATCGGCGGCTTGAAATCGCTGCGCAGCAATCTGCGACTCAAATCATCTTGGCTGACCTCGCTGCTTTTAAGCAGGGATGAATAAGTCAAATCCCAGCCGAGTGTAATAGGCGAGTTTGACCGTTTACGTTGAGCGTTTGTTGAATAAAGAACGATGCCAAGGAGAATAGCCAAGGTCACACAGATTATAGTTTTCTTCATCGCAAATACCGCATATTGTGTGGACGTATAACAAGAAGTAGCCGTACTAACAGCGGTATTAATGTTACCGCCGTTAGTACACTTATCTAAGTCGACTCCCAAGCAACTATCAAGTTCATAGGCAGTTAAGGACTTCTATGCTGGGATAGACTAACAAGTCGCAGAATGGGATGCCAGCAGAACTTCCCGCACTGCGCCGTAAGGCAGAGACTCGCTCTCAACAAGGCAGCGGGCGATGGCGAGCAGTCAGGTTTACTAAAGCTGCCGGACTCAACCCTGTCAAAACGTCGCGATGGGATTCAGCGGCGAGCCGGTTCCACCGGGCACTGCGAGCGGGGCTGCGGTCAACAGAAACTCCCATCGATTCCGTTTCGCCGCCGCTTCGCTGATCGCTTCCAGATCGCAGTTGTCAAAGATATGCACGCCGAGCGCGACCAAAACCAACTGATGAATCGGCAGCGGCACCCCGTCCACTTGTGACGGGACGACATCGCTCGCAGCATCGCTTCCAAGGATTGCGACGCCACGCTCCTTCAGCCAACGCGCGCAAGAGGCATGAAGCCCTGCGGAATGTCTCGAGACGTCCCAGGGACCGACCGCCGCGCGACGAGCCCACCGGCCTGTGCGGATAAAGATCACGTCGCCGCTGGAGACCTTGATGCCCGCCTTTTTCTCCCACGCCTCGAGGTCCTCCACGTAGATTGGTGTCTCAGGTTCCAGATACGGCACGCCCTTTAGTCTAGCCACGTCGATCAGTATTCCGCGAGTTAAAATTCCCTGCTTGAGATTGAGAATCGACAGCCGGGCCGCGCCTTTTTGGGTGACTTCTTCCTGTGAGAACCCGTTGTACATCTTGCCCCGGTAGAACATATGGCAGAGCGCATCGAGGTGAGTGTGAGCGTAGCCGTGATAGTTGACCGAGTAAGCGTCGAGGCTGAACTGCGAGGCTGGGTTGGCTCCGCTCAAGGTCATCGTGTGCTGGAAAGGGTTCGAATTGTCGGCGGCGCGTTCCTTTTCCACATCGTGCGCGAGCGACACTGAGACGCCCTCGTTGACCAACGCGGCAGCTTGTTTGCGCTTGGACGGGGTGATCAGGTTTATCGCCCCGAGTTGATCCTCCTTTCCCCAGCGCCCC
>Ga0075425_100009496_pt1 | contig 10352 bp, 6 predicted proteins | sample SoiMethybrSBSTD4_FD_75300 | JGI IMG/M metagenome (GOLD analysis project Ga0075425, IMG submission 75300) | Bulk soil microbial communities from a Populus tree surrounding site in Tennessee, USA - Soil MetaG P. TD hybrid SBSTD4 | ecosystem: Environmental > Terrestrial > Soil > Tree plantation...
TCGCGCCTCTTTGAGTTCCTTGCGCATGTCAGCGGGAAGCTCCGCAAGTCGAATAGGTCTGATATGCTTCTTTATATTCTTTTTCATTTTGATATAATATAACATATCGCAGGACGCCGGCAAGTACATTCGAGAAACCACTTGATATGTAATATTAAATCATTCTGCTCAATTGATATAATATAGCATATCTTACACGAAACTAGCCTCAGCGCGGACTTACACTGATGCTCAAGGGGAAAGTCGGAGCAGCAGAGGGAAGACTAAAGAAAGAAGGAAACCACAGCAGGAGGAGAGAAGAGCCGCAGCAACAACTAAACTCCACCATTCCTGCTCTTGGATGGCTCGTCGAGACCGAGCCGAGACCGAGCCGATCCCGAGCAAATAATCTCTCGCCTAGGGGGAAACGGAGGGAGCAAAGTGCAGAAGACCTACCGGGTCGCGTATTCCGCCGTAAATTCCTTCGACTCCTTTCGACCAAAATAGGTCTCGGGCCAGAAACCGGTTGCCTGTCCCTTAGAGGTCACCCAAAACCGGCCATAAGAGAGCAAGCCATAGGTACGATCGGCATGCCGAGGGAGCCCATAAGGGCTCCTCTGCGCTGCCACGACCGGTTTCGTACTACCGTTTTAATACCGATTGAGGTATAAGCACGCTCAAAATCGCTTCCTGTAGCTTAAGACATGGGGCGTGCTAAGTCGCTGGAAACACTGGAACCAGCGATTTCAGGGGCTTTTTGAGCATCCGGGGCTAATTTTCGAATCCTTCCGCCCAGCCAATCGAATTGATTTCACTGCTTTTATTTTTTGGTTTTCTAGCGGGACATAGATAACCACAAAGAATTGTCTCCGTCCTCTATCCGAACCCGCTCTATCTGAACACTCTGCGCTGATCGCGCAAGAGCGACGTGGCATTGCCTAGTCCTTCTCCGCCGGCAGCCCCGCCTCCGTCCACCCTCTCCACCCGCCGTCCATCGACTCCACGTTCGTGTAACCCATCTTCTGTAAATTGTCCGCAACCAGCGCCGACCGGAACCCGCCGCCGCAATACAAAATCAGTTTCGCCCCCGTCTCCGGCACGCTTTTCTCGATGTCGCGTTCAATCACGCCTCGCCCCATGTGCACTGCGCCCGGCAAGTGCCCCTTCGCCCACTCGTTGTCCTCGCGTACGTCCACCAACAAGAACTTTTCTCCGCTCTCTATCCGCCGCTTCACATCCGCGACATTCGTTTCTTTCACCCGCGTCTTCGCATCATTCACAAGTTTCAAAAATTGCGGCGAGTGCTGCATGGTTCCCCCCTGATCTACATGGACCGATAGCGACCGGCACCAAACACACCAAAGGCTAGCACACGCTCCACGCCGCGTAGAATCCAGCCCGATCTGTAGCTTCTTCTGCGATTACGACTTCGGTGGCACCGCGGCAGCCGCGTCCTTCTCGCCGCCGCTATCCTTCTTCGCAAGCGACCGCACATAGTGAACCATCGTCCACGCTTTCTCCGGTGTGAGGCGATCCCCTTCGCCGACCATCTTCCCCTTACCCTTTACAATCAGGTCATACATATCGCCATCCGATATTCCCGCCAGCACGCCAGCCTCGCGCCAGTTTTTCAGGGACAGATTCATCGACGCCGCCACGTCGCCCTTCCCGTCCCCCGCCGCGCCATGGCACATCGCGCAGTCATATCCATAGATTTTCTTGATGGACGCAATTACTTCCGGCGTGGCCTTCACTGGATTCTTGCGCTCCGCGCCCGTCGCGGGCTTCGCATCCGCTGTCGCCGCCACTGCAGTCGGCGCCGCAGGAGGGGGTGCGGCCGCGTTGTCCTTACCCTTCTCTTGTTTTTGTGCAGTGGAGACGCTGAATCCGGTAAGCAGTACCACTCCGACGCAGACCAATCCGTAACGCATACATACCTCCTCGCTGCGGATTACTCCCGGTTGCTCGGCCCTGATGAATCAGGAGACGAACCGCTCGAACGCCGGCTTCCCAGCCGGCCATTTACGTGGATTCTACACCTGTGGATTGCGGAAGCACTATGAGATTTTTCGTCCAACAGTTGTGATCGTCATCACTCCATATCCCGCCAGTTCGGCCCCGTGCAAACTTCCACTTCCAGCGGCACTTCCAGCTTATACACGCCTTCCATCTCTTCCTGTACCAACTTCTCCAGCGCCGCTTTTTCCTTCACCGGCGCTTCGAACAGCAATTCGTCGTGCACCTGCAAAATCATCTGCGCCTGCAGCTTTTCTTGCCGCAGCCGCTTGTGAATCGCGATCATCGCCAGCTTGATCAAATCCGCCGCCGTCCCCTGCAGCGGAGAATTCAGCGCAGTCCGCTCCGCAAAATTTCGCAACTGCATCTGCGGTGACAATATTTCTGGAATCGGTCGAATCCGTCCGAACAGCGTCCGCGTCTCTCCACTCTTGCGCGTCTCCTCCAGCACCCGGTCCAGGTACGCCTTCACGCCTTTGTACCGCGCAAAATACGCCGCAATAAAACTCGCCGCCTCCTTCTGCGGCACATTGATCTGTTGCGCCAGCCCAAACGCCGATAACCCATAAATAATTCCAAAGTTGATCGCCTTCGCCGCCCGCCGGTGCTCCGCCGTCTGCGCCAGCGGCCCCACGCCAAACACTTCCTGCGCCGTACGCGCGTGAATATCCTCGCCGTTCCGGAACGCATCCACCAACACCGGATCCTTCGAAAAATGCGCCATCACACGCAATTCAATCTGCGAATAATCCGCCGACAGCAGAATCTTCCCCTTCTCCGCCACAAATGCGGCGCGAATCTGCCGCCCCAGCTCCGTTCGAATCGGGATGTTCTGCAAATTCGGATCGCTCGAGCTCAACCTCCCCGTCGCCGCCACCGTCTGGCTGATGCTCGTGTGCACGCGCCCCGTCTCCGGGTGAATCAGCTTCGGCAGCGAATCCACATACGTTGACTTCAGCTTCGCCACCTCGCGATACTCGATAACTTTCCCCGGCACCGGATGTTTCGCGCTCAACTCCTCCAGAATTTCCGCCGCTGTCGACCGCGCTTTCGCTCTGCCCCGCTTCGCCGCAACGCCCAAGTTCAATTTGTCAAAAAGAATTTCCGCCAGCTGGATCGGCGAATTCACATTGAATTCCGTCCCCGCTAGCTCCCAGATCTCTTTCTCCAGCCGCCGCACTTCCTTCTCCATCGATTCCGAAAGCTTCCCCAGCGCTTCCGGATCAACGCCCACTCCCACGCGCTCCATCTCCGCCAGCACTTCCGCCAATGGCAGCTCGATTTTTTCGTACACCTCATCCAGTCTTTTTTCTTCCAGCGCCGGACGCAGTGCCGCCGCCAACCGATGCAGCGAATCTGCCTGTTCGCCTGCTCCGCCGCCAATCGGCACATTGAATTGCCGGAACATCACATCCGCCAGGTCGTGCTTGGAAGTCGTCGGCCGCAGCAGATACGAATAAAACTGCGTCGCGTGCTCAATGTTTTCCACGGGCCCCAGCATCAGCTGAAACACCTTCGGGTCGTGTACGATTTTCGCCCGCTTCGTGTCTTTCAAGGCAGGCTCCAGCGCCTTCAGCGCCTCTTCCTTCTCATCCACCCAAATCAAGCGTCCTTCGCCGCTCTCCGACGAAACCTCGATCCCTTTCACCTTCGTCCCAAATCCTTCGCTCTCGCGTCCCGCGGCATCCAGGTGCAGCCACACCGACAGCGGATTCTTCGCAGGCAGCTTCTTCAACCACTCGCGAAATCCGCCCACATTCGAAAACTCCGCGTAATCGCGTTTCTTCGCCGGTCCCTCTTCTTCCTTTACCGGATACGCCAGCGCCGACTCTCCCAGCTCTTTCAATAACGAAGTAAACCCCAGCTCGCGGTACAGTTCCGCCAGCGCCATCCCGTTCGGCGGCTGGATCTTCATCCCTTCCAGCGTCAGCTCAATCGGTACATCCGTCGAAATTTTCGCCAGCTGCTTCGACATCATCACTTGCTCGCGCTGTTGCTGCAGCGCCTCGCGATACCGCTTGTTGGCAACCTCGTCCGCGTGATCAAGCGCGTTTTCCACGAGCCCGTACTTCCGGATCAGCTCCGCCGCCCCTTTCTCTCCAATTCCTTTCGCGCCGGGAATGTTGTCCACCGTGTCGCCCATCAGCGACATCAAATCCACCACCCGCTCCGGCGGCACGCCCAGAATCTCTTTCACCTTCTCGGCGTCCACAATCACGTCCGCCTTCGCCCCGCCCGAGCCGGTTCGCAGCGTTTTCACTCCGTCGCCCACCAGCTGCATCATGTCCTTATCGTTCGACACGATCAGCACTTCCAGCCCGCCCGTTGCGCCCTTCACTGCCAGCGTCCCGATTACGTCGTCGGCTTCATATCCCTTCACTTCTACCACCGGCATGCGCATCGCTTCGCACAGCCTCCTGACATAGGGAAGCTGTTGCTTCATTTCATCCGGCATCGGCTGCCGCTGCGCCTTGTATTTTTCAAACAGCTTGTCGCGAAACGTCGCCCCGGGCGGATCAAACACGATCGCCAGGTATTCCGGCTGATAGTCCTTCAGCAATCGCTTGAGAATATTCGCGAACAGAAACGGCACCTTCGTCGGCATGCCGCTCGGCGCATTCATCCGCATCATCGGCGCAAAAAACGCCCGGTACACGTGCGCCATCGCATCCACGAGAAAAAGTTTTTTTCGGGTTGAACTCTTGTCAGGACTCACGAGCGTTAGTGTACCAGCAGCCCAACTTTCGCTCGAACCGTCGGGCATTGCCGACGTTCGGGTTTTGAATCTAGCGCCGCGGCCTTCAGCGCCCATCTTTAGAATGCGGGAGGCTGTGCCGGAGCCTTCACTTCGTGCAGCTTAGGCTTCACGTTGCTCGAATATCTGAAACTCACCACCGCACAATGCCACGCTCCCCGTTATAATCTCCGCGACCACTTCACCGCATTCCGCACCACCCAGCAACGGAGCCCATCGGAGGGGCTGCGCATGCAGCAAAGCGGTCCCGCACAAACCAAACCCTGGCGCCTCGGTTTCTGGAGCCTCATCGCCACCCAATTCCAGGGCGCCTTCAACGACAATGGCCTGAAGTTTTTCGTCATCTACCTCATCCTCGGCCAGAATCCCAGCGAAACGGAAAAGGACTTCGGCGTCTTCCTCATTGGCAATCTCTTTGCCATCCCCTTTCTGCTTTTTTCCATGACTGGCGGCTACTTGGCGGACCGCTACAGCAAGCGCAGCGTCACTATCGGAACCAAAGTCTTTGAAATTGCCGCGATGCTCTTTGCCATATTCGCTTTCTGGCATGGCAATCCGTATCTCGCCTTCACCGTAATTTTTCTGGCCAGCACCCAAGCGGCCGTCTTTGGCCCTTCGAAGTATGGTCTTCTTCCTGAATTGCTCCCAGCCGAAGAACTTTCCTGGGGCAATGGCGTTCTGGAACTCACCACGTTCATCGCCATAATCTCCGGCACGGTCTTCGGCTCTTATCTCGCGCAAACGTTCCGTGGTCGCGAAGCCTGGGCCGGGGCGATTTTTGCTGGCCTGACATTATTCGGGTTTCTCACCAGCCTGTTGATTTCCCGTGTTCCCGCAGGCGACCCGGCCAAAGAATTCCGCTTCAATATCTTTGGCGACCTCGCCGCGCAGTGGCGTCTCGTAAGGCCCGATCGCGCCCTGAAACTTGCCGTCATTGGCAATACTTACTTCTGGTTTCTCGGTGCTTTGCTGCAATTCGTCATCGTCTTCTACGGTCGCGAAATTCTGCATCTCGACGAAACTCGCGGCAGTTATCTTCAGGCTGCTCTTGCCATCGGCATTGGTCTCGGCAGTTTCGCAGCCGGCTATCTATCCGGCGGAAAAATCGAATACGGCCTGATACCGCTCGGCGGCGTCGGCATGGCCATTTTCGGCAGCCTGGTCTCTCTGCATGGATTGTCTTTCCAGCACGTGATGTGGCTGTTGGGCGCGTTGGGCTTTGCCGGCGGGTTCTTTATCGTCCCCATCAACGCGCTCATCCAGCATCGGCCCGATGAGGACAAAAAAGGCGGCGTCATCGCCTATGCCAACTGGCTGTCCTTCGTGGGCGTGCTCATCGCGTCTGCTCTCTATTCGGGCTTCACGCACTACTTGCACGTTGGTTTGGGCACGTTCTTCTTGTGGACAGCTTTGCTTTCACTGGCGGCCGGCGCGTACACGCTGTGGCTGCTCCCCGATTCTCTCCTCCGCCTCCTCCTCTGGTTCGCCACCCACACGCTCTACAGGATGGACATCGTCGGAGCCGAAAAAGTTCCCCCGCGCGACGGAGCGCTGCTCGTTCCTAATCATGCTTCCATGGCCGATGCCGCTCTGGTCATCGCCGCCACCGACCGCCCCGTACGCTTTCTGATGTTCAAAGGTTCTTACGAGCACTGGCTCGTCAAACCTTTCGCCAAAATTCTGGGCGTTATCCCGATCGCCTCGGATCAGGGCCCGCGCGAAATGATTCACTCGCTGCGCGAAGCGACACGTGCCCTGCAAAACGGCGAACTCGTCTGCATTTTCCCCGAAGGCCAGATGACCCGCATCGGACAGATGATGCCGTTCCGCCGCGGCATGGAGCGCATTCTCAAAGGTGTGGACGTCCCGGTCATCCCCGTTCACATTGACGGCATTTGGGGCTCGATTTTCAGCTTTTCCGGCGGCAAATTTTTCTGGAAGTGGCCGCGCAAGATTCCTTATCCCGTGCGCGTCACCTTCGGCGAGCCCATGCCTGCAACTATTACCGCCACCGAAGCCCGCCAATCCGTTCTCGAGCTCGGTGCAGACGCCTTCGCTCGCCGCAAGCCGTTGATGAAAACCATTCCGCGCTCTTTCGTTCAAACCGCGCGGCATCATCCGTTTCGCTTCGCTATGGCCGACTTCCGCACGCCGAAGCTCGGCTTTTTCTCTGCGCTGACCAAAACCATTTTTCTAGCGCGACGTCTGCGGCCGATCTGGAGCCAGCAAAAACACGTCGGCGTTTTGCTTCCGCCTTCGATAGGTGGAGCACTCGTCAATCTGGCCGCTATGTTTGCGGGAAAAGTTCCCGTCAATCTCAACTACACCGCGTCACAACCGGTTGTAGATTCCTGCGCCCAGCAAAGCGGCCTCACCACCACCATTACGTCACGCGCCTTCCTCGAAAAAATCAAAATTCAGCCGCCCGGTAAAGCCGTCTATCTAGAAGATCTCGCGGAGAAGCCCCGACTCAGCGAAAAAATGATTTCACTATTCGCTGCTCTGTTTTTCCCGGCGCGTTCGATGGAAAAGCTCGCCGGTGCGAAGCAGAAGCCTGGCCTAGACGATCTCGCCACCATTATTTTCTCCAGCGGCTCGACCGGGGATCCCAAAGGCGTTTTGCTCACGCACTTCAACGTCGCGTCCAACGTCGAGCAGCTCAATCAGGTCTTCATGCTGCATCGCGACGATAGCATCCTCGGCATCCTTCCTTTCTTTCACTCGTTTGGTTTCACCGCCACGCTCTGTCTCACCACCGCGGTCGGCATTGGCGCCGTCTATCATCCTAACCCGCTCGATTCCCGCACCATCGGCGCGCTGGTGAGCCGCTATCGCGTCACGCTGCTCATCGCCACGCCAACCTTCCTCCGCGCCTACACCAAGCGCTGCGCTCCCGAAGATTTCGGCAGTCTGCGCTATGTGATTGCGGGAGCCGAGAAATTGCCCGCGCAAGTCTCCGAAGCTTTCGAAGATCAGTTCGGCATCCGTCCGCTCGAAGGTTACGGTTGCACCGAATGCTCGCCGGTGGTTGCAGTCAACACGATGGACTTTCGCGCTGCTTTCTTCCGCCAGGTCGGAGCCAAGCGCGGCAGCATCGGGCATCCGCTACCCGGCATCGTCTTGCGCACTGTCGACCCGGAAACCCAGGCCGTCCAGCAAGCGAATCAGGCGGGCTTGCTTCTCGTGCGCGGTCCCAACGTCATGCAGGGCTATCTGAACAAACCGGAAAAAACCGCCGAAGTCTTGCGCGACGGCTGGTACAACACCGGCGACATCGCCACCATCGATGAAGACGGCTTCGTTCGCATCACCGACCGATTGAGCCGCTTCAGCAAAATCGGCGGCGAAATGGTTCCCCATATCAAGGTCGAAGAAAAATTGCAGGAACTTTCAGCAGCTCCGGAGCAAGTTTTCGTCGTCACCGCCGTACCCGACGAGAAAAAAGGCGAACGCCTCATCATCTTGCACACGCTCGACGACGAAGCGCTGAAAGATGTCCTGAGCAAACTCGGCGAGCTGGACCTGCCCGCGCTTTGGAAACCGCGGCCCGATCAGTTCCGCCGCATCGAAGCCATGCCCTATCTCGGCACCGGCAAACTCGATTTGCGTCGTGTGAAGGAACTCGGCAATGAGCTCGCCTGAAATCGCTCCCACAATTCAGCCCCCGATCGAACCAAAGCTTGCGCAAGTTGCCTCGCCCGGTACGCGCTGGAAATCGCTCGCTCTTCGCTTCGCGATTACCGCGGTCGCTTTGCTGATCTGGTTCTGGACGCAGTCCCTGCTCGGTGCGCGCAGCGGTGACTCTGGAACCATTGGCGATGGTCTGCATCGCCTCACAGCGCCTGTGCATGACTATTTGGCAAATTCCCCGCACGCCGCAAACGCGCTGCTCATCGTCAGCTCACTAGGAATCGATGGCCTCGGATTATTCCTGCTCGGCGCCTGGATCTTCGCCGGCAAACTCCGCACGTTCGTGGGCCTTGCGATGCTGCTGGTGTTGCGTCAAATCATGCAAACGCTCTGCGCATTGCCGCCCCCGCCGGGAATGATTTGGCACTATCCTGGTTTTCCGTCTTTGCTGGTAACCTACGGCATCGCCAACGATTTCTTCTTCAGCGGCCACACTGCCATTGCCGTCTTCGGCGCCACGGAACTGGCGCGCTTTCACAAATCATGGCTAACGCTCTGCGCGATCCTTTTGGTCGTCTTCGAAGTTGCCACAGTCATCGCTCTTCGCGCGCACTACACCATGGACGTCTTCACCGGCCTGCTCGCCGCCCTCTGCGTCGCCGCTATCAGCGAACCCCTCAGCCAGTGGCTTGCCGCCCGCCTCAATCGGACTGCCGCCGAAGACCTGTAGCCGTCTTTAGCGGGCGGGGCTTTCTGGCCTTGTGTTACCATCGGGCGCGCAACGGGAGGAGTCCGCTTCAGCCGGGATCATGCAAACGATTGCACTCTGGCTTCGCCTTTCACCGGCCGATGCGCACTACAAATCATGTCCAACTTTTCGCGCCGCGACGTTTTGAAAACTGCTCTTTCGGGGGCCACCATCTCCGCTCTTCCATCTGTTTCCTGGCCGCAATCCGATAAGCCCATCGCTCGCAAGGGCAACATCAAACAATCCGTCTCCCGCTGGTGCTATCAGAAAATTCCTCTCGATAAGCTCTGCGAATATTCCGCGCACATCGGCTTGAAAGCAGTGGACCTGCTCGAAGTCTCCGAATGGGAAGTGCCGCGGCGCTACGGACTGATCTGCAGCATGGGCTATGGCGGTGGCGGCACCATCCCGAAAGCCTTGAACCGTGTGGAGAATCACGCCGCGATCGAAGAGGCCTTTCGTAAAAGCATTCCGCTCGCCGCGAAATCCGGCGTGCCCAACGTCATCACGTTTTCCGGCAACCGCGACGGCATGTCTGACGCCGAAGGCGCGAAGAACACGATCGCTGGCCTGAACAAGCTGAAGAAAATCGCCGAAGACAATGGCGTGAATATCTGCCTCGAACTCCTGAACAGCAAAGTCGATCACCATGACTACATGTGCGATCACAGCACGTGGGGCATCGAAGTCGTTTCCGCGGTGAACTCGCCGAATGTCAAGCTTCTCTACGACATCTACCACATGCAGATCATGGAAGGCGACCTTGTTCGAACCATCCAGAAAAACATTCAGTGGATGGGACACTTTCACACCGGCGGCGTTCCCGGCCGCCACGAACTCGACGGCACACAGGAAGTCCAGTGGGACGGCGTGATGCGCGGCATCGTAGCCAGCGGTTACAAAGGCTACGTCGCCCACGAATTCGTTCCATCGCGCGACCCGCTCACTTCCCTGCGCGAAGCCGCCGACCTCTGCGACGTGTAACCGGTCGCGATTTTGCCGAAACCGCTGATTGCAGTTTGCTCCGCGCGTTCGCGGACCGTGGAGTCCGTGTGCTAGCATCGCTGATTGGGTAATCGCTAGCAATTTCAGATGCCAGACAAGATGCAAGCTCTCAGAAAAATGAGTCCGAGTCGCGGGCTCTCCCTTGAACCTGCAACCGTCCCGGCGATCGGGCCTAGTGATGTTTTGGTGCGAGTGAAAGCCGCTTCGATTTGCGGTACG
>Ga0075425_100009497_pt1 | contig 10352 bp, 9 predicted proteins | sample SoiMethybrSBSTD4_FD_75300 | JGI IMG/M metagenome (GOLD analysis project Ga0075425, IMG submission 75300) | Bulk soil microbial communities from a Populus tree surrounding site in Tennessee, USA - Soil MetaG P. TD hybrid SBSTD4 | ecosystem: Environmental > Terrestrial > Soil > Tree plantation...
GCTGAAAGGCCGGCGTCGTCGCGGGAGTCGCCATATGGCGGCGAGTGTAGCATGAGGGTTTTTGCTACAATCGCGTGACCTTGTGAAAAGCGCGAACAAAGATCCCGCCAGGGTTTCCGCAGGCAAGCACAACGCCGATCAGGTTTCCGAGCTCACGACCAATCGCCTTTCCGTCTACCTGCGCTGCCTCAACGCGCTCGAGGACGCGGGTGTGCGCACCATCTCGTCGCAGGCGCTCGCGGAGCAGTTTCATCTGAACGCGGCGCAGATCCGGAAAGACCTCGCGTACTTCGGCGAGTTCGGCGTGCGCGGCGTCGGCTACTACGTGCGCGATCTCAAGCGCCACCTGCGCCAGATTCTCGGCCTCGACCGCAAGCTGCGTGTCGCGATCATGGGCGCCGGCAATCTGGGCCTCGCGCTCGCCGACTATCCGGGGTTCCGGCAGGAAGGCTTCGAAATTTCAGCGCTCTTCGACAATCTCCGAGAAAAGGTCGGGCAGCAGTCCCGCGGCGGCGTCCCGATTCACGACATCCAGGATCTGAAGAAGATCGCGCGCCGCGAAGGCATTCGCATCGCCGTCATCGCCGTGCCGGCGCCGTCGGCGCAGCACGTGCTCAACCTCGTGGTCGCATCCGGCATCAAGGCCGTCCTCAACTTCTCGCCTGGCACGCTGGAGGTCCCGCCCGACGTGAAGCTGAAGAGCGTCGACCTCACCGTGTCGCTCGAGAGTCTGTCCTTCTTCCTGGCTCAAGGCGATGGCGAAGAGGGGTAGGGGAGGAACGGCGGGACGGGCAGGAAAGGCAGGAGCGGAAAAGCTCCTGTCACACGTGGATGCGCGCGGACGGGTGAAGATGGTGGACGTCGGCGCCAAGCCGGTCACCAACCGTGAAGCCGTCGCGCGCGGTTCCATCACGATGTCGCGCGAGGCGCTCCGGCTGATTCGACGCGGCGCCGTGAAGAAAGGCGATCCGCTGCAGGCCGCGCGGCTCGCCGGTATCCTCGCGGCGAAGCAGACCTCGGCCCTGATTCCGCTGTGCCATCCGCTGCCGCTGTCGGGCGTCGACGTCGAGTTGAAGCCGCGCGCGCGCGGCTACGAGATCGAGGCGCGGGTCCGCACGTCAGCGCAGACCGGCGTGGAGATGGAAGCCCTGACCGCGGTGGCCGTCGCAGCGCTCACGATCTACGACATGGTGAAGGCCGTCGACAAAGCCATGGTCATTGGCGACATCCGCCTGATGTTCAAGAGCGGCGGCCGATCCGGGACGTACCGCCGCGGGTAGGTCATGGACGACGATCGCCGCGCGATCAACCGGCGCCGCTTCGTCGAATGCTGCGCGGCGGCGGGCGTGGCCTCGGCGTTGCTGCCCGGCGCGCTCGCAGCGGTCGCGCAGGACGCCGGCGTCATTACCACCGACATGCTGGCGTCGGCCCAGCGCATCGCCGGCGTCTCGTTCACTCCCGACGAACAGCAACGGCTTCTCGAGAAGCTGAACGGACCGCAAGGCTACGCCGCCGGGTTCGCTCGGGTGCGAAGCGCGAATCTCGACGCGACGCCGCCGGCGATCGTGTTCAATCCTGTTCTGCCCGGTAAGACGCCGGCAGCGACGCCGCGAATGCCGATTCGCCGCACGCCGCTGGACGTCGCGATCCCGGCGTCGGAAGAGCTGCTCGCGTTCCTCCCACTGACGCATCTGTCGCGCCTGGTGGAAACGCGCCGAATGACGTCGACCGATCTCACGAAGCTCTATCTCGCGCGACTGAAGAAGCACGACCCGGCGCTGCACTGCGTCGTGAGCCTGACCGAAGAGATCGCCTTGCGGCAGGCGCGCGAAGCCGATGCCGAGATTGCCGCCGGCCGGTACCGCGGGCCGCTCCACGGCATTCCGTACGGCCTCAAGGATCTCTTCGCCGTGCGGGGCACCCGGACGACGTGGGGGATGACCGCGTTCAAGGATCGCGTCATCGACGCCGACGCGACCGTCTACGAACGGCTGACGGCAGCCGGCGCCGTTCTCATCGCCAAGTTGTCGACCGGTGCGATCGCCGTTACGGCGCAATGGTTCGGCGGCGTCACGCGCAATCCGTGGAATCTGCAGCAGGACGCCGCGGGCTCGTCCGCCGGCCCCGGCGCCGCGACGGCCGCGGGTCTCGTCGGGTTTTCGATCGGGAGTGACACCGGCGGCTCGATCATCAGCCCATCGTCGCGCAACGGCGTCAGCGGGCTGCGGCCGACGTTCGGCCGCGTGAGCCGTCATGGCGGCATGACGCTCGCGTGGACCCAGGACACCGTCGGTCCGATGTGCAGGTCCGCCGAGGACTGCGCGCTGGTGCTCTCCGTGATTCAGGGTCCGGACGGCCGCGACAATTCGCTGCTCGACGTTCCGTTCAATTGGGACGCCTCGTCCGACGTGTCGACGCTCCGCGTGGGCTACCTGCGCGCCGCGGCTGAGGGGCCGATGGACGACGACGCGCACCGGAACGAGGCGAACGCGCTGCGCGTTATCGCGTCCTTCGGCATCTCCGTTGTGCCGTTCACGCTCCCGCCGGTTCCGATCGAGGCGATCGATTTCATCCGTTACGCCGAGACGTCAGCAGCGTTTGCCGAGATCACGCGCGCGGGCCTGCTCACGCAGGCGGAGCAGGGACCCGAGCAGAGCCGTCGGCCTGACGAGATCCGCGCCGGCCACTTCATTTCCGCGGTGGACTACCTGCAGGCGAACCGATACCGCATGCGCGTCATGCAGCAGATGGACGAGGCGTTCGGCGATCTCGATCTGTTCATCGGGAGTCATCAACCGTTGACCAACCGCACAGGTCACCCGGTCGTCAGCATTCCGAACGGCTTCTCGCGTGAGTCGCCGACCGCGCTCCACTTCACCGGCCGCCTGTTCGCCGATCAGCAGATTCTTCGGCTGGCGCACGCGTTCCAGTCGCGCACGGACTTCCACTTACGCCACCCGACCTTGTAGCACGGTACAATCGGCCCCGATGAGGCTCATTGCCATGGCGATCGCGGCCACGATGCTTGCCGGTCAGGCGCCCGTCTCCGGCGAATTGCCGGTCTACGGTTATCAGGTCGTGCACACGTATCCGCACGACTCGAACGCGTTCACGCAGGGGCTGGAGTACGTCGACGGGGTGCTGTACGAAGGGACGGGCCTCAACGGCCGATCGTCGATTCGCAAGGTGAAGCTCGAGACCGGCGAGGTCCTGAAGCGTTTCGACGTCGCCGCGCAGCATTTCGGAGAAGGGATCACCCTCTGGAAATCCGACCTCATCGAGCTGACGTGGCAATCGCAGATCGCCTTCGTCTACGACAAAGACACCTTCGTGACGAAGCGGCAGTTTACGTATCCGGGTGAGGGATGGGGTCTCACGCACGACGGCGTGAATCTCATCATGAGCGACGGAACGGATTACCTGCGCATCCTCGACCCGACGACGTTTCAGTTGCGCCGCCGCGTGCGAGTGATGGAGGGCGAGCGGCCGCTTCGCAATCTCAACGAGCTCGAATACGTGAAGGGCGAGGTGCTCGCCAACATCTGGACGACCGACTACATCGCCCGCATCGATCCGCGAAGCGGAATCGTGCTGGGCTACATCAACCTGCAAGGCATCCTCAGCGCGAACGAGCGCCCCTCGGACGGCGTCCTGAACGGGATTGCCTACGACAACGCGCGCGATCGCCTCTTCGTCACGGGCAAACTCTGGCCGAAGCTGTTCGAGATCAAGCTGGTGAAGAAGTAGGCCGGGTCGGTTGGATAGGTCTGGTAGATCGGGTGGGTCAGTGCGCGCCCGCCGCAATTCGGCGCAACTCGTCGAACCAATTGATCACGATGTGAATCGGCCGCGGCGCCGCTTCGGTATCGCCGGGCTTGATCATCAAGAAGCGGCCGTCGGGCGCCACATCATAGTTCGGGAGTCCTGGCTCTCCCCGCGCGAACGGCGTCTCGAAGAGCGCACGCGGCGTGCCGGCTGAGAAGGCCGGTTGCGTCACGATGTCCACGGCCATCAACCGGGGGCCATTCCGGTAAAAGAGCTCGCGTCCGTTGCGTCCCCACACGATCTCGGCGCCGCCGTCGGTCGAGATCTGCCGCTGTGCGCCGGGCCCCGGGTACGGTTTCACGTAGACCTCCCACCGGCCCGACTCGTTCGACGTGTACGCAATCCAGCGATCGTCGGGCGACAGCCGCGCGCCCCACTCGGTGGCCGCGCTGTCCGCGAACGGCGTGGCCTTCACGTCTCCCTGGCGAATCACGCTGACGTCGCCGGCGTTCACGAGTTCCATGAACGCGAGCGTTTGCCCGTCGCGCGACCATGAGCCGGGCCACAGCGAATGGCCCGTGGAGAAGATCGCGTGCGACGCGCGATTGCCTTCCACGTCCTGCGAGATAATGACCGTCTTGCCGTCCTGCAGCGTGCTGTAGGTGATCGCCTGGCCGTCAGGTGTCCAGATCTGTCCTTCGTCTGATGTGCCGTCGAACGTCAGACGGCTCAGCGCCGGCGACGTGCGCTCCTGCACCCAGATGTCCTTCTGTCCTTTTTCGCGCACGCTAACCGCGATCCGACCGCCATCCGCCGATAACCGCGGATAGTCGAACCACCGCTGACCCAATCCCACCTGCGTCGTCGCTCCACTTCTGTCGACCCAGACGAGTGCTCGGTGCTCTAACGCCGCGCGTGGAACGTACGCGAAGGTCCCCTCGGCGGAAACCGTGAGCTGCGCGCTCGCGCTGTCGTTGACCGCGATCTGATCGGAGACGACAACGGGCGAGCCGTTTGCCTGGAGACTGCGCAGGTCGAAGAGTGTCGCAAGCAGCGCGTCGCCCTTCACGTACAGGAGGTGACCAGTCGGCAGGTAGCGAGCGAAGCTCGCGCCCTCCATGACTGTTTGTTGCGCGCCCGAATCCAAAGCCTTTGCGACCACTCTGTAAGCGTTCTGAAACGACGAACCGGTCTTGGTGCGCGCGCCGCCGTAGGCGACCGTGAACAGGATCGTGCGTCCTCCCGGGAGCAGCGTCGGCCACCGGTGAGCGGACTCGCCGCTCGCGAGCGTGGTGACTTGCTGCGGGACGCCGCCGTTCGACGACACGCTCAGAATGCCAGCCGTCGTTCCGCCTGACGAGGCGAAGTAGATGGTCCCGTCCGTGCTCCATGCCGCGCTGCCGCGAACCAGATTCGCCGTGCGGCAGATAGTGACGGCCGGACCGCCGGACAGCGGCACTTTCTTGACCTCGTCGGTCGTGAAGAAGGCGATCCATTGGCCATCGGGGGAGAAGAACGGATCGAAGGCGTCGAGCGTCCCGGGTATCGGTTGCGGATCGGGTCGATCGAGCGACCGCAGATACAACTGCGCGCCCTGATAGCTGCCCGCTGAGAAGACGAGCTTGGTTCCGTCCGGCGATAGCGAGAGGGGCACCTGCGATTCGCTGAGCGGCGTCGCTTGGACATCGATGGTGAAGTGTTTGGGCCGTGAGGTGATCGACTCGCCGGCCGACCGAACCGCAAACCAGGTGGCGCCGGCGCCGGCGACCGCGGCGGCGATCGCCATAATCGCAAGGGCTGCGATCTGACGCGACGACGTTCGACGCGCGGGCGCGGCCATGGGATGTGCGCTCGAGTCGGCAAGCGCCAGCAGCGCAAACGAGAGGTCGCTCGCCGACTGGAAGCGCGCGGTCGGCGATTTTTCGAGACACCGCAGAATGATCCGATCGAGCGACGATGGCACAGCCGGGTTCACGGTCGACGCTGCCGGCGCGTCGGATTCGAGAATCGCCGTCATCGTCTGAGCAGCCGTCGGCCGCTGAAACGTGCGCCGGCCGGTGACCATTTCATCGACGACCGCTCCGAGGCTGAAGATGTCGGTGCGATGGTCGACCGGTCGTCCCGCAACCTGCTCGGGCGACATGTAGCCAACCGTCCCCATCACGACGCCGGGAAGCGTCTGCACGGCGGTCGCGGCGCCCGTTGCCGCGGCCGCGGCGTCCCCGCCCGTTTTGGCCAACCCGAAATCGAGAATCTTGGCGCGCCCGTCCCTGGTCAGGACGATGTTCTCAGGCTTCAGGTCGCGGTGAACGATTCCCTTCGCATGCGCGGCGGCCAGCGCATCCGCCAGCTGGCCCGCGCACTCGACCGACTTGCGCACCGGCAGCGCTCCACCGGCCAGACGCGCCCGAAGCGTTTCGCCGTCGAGGAGCTCGGACACGATGTACGGCGCGCCGTCGTGCGTGCCCACGTCGAACACCGCGACGATGTTCGGATGATTGAGCGAGGCCGCGGCGCGAGCTTCCGATTCGAGCCGCGCGAGCAACGACGGATCGGCCGGCCCGTCGGTGGCGACGACCTTGACGGCGACGTCGCGTCCGAGCCGGTGGTCGCGGGCCTTGTACACCTCGCCCATCCCGCCGGTACCGATGAGCGCGACGATTTCGTACGGACCCAGCCGAGTGCCCGGGCCGAGATTCATGTGCGGCGATTATATGGGGCCTTCCCCTACCGCGGTGGAGGCTCGATGTGAATAATCGCGTCCGCGATCTGCGGATAGCGCGCCATCAGCTTGTCCTTTACGACGTGCGACAGCTCGTGTGCTTCGGTGAGCGGCATCTCCCCGCGCATCCAGACGTGGAGATCGAGAAAGACATGATCCGCTGACCCGCGGGTGCGGATCTGATGGCAGCCGAGCACACCCGGCACGGCCATCACCACCCGCTCGAGATCGGCGTCCGCGATGACGATGCGATCGCTGAGGATCGCGGTGGTCGCGCGTGCGATCTGGAGGCCGGCGTGGCCGATGAACCCCGCGACGACCAGCGCGGCAATGGGATCGAGGATCGGCACTCCCGCCTTCGCGCCGACGAGCGCCGCGATCACCGTGACCGACGTCCAGACGTCGCCGCGCGTCTGCATCGCGTCCGCCATCAGCACCTCGCTCGCGAGCCGCCGGCCCTCCCGCGTTTCGTAAGAAATGACCCACAGATTCACCACCACGGTCACCGCCATGACGATGAAGCTGGCGGTGGAAATCTCGTGCGGCGTCGATCGGCCCGTCAGATGATTGAACGCGTTCCGCAGTACCTCGATGACGACGAGCAGCAGGAACACCGTGACCGCGGCAGCGGCGACCGTCTCGTATTTGCGGTGGCCGTACGGATGATCTTCGTCCGGCGGCCGCTCGGCTGCGCGCACGCCGACCAGGCCGACGACGTTCGACGCCGCATCGGTGAGCGAATGGAAGCCGTCGGACAGAATGCTGATCGCCCCGCTCGCATACCCGAACCCGATTTTGGCAAGGGCGACGCCGGCGTTCAGGACGAGCACGCGGATCAGAACGCGGACTACTGCCGAGTACCGGTCCGCGCCAGCCATGTGGTGTTCAGAAGACGCGCGCCGTCGGGACCGGCCACCAGCGCAGCTGCACCTTGCCGATGATGTACTTCTTCGGCACCATGCCCCAGTGGCGGCTGTCGGAGCTGTTGTTCCGGTGGTCGCCCATGACGAAGTAGTAGCCCTCGGGGATCACCTGCGGCCCCCAGTCGTCATGGCTGCGATACTCCGACGGCACGTAGTCGTCCTTGAGCGGGATGTCGTTCACATACACACGACCGTCGACGATGCGCACCGTGTCGCCTTCCTCGGCGATGACGCGCTTGACGAACGACTTATCCGGGTTGAGCGGGTAGTAGAGCATCACGATGTCGCCGCGGCGCGGATCGCCGATGCGATACACGAGCTTGTTGACGATCAGGCGATCCTGATCCTCGAGCGTCGGCGCCATGCTCTGGCCCTCGACGCGCGCGACCTGGAAGCCGAACGTGACGATCAGAATGGCGTAGACGGCCGCCGAGACGAGAGTCTTCAGCCACGCGACGACTTCTTCCCGAATCTGCGCCAACTTGTCTGGACGCGCCGGCAGAACGGGAGCGTCGGCGCCGACAGTCGTCAGTCGTCGGTCGTCAGTCGTCAGTCGGGAGTCGTCAGTCGTCAGTCGGGAGTCGTCAGTCGTCAGTCGGGAGTCGTCAGTCGTCAGTCGGGAGTCGTCAGTCGTCAGTCGGAAGTCGTCAGTCGTCGGTCCAGAGTCGTCAGCCTGCCTCGTCGCGACTTCTGGCTGAGGACTCTGGACCGGCGACTGGAGACTGTCGACTGACGCCTGATGACTGACGACCGACGACTGACTGTCTACAGCTTCAGGTACTCCCGGAGCCGCCGCGTCTGGTTGCGGCTCACCGGGATTTCCGTCGACTTTTCGTCCTTCATCCTCAGGATGTAGTTCCGGCTGAACCAAGGCACGATCTCCTTGATCTTGTTGATGTTCACGAGGTGCGACCGGTGCACGCGCCAGAAGACCGTCGGGTCGAGCCGCTCGTGCAGCTCGTCGAGCGTCCGGTAGTTGGACACCCCGCGATGCTGATCGGTCACGACCGTGAGCGATTCGTCGATGAGTGACGCGTACACGATCTCTTCCGCCTGCACCAGCAGGAAGCGCTCGCCGACCTTGATCGCCAGCCGCTCGCGCCGGCTCTGATGTTCGCTGACGAGCCGGACGATCTTTTCGAGGTCGGCGCTGCTGACGCCGGCCGTGCCATCGCGGACCGGCCGATCCGTCGCGATGCGCCGCCGGGCGCGCTCGAGCGCGACTTCCAGCCGCGCGGGATCGACGGGCTTCAGCAGGTAGTCGACCGCGTTGACCTCGAACGCCTCGATCGCGTGCTGGTCGTAGGCGGTGACGAAGATGATGTGCGACGCCGCCTGCGTATCGAGCATCCGGCGCGCCACTTCGAAGCCGGTCAGGCCCGGCATCTGCACGTCCAGAAAGACGACGTCGGGGTGCAGCTTGTCGATCGTCGTCAGCGCCTCGACGCCGTTGCCCGCCTGGCCGATGATTTCGATCCCGCCCACCTGCCCCAGCAGATACCCCAATTCGTCGCGCGCGAGCTGCTCGTCGTCCACGAGAACGGCGCGGAGGTCGTCGCTCACGCCGTGACCCGCTCCGGCACGATCATCTCGGGAATCTCGACGCTCGCGCACGTCCCCGCGCCGGGCGTGCTCGTCAGCTTGAGCTGGCAGTTGGCGCCATAGATGGTACGGAGCCGCTCGTTGACGTTGCTCAGGCCGATGCCGCCGCCGAAGGCATGCTCGAGCCGCTCCTCGGTCATGCCGAGCCCGTCGTCGCGCACCTCGATGACCGTGTGGTGATCGCGGATCGACGCGGTGATTGTGATCCGGCCGCCGCCGACCTTGCGCGCGAGGCCGTGCTTGATCGAGTTCTCCACGAGCGGCTGCAGGAGCATGCTGGGGACCACGACGTCCAGCGTCTCCGGGTTGATGTGCTTTACGACGCGGAGCTGCGGGCCGAAGCGGATGACTTCGATATCCAGGTATTCGTCGATCGATTCGAGTTCCTCTCGAAGAGTCACGAAATGGTCGGTGCTGCGCATCAGGCGGCGCAGCAGCCCCGACAGCTTCGTGATGAGCATGCGCGCCGTTTCCGGCTGCGTGCGAATGAGCGAGGAGATCGACGCCAGCGTGTTGAACAGGAAATGCGGATTGATCTGGCTCGCGAGCGCCTCGATCTTCGCCGCGAGCAGCAGCTTTTCCTGCTCCTGCAGCCGGTGCTCGATGCGCGCGTTGTTCCAGATCTTGATCGGCGTGGCGACCGACAAGACCGTCGCCAGCAGCACCACGACGAGGAGCCACGGCGAGCTCGGCGCCGGCGCGTGGAGGAAGAAGAGGCGATGGTGCTCGGTCCACCGCGAGCCCAGGCCCTGTCGGAGGAGTTCGAGCGCGATCGGCGCGAGCAGGAGCACGACCTGCCAGTCGATTTGGAGCGTTCTGAGCATCTGCCACGCGCGCCGGTGGAGCCGCGTGAACACGAAGGGGGAGAAATGCCAGATCGCTTCCTTCGGACACAGCTCGCGCAGGCCGCCGCCCGCGAAGCCGCAGCCGACGGCAAAGGGGAGCGCAATCCACTCGCCGTTGCCGAGCGGCGGCAGGCCGACCATTGCGCCGACGACCGCGCCGGCGTACGGGCCCGCGATGAGGCCGGCCAGAAACGATCCTTCCAGCGTCAGGTCGGCGGCGTTGTACCCCAGGAGCAGGCGGCCGGCGACGCCGGCGGCGAGCGGGATGCCGAGGCTGAATGCGAAGGTCAGGCGGTCGGGCCACGCGCGCCGTTCGAAGATGAGGATGTGCCGGAAGCGGCGGTACCGCACCAGCATCGTGGCCAGGGCCGCCATCGCCGCAAGCTTGAAGACCAGCGTCGTCAAGAGCGCCCGCTCGACCGAGATTTCCAGCTCTGACATCGATTTACATTGATCTTATCGGCCGGGTAAACTGAGAGCAATGGCTGTGATTCG
>Ga0075425_100009499_pt1 | contig 10351 bp, 11 predicted proteins | sample SoiMethybrSBSTD4_FD_75300 | JGI IMG/M metagenome (GOLD analysis project Ga0075425, IMG submission 75300) | Bulk soil microbial communities from a Populus tree surrounding site in Tennessee, USA - Soil MetaG P. TD hybrid SBSTD4 | ecosystem: Environmental > Terrestrial > Soil > Tree plantation...
TGGGGGCCAAAGCTCTCGAAATATCGCTATATCTACAGCGATGACCACGTCTACCTGGTTGAGCCATCGAATCGCACGGTCGTGCACATCATCGATTGACAGAACGACTGGATAAAAAAACGGCGCACGCGTTCAGCGCGCGTCGTTTTTTATTTCGGTTGATCTCGAATGTCCTAAGAGGCGCGTGTGAGGTCGGTCGCTAAATACCGTCGATCTTGATGCACCCGGACATGCTGCGGTCTTTTCTCAGCTGCCCACTCTTCCCACACGGCGGCCTGAAGAAGCGTTGTGACAAAACAATCACACCGAAAGCCAAAATAGAGCCACGCCATACTTCGCTTTAATCCGGCCATGGTGCCGCCCCGATTGCCTGTCGGATTTTGGCAAACGGGGACCGCGACATGTCGTTTAAAGGTTGTACTGCGACTTCGTACAACACCGAGACGAAAATTTTCGTCAAGCATTTCGCGTCCGCGCGTTTTCATAATTTCGTCCGCTTTGCCCCCATGGCCATCGCAACGATCGCGCTCGCGAGCTGCAATCAATACACCACCGCCAGCAACAAACCCGGCTTGCGCAATGCGAGCCGATATGCCGCGCCGGTGGAATACGCAGAGCCAACCGTCGGCACCATCAGGCACGTGGCGGCGAGAAGGGTACGACACACCCCATTCAAGCGGCCGCTCGAAACGCAGTTTGCATCGCGCGGAGTAGCCAGCTTCTACTCCGACGAACAACTGACGGCGAACGGGGAGAAGTTCAATCCTAGCGCATTGACCGCGGCTCACCGGACGCTGCCGTTCGGTACGCGCTTGCGCGTCACTAACGTCGCCAACGGCCGCTCCGTCACTGTTCGCATCAATGACCGCGGTCCATATGTGCCGGGCCGCATCGTCGACGTTTCACATTCTGCCGCAGAATCTTTGGGAATCGTAGGAAGGGGAATAGCGAAGGTTAAACTTGACGTTATCAACTAGGGACGGGGAGGCGAGCCGACCGCCTGAGCGCGCTGCGGGGACGACGCGCTCGGGCGGCGCTTCGCCGGGAACAAGTCCCAGCTTTTATTCCAGTGGATAAGGAACAACTCTGCTGAGACATCATTGAAACGGTTGTATTGGCCCTGGCAGAGGAGATTTTGGTGCGTTCGCGCGTCATCCACCTCATCAATCCGAAAACCGATTCCCTCACAACACGTCCGCTGTACTTAAACCGGGCGCTCTATTCGCCACTCGCCGGATTGCTCGCGGTAGCGGCCTGCATTCCCCGGGACCAATACGAAGTGGTGCTGACGGACGAAAACATCGAGACCATTGATTTTGACTTGAAAGCGGACCTTGTCGGAATCTCCGCGATGACGAGCTACGTCAATCGTGGTTACGAAATTGCCGACCAGTTCCGCGCTAAGGGCTTTCCAGTGGTCATGGGCGGGGTTCATCCAAGCTTCATGCCGCAAGAAGCGCTCAAGCATTGCGATGCTGTCGTCATTGGCGAAGTGGAGCTCGTGATCGACAAGTTGCTCGACGATCTCCGTGACGGGCAAATGCGAGGGACATACAAGTCCTGCAAGTTGCACCCAATGGCCGGCTTGTCGATGCCGCGCTACGATCTTCTGAAGAAGCATCGCTACGTCAACCGCACTTTTGTCCAGACCTCGCGCGGATGCCATCAAGGCTGCACGTTCTGCGCCGAGCCGCTTATGAACGGGCTCAGATTCCGTTACCGTCCCGTCGATGAAGTGATTCATGAAATGGAAAACTGCGGCTCGCGCATCATCTCTATCAACGATGCCGATTTTTTTGGCACGCCTGAACGACCGAAAGAGGTCATGCGCGCCCTGAAAGGTCGGAATATTCATTGGCAGGCGGGCGTGACGTCGAAACTTGCGCAGGACGACCGCATGCTTGAGCTTGCGGCCGAAAGCGGCTGCACGCTGCTGAGCATCGGTTTTGAGTCAATTTCCCGCTCCACTCTCACAAGCGTGCACAAGCACGTTAACAGGCCCGAGACATTCGCGGCGCTTGTCGAAAAGGTTCACTCCTACGGCATCATGGTGTTTGGGTTGTTCATGTACGGATTCGATGGCGACACGCTGTCGGTGTTCGATGACACGGTCAAATTCAATATCGACGCCAAATATGACGCCGTCGCTTATTCGACTTTGACGCCGTACCCCGGCACGCTGACCTGGTACGAGATGAAGAAGGCCAATCGCATCGTTTCTTTCGATTGGACGATGTATGACCAGGGGCATGTCGTTTATCGTCCGGCGCAGATGTCGGGCGATGAACTTCGTATCGGGGTAGATCGTGCCTATCGAAATTTTTACGCAACGTCCTCAATCGCCAATCGGTTTCCGCTGAGCGGCAAGCGTCACCGCGCGCAATGGGTGATCTATAACTTGTTCATGCGCAGAGGATCGCGGACCGAGAATATCCAATCGATCGCCGCGCCAACGGCGGAGCCAGACGTCGCTCCGATGCCGCCAATCTTGCCGATCAAGCGCGAGTGGCGCGCTGCCGTTCTTGAGGCGGCAGGCCCTGGTCCACACTTGAACTAGGCCTGCGGCGTTAGAGAGAGCCGTCGTCGATCGTGTGCCTGAGTTTGATGGCCGCAAGGAATTCCTGGCGGGTTTTGAAGTTCGTACGGAATACGCCCAGCATGCGGCTCGTGACCATCGTTACGTCAGGCCTATGAACTCCCCGTGTCGTCATGCACTCATGCGCGCCTTCGACCACAATTCCCACTCCTGATGGCTTCAGGACGCTGTTAAGACAGGATGCGATCTCCGCCGTCATTTTTTCCTGAACCTGCATCCGCTTGGCAAAGACGTCGACCAGGCGCACGAGTTTTGAAATCCCGACAACACGCTTGCGCGGCAGGTAGCCGATGTGGACGCGTCCGATGATCGGCGCGATATGATGCTCGCAATGTGATTCAAACCGGATGTCGCGCAACAGGACCATTTCGTCATAGTCTGCCACTTCCTCGAAAGTCCGCTGCAGATACTCGCGTGGGTCCTCGAAATATCCGGCAAACCATTCTTCGTAGGCGCGGACGACGCGACCGGGGGTGCCGCGAAGGCCTTCCCGGCGCGGATCATCACCGGCCCACCGAATGAGCGTGCGAACCGCATCTTCGGCTGCTTCCCGGGGCGGGCGCTCAATGCCGGATGCGGAGGTCTTCGAACGGCGATTGGAACTCATGATGTGCTCCGGCTTCGCGCGGCGATTACGGCAATTGTCTTTGGAAAACACCGCAAACTATTCATTATGTCGGACACGGAAATGCACCGTGGCACATCGAGTGCGTCGGGCCAAGCCGGGATGGCCCTCGGACCGGGCAAACACCAAGTGTCCACCGCGACTTTGGACTTCAGCGCTTAATGCAATCTTTGACAAAGCTGCGACGTTGCAGAAAGCTAATTTCTTTGCGCGCGCTTCGCGCTGGCAGGTCGCGCGTTTCTCCATAGCGATCCGGTCCGCCGCGGCGATCTCGCCTGGGCTTCTTGGCTTGGATGAAGTTTGAGACAACACCGGGACGGTGGCCATAAAAAACAGCGCGCTGCAGGCGAAAACGCCCAGGAGTCTGACCACGAAAACTGCTCCTTGAAATCGGGCGCTAGAGATAGCTCCACCACCATTCGGTTCGCCGCCGCTTCACGCCCGCAAACCATCGGCAGACTGGATAAAGAGCTATGAGCACCAACACCCAGACTGTATAGACGCCAGCCAACCCAAGTCCATAGGCGGCGGTTTTTTGCGGCGGGAAAGCTCCCAGGAGCCAGGGATCCTCGCCGATGGTCACCCAGGCGAACACAATGGCAAGCGCATGGATCAAAAAAATATGGACCACGTAGTAAAAGAACGGCACGCGACCGAAAGTCGTGATCCAGTCGACAATAATTCCACTTGCACGTTCAAACGCGGCCAGCAGCAGGAGCGCCGGTCCCAGCGTCATGGCGAGATATAGCAGCGACGGCGGATACTTCTCGCAATTGATGAACGATAACAGGGTCACGAATGGGCGGCCTTGCACGGCCCAAGGCGTGGGATCGCCGTACAGATTAGTCGCGCGCAAGATCACAAATCCTGCGGTGATTGCGCCTCCGAGAACGAACAGCCGTTGGACGCGTATCCCGCGCTCAACCGTAAACAGGGGGCCGAGCGAATAGCCCGTTGCCATCACGCCGATCCACGGGATCAGCGGATAAAGCACGAATAACTTGAAATTCGTGCCCAGATCCAGAAGCCCGGGCTGGTGCAACAGATTCAAGATCGGCGCGGCGGCGCCGAGGTGCTCAGTTTTGACGCCGTCTAACATATTGTGGCCGGCCATCATGATCACCCCGACCGTAGCGATCGCCCAACGCGGCAGGTGAATGAGTGCCGCGAGTACGATCATCGAAGCGCCGATGGCGAAAATGACTTGGAGAACAAGATGGTCAAAGTGAAAATTAAAAGACCAGCCCACGCGGACGAGGGTCACTTCGATAATCACCAGCCAACAGCCGCGCGTAAAAAGGTAGCGACTGACCTCGCCTGTTTGTCGGCCCGTGCCATAGAGAAACGCGGATATGCCCGCCAACAATATGAAAGTCGGCGCGCAGAAATGCGTGATCCAGCGGGTCAGAAATAGTGCCGGGTCAGTGACGTCGCGCGGGTTGAAGCCACCCGCTGCGAAAAAGTCGCGCGTGTGATCAACCGCCATCACCACCATGACCAGGCCGCGCAGAAGGTCGATCGAGGCAAGCCGTGTCCGACCGGCGACCTGTGTCGGCTTTACCCTTTCAGAGCGCGTCCCGATAGACGAAAAAAGCGGCGGGCGTAAAGCTTCCAACGCGAACTTCATGACTGGTTGGCTCCGGAGATTTAGCACGAACGTAAATCCTCGCCATCGAGGCAGACCTGCGCGCCGAATCCGGCCAAATGCGCCGCAGACAGTTGAGCGATCTGACTACCGTCCGGCCGGCTTGTTCAGGAGGTGCGGTACTTATCCGCGGGGGCCTTCACATGCTTGACCGCGAGCTTGCCGCGAGCCTTAAATTCCCTGGAGATTTTCTGCAGAAATTCTTGGCGGGCGTTGACTCAACCCGTTCTCACATCGGCAACAGGGTCTCGAGCTTTTCGCAGTTCGCATCGAGCGCCATGCCGCAAACGATGATTCCCTGTCGGTGGAGAGGCGTGGGGGCCGGAGTGGTACCGATCACCTTGCCGGTGGTGACGTGTGCGCCAGACGGCGCGACGTGGGTGTGGATCGTGCGGGCGACGGCAACCGTGGCAATCAAAGCGACCGCGATTGCCGACAAGAATTTCGCGCTTCTTGAGATCATGTGACCACCCGATAGTTCCATGGAGTTCGACCGTCGAGATAACTCGGTTTTTGCTTTGCACAAGACACATGTTCCTCACATTAATTTGTAAAGCTTTTTAATCACTTAGCGGAATATTGCTGCGCACAAATAGTGATGGTTCGCACCGAAGGAAATATTAGTAGACTTATCGCCCGGCAGTGATGCTCGAGCCTGAAAATCGAACCCCAAGGATCTCATGCCTTTTTACATCTGCACCGCCTGCGGCACGCAGTACCCGGAGAGTGCGCGCCCCCCCGAGCAATGCGTCATCTGTGAGGAAGAGCGGCAGTATGTGCCGCCAAGGGGACAGACCTGGACTACGCTCGGCGAATTGTCGCAGAGCCACATGAACAGTTTCCATGAATACGACACCGGCTTGATCGGCGTCAGCGCCAGTTTCGCGATTGGCCAGCGCGCGCTCCTGGTGCGCACTGAAAACGGCAACATACTGTGGGACTGCGTTTCGACGCTCGATGCGGCGACGATCAGCATGATCAAGGGTCTCGGCGGCCTAAAAGCGATTGCGATCTCGCACCCGCATTTTTACACGACGATGAATGAGTGGGCTGACGCATTCGGTTGTCCCATCCATCTCAACGCCGCCGACCAGGACTGGATCATGCGCAAAGGCAAGGCGGTGAAATTGTGGGAGGGCGATACGCTCAAGCTGTGGAATGGCGTGACGCTGGTCCGTTGCGGCGGACATTTCCTCGGGGGCACGGTGATGCATTGGGCGGGCGGCGCAGCCGGACGTGGAATTGTTTGCGCGGGCGACATCCTGACTGTTGCCACCGACAGAAAGTGGCTCTCCTTCATGCGCAGCTATCCGAACTTCATCCCGCTGTCGGCGCGTGAGGTCGAGCACATTGGCAAGGCGCTGGCACCATTCAAGTTCGACATTATTTACGGTCACTATTTCGATCGCGTGATCGCCAAGGACGCCAAACAGGTTTTGGAGAAATCTGTTGCGCGTTACGTGGCCGCGATCAACGGCACGCGAGGATATTGATCAACACATCCAAAAAACGAAACCGGCCGCGCAAGTGCCGGGTGGGGAAGCGGCAGTTTGCGCGGCCAGCTGAGTGCGCCCAGAACAGAGCGAAACGTCACAACCACAAATCGAGCCTATTGTTCGTTGATTGGATGGCGCTCGATGCCGCCCAACGTTGGCGATCGTCGGCCTCACGAGTGAATGCGACCTTAATTTACCGATCGCAATCGTGCTTATCCGGAACCGGATTGCGATTTCCAGCGCAATATGCCGATAGCCGCGCGATCACATAATTGCGATCCGGGTGCGAGGTGCCACAGCGCATTACCCGCGCACCAACGGGGAGAGATCATTGATTAGAAATTATCGCAATAGCAGCGAAAATTTTTATTCGCCGTCCTTTTCGCTCTTGCCGCCGAGTTGCTTCAGCTTCGCGAAGACGGCGTTGACATCGAGCTCGCCTGGCTTTTTCACGGGCTCCGCTTTGGCGGCAATTTCGGTTTCCTTACGCGCGGTGGTCTCGGCGGCAGGCAGCAGTGTCGCGCCGGTGTCCACAGGCGCAGGCTTTTCCTTATTGGCGCGCTGCACTTCGAAATCGAGATCAATCTGCGAAGCGAGGCCAAGTGTCACAGGGTCCATGGGCGTCAGATTCGCCGAATTCCAGTGCGTGCGATCTCGGATTGACGCGATCGTCGATTTGGTAGTTCCCACCAGCCGCATGATCGCGCTGTCCTTGAGTTCCGGATGATTACGCACCAGCCACAAAATGGCATTTGGCCGGTCCTGACGGCGCGAGACCGGCGTGTAGCGCGGGCCTTTCTTGCTGCGTTCCGACGTCGGAACAGAAACTTTCGGCTCAGTGAGCTTCAGACGGGCTTCGGGGTTTTTCTCCGCCTCGGCGATCTGCTCGCGGGTCAGTTGGCCAGTCAGGATGGGATCGAGGCCCTTGATTCCCTGTGCCGCATCGCCATCGGCGATCGCCTTCACCTCGAGCGGGTGCAATTTGCAGAACTCGGCGATCTGGTCGAACGACAGCGCGGTGTTGTCCAACAGCCAGACGGCGGTCGCCTTCGGCATCAAGGGTGCTGCGGTCGCCATGGCAAAATCTCCTCTATGCTCCGCCCGCCCCAGGGCGAAGCTTTGGATCATCTATGATGATCGGAAAAAGTAGGTGGAATATAGGGGTAGCGCCGGGGTCATGCAACCGGCACGCTTGACATGGAGGGGCGGGGCATCCCATGTCCATGCCGGAAATCCGCGCCAAATTTGCGGGCTTTCGAGGTCGAAATGGCATCCAGTTCGCCCAAGCCAGTCCTGAAGGTCCTGCTCTGTTCGCCGCGGGGCTTTTGCGCCGGCGTGGTGCGCGCCATTGAATCCGTGGAACGCGCCCTGGCGATCTATGGAGCGCCTGTCTACGTGCGCCATGAAATCGTGCATAACCGGTACGTCGTGGAGGGTCTTCGGGCCAAGGGCGCGATTTTTGTCGAGGAACTCAGTGAGGTTCCCGATGACCACGCGCCGGTGATCTTTTCCGCCCATGGCGTCGCGCGAGCGATCCCTGAGGAGGCCCGGCGGCGCAATCTGTTCACGATCGATGCGACTTGTCCGCTGGTCACCAAAGTGCATCGCGAGGCCGAAATCCACAATCGCCGCGGGCGTGAAATTGTGCTCATCGGGCACGCGGGCCATCCGGAAGTCGTCGGGACCATGGGTCAGCTGCCTCCCGGCAGCATCACGCTGCTGGAGACGCTTGAGGATGTTCAAAATTTTAGGCCGCGCGACGCCAACCGGTTGGCGTACGTGACGCAAACCACGCTGTCGGTGGACGATACCGCGGCGATGGTCGGCCTTTTGAAACAGCGCTTTCCCGACATTTCGGGTCCGCACAAGGAAGACATCTGTTACGCAACGACAAATCGCCAGGAGGCGGTGAAACGCGTTGCGCCTGTCGTCGATGCCATGATCGTTGTCGGCGCGCCAAATTCATCGAACTCGCAGCGCCTCAAGGAAGTGGCGGAGAAATCGGGCTGTCCGTGGGCATTTCTCATGCAGTGTGCCGCCGATGTTAATTGGAGCGATTTCAAAAACGTGACTCGCCTCGGCATTACTGCCGGCGCTTCGGCGCCCGAAGTGCTGGTCGAGGAAATCATGGGGGCCTTCGCGGAACGTTACACGCTCGACATCGAGACCGTCACGGCGACGGAGGAGGGGGTATTTTTTCCGTTGCCTCGTCCATTGCGACCCCACGAGGCGGCGGAGTGAGCCTTTATGGCCGTCTATACCGACGTTTCGGCGGAAGATCTCACCCGCTTTCTGGCCGCTTATGACATCGGCGAACTGCTCGCCTACAAGGGTATCGCGGAGGGCGTCGAGAACTCGAATTTTCTGGTGCACACCGGCACCGGCAATTTCATTCTGACGCTGTACGAAAAGCGGGTCGCTGAAGACGATCTGCCATTTTTTCTGGGCCTGATGGAGCATCTGGCGGCTCGTGGCATCACTTGTCCGCAGCCGGTAAAGAACAAGCGCGGCGGCCTCCTTGGCAAGATCGCTGGTCGGCCGGCCGCGATCGTCACGTTTCTTGATGGATTGTGGATCCGGCGGCCTAGTCCGAACCACTGCGCGGCCGTTGGCGAGGCACTGGCGCGGCTGCATCTTGCCGGAGCTGACTTCAGGCCGAGGCGGAAAAATGCTCTATCGATCGAGAGCTGGCGGCCACTGTATGAACATGCGAAGGAGCGCGGCGATAGTGTAAGGCAGGGGCTCTGCGCCGAGATAGCAACAGAACTCGAAGTGCTGAAGAAATCCTGGCCGCGACAGCTTCCGCAAGGCGTGATCCATGCGGATCTTTTCCCGGACAATGTGTTCTTTCTCGGCGACAAGCTGTCCGGTCTGATCGATTTCTACTTTGCCTGTACCGACACGCTGGCCTACGACATCGCGATTTGCCTCAATGCCTGGTGCTTCGAAGCCGACCATTCTTATAACGTGACCAAGGGACGCTCGCTGCTTGGCGCGTATGGTAAAGTTCGCGCTCTCTCGGGCGCCGAGCGAGCCGCGCTTCCTGTGCTCGCGCGCGGCGCGGCCATGCGCTTCCTACTGACAAGGCTGGTCGATTGGCTAGCGGTGCCAGATGGTGCGTTCGTGCGTCCAAAAGATCCGCTGGAGTATTACCGGAAGCTGCGCTTTCACCAGTCGGTCAAGACCGTACGGGATTATGGACTGGGCGCATGACGCCGAAGGAAGAATCGGGAATTGCGGAAAAAATGATGCGCAAAGGGCCATTCGTGTGAGCGAGCAGCGCGTCACCATTCACACGGATGGCGCCTGCTCCGGCAATCCCGGGCCGGGCGGTTGGGGCGCGATCCTCACCTTCGGCGACCACGAAAAGGAACTCAAAGGCGGCGATCCCCACACGACAAACAATCGTATGGAACTAATGGCGGCGATTTCGGCATTGGAGGCTCTTAAACGTCCTTGTGCAGTCGATCTGCATACGGATAGCGAATACCTCAAGAACGGCATCACCGGGTGGATTCACGGGTGGAAGAAAAATGGCTGGCGTACCGCAGACAAGAAGCCCGTTAAAAATGTCGACTTGTGGAAACGCCTCGACGAAGCGTTAGCCCATCACAGGGTGCACTGGCATTGGATCAAGGGCCATGCCGGCCATGCCATGAACGAGCGGGCTGACGTGCTTGCGCGGGAAGGTCTTGTGGCCGCGCGAGCTGACGCTCTTGGCGCCATGAAGACCAAATAGTCTTCCGGGCGCTGGCCTGAACCCGGAATGCGAATATCGTTTCAGCAGGTGCGTCCGGATTCCGGCCCTCCCACTTCGGCGGACCGCAGTCGCAAATTCCCTAGAGCTGCGCCAGCAGCGCCTGGCCGCTCGAAATCTCGCACTTTCCAGGGGCGTCCTCGATGTTGAGTTTTTTGACCACGCCATCCTCAACCAGCATCGAATAGCGCTTCGAGCGTGTCCCGAGCCCGTTGCCGGATCCGTCAAAAGC
>Ga0075425_100009500_pt1 | contig 10350 bp, 16 predicted proteins | sample SoiMethybrSBSTD4_FD_75300 | JGI IMG/M metagenome (GOLD analysis project Ga0075425, IMG submission 75300) | Bulk soil microbial communities from a Populus tree surrounding site in Tennessee, USA - Soil MetaG P. TD hybrid SBSTD4 | ecosystem: Environmental > Terrestrial > Soil > Tree plantation...
CGGCCTAGGAAGCGCTCCAAGTACGGGCCGGCCTGCGCCACAACATCGGATGATAGTAGTGCCGGAGCGCTTGGGCTGCTGCCTCTGCGAAGGAGCTTGGCCTCACGGTTCCGCCCTCACTGATTGCCCGCGCCGATGAGGTGATCGAATAAGTGCGCCAGCCGTAAGTCCGAAAGCGGCCCCGCCTTCGGGGGAAGACGGGGCCGTCAGACGGGCACGATGCTTAGTCCGGTCCTCGAGGAGAAGTACCGGACCTTATTGTCAGAGCCCTGGAGGCTCTGTGGGTACACGTATAATATGATTCGACACGCCCTGGTTGCGTAGGCACTCAGCCGGCGGCGTGCGACCATTGCGTGAAATGGAGCGGCTAGCCACGCCTGACGTACGGCACGCCAAGGCTCTCAGCGAAATCGGCAAGTCCATTCTCCGGATTGCCCAAGGTTCCGGCCGGTCGTCTGGCATCCGCCCATATCGCGTCATGGATTTCTTGCGAAACCAGTGCGACTCAACCGTTCGCGGTCGCCATCATCCACGGTCGCCTTTTGCAACGGCGATCCCTCGCCAATGTGCGCTGGCTCTGTTGGGTGCGGCAAACCGGTATTCGAGCTTGTTCCAGTCGATATCATGCGGGAGTTCCATTGAAGAGCACTCCATGCAGAGTCGTCCCTTCCTAAGGGCCGTTTCTGGCAGCGTGTCGGCCGGCTCCGTCGCAATCCTGGCCGACGAGAGTATCGGCTGCCCGGTGATGGCGCAGAACGCAGGCCAGCGGCTATCGTCCCTCTCTGCCAATCCATTACGATTTTCGTATGGTATTCGGGTAGCGCCTGCGCGTTAGTGCGCGGTCGCTGAGCGGTCGGATGTGGCGGTTGCTGTCGCCGGAAGTGACAGATTGTCTGTGACAGTGTCTCTCGTCGCGAACGGCCCCTGAGCCTTGAGCGGAAGAGCAAGGCTGGCAATGAAGCCGAGCAGGATGAGGGTGACGATGAAATAGAATAGGTACGAGTTCTTGTGTTCGCTTTCCATCGGAATCCCCACAAAAGAGGTCCCTTGATCGCGGTTGCCAGTGGGCGCCGAGTCGCGCGGATTGACTAGACCTACTGCGCCACAGTGCCGACTTTCCGCATGTGGTGCATAGCCTGCGCTGGCCGAACCGGCCCGATCCACCCCTCCCTTCCTCCGCCCTTCAAGGGTGCTCTCACCCGACCCCTCCTACCCGGCACATCGTGGAAGTGAGATTCCGCTGTTGCGATATAATCAGCGACAGAGCGCGGCGGTGGCGGCTTGAGCCGACCAAGGTCGGTGGAGCAAACGTGTGGCCTGCGGTGCCTCGAATGCCCGCCAGGCTCTCTCCAGCTGGGCTTTCCTACTTGGCAGGGCGCCGGGCGGCGACCTTTCTGCGCCAGGGCGCAGCTGAGACCACCTTCTCAAAGGACCCGTTCACCGTACTTGCTCAGCGCAGCATCTGCGAGAGTTAAACCCAATCCAGGAGCGTCATTCAACGTCAACCAACCATCAGCAATCTTCGGGGGGTTCTCGAACAATTCGGCCTGGAGAGGATCGCGCTCCGGGTCCGTGAAAGACTCCACAATGCAACCAGCTGGGGTCGATGCCACAAGATGCGCGTGAATGAAGCAGTCGTGATGTGGTGCAACCTGTACATGGTTGAGATCGCAGGCGGCGGCAAGCTTGCGTCCCTCCGTGAAGCCTCCAAACATCGTGCAGTCGAATTGCAGAATCTGGATTGCCTGTTCCTCCAACAGCGACCGGCAGCCATAGCCTGTCATTTCGCTCTCGCCCGCGGATAGAGGGATGTGTGTGCGCTGTGACAGCAGCCTTAGCTCGCGACGATCGTCGGCCCATCGGACAGGCTCCTCGAGCCAGCGCGGCTTGAGCGGTTGCAGCAATTCCGCAGCTTCAGTAGCAGTCGGTAGATCCCAGGCACGATTGACGTCAATCATCAGATCCTTGTCGCTGCCAATGACATCGCGTACGACCTCCAGGCGTTGCATGTCTTCCGCAAGGGCGACGCCGCCGGCCTTGGCTTTGAAGCCCCGATGGCCCTGCGCCTTGAGCTTCTGCATCTCGTCACGGAGCTCGCTAAGGTCCTTGCCGTCACGGTAATAAGCGCATGTGACATAGCAAGGCACCCGGTCGCGATAACCGCCGAACAAACGATACAGCGGCAGGCCTGCCGTCTTTCCGATGATGTCCCAGCAAGCTATGTCGACGGCGGCCGAAATGCGGACCAGGGTCTCGCGCCCCCATCCCCTTTCATGGGCCAGCCGTTGCGAAGTCAAGGCGAACAGCTTCTGGTATAGCCGCTCCGGCGCTAGCGGATCGCTGCCGAGGATTTGCTCGCCGATGCCGCTCCGAAATGCTTCGACGATCTGGCCGACTCCCGTGTAGCTGGTAGCCAAACCAAATCCCTCGATGCCTTCGCTCGTGTGTAAACGGACCAGGATCTCGCTGGCTCTGGGAGCTATGAAGTGGCTCACCCAGTGTGGGCGGCCACCTTCAGGGGCGCGAAGTATGACCGCTTCCAGACTAATAATTTTCTGTTGCATCTGTTTGCTCTTACGCGGCTCCTGCGCATTTAGTCTTTTGGTGCGGGCTTTTGATTGGGATGGGGCGTCGTATCATTTACCCTGCGGGTTCGATATCAGCTACCGGAAAGCTCGTGCGCCTCGACGAAGAAGACATCCTTCCAGGATTCAGGCTTGTTCTTCAGCGAGCCTACGCGAGCCATGAAGTCAAGTATGGAACCGACGTTGCTGGGGGCCTTGGTAAAGAGGAGGTCGGGGCTCATCATGACCGCGAAGATCTCGTCCTCAGTCGCTCTGCGCTCTTTGGTAATCTGAAGAAATTGCTTGGCCGCGCGTCGTTTGTCGACATTGATCCACTCCAGAGCTTCGTCATAGGCCCCCAATACCGCCGCAAATGCTTTAGGGCTTTTGGTTCGGAACTTCTCCGTCGAGACGAACGCAAGTCCCGTCACAGGACCACCCATGGTGCTATAGGCATTGATGACTGTTTGCAGCCCGGCTTTCAGCTCGCTCTCGTGGAAAGGCGAAGTGGCGAAATGGCTGTTGATTTCGTGGGTAGGGCTGAGGACGGAGGTTAGCGCTTCTGGGTGTGGCATTTGCACGACTAGGTGATCAAGCTTGGCGTGCTGACCAGCCCCCCACTCCTTCTCTGCTGCGATCTGCAGGAGCACCGCTTGTGTGGAGACTTTGACTGAAGGAAGAGCAATACGATCCTTTTCACCAAAGTCACGCAGGGATTTTATGTTCAGGTTCTTGGTGTTGAGCCAGAAGTTGTGACTGGCAATAGCAGCGACGCCCTTGACCCCGAGACCGCCCTTGGTGCGATCCCACAGTAGCGCGAGCGATGGAACGCCCTGCGCAGCGAAGTGCAGGTTGCCGGAAAGAAAGGCATCAACGAGCGCTGCTGGCCCACCAAGCGTACTCCATTTCACCTGAACATTGCCCATTTGCGAGGCAGCCAGGTGCTTCTCTACCAACTTTTGCTCCTCCATCACCATGAGCGGCAGATACTGCGCGCCGAACTGACGTCCGAGGTGAACCTCGTCCACCTCCGCCCATGCAATGGGGGCTCCTAGCAGCAAAGCAACGGAAACGACGCATAAGCGCGCGAGGATGAACATGACAACTTACTCCGTCATCAAAAGGTCAGCTACATTGTGGCAGCGGGTTGAGGCAGACAATGCGGAAGGCGCTAACTCAGCCTTTGGTGCGGTCGAAGGCTGCAGCTAGGACGTCCAAAGATGTCGATGCGGTTTGATTTAACGGATTTGCGACTGTTCACGCACGTTGCCGAGGCAGCCAACATCACACAAGGCGCGAGCCGCACAAATATGGCGTTGGCATCCGCCAGCGAACGCATCCGCGGCATGGAGGACAGTCTGGGCGTACCGCTACTCGAGAGAAAGCGGCGCGGCGTACACTTAACCCCCGCTGGGTCGGCGCTCCTGCGTCATGCGCGCAAAGTATTGCAGCAGCTGGAAGAGATGCGCGATGACTTGGACCAGTACGCAAAGGGTTTGAGAGGGCAACTTCGCGTGCTCGCAAACACGGTGGCGATGGTCGAATTTCTGCCCATAGCGCTCGTGCCCTTCCTGGCGGCGTACCCCAATATAGATGTGGAGCTGGAGGAGCGCCAAAGCCGCGAAATTGTACCAGCCATCGCGGAAGGACATGGCGACATCGGCATCGTCGCTGATCCTGTCGACCCCGCTGAGCAGCTCGAAACGTTTCCCTTTGCCGAGGACCGCTTGGTGTTGATCGTGCCGCGACAACACCCTCTCGCACGGAAGAGGGAGATTGCCTTTCATGAGAGCCTCGATAACGACTTTCTTGGCCTATCTGCTGGTAGTGCGCTACAGGAGACGTTGAACCATCATGCGGCTCGCGCCGGTCGACAGTTGAGGCTGCGCGTCCGCCTCAATGGGTTCGCCCCGATCGCGCGCATGGTCGAGGGCGGCGTTGGGATCGCCGTGCTGCCCGAAACTACTGCGCGGCGATGTCAGCAATCCATGAACATAAAAATCGTCACTCTCACAGATGCGTGGGCGCCCCGTCATTTCCAGATCTGTGTGCGAAGTTTCAAGGCATTACCCGCTCACGCACAATGGCTCATCGAATGTTTGGCTCGTAACCCCCAGACGAACCCACGTGCACGTGATCCCTAGGCAAACTAGTCTAGGTCTGTCTGGAATGGTTTAAAGTAGACAGAAATTGGGGTGCGATAGATTTGCGACTGGGGCTCTAACCCACCCAACGAGCGGCGGTCCCTTTGGGCCAATGGGCCCGGTTGGCTTTGACATGTAGGTTAGTGGCTGCTGCCCAGGAAGAGCGTGAGAAGGCGCTCACGCGCGAAAGGGCTGCGCTCCGACGAGGAAGGTTTGCGCTCACCGCCGCCACCGGTCTGTTAGCATGCGTCGTCTTTGGCGCAACAGCAGTGTACTACAAGGACCTTCTCTGGGAGCAGTATCACTGGCGCGCTGTGATGCGCCCTTCAGTGCTGACCGCATCGCGCGAGAAAGAGATAGCCGCTAAGCCGGGGGCCGACTTCGCTGAGTGCTCCAACGGCTGCCCAAGGATGATTGTGGTTCCCACCGACAAGTTCACGATGGGTTCGCCGGATAATCAGGGGTGGCCAAAGGACGAAGGACGGCAACGCGAGGTCAAAATCGCCATGCCGTTCGCGGTCGGCAGAACCGCAGTTACATTTGCTGAATGGGACTTCTGCGTTGTAGCCGGGGCGTGTCCCAAGGTCTACGACCCCCACGGGAGTATCGCCTGCTGACGGAGGCCGAGTGGGAGTACGCGGCGCGCAGGCACGACGACGCGCTATCCTTGGGCTGACGAGATCGGCAAGAACAACGCCAACTGCATTGGCTGCGGCAGCCAATGGGACAAGGAACAGACAGCGCCGGTCGGATCATTCAAGCCCAACGCCTTCGGTCTCTGCGACATGCACGGAAACGTCTTTCAGGGGTCGAGGACTGTTACAAGGAGAACTACGAGGGCGCACCGACGGACGGGCATGCCGTTATATCCAGTGATTGCAATCGCCGGGTCGTTCGTGGTGGTTCCTGGCTTCGCGGTCCAGACTACCTCCGATCGGCGTACCGCTACTGGAACTCCTACGGCAACCGGCTCAGCGACGTCGGCTTCCGTGTCGGGAGGACGCTTACACGCCAACTCCTTTTAGCTGATCGTGGCCATTTTGGCGGCCTGCGCCTGCGAAGCCAGTAGATCCTTGCCATCCAGACCCGCCGATCGGCGGGTCTGGTATCGCATAGCATCCGCGCTCTCCTCGTTTCACCCGGGGAGGAGTGCCCTGTCGCACGTTTGCAATCTTGTCTGACGCTATCTCCCTCTGACTCTCGTTCAGGTGCCGTCGGCGGTCTTGACATGACAATCCGCCGCGGCGCAACTCTGATGTATGACCGATAAAGCACGAGCTCATCTGAAGAAGGCGATCGACCTATTGGAGCCCAACATCTGGCTTGAGCTGGACGAAGTCTCATTTCCTCGGTTCTTTGATGGCCCGTTGCGCCGGGGCTCCGAGGCTCTAGAAGCCGCCAAGGCATTCGCTGAGCAGCATGATGCCGTGCTTGTCTTCCAGTCAAATCCTCGCGTGGCCAAGTTTGGTCGCGCTTACGTCAAGCGGGATACCGACGCCTAGTCGGTACCTGGATTTCGTGACGGATCCTCCGCCGACCCAACCACCCCGGCAACCCAGTCAGAGCCCAAGAGTAAAGCAAATGAGAAAGGCCGTCTCGGTTGCGTGGGGGAGCATTTTAGTGAGGGTGCTCCGACCGAGGCGGCCTCGCTGGACCCGTGCGCGGCAGCCACAGCGCCGGTGAACGCCATCAGCATGCCTACAAAGATCACGATACGCATGAAACACTCCCCCGTTCCCACAAAAGCGTACCATCGCTGACCAGTTGCGCAAGCGGATACAGCATAGTTTGCGTGCACCGGCGCGCTGCAGTAGGCTCCACACGGATATTCTCGATCAGGGGTGGGGATCATTATGCCTGAAGTCGTTACACGTCGGCTCATTGAGAAGCGCAAGCGGGGGTTCTTCGGTTGGATTTTCCTATTCATTTTTTGGGGGTTAGCGCTGATGCTCTTTGCACTCCTGAAAGGGGTCGGTGACACCGCGCAGGAATCCAAGAAGTTCGTGGACCCAGCGATGAAGAGGGCCTACGACACCGGAGCGGGCCTCGGCGTGATGATTTGGCTCATGTTCTGGGCTGCGGGTTCGGTCGTTCTTGGCGCACTGGCCTACTTCACCCGCGGCAAGCGAGAGCTTATCGAGATCGAGACTCGGTCGGCTTGAGCGCGACAGCCAGGTCAAGACGGCCACCAGGATGACGCTCATGCAGGCCCTCCGGCCTAGAGCGGCAGAGACCGCGCTACAGAGGCATATCGCGTATCTGAGTGGCCCCGTCGTCTATGCTGACTTTTCCCACTTGCTCGTCACGGGGAGACTACCCAAAGCGCAGCGATTGTCTCGTCGATCAGCTGCGTGATTGGGTTCAACCTCGCGCGCTCGATCTCCGGCCAACTCAAGTTACTAAATGCTCGCTTTTCGCCGCTCATCACTCGCACCCCGATCGTTGCGCCGCTGATAAGGACGTCAATCCGGAGCGGTGGCGGTGGCTCGCCCCGATCCTCACACTGAAGCGCGTAGGTCCCAGCTTCCTTGAGCCAAGCGAGCATTGTTTCGGACGTGGCCATTCGATGAAAGCCTCTCAGCCTTGGCGTTCCGCTGTCGCTTTGAGCCGGCAGCGCGACTTCAGGAAGTCTTCGTAGTAGGTCTTCCCTAGCGCGACGACCGTGCCATCCACGATGGCGATCGGACTGCTTCGGGGTGTTGATCCAGTCCGTGAAGTAGAACAGGAACTCCATCTCGTCGTGTAGCACTGGGCGAGCTCTCCCAGCTGGCGGATCACCTCGGCCCGCGTCATCCCTACGTGGATGTCGTAGAGAAAGGTGTGGAGCGGCAGGCCAGCCAGCAGTCGTTTGCTCTCGCAGCCCGCCAGGGCCAGCAGGAGGACACACGTGAGGATTCGTGACCTCATGCGCGACCATTAGCACGTCGAAGCCGGCTTTGTGCTTCCGTATCTTTACGCAAGGGAGCGGACAGGTGTGGAGTAGGTGACCCACCAGTGGCGGAGAGACGTGCGGCGTCGCAATCATGCCTCTGACGTGGTGCCTGGAGGTCGCCAAGGGCACCAACGGTAGCGCCGCCGAGATCCGATTGCTAATGTGTGGCTGGGACCAGCACCAGACAGGCAGCGTTTAGTTGAAGCAACCGGCACCCTTGCCGTTCCCTCGGTACCGCGGAAGTGCGCTCCATGCGCTCGCCGTGCTCGCGGCGTTACTGCTGGTTCTGGCCGGCAGCGTAGGCTTTGGAGCGCCTGGACGCATCACCCCCCGACCGCCGCTGCAGTCGCTGGTCAGCCGGGACGTCGATGTAAAGGCGCTGCGTCCCCAGCAGGAGCTGGGAGTGCGCGGGGCGACCAGCCCGATCCGTCTCGGCGGCGCTGATAAGAAGGCAATCCGCCCCGTCGTGGGAGGCCCACAGCGCGTCGCTGCAGAACGGTCGACCACCCAGATTTACGAGGCGCACAGGCTCTCGGACTACCTCAGACAGCGCACGAACGGCCCGCGCGCGCCGCCGCAAGCCAACGCTTGAACCCCACTCACCACTGATCCGGCGAATGACTGCCGGATTGGTGCTCGCGCGCGGACTCGCGCGTGCGCAACCTCTCCACCAATCAATGAAGGCCACGGAATGACAGCTGAATCCGAGCCCACCGATGTTGCCACATCACCACCTTTAGAGCCCCCGATTACATCCGAAGAACGCCTTCGCCGACGAGTGAGCATGCTGGCGCAGCTCTTAGGCGTCGCAGTCGTTGTCGTGCTGCTGCAGTTCGGCATCATGATCAAGGTGCTGATGGAGTCGAGGTAGCGACAAACGCCGGCAGGCTTCGGCCTGTCGGCAACTCAGACAAGACATCGATGACAGCAGCGATCAACTTGAATGCCTACAGCGACGCTCTGGTTGTGCTTGGAACAGCTGGCATCGTCGTCCCAATTTTGCGGCGTTGGAGGTTGAATCCGGTCCTCGGCTACTTGGGTGCCGGCGCGCTGCTCGGTCCACTAGGCCTGGGTTCCCTCAAAGACGCCCTGCCGTTTCTCTATTGGATCACGATAGTCGACGCTCAGAACGTCGCAGGCATCGCCGAGCTGGGCGTTGTGTTCCTGCTGTTCTTGATTGGGCTGGAGCTCTCCTACCGGCGTCTACTCACCATGCGGCGCCTGGTGTTCGGGCTTGGGAGTCTGCAGGTCGTGTTGTCGACAGCGGCCATCGGAGGGCTCGTCGCGCTCGCGGGCCACAAACCCGCCGCCGCAATCATCGTCGGCGCGAGTCTCGCGCTCTCCTCCACTGCCATCGTGCTTGAGGTCCTCGCCGGTCAGCAGCGACTGTCGAGCGCTGCCGGTCGGGCAAGCTTTTCAGTGCTCCTCGCGCAGGACCTGGCGGTGGTGCCCCTCCTGTTGTTCGTGTCTATCGTCGGGATGGGCGCCAGCGGGTCGGTCTTGGCGGGTCTACTTTTGGCCCTGGGCAATGCCGCGCTCGCATTGGGGGCCATCGTCATTCTGGGGCGGCTCCTGCTGAAACCATTGTTTCGCCTCGTCGCTTCTGCGGGGAGCAACGAGCTTTTCGTCGCGACCACCTTATTCGTGATCGTGGGGTCGGGCGTGGCCGCTGGGCTTGCAGGCCTCTCAATGGCGCTCGGCGCATTCGTCGCCGGGTTGCTGCTTGCCGAGACCGAATACGAGAAGGCCATTCAGACTACCATCGAGCCCTTCAAGGGGCTTCTGCTGGGCATCTTCTTCTTCACTGTCGGCATGACCATCGATGTGCGCGAGCTGCTACGCGACCCGATCTTTCTGACGGCCTGCGTTGTGGGCGTCATCGGCATCAAATCGCTCCTCTTGATCGGTATCACGCGCTTGTTCCGCAAACCATGGCACGCGGCGATCGAGACGGGCCTCCTGCTGGGTCCCGGGGGTGAGTTTGCCTTCGTAGCGATCGGAATGGCGACGGCACTAGGAGTAGTGGATTCCACCCTATCGAGCTTCACGCTGGCGGTGACCTCGCTGTCGATGACGCTCATTCCGCCACTCGCCATGGTTGCTAGCCGACTCTCGAAACTGACCGAGGACCGCAAGCAGGTCGATCCCGAGCTTGCGGCGGTACCGCTCGGTCGCAAGGGACATGCCATTGTGATCGGCCACGGCCGCGTCGGTCAGGTGGTGTGTGACATGCTCGAAGCACATCACTTCCATTTCATTGCCGTCGACAATAGCCCCGAAGCGGTCTCGGAGTTCCGTCGTTGCGGACGCACCGTCTACTACGGCAACGCTGAAAAGCCGTCTTTCCTGGAGAGCTGCGGGCTGGCTAATGCGGCCGCCGCCATCGTTACCATCCACACGCGGGAGAGCATCGACGAGATCGTCGAGATCGTGCGTTCCCGAAGGCCGGATATTGCCATCGTCGCTCGCGCGCGCGACGCCGATCACGCGCGCCATCTCTATGCTATCGGCGTCACCGATGCTGTACCGGAAACCATCGAGGCAAGCCTGCAACTTTCGGAGGCCGCCCTTGTCAGCGTGGGTTTACCGGCCGGACCCGTTGCAAGGGGTGCATCAGGGAAGACGAGCGCTTGGAGCGGGCGATCCGCGATGCAGTGCCCGAATTGTCGCTTGCCGAGGTCATCAAAACGACGATATTCGCGGGGGCGCT
>Ga0075425_100009502_pt1 | contig 10350 bp, 7 predicted proteins | sample SoiMethybrSBSTD4_FD_75300 | JGI IMG/M metagenome (GOLD analysis project Ga0075425, IMG submission 75300) | Bulk soil microbial communities from a Populus tree surrounding site in Tennessee, USA - Soil MetaG P. TD hybrid SBSTD4 | ecosystem: Environmental > Terrestrial > Soil > Tree plantation...
GTGGGGGCTGGGCACGGGCGGGACGCGCTTCGCGCGCTTCCCCGGACCCGGCGAGCCGCGGGACATCTTCGAGAAGCTCGAGGACTGCGGGACGGTCTTCAAGCTCGTCCGCGCCACGCCCGCGGTGTCGCTCCACATCCCCTGGGACAAGCCGGAGAGCCCGTCCGAGCTGCGCCGGTTCGCGGAGCAGCGCGGGCTGCACTTCGACGCCATGAACTCGAACACGTTCCAGGACCAGCCCGAACAGGGGCACTCGTACAAGTTCGGGAGCCTCACCCATCCCGAGCGCGCGGTGCGCGAGCAGGCCGTCGCCCACAACGTGGAGTGCATCGAGATCGGTCGCACCCTGGGCTCGAAGGCGCACACGGTCTGGATCGGAGACGGCGGGAACTTCCCGGGCCAGATGGACACCCGCCGCGCCCTCGAGCGCTACCTGGAGAGCATGCGCGCGATCTACGCCGCCCTGCCCGACGACTGGCGCGTGTTCATGGAGCACAAGCTCTACGAGCCCGCGTTCTACTCGACCGTGATCAACGACTGGGGCGTCAACTATCACTGCGCGCGCGAGCTGGGGCCGAAGGCCTTCTGCCTGGTGGACCTCGGGCACCACGCGCCCAACGTCAACATCGAGATGATCGTGGCCCGGCTCATCCAGTTCGGGAAGCTGGCCGGCTTCCATTTCAACGACAGCAAGTACGGGGACGACGACCTCGACGCCGGGTCGATCAAGCCCTTCCAGCTCTTCCTGATCTTCAACGAGCTGGTGGCGGCGGAGCTGGAGGGGGTGAAGGGGTTCCGGCCCGCCTACATGCTCGACCAGTCCCACAACGTGACCGACCCCGCGGAGTCGCTCATGACGAGCGCGGTGGAGCTGCTGCGCGCGTACGTGCAGGCCCACCTCGTGGACCGCGCGGCCCTGCGCGACGCCCAGGAGAGATGTGACGCCCTCATGGCCCTGGGCGCGCTCAAGCAGGCCTTCACCGCCGACGTGGCGCCCATCCTGGCCATGGCCCGCGAGCGCTCCGGGGGCGCCATCGATCCCATCGGGACCTTCCGCGCCAGCGGGTATCGTGCACGCAAGGCGGAAGAGCGCCCCGCCCGCGCCGGCGTCGCCGCTGGAATTGTGTAAAGAGTGCGCTTCGCTCCGCGCTCTTCGTCATCGAGCGCGTCGCGTCGGAATGAATCCTCCGCGACGCGCATGAGGAAACGCTCCGCTGCGCGCACAGCACCCTGATCCCCTGTTCATTGCGGTAGACCTCGGCGCCGGCAGCGGGCGCGTGTTCCTCGCGGGTGTCGGGCCGGGAGAGCTTCTCCTGGAAGAGGTGAGGCGGTTCCAATACCCGCCGCGCGAAGTGGCGGGCCACCTGCGCTGGGACGCAGCGCGGATCTTCGACGAGATCGACGCGGGGCTGCGCGCGGCGGGGGAGCGGGCGCGCGCGCTCGGGCGGCCGGTGCAGAGCCTCGGCGTCGACAGCTGGGGCGTGGACTACGGGCTTCTCGACGGCGACGGCCGGCTGATCGAGGATCCCGTCTGTTATCGGGACGGGCGGACGACGGGCGTCCCCGCACGCGTGTTCGCGCGCCTCCCGCGGTCGGAGATCTTCCGCCGTACCGGCATCCAGTTCCTCGACTTCAACACCCTGTTCCAGCTCGACGCGCATCGGGACGAGGGCCTGCCCGCCTCGGCTCGCCGGCTCCTGCTCGTGCCGGACCTCGTGCACCATCGGCTGACCGGGCGCGCCGTGACCGAATACACCAACGCGACCACGACCCAGCTCGTCGACGCCGCGACGGGCCGATGGGATCGCGGGCTCGCCGCGAGCCTCGAGCTGCCCGCGCATCTTCTCGGCGAGATCGTGCCCGCGGGGACGGACCTCGGCCCCCTCGCGCGCGATCAGGCGGACGCGATGGCGCTGGACGGCGCTCACGTCGTCGCTCCCGCCACCCACGACACGGGCAGCGCCGTGGCCGGCGCGCCCCTCACCGAAGGCTGGGCCTACATCTCGTCCGGCACCTGGTCGCTGGTGGGAGTCGAGCGCGCGTCCCCGCTCGTGAACGACGACGTCGCGCGCGCGAACTTCACGAACGAAGGCGGCGCCTACGGGACCATCCGGTTCCTCAAGAACGTCATGGGCCTCTGGATCCTCGAGCGGTGCCGGAAGGAGGGGGACGAGGGCGGCTCCGGCGGCTCCTACGACCGCCTTCTCTCGGCGGTGGCCGCCATCGACCGACCGCCGGGGCTGATCTTCCCCGACGACCCGCGTCTGCTGAACCCGCCGCGCATGACGGAGGCTCTCGCGCAGCAGATGGGCGAGACCGGCCAGGTGCCGCCGGAGTCGCCGGCGGCCATGGCCAAGGTGGTCCTCGACTCGCTGGCCCTGCGCTACGCCTCGGTGGTGCGGACGATCGAGGTCCTCACCGGGCAGGCCGTGGCCGGAGTGCAGGTCGTCGGCGGGGGCAGCCGGAACGATTACCTGAGCCAGGCCACCGCGGACGCCAGCGGCCGCGCGGTGCTGGCGGGGCCGGTCGAGGCCACGGTCCTCGGCAACGTCCTCGTCCAGGCTGTCACGGCCGGCCGTTTCGCGACCCTCGCGGAGGCCCGGCGCCACGTGGCCGAGCGCGTCCAGGCCCGCCGGTTCACGCCGAGGCCGGCGTCGGTCTGGACGGACCTGGCCCGGCGCTACGAAGATCTCGAAGCGCGCTACCGGAACGGCTAGGCGCCCGTGGCGACGTCAGCTCGCGAAGATGTGACGGCGGGTGACCGGCTTCATCGTGGACGCCTTGAGCTGGTTCGCGAGGCGCATGAACCTTTCGGCCTGGCCGCGGCCGACGCTCTCGCGCGTGAACAGGACGGCCACGATGAAGGTGCCGGTGAGCCCGTAGGCGCCTCCGAAACCGAACACGGTGCGGACGCCGTGCTCCTGCACGAATTCGGCCGCCGCGATCACGCGCCGGCCTTTCGAGTCCACGGCGGTGGCGGCATCGTCCACGTAGAAGACGCCCGCGATCTTGCCCAGGGACTGGGTCACGATCGCCGTCTCCACGTCCTGCGCGCGATCGATGGCCAGCCCGAGCTGCTTCACCAGGCTCGCGATCATGGGTATGCCGTCGACGAAGTCGGCGGAGGCGAGCGGAATGCCGACGTGGCCTTCGGAGAGGTGACGGCTGTTCCAGCGCGGCACCCCGCCGCGCGTGCCCAGGAGGGACAGGACGGGTGTCTTGGGGCCGAGCACGTCACGCGCGCGCGCGCCCACCAGCCGTTCGACGAAGCCGCGGTTCGTGCGGGGGAGGCCCGCGAAGGGCACGGTCGCGAACACGCGCACGAGGACGGTCGACTCCTCGAACGTCGTGTAGAGGATGTCGCAGAACCGCTGAGCCGCCTCTTCCAGGCTCTCCAGAGACAAGAGCTCCTGGTCCGTCCGCTTCTCGAGCGCGTCGATGGTTGCGCCCGTGACCTCGTCGAACCTCACCGCCCCGCCCCTCTGGATCGGAGTGACCCTCAGCGGTTCTATCCTGTTCGCGAAGGGACGTCCAGCGCGGCGCCGCCTCAGTCCGCGGCCACGACCGCGAAGGCGCCCCCTTCCGCGCGCACGCGGTAGACGGCGTCGAACCCTTCGGCGGGCGTGGGCGGCTGCAGGCGTTTGGCGGTGGCGAAGACGGCGACGCCGGGTACCCGTTCGCGGCCTTCCCGCGCGCGATTGCGGGCGGCGGACTCCCTGGGCGTCGTGTCCAGGGCGTAGGCCACCACCCGCGCTCCCGCCGCCCGGGCCAGCGCGATGAGAGGGGCGCGGTCCTCCACGCGCGGGTTCGTGTTGTCCACGGCCACGGACCGTCCGGCCCGCAGCGCCTGCGTGAGCAGCTCGAGCTGGCGGCGGCTCGCGTCCCGCCCATGTCCCAGCACGTCCTTGCTCACGTGGACGTGGCTCTCGGCCAGGTGCGCACGGAAGAAGCTCGTCTTTCCGGCTCCGGGCAGGCCGACGAGGATGGCGACTTCCATCACTGGGGACTCCCTCGCGATTTGACCCCAGGTCGCCGCGCGGTGTAAACGCGGTGCATGAAGTCTGCCCTTCTCGTGGCCCTGGTCCTTCTCACCGCGTCCTATCTGGCCGTCTGGGTGCGCAGCGTGGGGCGGGCCGGCGGACGCGGTCCATCGGGGGAGTTGCCCCCGCCCGGAGGGCGCCACCTGCTCATCGGCTTCGTCACGAACTTCTTCGACACCCTCGGCATCGGCTCCTTCGCCACCACGACGTCGCTCTTCCGCTTCCTTCGCCTGGTCCCGGACGAGCTGATCCCGGGCACCCTCAACGTCGGCCACACCACGCCCTCCGTGACCCAGGCCCTGATCTACATCGTGATCGTGAGCGTGGCCATGCCGACCCTGGCCTCGATGATCGCGGCCGCGGTCGCCGGAGCCTGGCTGGGCGCGGGCGTCGTGTCGCGTTGGAGCCGGGCGCGCGTGCAGTTGGGCATGGGCTCGGCACTGCTGGCCGCAGCCGGCCTCATGCTGATGTCGCAGCTTGGGCTGGTACCCGTGGGGGGGACGGCGCTCGCTCTCTCCGGTGGGCGTCTCGCCATCGGGGTGGGTGTCAATTTCCTGCTGGGCGCGCTCATGACCCTCGGCATCGGGCTCTACGCGCCCTGCATGGTGCTCGTCTCGCTGCTCGGAATGGATCCGACCGCGGCCTTCCCGATCATGATGGGCTCCTGCGCCTTCCTCATGCCCGTCGGCTCGATGCGCTTCATTCGGGAGGGGCGCTACGCGCTGACCGCTGCCGTCGGCCTGGCCGTGGGCGGGATACCGGGGGTGCTGCTGGCCGCCTACGGGGTGCGGAAGCTTCCCCTCAGCGCCGTGCGCTGGCTCGTGATCGTGGTCGTCGTGTACACCTCCCTTTCGCTGCTCCGCGCGGCCTACCGTGAACGGGCCGCCGCCGCTCCCGCCACCGCCGTGCCCGGCCCCGAGGCCGCCTAGCAATCCGCGGCCGTCCCCGCACGCACCCCGCAAAGCTCACTACCATCGAAGAAGGGATATGCGCGGCGCTTTCGCTGCGCGCCACCGTGAGGACTACGCCATGAAGCCAAGATTCCTGGTCCCCCTTCTTCTCCTGCCCGTCGCCTGCGGCCCCAAGGAGCCGCCTCCGCCCGCCGCTTCCGCCGCCCCTCCCAGCACGGTGGCTACGGCGCCGTCGCCGCTCGGCGCGTCGCTCCTCGCGGAGGTCGTGATGATCGACACCGCCGCCCCGAGCATCACGCTGCGCGAAGGCGACGTTCCGGCGGGGACGCCGAAGGCAAGCGACCTCAAGACGGGCGACCGCACCCTCCGCGTCGAGCCCGCGGCGGCGTCGAGCCTCGGCGCGGTCAAGCCCGGCATGCGTGTGCGCGTGACCTGTTCGGCACCTCTCCCGGTGACGACCGATGCGGCCAGCGCGCCGGGCACGGCCTCGGCGGCCACGACGCCCGCGACCACGCTGGCGGCGGCTTCAGGGCAGCTGGGGCGTTGCGATTCGATAGTGTCCATCGCGCCTCAGGAACCGTTGAATCCGTAGCCCTGGCCCGCGGTGGCAGCGGGCAAAAGATGATCGCCGACCTGGCCACAGCCTCTATCTGTTAATCGTGGTGGGCCGCGTTGTTGTCCTTCAGCTCTTCTTCGCCATCCGCTGGTTGGCGAACTCCTGCAGGACGTCCCAGACGTGGGGATGGGTCTGGGTGATGGAGTCGAGCGTCGGGCGGTCCAGCTCCAGGAGCTCGGAGGACTCCGTGGCCACGATGGTGGCGGTGCGCGGCTTGCCGGTGAGGATGGACATCTCGCCGAAGAACGCGCCCTCCTCCAGCTCCGCGATCGGGACCTGCTTGCCGTCCTTCTTGACGAAGGCCTTCACCTTGCCCGACGTGAGCATGTAGAGGCTGTTGCCGGGCTCGCCTTCGCGCAGGATCACCTTGCCGCGGTCGAAGCTGAGGAGCTTGAGGCCGGCGATCACCGCCACCAGCTCCTCGACCGAGAAGTCCTTGAACAGCGGGCTCACCACGATCTGGGCACCCCCGCTGGGGGCGGTGCCCCCCTCGCCCGCGACCGGTTCCGCGTCCGGGCCGGGGAATGCGTTCTCGAGGACCGAGAACAGCTCGTCCGCGAACTTGCTGTCGGTCATCGGATCCGACACCGCGGGCTCCGCCTCGACCGCGGGCTCCGCTTCCACGGCCTCGACGGACTCGAACTCGCCCGTGAAGAGGTCCTGGTCGACGACGGGCTCCGCGAGCTCGGGGATGGGAGCGGCGATCTCCACCGGCGCGGGCGCCGCCGGGGCCGCGGATACGGGCTCGACTTCGACCATGGGCAGCGGGTCCGGCTCCAGACCGAGGTCCAGCGGGGCATCGGAAGCCACGGGTGTCGCGTCGACGCCGAGATCGAACTCGGCCGCCTCCTCGACGGGCGCGGCCGCAGGCGCGGGCGCCGCGGCGGGCGCCGCCACCGCCGGCGTGACCGAGCCCGAGAAGTCCAGCTCGGGCGCCGCCTCCAGCTCGAGCTCAGGCTCGGGCGCGGCCGCAGCGGGTGCCGGCGGGGGCGGGGGCGCCGCCACCACGGGGGCGGGGCGCGGCGGCTCCGGAGCGACGGGGCGTGGCGGGGGCGCGGCTGGCGGCGCCGGGGCGTCGAAGCCGATCTCCTCCATGCCGAGCTCGAGCCCGCCGCCGGAGGGCGCGGCGGGGATGACGGTGGCCAGCCGCTGCTTGTCCTGGATGAGGGCGGCCAGGCGCGAGTCGATGTCGCGCCGGCCTGGATCGATCTTCTGGACCTTCTTGAGGACGGAGATCGCCTTGGCCGCGAAGCCGTCCTTCGCGAACTCGTCCGCCAGCGGCAGCAGGATGGTGACGGCCTCCCGGTTCTTGCCCGCGGAGACGAGGACGTCTGCCAGCTGCAGCCGCAGCCGCGGGTCGTTGCGCTGGGTGAGGAGCTGCTCGCGGATGACCTCGATGGCCCGGGTGTAGTTCTTCTTGGCGATGAGGGCGCCGACGTCCTCGCCTTTGCCCGGTCCGCCGAACCGCCCCAGCACCATCTGTGGTCAAACCCCCCCGCGCAGGCGCGCGCTACGGCAGTCCCAGCCGAGATTACGGTCCCGGGTGACGGCTGTCAAAAAGAGGCGGGGTGACCGTAGCGTCGCATCACATCGACGACGCGATCCACGGGCAGGGCCTCGGCGGAGCCGAGCGCGCTCGTCACGGGGGTGGCGCGCAGGAGCGAGTTGTAGACGGCCTCCTCCGTGGCTTCGAGGGCGGCCTGGAACAGGGGCGAGATGGCGTCCGCCGGGAGCAGGGCGCGGGCCCGCGGCGCGGTCTCGCCGTGCCGGGTACGCGCCTCCAGGGCCGTGGAGAAGGCGATCGCGTAGTCCCCGCTGCCGTGGTCGTACGAAGACCCCGTGCGGGCCAGGCCGAAAACGGCGCGCGCGGCCAGGCGTTCGAGGTCGCGCGGCGTGAGCGGCGCGTCCGTGGCCACCACGATCATGCAGGAGCCCCCGGCTTCGCTGTGCGCCCGGTCCGGGCCCTCCGCAACTTCGGGCCCGAACGCGTAGCGCCCGAGGGCGCGGCCCACCGGCACCCCGTCCATGGTGAGGACGCCGCCGAAGTTGGTTTGGACGAGCACGCCCAGCGTGTGGCCGCCGTAGCGCGCGGGCAGGACGCGCGACGCCGTCCCGATGCCGCCCTTCCATCCGAAACATCGCGTTCCCGTGCCCGCGCCCACCGAGCCTTCGGCGACGGGTCCGCCGGTGGCGGCCTGGATCGCGGCGCGCGCGTCCGCGGGCCGCACCCGGAGCGCGCGGATGTCGTTGAGGCCGCCGTCGTTCGTCTCGCCCACCACCGCGTTCACGCTGCGCACGTCTTCGTTGCCCTTCCAGGAGAGCACTTCGGCCACGACGCCTTCGACCGCGGCCCCGACTCCGAGCGTGTTGGTGAGGACGATGGGGGACTCGATGGTGCCGAGCTCGTGGACCTGGGTCGCCCCCGCCAGCTTGCCGAAGGCGTTCCCGACGAACACGGCGCCCGCGACCTTGTCGCGGAAGACGTTGCCCGGGTGCGGGACGATCGCGGTCACGCCCGTGCGGATGCGGTCGCCTTCGACGAGGGTGAGGTGGCCGACGCGCACGCCCGCGACGTCGGTGAGGGCGTCGAGGGCGCCGGGCGGGAAGACGCCCGGGGCCAGCCCGATGTCGCGGGACCGGGGCCGCGCTTCGGGTCCCGCGGCCGTGATCACCGTGGCCGCGGAGAGAGCCGCGGTGGCGGCGGCCGCCGTCGCCACGAGGAGAGCGCGCTTCACGTGAGGTGAAGAGTACGCCGGATCGAGGCCGTGATCCGCTGGCGCACCGTCCCGTACCCCTTCCACGGATCGGCCGCGAGCGATTCGAGCCTTTCGCGCATGTTGCCGACGTGGAACTGATCGGGCGCGACCCCGCGCTCGAGCTCCTTCCACGTGATCGGCGCCGACACCGGCGCTCCGGCGCGGGCGCGTGTCGAATAGGCCGCGACCGACGTGCTGCCGCGATTGTTGCGCAGGTAATCGAGGAAGATCCGGCCCCGGCGCTGCGCCTTGGACATGGACGTGGTGTAGGCGCGGGGCTCCGCCTTCTCCATCTCGTCCGAGAGGGCGCGCGAGAAGGCGAACGACTCTTCCCAGGTCGACGGGCGGAGGGGCACGACGACGTGAAGCCCCTTGCCGCCCGTCGTCTTCACGAAGCTTTCGAGGCCGAGGTCCTGCAGCCGCCCGCGCAAGGCCTGGGCGCCCGCGACCACGCGGTCCCAGCCGACGGACGGATCCGGATCGAGATCGAACACGACGCGATCGGGCTGCTCGATGGTGTCGGCCAGGGCGTTCCAGGTGTGGATCTCGAGGATGCCCATCTGCACGAGCGAGACGAGGCCCGCGAGGTCGTCCGCCACCAGATACTCGCCGACCTTCGTCTTCTCCTGGATCTTCACGCGGCGCAGTGCCTCCGGCGCCCACACGCCGGTGTGCTTCATGTAGAAGCAGTCCTTCTCCGCGCCTTCGGGGCAGCGCACCAGCGTGAGGGGCCGGCCCTTCAGGTGGGGCAGGATCCATTTCGCGATGGCTTCGTAGAAGAGGGCGAGATCGTGCTTCGTGATTCCCTGCGGAGGATAGAGCACGCGGTCGGGGTGGGTCAGGCGCACCCCCGCGACCTTCTCCTCGCCGCCCGTCTTGGGTCCCCGCTTCGTGCCGAGCTTCTCGCCTTCCGGCGACCGGCTGCGCGCGGGGCGTTTCGCGGGCGGGTCGGCGTTTTCGGGGGGAGCCACCTCCGCGACGGCGCGCGGCTGCTCGCGCACGACGTCCTTCGGATTCTTGTCCGCGCGCAGGCCCTGGAACGACGGATGGCGGAGCCGCCCGTCCGACGTCCATTCCGTGAACGCGACCTCGCCCACGAGCTCGGGCTTCACCCAGTGCGCGCGCGTGATGCCCGGGATCTTCGCCTGCTCGAAGGGCGACTCCCGCTGCTCGCGAGCGGCCACCTTCTTGTACACGTCGTCCAGGACTTTCGCGGTGAAGCCGGTCCCGACCTTGCCCGCGAACTCCAGACGGCCGTCCTTGTCGTACACCCCGAGGAGCAGCGCGCCCAGGCCCACGCGCGAGCCCTCGGGGTCGGTGAAGCCGCCGATGACGAATTCCTGGCGCTTCAGGCACTTGACCTTGAGCCACGAGCGCGACCGGGTCGGCTCGTACGGCGCGTCCCGGCGCTTGGACACGATGCCTTCGATGCCGAGGCCGCAGGCCTGCTCGTAGAACTCCGCGCCGGATCCCGTCACGTGGTCGCTGTAGCGCAGGGGCGACTCCGTTGCCGGTGGCCCGAGCACGTCCTTCAGCAGGTTCTTGCGCTCTTCGAGCGCCACCCGCGCGAGCGAATACCCCTGGAGGTGGACGAGATCGAACAGGAAATAGGCGAGCCGGCCCTGGTCCTGGCCGGCCAGCGCGTTCTGCAGGGCCTGGAAGCTGGTCGTGCCGTTGGGAAGCACGATGGCGACCTCGCCGTCGAGGAGCGCCGTCTGCACGGGGAGCGCTTCGACGGCGGCGGCCACGGCCGGGAAGTGCGCGGTCCAGTCCTTGCCGTTGCGGCTCCAGAGGCGCGCCCGGCCGTCCTGGAGGCGGGCGAGGATCCGGTACCCGTCGAACTTCATCTCGTGAAGCCACTCCGCGCCCTGGGGCGGCTCGTCGACCAGGGTCGCGAGCTGGGCCGCCATCTTCGCGGGCAGGGGGGCCTTGCGCGCGCCCGGGATCGCGGCGGCGGCCGCCGCGAGATCCCGTCGCACGGCCGCCGGCCGGCGCGCCGCGCCCGGCGGCGCCTTGGTCTTCTCGGC
>Ga0075425_100009503_pt1 | contig 10350 bp, 7 predicted proteins | sample SoiMethybrSBSTD4_FD_75300 | JGI IMG/M metagenome (GOLD analysis project Ga0075425, IMG submission 75300) | Bulk soil microbial communities from a Populus tree surrounding site in Tennessee, USA - Soil MetaG P. TD hybrid SBSTD4 | ecosystem: Environmental > Terrestrial > Soil > Tree plantation...
CTCGTTCCTCGAGCGCGCGGAGGACGTGACGGTGGACACGCCCTACGGGCCGACGTCCGACCGCTTCACGATCGGCGACATCGGCGGCAAGCGGGTGGCATTCCTGCCCCGCCACGGCCGCAACCACCAGCTCCCGCCGCACGCGATCCCCTACCGGGCGAACCTGTGGGCGATGCGCGAGCTGGGCGTCCGCCGCGTGATCGGGCCATGCGCGTCCGGCAGCCTCCGGACGGACCTGCCTCCCGGCACGTTCGTCGTCTGCGACCAGTTCGTCGATCGCACGAGCGCCCGCAAGGACACGTTCTACGACGGCCCCGTGACGACGCACGTCTCGGCCGCCGACCCGTACTGCCCCGATCTGCGGCAGATCCTGCTCGAGACCGGCCGCGCCCAGGGGCTCGACATCCGCGACGGCGGCACCGTGGTCGTGATCCAGGGGCCCCGCTTCTCGACCCGCGCGGAGAGCAAGTGGTTCTCGGCGATGGGCTGGGGCGTCATCAACATGACCGCCTACCCGGAGGGCTGGCTGGCCCGCGAGCTCGGTCTCTGCTACGCCAACGTCTCGCTGATCACCGACTACGACGTCGGCCTCGAGGACGACGAGAGCATCGAGCCGGTAAGCCATGAGGCGGTCGTCAAGGTGTTCACGGAGAACAACGACAGGCTGCGCAAGCTCCTGTTCGAGGCGATCCCGAAGATCGGCGCGCAGCCGTCCGACGTCTGCGCGAATGCGCTCGAGGGCGCGCGCTTCTAGGCCGGTGGCGCAGTTCCAGGGCTCCGAGGCCCGGATCCACTACGTCCAGCACGGCGATGGGCCCGACATCGTCTGGGTGTCCGGCGGCGGCGGCCTGGCGACCGACTGGCACCCGTACCAGATCCCGTTCTTCGAGCGCGAGTTTCGCAACACCACGTTCGACAACCGCGGCGTCGGGGCCACCGAGTGCGACGTGCCGATCCCGTGGCCGCTCGCATCGTTCGCGGGCGACGCGGCCGAGCTGATCCAGGCGGTCTGTGCGCCGCCCGTCGCCATCGTCGGGCTCTCGCTCGGCGGAGCGATCGTGCAGCAGGTGGCGATCGACCGCCCCGACCTGCTGCGCTGCTGCATCACCATGGGCACGGGCGCGCGCAGCGTGGGCTGGGGCTGGGACTACCAGAAGGCCGAGATCGACTGGCGCAAGGCCGGTAACCGCCTCGACGGGCCGATGGCGGTGGCCCATCACGCGATGATGATGTATCCGGCGAAGGTGCTCGGCGACCGTGAGCTGTGGCCGAAGCTGCGCGCCGACCTGGAATCGTGGCTCTCGACCGACGCCGCCGAGAGCTCGCTGATCCCGCAGTGGGAGGCGAGCCTGCTCTACGACCAGCGCGAGCGGCTTCCGGGGTGCCGGGTGCCGATGCATGTGCTCGCCTTTGCGGAGGACGTGCAGGCGCCCCCGCAGGACGGGATCGAGCTGGCCGAGCTGGCTGGCGACGGCCACTACCACGAGTTCGCGGGCATGGGCCACTGCTCGATCTACGGACACGCGCACGATGTCCTCAACCCGTTCATCCGCGATCTGGTGCGCGAATACAGCTCTGCCTGAGCCGGTCTCGCGGCGAACGGGTTTTGAGAACCGAGGCCGCTGTTACAATCCCGCGGCTCATTTTCCGTCTTCCGTCCCTCGGGTTTCAAACAAGGAGTCCACCACGTGAGTTCGCTCGCTAGCCATGCCGTGCTGATCTCCCTCGTCTGCGGCGCGCTCGCTGTCCTGTACGGCCTCGCCCTCACCCGCTGGGTGCTCAACCAGCCGGCCGGCACGGACCGGATGCGTGAGATCTCGGCCGCGGTGCAGGAGGGCGCCGCCGCCTACCTGAAGCGCCAGTACACGACCATCGCCGGCGTCGCCGTCGTCGTCTTCATCCTGATCGGCGTCGCCGGGACGTGGACTTCCGACCTGGGCTGGAAGGTCGCGATCGGCTTCCTGATCGGCGCGGTGCTCTCGGGGCTCACCGGCTTCATCGGCATGAACGTCGCGGTGCGCTCGAACGTGCGCACGGCGGAGGCGGCCAAGTCCGGGCTGGCCCCGGCGCTCTCCGTCGCCTTCAAGGGCGGCACGGTCACCGGCATCCTCGTGGTCGGCCTCGGCCTGCTCGGCGTGGGCGCGTACTTCGGCATCCTGGACAAGATCGGGTCGGGGACGCAGGCCCAGCGCGACCTCGAGACGACGAAGGCGCTCGTCGGCCTGGCGTTCGGCGGCTCGCTGATCTCGGTGTTCGCCCGGCTCGGCGGCGGCATCTTCACGAAGGCCGCCGACGTCGGCGCCGACCTGGTCGGCAAGATCGAGGCCGGAATCCCGGAGGACGATCCGCGCAACCCGGCCGTGATCGCAGACAACGTGGGCGACAACGTGGGCGACGACGCCGGCATGGCCGCAGACCTGTTCGAGACCTACGCCGTGACGGTGGTCGCGTCGATGTTCCTGGGCGCCCTGTTCGGCAGCCACGACGCGGTCATGCTGCCGCTGCTCTTGGCGGCGTTCTCGATCCCCGCCTCGATCGTGGGCACGTTCCTCGTCCGCCTGTACGGCGGGATCAGCGTGATCTCCGCCCTCTACGTCGGGGTGATCGTCTCGGCGGTGCTCTCGGCGCTCATCTACATCCCGGTCGTGAACAACAGCGCCAAGAGCTTCGGCGAGTTCACGAACGGCGCGGGCTGGGGCAAGATCTACCTCTGCGGCCTGATCGGCCTGCTCATCACGGCCCTGATCGTGGCCATCACCGAGTTCTACACGGGCACCCGCTTCGGGCCGGTGAAGCGGATCGCCCAGCAGTCCGAGACCGGCCACGCGACCAACATCATCTCCGGCCTCGCGGTCGGCATGCAGGCGACCGCGCTTCCGGTGATCGTGATCGCCATCGGCACTGTGGCGTCGTTCAAGCTGGCCGGGATCTACGGCATCGCCATCGCGGTCACCTCGATGCTCTCGATGGCGGGCATGGTCGTCGCGCTCGACGCCTTCGGGCCGATTACGGACAACGCCGGCGGCATCGCCGAGATGGCGGACCTGCCGCACGAGGTGCGCGACAACGTCACCGACCCGCTCGACGCCGTCGGCAACACGACGAAGGCCGTCACCAAGGGCTACGCGATCGGCTCCGCCGGCCTGGCTGCGCTGGTGCTGTTCCAGTCCTACAGCGACGAGCTGGGGAAGAAGGTCGGCCACGGCATCACCTTCACGATCAACGACCCGTGGGTGTTGGCCGGCCTGCTGATCGGCGGTCTGATGCCGTTCCTGTTCGCGTCGCTCGCGATGGATGCAGTCGGCCGCACGGGCGGTCTGGTGGTGCAGGAGGTGCGGCGCCAGTTCCGCGAGATGCCGGGGATCATGGAGGGCACCGAGCGCCCCGACTACGCCCGCTGCGTCGACCTCGTGACCAAGTCGGCGATCCGCGAGATGCAGCTGCCGGCCCTGATCCCGGTGGCGGTGCCGATCGTCGTCGGGTTGATCTCCTACCAGGCCCTCGGCGGCCTGCTGGTGGGGACGATCGTGACCGGACTCTTCCTGGCCATCTCGATGACCTCCGGCGGCGGCGCCTGGGACAACGCCAAGAAGCTGATCGAGGACGGCGCCCACGGCGGCAAGGGCTCGCCCGCCCATGCCGCGTCGGTCACCGGCGACACCGTCGGCGACCCCTACAAGGACACGGCCGGCCCGGCCATCAACCCGATGATCAAGATCACGAACATCGTCGCCATCTTGATCATCCCGCTATTGGCCAGGTGAAAACCGGGGACAGTCCCCGCGTCCGCGGGGACTGTCCCCAAACCCCGCTGACCCAGCCGCCATAATCACCGCATGCCGCTGAAGCGCCGCCAGGCCGGTGGGCTCCACCGAGTGCTCGGGACGGCGGCGCTGTTCTCGACGGCGTACGGCAACGTCGGCTCGTCGATCTACTACGCGCTCGGCCTGGTCACGGTCTACGCGCTCGGGCTGACGCCGGTCGCGTTCGCCGTCTCCGGCGCCATCTTCTTCTTCACCGCCGTCACCTACGCCGAGGCGACGGCCCGCTTCCCCGAGGCCGGCGGCTCGTCGTCGTTCACCCGCCACGCCTTCAACGAGGCGGTCTCGTTCTTCGCCGGCTGGGCGCAGATGCTGAACTACACGGTGACGATCGCCATCTCGGCGATCTTCGTCCCCCACTACCTGAACAAGTTCAACCTGGGCGTGAACCTGATCGGGCACCCCTGGGACATCGTCGGCGGCGGGATCGTCGTCGCCCTGCTCGTCGCGATCAACATCGTGGGCGTCAAGGAGGCGGCGGGGCTGAACATCTTTCTCGCCCTGACCGACCTGGCCACCCAGGCGCTGCTCGTGATGATCGGCCTCGTCACCGTGCTGAGCCCGTCGACGCTCGTGAACAACGTGCACCTGGGCACGGCGCCGACGTGGTCGAACTTCATCGTCGCGATCCCCGTAGCGATGGTCGCCTACACGGGCATCGAGACCGTCTCGAACATGGCCGAGGAGGCGATCGACCCGCCCCGGCACGTGCCGAGCGCGATCATATACGTCGTCCTCGCGGTGTTCGCGATCTACGCCTTCCTGCCGTCGGTCGCGCTCTCGGCCCTGCCGGTGCAGCCGGCCACGGCGCAGCAGGTGACGAACTCGAGGGACCCGGTGCTGGCGTGCCCGAAGGAGGTGAAGCTCGGCGAGCAGACGTCCGACCTGGCCTGCAAGTACGCGGGCGACCCGGTCGCCGGCCTCGTCGAGCACCTGACCATCCCGAACACGATCAAGGAGGGGATGGGCTACTACGTCGCCATCCTGGCGGCGACGATCCTGATCATCGCCACGAACGCCGGCATCATCGGCGTGTCGCGGTTGACGTACTCGATGGGTCAGCACCGTCAGCTGCCGGAGGCGCTGCGCCACGTGCACCCGAAGTTCAACACCCCGTACGTGGCCATCGTGCTCTACAGCGTGATCGCGATCTTCCTGATGATCCCGCCCGGGGCGATCGCGTTCCTGGGGAACCTGTACGCGTTCGGCGCGATGCTCTCGTTCACGCTCGCGCACGCGTCCGTGATCCAGATGCGGCGGACCATGCCCGAGGCCGACATGCCGTGGCGGGGGCCACTCTCGTTTCGGACGCGCTCCTACGACGTGCCCGTGTTCGCGATCCTCGGCCTGATCGGCACCGGCGCATCGTGGCTCGTGACCGTCGCGCTCCACCTCACCGACGGCGTCGCCCCGGTCGGCCTCATCTGGCTCGTGATCGGGATGGTCGTCTACGTCCTCTACCGCCGCTCCCAGCATCTGCCGCTGACGGAGACGGTGATCGCGGAGCGGCTCTCGACCGGCCCCGCCGTCGAGGTCGAGTACCGCTCGATCCTCCTCCCGCTGACCGCGCACCGGGTGACGGACGAGATGACCGCGACCGCCCTGCGGCTGGCCGCCGAGTCGGGCACGAAGCTCGTCGCGCTGTACCCGATCCCCGTGCCCATGAACCTGCCGCTCTCGGCGCCGATGGACGAGGCGGTCGAGAAGGCCGAGCAGGAGCTGAGCGAGGCGGCGGCGCTCGGGCGCCAGTACGGCGTGTCGGTGATCCCGCGCATCGTCCGCACCCGCAACGTCGGCCAGGCCATCGTCGACGAGGCCAGCCGGCGGCGGGCCGAGATCATCGTGCTCGGCGCCGAGCAGCGCAAGCGCGGCGGCGAGCGGATGTTCGGGAAGGTGATCGACTACGTGCTGCGCAACGCCGACTGCCGGGTCATGGTCGGCACGCAGCCGAGCGGGTGAGCCGATGCTGCTCGTGAACCGTGTCCTCGCGGTCGCGTTCCTCATGATCGGGGTCGCCCTGATCATCGAGACCGCGGCGCTCGGCGGGCGCGGCTTCCAGGTCGGCTACCTGGGCGGCGTCGTCTTCATCGCGCTCGGCCTGCTCCGGCGGCGGGCGGCGCGGTCGCCGAGACGCTGATGACGAGACGTGTCGATTTCGGCGGCCGCCGTTCGTCCTCGAGGACGGAGCGGTCGAGACACGGCCGCCGACACGAAGGGAGACGACCATGAAGTACCTGCTTGCGATCTACGCCGACGAGACCGAGTGGAGCGAGCTCGGCGACGAGGGCCGCCGGGCGATGTACGAGGAGTACTCGGCGGTGTCGGAGGAGCTGGCAGGCCGCGGCATGATGATCGACGGCGCCGAGCTCCGGCCCACCACGGCCGCGACGACCGTCCGCATCCGCGACGGTCGCACCCTCGTGACCGATGGCCCGTTCGCCGAGACGAAGGAGCAGCTCGGCGGCTACTTCGTCGTCGACTGCGAGTCGCTCGACGAGGCCATCGAGGCCGCCGGCAAGCTGCCCACGGCGCGGCACGGCTCGATCGAGGTGCGGCCATTGGTGGAGCGGTAGAACGCGACGCGGTCGCCGCCGCGTTCCGCGAGCACTGGGGACGCGCGGTGGCGGCGCTCATGCGCCGCTTCGGCGACGCCGAATTGGCCGAGGAGTCGGTGCAGGAGGCGTTCGGCCGGGCGGCGGCCCGGTGGCCGATCGACGGCACGCCCGGCTCGCCGCTCGGCTGGATCGTCGCCACGGCCGGGAACGTCGCCGTCGACCGCCTCCGCCGCGAGCGGGCTCTGCGCGAGCGGCTCCCGGCCCTCGCCGCGCCGCCCGCCAGGCCCGACCCCGACCCGTTCGAGGAGCACGACGTGGTGCCCGACGACCGCCTGGAGCTGATCTTCACGTGCTGCCACCCGGCCCTGTCCGCCGAGGCCAGCGTCGCCCTCACCCTGCGGCTGGTGGCCGGCCTGACGACGGCCGAGATCGCCCGCGCCTTTCTCGTGCCGGAGCCGTCGATGGCCCAGCGGCTGGTGCGGGCGAAGGCCAAGATCCGCATGGCGGGCATTCCCTTCCGGCGCCCGCCCGGCCATCTTCTGGCCGAACGGCTCGACCACGCCGCGGCGGTGATCTACCTCGTCTTCAACGAGGGCTACTCGGCGTCGTCCGGCGCGGACGTCGTCCGCCGCGACCTGTGTGACGAGTCGATCCGGCTCGCCCGCCTGCTCGTCGCGCTGCTCCCGTCCGAACCGGAGCCGCGCGGCCTGCTCGCACTGATGCTCCTGCACCACGCCCGCGCCGCCGCCCGCACGACCGCGGCCGGCGAGATCGTCCTGCTCGAAGACCAGGACCGGGGCCGCTGGGACGCGGGGATGATCCGGTCGGGATCGGCCGAGCTGCGCCGGGCCGAGCGGGCCGGGGTGAGCGGGCCGTACCAGCTCCAGGCCGCGATCGCCGAGCAGCACGCGCGCGCCGGCACGTTCGCCGAGACGGACTGGAGCCGGGTCGCCGCGCTCTATGCACAGCTCGCGCTCGTCGCGCCCTCGCCCGTCGTCGACCTGAACCACGCGGCCGCCGTCTCGATGGCCGACGGGCCCGCCCACGGCCTCGTGCTGGTCGACGCGCTGGCCGCCTCGGGCGCGCTCGACCGCTACCACCTGCTGCACGCCGCCCGGGCGGACATGCTGCGCCGGCTCGGGCGTCCGGCCGACGCCCTGGCCGCCTACACGCGGGCGCTCGAGCTCGCCCAGGGCGACGCGGACCGCGCGTTCCTGGAGCGCCGCCGCGCCGAGATGCAGCGGGCGCTGGCCTAACCGCCCGCCAAACGGGGTCAGACCCCTATTGGCGGGTCCGCCGGGCAGGTCAGACCGCCGCTCTGCTGGCGGGTCCGCCGCTGTCAGTATCCTCTGCGGGCAATGGCGCGCAAGATCCCGTCTCTGGGCCGGTTCCTGGGTGCCCCAGCGCTCTACGCGATGGCGTACGGCGAGATCTCCTCGTCGCTCTACTACGCCCTCGGCCTGACCGCGATCTACGCGCTCTCGCTGACGCCGGTCGTCTTCCTCGCGGCCGGGGTCCTGTTCGCGTTCGCGGCGGCCGCCTACGCCGAGGGCGGCGCGACCCTGTCCGAGCCGGGCGGCTCGTCGGCCATGTCGCGGCGGGCGTGGGGCGACCTGGTCGGCTTCATCGCCGGGTGGGCGACCGTGCTCGACTTCGTGATCACGGTCTCGCTCTCCGCCCTGTTCCTGCCGCACTACGTCTCGGGCGCGCTGGGACAGGACCCGGGGGCGGTCTCGGTGCGCGAGGCCGCCGTCTACGCGGTCGGAATCCTGGTGATCATCACCACCGTGCGGCTCGCCCGCCGCACCGAGATCTACACGGCCGGCGTCGCCGTCGCCGCGCTCGACCTGATCGTCCAGGTCAGCCTGGCGGTGCTCGGCCTGGCCCTGCTCTTCTCGTGGAGCTCGCTCACCCGCAACATCGACGTCGGGTCGGTGCCGACCTGGAACTCGCTGGCGTTCTCGTTCCCGATCGCGATGATCGGCTACACCGGCCTCGAGAAGGTGAGCAGCGTGGCCGCGCTGGCGAAGGATCCCGAGCGCTCGGTGCCCGACAGCGTCCGCTCCTCGGTCTTCACCGTCGTCATCGTGTACGCCGCCGTGGCCACCGCGGCCGCGTCGGCGTTCCCGACCACGCCGGACCCGGCGGTGGTGCCCGCCCACGGCACGACCGACCTCGGGACGACGTGGCAGAACGCGCCGATGCTCGGGCTCGCCGAGCGCATCGGCAGCCACGGCCCGGACTGGTTCGCGGTCGCCCTGCGCATCGGCGTCGGTGCCACCGCCTGCGCCATCCTGGTGCTCGCGATCTCGACGAGCTTCTCGGGCTGCGGCCGACTGGCCGCCGCGATGGGCCAGCACGACCAGCTCCCGCCGGTGTTCGGCCGGGCCAGCCGGCGCGTGCTCCACCCGCCCGCCGCGATCCTCGGCGTCGGCCTGCTCTCGATCGGGTTTATCGTCGTCGGTGCGCTCTACCACGGCCAGGAAGTGATCACCCTGGCCTCGCTCTACAGCTTCGGGATCCTGATCGCGTTCATGCTGGTGCAGGCGGCCGTGGTGTGGTTGCGGATCACGGAGCCCGACCTGCCGCGTCCGTTCCTGATGAAGGGGAACGTGTGGATCCGGGGCCGGCTGATCCCGATCACGTCGGTCGTCGGGACGGTGCTGGCGTTCGTGGCCTGGGTGGTCGCGCTCGGGACGCACCCCGGCGCCCGGGTGGTCGGGCCGCTGTGGATGGTGGCGGGGCTGGCCGTCTACATCGTCGTGCGCGTGCGCGCCGGCCTGCCGATCATCGAGCGCGTCGACGACGTCCTGCCGCCGCCGGAGGACGTGACCGACGTCGCCTACTCGACGATCATCGTCCCGCTCGAGCGGCTCGATGCCGTGGCCGAGGAGACGATGGCGGCGTCGTGCCGGATCGCCGTCGACTCGGGTGCGGTCGTGGTCGGCGTGAGCGCCATCTACGTGCCGGTGCGGGAGCCGATCGACATCCCGATGCCGGAGCGCGAGCAGGAGGTGGAGGAGGTGCAGGAGCTGGCCCGCTCGCTGGCCTCGGAGTACGGCGTCGAGTACCGGTCGGTCGTCTCCCGCACGCGCAGCCCGGGGCGGCTGATCGTCGACGCCGCAATCGAGTACGACGCGCAGCTGATCATGGTGGGGTCGCCGTACAAGCGCCGCATGGCCCGCAGCCTGCACGAGGAGTTCTTCGGCCAGACGGTCGATTTCATCCTCCGCAAGGCCCCGTGCCGCGTGATCGTGACGCACTTTCCGGCGGAAGTTGCAGGAGAGTCGGCGAGTGTGTAAAGTCTTGTCAACTTGAAGCGCGCACTCCTCCTCGATCCCGATCTCCGCCGCCTGATGACGTCCGCCGTCCTGGTGGTCGCAGGCACGGAGGCCACGGCGATCGTGCTGGCGCTGAGCGTTCTTCGGATGACCGGGAGCACGTACTGGGTCTCCGCCGTCCTGGCGGCGTCCCTGGGCCTGGCGATGCTTCTCGGCCCCTTCGGCGGCGTCGTCGCCGACCGCTACGACCGCCGCCGTGTGCTGGTGGGCGTCGCGGTGGCCGAGACGGTCATCTTCGCGACGGCGGCCCTCGCCGCCACCCGGCCGTGGGAGCTGCTGGCGGCCGCCGCACTCGCCGCCATCGCGGCGGTCCCGTATGGGCCCGCCCAGGCGGCGGCGGTGCAGGCCCTGATCTCCGACGAACGCTTGCCGGGGGCGAACGCGGCGTTGTTCGGTTCGAATCAGGTGGCGGTGCTGGTGGCTCCCGCGGCAGCGGGTCTCGCGTTCGCGCTCGTCGGCGGGCGCGCGGCGATGGCCGCGATCGCCCTCGCCTACATGGGCGCGGCGCTCGCGGTGGCCCGTGTGCACGGCGACACCCGGCCGGACCCGGAGCCGCGGCGCGGCTTCGTCCGCGAGGCGTCGGCGGGGTTCGGCGAGCTGATCCGGGCGCGGATGGTGTTCACGACGACGGTC
>Ga0075425_100009504_pt1 | contig 10349 bp, 6 predicted proteins | sample SoiMethybrSBSTD4_FD_75300 | JGI IMG/M metagenome (GOLD analysis project Ga0075425, IMG submission 75300) | Bulk soil microbial communities from a Populus tree surrounding site in Tennessee, USA - Soil MetaG P. TD hybrid SBSTD4 | ecosystem: Environmental > Terrestrial > Soil > Tree plantation...
TCTATGCTGAAAGAATGACGCGTGATCTGGAGATTCCGGAGAGAAAGATGCACGTAGTGCCGCTCGGTATCCGCTTCGATGGTTTCGAAAAACGGGAACGCGATAGCGAAAGAGACTTCGTGATCGGATACTTTGCCCGAGTTGCCCCCGAGAAGGGGCTGCATGTCCTGTGCGACGCGTATCGTCTGGTGCGACAACGTACGCCGGATCGTCGCATGAGACTCGAAGTAGCTGGTTATCTCGCGCCCGAGCACCGCGAATACCTTTCGAACATCGAGAACAAGATGAATGAATGGGGGCTGGGAAGCGAGTTCCAGTATCGCGGGGTTCTCGATCGCGACGCCAAGCTGGCGTTCTTAAAAGATCTGGATATTTTTTCGGTGCCGGCGACATACGATGAACCGAAAGGAATGTCGCTGCTGGAGGCAATGGCTTCAGGCGTGCCGGTTGTTCAGCCTCGGAGGGGATCGTTTACCGAAGTAGTCGAGCGAACCGGCGGTGGCTTGTTAGTCGAAGACTCCGACGCACAGAGCATCGCATCGGGACTGTTGACGATGATCGAAAGCCCTTCGCTCACATCGGAGCTGAGCCAGCGCGCGTATACGGGAGTTCGCGAGCACTACAACGTGTCAAGAATGGCGGAACGCGCGATAGCGACGTACGAGGTTCCGGGTTCAGAGTTCCGGGTTCTTGGTTCAGAGGTCCAGGTTCAGAGTTCCGGATTCTGAGTTCGGGTTCAGAGTTCAAAGTTCAAAGTTTATTGTTATGGATTCAGAGGTCCAGATTCAGAGTTTAGGGTTTCAAGTCTCAAGATCTTGTTTTCGTAAGTTATCTTCTCAGAACCCGGAACTCTAAACCCGGAACTCTTCTTCCCTCACTCGATAGAAAGAGAGTCTGATGAGCGTTGCAGCAAAAGATTTGTCGGTAAGAGCACAAGAAGCCAAAACCCAACTCGACGCACACGTGCGGGACATTATCGAGTGGCATTTCAATCCCGAGACAGGGTGCCCGTTTTGGTTGGAATTTGCTTCGCGCCTCAAATGGGATCCGAGGAAAGAGATCAACTCGTACGGCGATCTTCGGAAGTTCCCTCCTTTTGAAGATGAGTGGCTTCGCGGTGGTCCCGTCCGTCGATGGCTTCCGAAAGGTCTAGAGGGCAAACCGATCTTCACATTTGAAACCGGCGGAACGACCGGCATCCCAAAGAGCCGAATGCAGATCGACGATTTCCGAACTGACTACGAAATGTTCAGTGAGACCCTTCCGGAGAAGTTTTTTCCGCGAGGGGCTAACTGGCTGATGCTTGGTCCGTCGGGCCCGCGGCGACTGCGGTTAGCGGTGGAACATCTTTGCCAGTACCGCGGCGGTGTTTGCTTCTGCGTGGATCTCGATCCCCGTTGGGTAATAAAGCTCATAAAGTGGGGAGAGACCGAAGCGCTCGACGAATACAAGTCGCACGTCATCGATCAGGCGTGTACGGTTCTAAGCGCGGGTCACGACATCAAATGCATGTTCACGACTCCGAAGCTGCTTGAAGCGCTTGCAGAGGAGCTTGAGAACCGGGGTACCAGCGTCGCGAAATCCGGAATAACCGGGATCTTCGCGGGCGGAACCGAATTCACTCCGCAGTACACTCGATTTGCGATGGAGGAGCTGTTGGGTCCGGATGTTTATCTGACGCCGACCTACGGGAACACGCTGATGGGTCTTGCGTGCTCCAGGCCGGTCACTCCGAAGGACAACTACAAGATCGCTTACTATGCTCCGCAGCCTCGGGCGGTGATCGAAGTCGTCGAATTCAACGACCGCGACAGCGTGGTCGGATACGGCGAAACCGGTCGTGTAAGATTAACCACACTCACTCGCGAGACGTTTATTCCCGGGTTCCTGGAACGCGACGAAGGCGAGCGCGAGAAACCCTGCGACAAATATCCCTGGGACGGCGTCAGCGGCGTTCGTCCGTTCCGCAAACTCGCGGCGCAAACGACGGTTGGCGTTTATTGATTCTGTGAGCCAGATTACTGAGAAGCTATGGGAATACTAAACATACCAATTTCAAGATGGGGACAGCCTTACACCAGCCTCGACACCGACGACGTAGTTCACTTCATAACCGGTGAGACCCTTGCCAGAGTCAGCCAGGCAAATACCGGGTTGCTTGGACGTGATATGCGCTACGCCGAGCGCGCTCGAAACGTGCTCACCGAGATCCCGGTTTCGGATCTGATCGGGATGATGAACAAGGCTGGCGATCTTTATCTCAACGCGACACTGCCGATGGGTGACGGTGGCCAAACCCCTGATGACTTCGCGAGGCAACAGTCGGCCAGCACCGGTCTCCCGGAGCATATGTGCAAAGCGAACATGAGCAAGAATCATTTTGTCCTTTCGAATATGGACAAGATTCTCGACTCACTTACTCGCGGATTGGATCTGAACATCTTGACCCGCGGCTACGGAATCGAGCCTCGCGGCGTGATGGTGAGTTACCAGGCGCAGGCTCCGGTGTTGGGCCTGGTGCTTCCGTCGAATTCTCCTGGCGTTCACACGCTTTGGCTTCCAGTAATCCCGATGCAAATCGGATTGCTGCTGAAGCCCGGGCCTCAGGAGCCATGGACGCCTTATCGAATGGCGGCGGCATTCATAGAAGCGGGTGTTCCAAAAGAGGCGATTGCGATTTATCCCGGCGGAGGCGAGATGGGGGCCGAAGTCGTCCGCAGATCAAACCGGACCATGATCTTCGGAGGCACGCCGACCGTCGAAAGATATCGAGGCGACATCCGGGTTCAGGTTCACGGGCCTGGCTTCTCCAAGATTCTGTTAGGCGATGACGTAGTCGACGAATGGGAGAAGTACATCGATGTAATCTGCGACAGCGTCTTTCTCAACAGCGGTCGCGGGTGCATCAACTGTTCGGGCGTTTGGGCATCGCGACACACAAAGGAAATCGCTGAAGCGATTGCCGAACGCCTGGGTCCGGTCGAAGTAAAAGCTCCTGAAGATCCTCAGGCGAGTCTGGCGGCATTTACAGTTCCGGGCGCCGCCAAGGCGATTTGGGGAAGCATCGAGTCGGGGCTCGGCGAAGCAGGAGTCGAGCACGTTACTGAAAAATTTGGTTCGAGGCTGCAGGAGAAAACACGCTGCGGATATCTGAGACCGGTTGTCATTCATTGCGACTCGCCCGAGCGGAAGCTTGCAAACACCGAATTCATGTTTCCGTTTGTGAGCGTAGTCAAATGTCCCCAGAACGAGATGTTGGATCGTATCGGCGGGACTCTGGTTGGTAGCGCGATCACGTATGATGAAAAGTTCCAACGCGAATTGGTGGGCGCGACTCACATCGATCGGCTGAATCTTGGTCCGGTGCCGACGATTCAGCTCGATTGGCTACAGCCGCACGAGGGCAACATCGTGGAGTTCCTGTTCCGGCCTCGCGCTTTTCAGGCTCGGCTTGAAAGAGCCGCGGTGTGATTAGCGGTACGCCGTTTCCAGCTTAGCAGATTCGGCCCTCCGTCAGGAGGGCAATGTTTATAGATCCGTGACGTTTGCAGGACGGCCCTCCGTCAAGAGGGCAATGTTGCCGATTGAAAACAAGTTATTCTCGAACTCGTTAATTCAGAATACGAAAGCCAACTTCGAATTTGTCGATTACTGATCGGTAACATTGCCCTCCTGACGGAGGGCGGATCCTTGCGCATCGCATCGCTATAAACATTGCCCTCCTGACGGAGGGCCAAAACTTCTGATGAAAACTCTGGCCCTTGTCCTTCTCCTCCTTCTCCTTTGTTTGACCACGACCGCACAGGACTGGCCCGAATTCCGCGGACCATCCGGTCAGGGCATTTCCGACGAGCACGGCCTCCCTTTAGTTTGGAGTGAGACAAATCACGTCAAATGGAAGACTCCTATTCCCGGCAGAGGATGGTCGTCTCCCGCGGTCCTCGGCGATCGTATCTGGCTCACAACCGCCACCGATGACGGCAAGTCTCTCCGCGCGATCTGTGTAGACCGCAATACCGGTGGGATAACTCAGAACGTCGAGGTCTTTCGAATAAAGAGCCTCGGTCCGATGAGTCCCAAGAACAGCCTCGCTTCACCGACTCCGGTTCTCGAAGGCGACCGAGTCTACCTTCACTTCGGCGCGCACGGGACCGCCTGCATCAGTCAGACCGGCGAGGTCATCTGGAAGACCCGGCTCGATTACGATAACGGACAACACGGGCCGGGCGGATCTCCGGTGATCTATGACAACCTGCTTATCGTGAGCTGCGACGGCAACGACATTCAATACGTAGTTGCGCTCGACAAGACGACAGGAAAAGTGAAGTGGAAGAAGACGCGCCAGGGTTATCAAGCTTACACTACGCCGCTGGTTGTGAAATTGGCGGAAGGTGATCAGGTCATCAGCCCCGGCGCCTTTCGCGCGATTTCTTACGAGCCTCGAACCGGGAAAGAGCTCTGGCAGGTTCGATACGGTGAAGGGTTCTCAAACGTGCCCAGACCGGTGTATGGAAACGGGTTGGTCTATATTTGTACGGGCTTCCAGGAGCCGACTCTGCTCGCGGTCAAAGTCGACGGGCACGGTGACGTGACCAACAAGAAAATGATTGCGTGGTCTCTAAAACGTGGAGCTCCGCTGACCCCTTCTCCGCTTCTGGTTGGCGAAGAGCTTTATGTAATCACCGACAACGGAATCGCGACGTGTCTGGATGCGGGAACCGGCAGGGAATACTGGAAGGCGCGCGTCGGCGGTAACCATTCCGCGTCGCCGATCTATGCCGACGGCAGGATTTATTTTCTGAGCGAAGAAGGGGAGTCGGTGGTGATCGCGCCGGGCAAGGAGCTGAAGGTGCTGGCAAAGAACGAATTAAACGGCGAGACGCTGGCATCGATGGGGGTTTCTGGCGGATCGATATTTGTGAGAAGCCTTACGCATCTTTATCGACTTTGCAATTGATCGGCTGATCGAACGATGCTCTCACTTGATTAAGTTTGATATCGTTATTAAGGAATTGACTATGGTGGTTCGATTCGAGGCAACAGTCGATGACGTAGTCGACGTGAGCATGCGAACCTGGAGTCATTCGAAGGCGAGGCGTTCGTGGAGGCTGCAGGGCGTGATTATGACCGCTGTGATCCTGGGCGGATTGGCGTACCTGCTGCTTCGACAGGAGACGGTGATTCGCCTGACGATAGCACTTGTCATTGCGGCGTTAGGCGCTGCGTTTTACCTGGCTACCTACGAAGATAGTTATCGCAAGCGAGCCCGGAAACTGGTTCGCGAGCAAATGGCTGGCGATTCTCGGCTTGAAGTTACAGTCGAACTGCTCGATAAAGGACTTGTTTTTAATCAGCGGGGAACTACGGTGATTCAGGAGTGGTCGCGAATTGATCGAGTCGACGAAGCGGATGATGCGCTGTATTTCTATGGCCAGGGAGGCATATGTTCCGCAGTTCGCAAGAGAGCTTTTGAATCGCAGGCGATGAAAGATGAGTTTCTAAAACGTGCCAACGAATACATACAAAAATCCCGAGGTTCTAATTGCTCGACGTCATAGATCTTTCTAAGGACTACCCGACGCCGCGTGGTCCTCTACCGGTGCTGTCTCACGTTTCTCTCCGCTTGTCGCGAGGAGATTCAATTGCGGTCATGGGTCCATCCGGCAGCGGCAAGAGCACTCTGCTGCATATTCTTGGGGCTCTCGATACGCCGACCTCCGGCAAGGTAACCCTCGACGGCGCGGACCCGTTCGAGCTCGACGACAGATCGCTTGCGGAATTCCGAAACGAAAAAGTCGGGTTTGTTTTTCAGGATCATTGTCTGCTGCCGCAGTGTTCGGTGCTCGAGAATGTGTTGACGCCGACGCTGGTGTCTCGCTCGAAGGACGATCGTCACTCGCAGGCCCGGTCGCTGCTCGATCAGGTCGGGTTGTCTGAGCGCATCGATCATCGGCCAGCCGAGCTGTCGGGTGGTGAGAAACAACGAGTCGCGATCGCTCGAGCGCTGATCAATGAACCGGCGTTGTTGCTTTGTGACGAACCGACGGGGAACCTGGATTCAAAATCGGCTGAGACTGTTGCCTCGATGCTCCTCGATTTGCATGCTCGAAAACAAACCATCCTGGTGGTGGTCACCCATAGCGCCGAACTCGCCTCACGATTTCCGGTACGTTACGAAATGATCGAACAGCAAGTCAGGCAGATCTGATGTCACTCACCACGCTATTACTCAGGAATCTTTCATACTTTTGGCGCAGCAGTATCGCGGTTGTGCTCGGAGTGGGAACCGCGGTGGCCGTGGTGTCGGGCGCCTTGCTTGTTGGGGATTCGGTGCGCGGCAGTCTTCGAGATCTTTTTGTGCAGCGGTTGGGTAAAACCGACGACGTTCTGACATCTACAAATTTCTTTCGCCAACAACTGGCCGATGATCTTCAGTCTGATCGGAGATTCGGCGAGTCGTTCGCCGACGCTTGCCCGCTTGTGATGTTGAGCGGGGTGGTGATTGACGACAAGAGCAGCCGAAGAGCCTCGAATGTTCAGGTTTATGGAGTCGATGAACGGTTCTGGAAATTTCACGGACTGGCGGACGTAGTGAAGACCCCAAACGAGCGAGAGGCATTGCTGAGCGAGGATCTGGCAAAAGAGCTCGGCACAGAACCGGGACAGACGACGCTGTTGCGCATTGAGAAGCCGTCGGCAATTCCGGCGGGCTCGCTGCACGGGCGGAAGGAAGATCTCGGACGGACGATTCGGCTGACTTTTCGAGAGCCGCTCGATTCTGCGCGGCTCGGAGAGTTTTCGCTTCGACCGAGTCAGGGCCCGGTGCGAGCGATCTTCGTCGCGATGTCCAGGCTTCAGAAGGACCTCGATCAGAGCGCGAAAGTGAATGCCATCCTGTTTGCTGATAAGTCTCGCGGGCAGACGAACAATCCGACAGTGATAGCGGAAATGCTGAAGGACGATGTGAAGCTCGAGGACGTCGGAATCAAGCTGAGAGTGCTGGATCGAAACCGCGGGATCGCTCTCGAGAGCGACACGGCGATGATCAGTGAGAGTCTGTATGACGAGGCTCGAGATGTTGCGCAGAAATCGAATTTGGAAGTCACGCCGATTCTGAGTTACCTCGCGAATTCTATTCGTTCGGATTCGCGAGAAGTGCCTTATTCTGTTGTGACTGCGATCAATGCTTATGCTAAGGAGTTCCATCCAATTCCCATCTCGGGGCGTGACACAACTTCGTTCGGAAAGGGTCCCAGCGCGCTTACAGCCGCGTTTTTCCAGGATCGAGTGGCTGCACTCCTCCCCAGGATTGTATTGAATGATTGGGCGGCTTCCGATCTTGGAGTCCACCTCGGCGACGTGATCACCCTCGACTATTACCTTTGGGAGGACGAAGGAAGACTTAGTACCGAGAGCGCACATTTCGTACTTGATGCGATTGTGCCGCTGAACGATGCGACCATTGATCGTGATCTTGTGCCGGATTACCCAGGTCTCACCGAGACAGAAAACATGTCCGATTGGGATCCGCCGTTTCCAGTGGACCTGAAAAAAGTTCGGCCCAAGGATGAAGATTACTGGCACAAGTACAGAACCACACCAAAGGCTTTCATCTCACTCGACGTCGGGTTAAAACTCTGGCAATCACGTCACGGCAAGTTCACCTCATTGCGATTAACTCCTAGAGCCGGAGGCGATTTGCAATCGTCGCTCGATTCGTTCAAGCGGGGGTTGTTGACTGGGTTGAATCCGCTCGATCTTGGCATCTCAGTAAGCTCCGTTCGAGCCAGTGGCCTCGAAGCTTCGAAAGGCGCAACAGATTTCGGCGAGTATTTTGTCTACTTCAGCTTTTTCCTGGTCATGGGCGCGCTGCTTCTTGCGAGTCTGTTCTTCAAGCTTGGAATCGAACAGCGACTGCGCGAGATCGGAACCCTCAGAGCGGTTGGGTTTTCTGCATCCACGGTGCGCTCGCTCTTTTTGAGCGAAGGGTTTGTATTAGCAATCGCCGGAAGCCTTTTGGGAATACTGGGCGCGATCGGTTATGGATCGTTGATTGTTTACGGTTTGCGAACTTGGTGGATCGGCGCGGTTGGAACCACGAAGCTGAGCCTTCACTTTTCGCCACTCTCATTGATCTTTGGGGCCGCGGGCGGTGTGCTGGCTGCGCTGTTGTGCATAGTCTGGACGCTCAGAGCTCTCAAGAATGCTTCGCCGAGAGATTTACTTAATGGGAATCTGGAAGCCGCCGTTCAAGGCGGATCGTCGAACCGCTCACGTTTACGTTCGCGACTTACACCGCAGCTGCTGGCGATGGTTTTTGCAGCGGGCGGAGTCATCCTGTTGATCGCCGCGTGGCTCCATCGCATCGGTCAGACTCCGGGCTTCTTCGGCGCGGGCACCTTGTTGCTCGCCGCCTCGTTGGCTTTTGAATACGCCTGGCTCGCCCGAAGATCACGACAGTTGATAAGCGGCAGGGGTTGGTTGCCTGTCGCGAAACTCGGATTCAGGAACGCGACTTATCGGCCCGGACGCAGCACGCTGTGTGTAGCATTGATTGCATCAGCGGCGTTCATCATCGTCGCAGTCGACGCTTTCAAGCGAGGCAGCGATGCCGACACGATGAATAAGAAGAGCGGCGCCGGTGGCTATCCGCTGCTTGCCGAGAGTCATTTGCCGATTTATCACGACCTGAACACAAACGAAGGGAAAGAGGCGTTGAGCATTGTGCCTCAACGCGGGTTTGATCCTGCGAATGTCAGCTTCACCGGGTTCAGGGTCAGAGCCGGCGATGATGCGAGTTGCTTGAATCTCTATCAGCCGCGGAATCCGAGAATACTTGGCGCGAGTGGTGACTTCATCAACAGCAGCCGTTTTTCATTTCAGGAGTCATTGGCGCAGACAGAAGATGAGAAAGCTAATCCGTGGTTGCTACTGACGAAAGAGTTGCAGGACGGAGTAGTGCCGGTCATTGCCGACGCGAACTCGATGACTTATGTGCTTCATCGGTCTCTGGGTGATGAAATCGTGGTGAGCGGCGACAACGGGGAGCAGATCCGGCTGCGGCTGGTAGCTGCCCTGTCTGACAGCATCTTTCAGAGCGAGCTGTTGATGAGCGATGAATACTTTCTCAAGCTGTTTCCCGATGAGAGTGGTTACAGTTTCTTTCTGATGGAAATGGCTCCAGGAGCGGTTTCCGCGACTCCTGGTGTCTTAGAGGAACAACTCTCGGATTTTGGATTCGATGTTGTGTCGACTGCGGACCGACTGGCAGGATTTCATCGGGTTGAGAACACATACTTGTCGACGTTTCAGACCCTGGGTGGATTGGGATTGGTGTTGGGCACGCTCGGGCTGGCGAGCGTGCTGTTGAGAAATGTCCTGGAGCGACGACGTGAGTTGGCCCTATTGAGAGCGATCGGCTACAACGCTCGGCATTTCGTGTTGATGGTTGTTACTGAAAATGCTTTTCTGGTCAGTTGTGGGCTGGTGACCGGCGGGATATGCGCCTTGATTGCGATTGGTCCGGCGTTTGTTTCAAGAGGCGGACAACTGCCGGCGCTTTCGATGTGGTTGCTGTTGATTGTGTTTGCGACGGGGCTGCTCGCTTCGCTAGCGGCCACGATCGCAGCGCTGCGAGCTCCGTTGCTGGAGTCGCTCAGGGCTGAGTGATGGGATCACCCATCGGTTTCCTCGAGTTTGGATTTTGCGTAGCCCGCGTACTCGCGGGCGCCGGCGTGTAGCCCAGGGGCGAGTCCGCGAGCCCTGGGTAACGACGTCGGAGATGTAAGCCCGCGTCCTCGCGGGCGACAGCGTCACCTCAGCGCAACGAGTTCTTAGTTCCTGATTGTGGCGCTTCTATTTTTAGATTCCGAAAGCGCTGGCGCCGCGAGTACGCGGGCTCGTATGGAGGCGATGTCAGTTCCCAGGGCTCGGGGACTCGCCCTGGGCTACACGCTGGCGCCCGCGAGTACGCGGGCTCGTAACCGCGTACCGGTATCCTATTGTTGGCTCGTTGTGGATCTCCTGGGCTCACGGTCGCAGCGTTGCACCCAACGTACTCTACAGAGGACTAATCGATGTTTAAGAGAATTATTTTCTACTTGCTCTTCGCGCTACCGATACACGTTTCGCTCGCGCAAGACTGGCCTCAATGGCGAGGCCCCCATCGCGATGGATTGGTAGCCTCCTTCACTCCACCAACTGCCTGGCCCGAGAATCTAAAACCGGTCTGGAAAATTCAGGTTGGCATCGGGCACGCCTCTCCGGTAGTTGTCGGACGCAAGGTGTACCTCCACTCTCGTCAAGGTGAAGAAGAAGTTGTGGCGGCATTTGACCTCGACACTGGCAAG
>Ga0075425_100009505_pt1 | contig 10348 bp, 6 predicted proteins | sample SoiMethybrSBSTD4_FD_75300 | JGI IMG/M metagenome (GOLD analysis project Ga0075425, IMG submission 75300) | Bulk soil microbial communities from a Populus tree surrounding site in Tennessee, USA - Soil MetaG P. TD hybrid SBSTD4 | ecosystem: Environmental > Terrestrial > Soil > Tree plantation...
CATACCCGTGCGCCCAGCGATTCACCGTAATCGCCTCGATGTCCCGCGTCGCATCGAACCCGCTGCCGCCCAGCATTTTCTGCAGCTGCTCCCGCGTACTCCGCTCAATCGCCTCAAATTTTGTCATCTGCAATTCATATCTTCCCGCCCGATACTGATCCTGTCGCGGTGCTCCCTGACTGCATGGTGTCCGCAGCAAGAACAGTGCCGCCGGCTCGGAAGGCCTGCTGGGGAATTTGTACGCTCCGATGCTCACCGGAAAATCCAGAGCCACATACGAGTAATAACTCCCCGGCGCCTGAATCTGATGTATCCCCAATTTAGCGAATGCCTCCCAGGTCCGTAACGCCACTCGTGTATACAAAAACGGCGCCTTCACGCAATACTTCAGCGCCCTTTTCTGTGTTTCCGGCAGCTCCGGACACAGATACGGCACCATCGCGTTATAGCAAGCCAGCACGCAGTGTCGTGCTTTCACTCGCCTGAGTTTGCCGTCATGCACATAAGCCACGCGCACCACAGGCTCCGTCGCGTCGTCGCGATTTTCCTTCACACTCACAGCGGTACTTTTCAACCGAATTCTGACCGGACTTCCCGCCAGATCGAGCCGTCCGTAATTGGCGCGTTCGGTGACTACATCCTCCATGGACGTCCCATAAAGCACTCCGGCGACCAGGCTGCGCACTAGCAGCCTTGCGATTGTCGCGTTCCCATCCGGAAAATGGAAAATGTAGGGTTCCTCTTTCTCCCGCGGCGGCAATCTCAACCCGTCAAATCCCGCGTACGAATACGACCCATAATCGTCAGGATTTTCGTAGCACCCGTAAGCTGAAATCGCTTCAATCCCCACCGCAAATAAATCGTGCGAATATCTCTGAAAAAAAGGCAGCGACTCCGGCAGCGCCTGGCAATACTTCGTCAAAAACTCTGCATAGCTGACCGATTTCAGCAGCGCCACTTTCTGTGCCCGCGTCCTCCCTGCCAGGTAATCCTTCTTCTCCGTGTACAGCCGCGCGATGTCCTTTTGCACCGCGGCGGATAGCGGCGTCATTGCCAGAAACTCCGCCCACGCCCTCTTTCCCATCCCCGTCACCAGCTTGTCCGCACCGAACGTCTCTTGGTCAAAAAAACAGCCTGTTCCCAGGTGCTCATACAGCTTCTGGTCATACGCTTGATAAAACTTCTGTACGTCAATCCCCAGCTCGGCCAGCAGGCCTTTCGCAACTTTGCTGTACTCCCCCGGACTCTCAATGGACTGCGTTCCGCCATTCGCCAGTAGCAGCCTCCCGCTCACCTCAAATTCGTCCCGCCGCGCATGTCCTCCAAAATCGTCGTGCGCGTCAAGAATGAGGATCCGTGCGCCCCTCCCCCTTCGCTCCCGATAAAAATGCGCCGCCGCGAGCCCGCTGATCCCCGCTCCCACCACAACGAGGTCACAGCTTTCCGAATCTTCTTCCAGAGTGCCCAAACTGGTCCAGCTTTTCCCGTCGCGCAATTTGTGAGCAAACTCATAAACCTTGTCCTGATCCCCGCGCAGCCCCGTCAACCCTGGAGGATGCCCGGCCAGTTTCGACTCATCGCCGGTTCCGCCGGCCATCGTCAGCTGCCCTGCCACCGCGGCGCCACCCACTGCCATCGCCACGCCATCCAGAAAATCACGCCGCGTGATCTTTCGCCTCATACCCAATTCGCGATCTCGTTCTTCGCCCATTCCCGTTTCTTCCTACCGTCACTGCTCACTCATGCTCTTGCTCTTTTCGCGCTGCGCACTCCTTGCCTTGTCCTCAGTGCACCCTGTGCTACCGTTTTCATGCCTCTTTTCTCACCGAAACGCCGCCCCCAGCAAGTCAATCATCAGCCGGACCGCCGTTTGCGCCGTCCGTCCGCTTGCGTCGCGGTAAGGATTCACCTCCACCACATCGAACCCCACCAATTTTCCTTTCACCGCAACGCCCTTCAACAACTCGTCCAGTTCGCGAAAGCTCAATCCGTCCGGCTCCAGCGTACCCGTTCCAGGAGCCAGCGTCGGATCCATAACGTCCACATCCAGCGATATATAAATATTTTCGCTCGCCGGAACCTGCGCCAGCGCCCACTCCACTCCCTTCGCGTGTATCTGCTCCGAAGTTACGATCGAAGTGTGTAACTTTCGCGCATTTCCAACCGCTTCCGGATCGTTGGCCAACCCACGCATTCCCAGTTGCACAATCTTCTTCACCCGCGGCAGCTGAGCCGCCCGGTTTACCCATGAGGCGTGATCCAGATTTCCCGGTTCGCCGTTCCAGGTATCCAGATGCGCATCGAAGTGAACCACCGTCACGTCCCTGTCCAGCGCGCGGATCACCGGAAAGGAAATGCTGTGATCCCCGCCCAGGATGATCGGAAACGCCTTCTTGTCCAGAATCTTCTTCACCGCGGCGGTAATCTTGTCGTCCGTCTGCGCCGGCACTGTCGGATAGATCAGCACATCGCCCAGGTCCGCCCAGCGTTTGCCTTTCAGCACCGTCCGGTCACCGTCGATGTAATAAAATCCCTCGGTCAGATCGTGGTTGTATTCCTGTGAACTCTCCCGCAGGTCTCTCGGTCCGTAGCGTTCTCCGGGTTGGCCCCACGTTCCCTCATCGAACGGCACACCCAGCACGGCAAAATCCGCCTTCAGCTCTTCCAGATTGGTCACATACGGCGCGCCAAGAAACGTTCGCACTCCTACAAACGTCGGCTGCGATTGTCCCCACGTGCCAATGCACGTCATCAGCAACAGCCCGCCCGCGACTACCACACCGCTCAGCCTTTTCCCCATTCCAGCACCTCGGCCGCGCAATCTTACTAAATTATAGTAAGGTTGGCATCTCGTCCGAGCCCATTGCCTCCTTTTCACTCGCCCCACTACTGGTTGTAAAGTCGGGCCTTCGCTCTGCGGGTGTGCCATCGCTGGTTTGCGAGGCGGATCTTCGTTCTGTGGGTGCCCGCTTGGTTTGCAGAAACGGGTCCTCTTTCTGTTGCCTTTCTGTTGCCTCGCTCTTGCACCGCACCTCGGCCTCATGAAACCGGCGCTTTCCTTGCACTTTGTAGGTTTTACTTTCCCCACGTCAGTCCGTTATCGTTGAATGAACATGTTCACCGGCATCATCGAACATCTCGGATCCATCTTCCGCCTCGAGACCGGTCCGTCCGGCGGCAAGCTCACCGTCCACGCACCCGCTCTCGCCGACAAACTCGCCGTCTCCGCCAGCATTGCCGTCAACGGCTGCTGCCTCACTATCGTCGACCTTGATCACGGCCACTTCTCCGCCGACCTCTCCCCAGAAACCTTGGCTAAAACGTCTTTCTCTTCCCTGAAACCCGGTGCCCGCGTAAATCTCGAACAACCCTTAACCGCCGGCAGAGAATTCGGCGGCCACTTCGTCCTCGGCCACGTCGACACCGTCGGCCATGTCGCCCATCTCAAGCAAGATGGCGACAGCTGGCTCTTCGGCGTTCAAATCCGCGCAGACCTGGCCCGCTACATCGTCCCCAAAGGCTCCCTCACCATTGACGGCATCAGCCTCACTGTCGCTACCTGGCAGCCCTCCCAGCATTCGTCGGTCGCCGAAATCGCCATCATCCCGTACACCTACCAGCACACCAACATTTCAGACCGCTCCCCCGGTGACCCCGTCAACCTCGAAGCCGACATCCTCGGCAAATACATCGAGCGCTACCTATCCCACCGCGAATTCCTGTCGCCTGTTTCTTCCGTCCGCCTGGACGACCTGGTCCGCCAGGGTTTCTAGCCAGCGATTGAACAGCAGGCCGCCCGGAAGCGCCGCCTAAGTTGGGATTACTCAACCTCAACTACAAAGCTCAGGCAACGCCTGCCCAGACCTTTCCAAGCCTTTAGAAGGATTACTTACGGAATCCAGGCCGATCTAGGTCCTTTACATTTCATGCTCACAAAAAAGCGGGCTTGCGGCCTGGTGCTCGAGGTTGGCTACCACGAAAGTCGACTTGACGACCGGGTATACTCAGGTTTGCCCGGCCTGGATTACGCCTTTGCGGCGCTCTTTGCCCGTGCCCCGCGCCAGTATAAGGCCAGACCCAAGGCCACCATTGCCACGGTCGTCCCAACGACTTTAGCCAGAAATATTTCCCGGTCCGCCGCATCCCCCGGCGGCAACACCGACACCATGATGGACAGCAGCGTCACCGCAAACGCCAGCGTGCAAGTCACCCAAACGCCGGCTTTCCCGCCGGGGATCAGCACCGCATGCTCGTTCGTCTTCCGTTCGGGCCGCCCGGCGAGCTTGATCGCCGCTGCAAACATGTACAAAAACGGAATGAAGTACAGAATGATCGTAATGTCGATCACCGTCTGATACGCGCCGCGCGTTGTCTCATTGATCTGGCTCAGAAGCAGCACCAGCGCCGACAAAGCCGCCTGCACAATGATCGAAACATATGGCGTCCGCCACTTCGGGTGAATTTTTCCAAAGGCCTTCGGCAAATACCGGTCAATGCCGACCACAAACGGCACGCGCGCAATTCCCGCCACCGTACTGCCCACTCCTCCGGCATTGCCTACCGTCACCAGCAGCGCCGCCAGCACGCCGACAATGCCGATTTTGAGCGCGCTTGACCCGACCGTAATCGCGTGAAACACGCCGCTCTTTGGATCAATCTCATTCGCCGGCACCAGCGCCAGCAGCGAAAACGTCCCGATGATGTACATGCCTGCGATCAGCGCTGCGGCTGCAATCAATGCCCGGGGCAAAGTTTTACGTGGCTCGCGGATCTCTCCGCTCATCGCCGACACCAGCTCCAATCCCGTGAACGCAAACGCGATCTGCGACCAGAAATTCACGGTGTCCCAGTTCCAAGTAGGCACGATGTTGGCTAGCGTGAAATGCGTCACCGAACCTTGCTTCACCCACAGCACGACGCCAATCGCCACCAGAATCAGCAGTGGTGCATACGTTGAAACACCGCCCGCATTCTGCAGCCACTTCCCGATATTCAATCCAATCAGATTCAAAACGACCGCGACCGCCAGCAATGCCAGCGATCCAATCATCAAAAATGCCCGATCCTGGGACAGTGCAGCGCCCTTTCCGCCCAGCACGTACGCACTCATCGAAGTGCTGGCCAACAGCAGTCCGGGAAAGTAGAAAATCGTGTAAATCCAATAGGTCCATCCCGCCACGAATCCGTGAAAATCGCCAAACGCCTCCTTCGCCCACACATACAAACCGCCTTCTTCCGGAAAGCGCGACGACAGCTCATTGATTACCATTGCCATCGGCACAAAAAACAGCAGCGCCGCCAGCACCCACAAACTGATCGAAGAAGTGCCATTATGTCCCGCCGCCGCAATCCACCTCGGCCCCAGCACTGTCGCGATGTTGAAAAGAAGAACATCCCAGAAACCCATTTCGCGGCAAAGCTGACTGCGCGGATCGGGCTGTGCGCTGCCAGCGGGCGCGACTGCCGTGGATGAACCGTTCCTGGTCCCGCTCACAGAGTCACGTCCATCGCGGGGATCAAATTGTCTTGTGCGACAAAATTTTGAATGAAAGGATCGGGTGAACTCTCAAATTCTTTCCACGAACCGAACACGCTCGCGCTTCCGTCCTGCAAAAATACAATCGTATCGGCGATACGTCGCGCCAGGTGCGTGTCGTGCGTTACCACAATCGAAGTTCGGTGAAATTTATCTTTCAGGCGTTGAATCAGATCGCCCATGTGCGCGGCCATGATCGGATCCACCATGGTAGTCGGCTCATCGTACAAAATCGCCTGGGGATTCTGCGCCAGCGCCCGCGCGATTGCTACTGCGCGCTTCATTCCCGTGGAAAGCTCGCTCGGCACTTTGTCCAGCACCTCTTCCACTTCCAGTTCCTTCGCCAGTTTGTCGGTGTACGCATCCATATCTTCCTGCGTCAATCCGGGTTGATCCGCCAGCGGAAATGCAATGTTATCGCGCACCGTCAGCGAATCGAACAATGCGCCCGATTGAAACACCATGGTCACTTTCTTGCGGACGGTGTAAAACTCTTGCTCGCTGAAATTCGTTACATCCTCGCCGTCCACGATGACCTGGCCCGAATCAGCGCGCAAGAAACCCATGATGTGTTTCAGGGAAACGGATTTACCCACCCCGCTGCGCCCCATGATCACGCAGGTTTCCGCCCGCTTTACCGCGAACGTCACGTTCATCAGCACCGGGCGTTCGTCAAATGCCTTGCATACCTCGCGAAACTCAAAATAATTTGCGGAAAGTTGCGCACTTGTTGGCGGTTCGGCTGAAAACTGGCCAATCATTCCTGCAGGTTCGCTCACGCGTTCTCCGTTGTCCAGATTCGCACCGCTTCTTCATAATCCTGCTGCGTGTTCATGTTCCAGAAAAGCCGCTCCGCGCTATCAAATCGTTTCCAGTGCGTCTCGTCAAGAACTTCCATGTGAAGCTGTTTCATCGCGTCGGTCACCTTACGCACCCCTTCGTCAAACGCACCCCGCAATTTGCCCAGCGCCGAGGTCCGCCAACATGCGCACAATGGCTCCAGCCGATGCTCGGTCTGCGCCACCACCACCTCCGCGTCACACGCGAGCGCTCGCTCCGTCATGTAGCTCAGCCAGTCGTGCGTGAGGAACGGCATGTCGCAGCTCACAATCAGGTTCCACTGCGACCCCCCTTTCACCTCTGCCGTATCGAGCAGCGCTGTGATGATTCCACCCAGCGGCCCCGCCCCCGGCCAGCGATCCTCTATAATCTTTTCCTGAAAGTGCGGGTATCGCTCTGTCTTGGCGACGACTTGCACTATATCGGAAACTGCTTCGAGCAAACGGCACGCGCGCGATAAAACGGTTTCCCTGCCGAGCTTCGCCAGCGCCTTATCGCTGCCGAAGCGCGAACTGGCCCCGCCCGCCAGCACGTAACCGCGGATCGCGCCGCGAAGTTTTCCTTCTCCAGTCACCATTCACCGATCACGAGTCACTCTCTTCGTCTGTTGCTTCGCGGCCGGGACGGCGGATGCCAAGCTCGCGTAGTTTTTCCTGCAAACTTTGCCGGTGCAAGCCGATGGTTACGGCCGTGCGGGAGACGTTCCAGCGATGCGACGCCAATTCCTTGGTGATCCAGGCGACCTCGAATTTCCGCTTGGCCTCGCGGAAATCGCGCTCGCTCATCCCGGCGTCCTCGCCGCCGCTCTTTCGGACAAGCGGCTCCCCGCTGACGACTTCTGCCGGCAAATCACTCACGGTAATTCCATCGCCGCAGCACATCACCACGCTACGCTCGAGCGCATTTCTAAGTTCGCGCACATTGCCTGGCCAATCGTATTTTTCCAGTGCGGCCAATGCATCTTTGCTCAAGTTCGCTGAACGACCAAGGCGCGCAGCATGCAATTTCAGAATTGCGTCGGCGAGCACGCCGATATCGTCCTTATGCGCGCGCAACGGGGGCAAGTCAATGGTGACCACGCGCAGCCGGTAAAACAGATCTTCGCGGAATTTACTGTTGCGAATCTCGGCCGGGAGATCGCGATGCGTTGCGCTGATGACGCGCACGTCCACCGGAATGGATTGTGTTCCACCGAGGCGTTCAATCACGCGATTTTCGAGCGCGCGCAAAACCTTGGCCTGCGTGACGGGGTTCATGTCGCCGATTTCGTCGAGAAACAGCGTGCCTCCCTGCGCTTGCTCGAATTTTCCCTTTTTTTGTTGCGCCGCGCCGGTGAAGGCGCCGCGCTCGTAGCCGAAGAGTTCCGATTCGATCAAAGTTTCCGGCAACGCGGCGCAGTTCACCGCGACAAACGGTTTCGCCGCGCGCGTTGAACGCGCGTGAATCTCCTGGGCCATTAAATCTTTCCCTGTTCCACTCTCCCCTAAAATCAGAACGGTCGAATCGGTAGTGGCCACGCGATCGGCGATTTCAAACGCGCGGCGCATCTGTTCCGAGCGGCCAATCATCCCTCCAAACTGTCCTTCCACCGCGAGTTGCCGCCGTAGCGAATCGTTCTCCCGCTCGAGCGAAACCAGCTTCAGGAGATTCGCCACGCGCTGGCGCAGCTCATCCAGCTCGAATCCCTTCACCAGGTAGTCGGCGGCGCCAAGAAGCAACGCTTCGACTGCAGTCTTCGCGACGTCCAGAGCGGAAACCATCAGCACGGGAACGCTGTTCCCCTGCTCCCGAATCATTTTCAGAAACGACAAACCATCCATGCCGGGTAGAACCACGTCGAGCAGAATCAGGTCGGGCTTGTCTGTTTGCAGGGCCTCACGAGCGGATTCGGCGGTATCCGCTTCGGCGATGCGGTATTTGGATTCGAGCGCGCGCCGTAGTCCATAGCGTGCCGCGGGCTCGTCGTCCACAATCAGGATGGTCTTCATTTCTGCTCCACTGAACACTTCACAGACAGCCTGCTGACTTTGGCCGTGACTGCAATGCCTCGATCCGTGCCGCACAGACTGAACGTCCGTACTACTGCTGCGGTCAAGCACCAAGCAGCGGCAGCCATACGGAAAATCTTGTTCCGCGACCATTCGCCACGGGACTATCGAGTTCCAGAGATCCGTTTGCTTCGCTGACTCGTTTTGCGACGATCGCTAACCCCAAACCGGTCCCTTGCGTTTTCGTAGTGAAAAACGGCTGCAGAACTTTTTCACGCAGATCAGCGGGAATTCCGCCGCCATCATCTTCGACCTGAATTAGCGCTTTCTGGTTCTCCCGCGCGGCCGTAACCATGACAAGCCCTTTTGTGCTGGCGGCTTCAAGAGCGTTGACGACCAGGTTAGAAAGAATGTCGTTGACAGCCTCCTTGGGTGCGACGACGGGAAGGTTTCCGTTGCAGGAGACTTGCAGCACGATTCCTTTGCGATCCGCTTCGTGGCACAGGACTTCGGTGACTTCTCGTACGATTTCAGCGGCATCGCAGCCGGCGTTGGCGTCGCCGAGAACAGCCGGTCGACTGAACTGAAGAAGCTGGCTTAGTTTTCCCGAGAGACGGGAAACTTCAGAGAGGACCATTTGTGTTTCGGACTTGAGGGAGTCCGGCATTTCGGGGCTTTCGAGCTGGACCTGAAGAATGGTTTTGATAGAACCGAGCGGATTTTTCAAGTTGTGCGAAATGCTGGCGGCCATCTGGCCGAGCGCGGCGAGGCGTTCACGTTCCGCTAACTCACGTTCGAGCTGTACCTTTTCCTGGACCGCGCAGCATAGTTCGATAGCCGCAGGCAATTGCTCACAAACAGCCTCGAGCGCTGCGCGCGTTTCTCCGGAAAAGGAAGATCCGTGAGGTTCTGCGCGGACGAATCCGACCGTGCCGCCGTGGAGAAACGACTGCGAAATTCTTCCTTCAGAAAGGGCCACTGTCGCATTGCGGCGGGGCTCCGTGTGACTGCCGACACCTTTCGCGGACTCTGGCACGCTTGGGGTAACCTCGCGTACCGCATGGAACGAAGCCTTAACGGCATATAACTCGAATGTCTCACGGGCACGGTGCTCAAAAAAACGCGTCAGTGCCTCCAGATTTCCTTGTCGGGCTTGGTTCTGGACGTCGGCCATCAACAGCTGAACGCGATCCATCTCGCGACGAACGGTTTCATGAAGGCGGCGGGCGAGCAGGCGCTGCATCGGCTCGACGAAGACGACCAGGACAAAGAGCAGGACGGAAGCAGTCGCTTCCGGCGGAAGGATTGGTTCCAGTAGGCCGCTGGCGCGGCGAACCAGCGCCAAGTACAGGAGGGCCAGGAAGGTGACTGAGACCGCGTACATCAAGTTGGTCTGCCGGCCAATTTGAAGGAAATTGTGTTTCTGCACAGCGTAAATCAAGACTGCAAACAGAGGGATGGGCAAGAGCGCGAGGGAGGTGGTAGCGACGGCAGTCGTGCGTTGATCAAGCGGCAAACGGACAATGTGCAGCAACGCAACCAGCAGTGCGGAAACGCTTAAACCGTAGGCTGCGAACCGGTGGAAGAGTTTCTCGTTAGCATCGGGAGCGGACGCGGCAAACTTGAATTGCCAACCGGCACTTGCACCGAGTGCGCTCGCCAAAAAAATGGCAAACGGCTTTCCGAAACTGTTCGCAGGAAGAAGGAAATCAAATCCGCCTGCAAACGTTAGCCCTCGATAGGCTTTTACCGAGAACAAAATGACAAACGCGTAGGCGAACGTGAGGATAAGGCGCTTCGCGCGATCGGAGTCGCCCGCGGAAACCATGACCGGTTTTCGAGTGCAGGCATATTCAAGATGCAGATGCAACAGTAGCGCAGGCGCGAAACAAAGGCCGGCGCTAAGAGTGGTCCATGCAAATGCGGTGAGGAGCGGAGGCGGTTGGGCGTAGTAAACCTGGGCGTTGAGGTCGAGGAGCGAGCC
>Ga0075425_100009508_pt1 | contig 10345 bp, 6 predicted proteins | sample SoiMethybrSBSTD4_FD_75300 | JGI IMG/M metagenome (GOLD analysis project Ga0075425, IMG submission 75300) | Bulk soil microbial communities from a Populus tree surrounding site in Tennessee, USA - Soil MetaG P. TD hybrid SBSTD4 | ecosystem: Environmental > Terrestrial > Soil > Tree plantation...
ACGCAGTAGGCGAGGATCACCACGCCGGAGCCGAAGATCGTCCAGACCAGCGGAAGGTCGCAGGTGGAGGCCACGAACAGCCCGAGCCCGTAGAGCATGCTGGCCCCGGTGAAGAGCTGGAAGAGCACCGTGGTCCAGGAGAAGGCCTGGCGGGTGCGCTCGTCGAAGCGCTCGACGAGGTACTCCATGACCGTCGAGATGCGCGCGCGCCGCCAGCGCACCGCGAACACCCAGTAGCCGAGCAGGAACGTGAGCGCATTCCCGAGATACAGGAGGATCGCGATGAGGCCGTGCTGGTAGGCGAGGCCGGCCGCCCCCGTGAACGTCCAGGCGCTGAACCCGCTCATGAACGAGCTCAGGCCCGCCACCAGCCAGGGGATGCGGTTCGCTCCCCGGAAGTAGTCCGAGGCGTTCTTGTTGAACCGGGCCGCGTACACCCCGATGCCGACCATCAACACCATGTAGGCGGCGATCACGACGTAGTCGATGGCGGTGACGGTCTTCATCAGAAGGGCTTCGCGTCCTGGAGGGCACGCCGGGCCACGAGATGGGAGAGCCGCTGGTCGGGCAGGAGCAACGCGCGGCGGAAGCGCGCCCTGGCCTCGTCCTCGCGGCCGAGCGCGCGCAGCATCAGGCCCTGCGACGTGACCACCACGCCGGGGAACCCCGTGCCCGACTCGAGGAACTTGTCCGACTGGGCGACCGTCGCTTCCAGCCGTGCGCGCCAGGCGGCTTCGTCGGCGCCGCCCAGCCGGCGCGCAGCGGCGTAGGCATAGGGCAGCGCGCGGAAGAACGCCTCCTTGCCTTCCGTCGCCTTCTGCCAGTGGCGGCGCGCGGCCGCGTCGTCGCCGGCCAGCGACGCGATCTCTCCTCCCGCGTATTGCGTCCGCGGCGCGTCCACGAACACGTCCATCCCGTCTTTCGTGAAGGCGAACCCCGGCACCTCGCGGCCCAGGCCCTCCACGATGGCGAGCGCGTCCGTGCCGCGGCCGGCCCGCGCGAGCGCGAGCGCTTCCTGGAGGCGGACCTCGACGAACACCTGGCGGACGTTCGTGCCCCCCTCTTCGCGCGCGAAGAACCGCCCGGACAGGAGTGCCTTGGCCTCCTCCGCGCGGCCGTCTTCAGCCAGGGCGAGGGCCAGCCGCTGCAGCAGCTCGGTGGGCATGGAGGCGCGATCGGGATAGCGGGAGAGCGCGGCGATCCGCTCGGCCGTCGGCCGGCCGAGCAGGCTCATCGCCTGGTCCGCGCCCTGGTAGAGGTCCACGTTCGTGGGATCGGCGCTCATCCCTTCCATGAAGACGGCGAGCGCGCCCTCCACGTCGTTCTGGATCTGCAGGAGCGTCCGGCCCAGGTTGCGGTGAAGGACGGGCAGGGTCTTGTCCAGGCGCCGCGCTTCCTGCCACTCCTGCACGGCGTCCGGCGCGCGTCCCGACGCCAGCAGGAGCGTGCCCAGCAGGAAGTGCGCGGTCGCGTCCTGCGGGTTGGCGGCGAGAGCGCGTGCCAACACCGCGAGCGATAGGGCGCGGCTCGGGAACACGTAGCGGGCGGACAGCTTGGAGGCGGCCGCGTAGTCCGCGCGGCCCGACCCGCCCTGCTTCTCGCGGACGTACCCGCGGTAATAGACGACTTCGGGATGGTCCTGAGGCGCCACTGCGCCCGGTTCCGTCTGCAGCCCGCCGACCGCGGGGTAGCGCCGGTCGAGGAGGTCGAGGGCGTCGGCGTACAGGCCGGCCGCGATGTATTCGGAGGCCAGGTCCAGGACGCGATCGGGGTCCGCTCCCAGGTGATCCCAGAGCGCGGCGTCCGGCGTTCCCAGCCGCACGGCCTCGTAGCGCAACCACGATGACGTCGGATCGACGGCGCGCCCGGCCCGCAGGCGGCGCGCCGCCTCGGACGTGCGACCGGCGCGGCGGAGGAGCGCGACTTCGAGGGCGCCCGCGCGCACCGCGTCGGGCGACGTGCGCATCCCCTCGTTCAAGCGGGCGAGCGCCCCCGCGAAGTCGCCCGCCCGCGCGTCCGCCTGCGCGAGCTTGAGCAGGGCGGGAGCGCGGAAATCGCGGAAGTGGTGCGCCGCTTCGAACTCCCCGCGCGCCTTGGCGTCCTGCCCCAGCCCCTCGTGCGCGAGGCCCAGGTAGTACTGGACCTCGGGATCGGTGGTGTCTCGGGCCAGCGCCGTCTCCAGCAGGACCGCCGCCTCCGTGAACCGGGAGAGATCGACGGCCAGGCGGCCCGCGGCCTTGAGCACGCCCAGGCTCTCGGGGAAACGCTTGCGTCCCTCCGCGTACGCGTCCCATGCGACCAGGCGCTTGCCGTTGAGCTCCAGGTCCGCGCCCGCTTCGAGCAGATCGCCCTCGCTGCGCCGGTCGAGGGGCGGCATCACGCGCACGGGCTGGGGCCCGAGCCGGATCTCCGACGCGGGCAACATGTCGAACTGGTCCTCGGTATGGGTGAGCAGCACGCGGCCGGCGCCGTTCTTCACCTCGACGGTGTAGCGCGGGGCCTCGGGCAGCCCCGCGAACGTGCGCTGCGCGGCCTCCGCCGGGGTGAGGGTCAGCGGCTCCGTGCGCACGACCGTCGGGCCGTCCTTCACGACGAGCGTCCCTCCTCTCACCGGTTCCGTGACGTTGAGCCCGGCCTGGAGGTCGACCTTTCCCGCGGACGACGCCGTGCGCGTGAGATGCAGCGTCGCCTCCGGGTTCGCGCGCGTGATCCCGCCGATCGCGCGCACGGGCATCCAGTATTCGGTGAAGCGGATCTGCTCCTGCGGGGCCAGGAACGCGTACGTCTCCTGGTTGCGGAAGAGGCCGGACTGCACCTCGACGTACGCGCTCTCGTCGTCGGAGAGGGCCTTGCGCCAGTCGAGGCCGTCGGGATCGCTCCCCCACGACCAGAACTTCTTGGTCGGCGAATCCAGCATCGACGAGTAGTGCACGACTCCGGCCTTCGTCCGCGGGTGGTAGACACCCATGAACGGCTCCCGGCTGCCGTGGCTGAACTCGGACACGGGACCGAACTTGTGGTTGCCGACCACGGTCAGGTCCACGCCCGCCTTGTTCACGGGCCAGGTGTCGATCTCGCGGAAGCCGTGCGAGGCCGTGAACCGCTGGGGATATTCGATGCGGCTGTCGTCCCAGACGCGCACGCCCGCGTTGTTCCACCAGTAGAAGCGGTGCCGGATGTCGCTGCGGTTGTAGAGGGCGACGTCCTGCTCCAGGCGCGCCTGGCCCGGATGCAGGGTCAGGGCCACGCGCCACTGCATCCCGTAGACGCGGTCCTGGTTCCCCACCCAGATCGACGCGCTCCCGTCGGCATTGCGCTGCAGCGCGTAGTCCACCGGGGAGACCGTCGCCCAGTTGTGGGAGACCGGGAAGTTGAACTCGATGCCGAGCGCCGTCCAGGCCCCGCGATAGGAGACCCGCGCCTTCTTGATGGAGCCGTTCGCGTAGAACATGTCGGCCCCGTTCGCCTTGTCCACGCAGCTGTAGAGATGGCCGCCGAGGTCGGGCAGCACCACGACCTTGAGGTACTCGTTCTCGAGGTTCAACGTGCGCCAGCTCGTGACCGCGCGCCGGTCGGTGAGGTTGTGGCGCAGGGTGTAGGGATAGTTGAAGCGCTGCGTCTCGAACACGTCGAAGGGCGGGTTGACGTCGGGCAGGCCCTCCTCGTAGGTCGGAAGCTCGAGATGGCCTTCCCAGACGCGAACGGCGGGTGCGGGGGCCGCGGCCGCGGGTGCGGCCGGCGCCGCCTTCACCGTCATCGTGCCCGTGGCCAGACAAAGGGCGGCCGCGGCGCACGCGTAGAGAGGGATTCGCAGCGCGTTCATGGGGCTATGCCGCGATTCTAGGAACGAATGACAGCCAAACGCAAGGGAAGGTAAAGAAAGAAAGAGAATCGCAAGGCATAGTAAGGGCCCTACCTGCGATCCAGGCCCCCGGCGGAGGCGGTGTCGAGAAACAGCCGGGCGTCCGGGTGCCGCCGCAACACGGACGCCGGGCACGCGCATGTCGCCGGTCCCTCCAGGGCGGCCGCGATGGCGGCCCGCTTGGCGGGTCCGGGGACGATCGCGACCGCGCGGGGCACGCGCAGCAGGAACGGGATGGTCAGGGATAGGGCGCGGCGGGGCACGGCCTCCAGCGTCGCGAAAGATCCGTCGTGGACCTGCTGATGGCGGCACGGCTCGTCGAGCTCCACCACGCGCACGTCGGCCGGCTCGAAGAAATCGCACATGGGAGGATCGACGAAGGCCAGGTGCCCGTTCTCGCCGATCCCGAGGATGGCCAGCGACGGCCGCGCCTCGCGCAGGAGCGCCGCGTAGCGCCGGCACTCCGCCTCCGCGTCGCGCGCTTCGCCGGCCAGGCCGTGGAACGCGCGCACGGGCACGTGCGCGAAGAGACGATCGACCAGGAACCGGCGGAAGGAGGCGGGATGCGTGGCCTCGACTCCGATGTACTCGTCGAGGTGGAACGCGGTGACGCGGTCCCAGGGGATGCCGGCATCGTCGCGCAGCGCGGACAGGAACTCGTTCTGGGAGGGCGCGGAGGCGAAGATCGCGGCCACCTGGCCGTGGCGCTCCACCTCGCGCCGGAGATGACCCGAGACCACGGCGGCCGCGGCGCGCCCCATCGTGGGCCGATCCGGATGCACTTCGACCGCGAGCCGGCCGCGGGTGAGGGTGGGCTCCGCGTCCGTGTCCGTCGCGCGGCGCATCTCGCGCGCGGCCCAGCGCACGAAGTGCGGCAGCGCCACCTCCGGCTCCTCCAGCGCGGGATGCCAGCGCTTCTCCCACTCGAAGGAGACCCATCGGTCGTAGCCGCGCGCGCGCAGCGCGCCGAGCACGCGGCCGGGATCGAGCTCCCCGCGCCCGGGCAGCCGCGGCACCCAGCCGCGCCGGCCGTCTTCCGTCGTCTGGCGCGCCACGTCCTTGAGGTGCACGTGCCGGACGCGGTCGCCCAGCACGGCCAGCCCGTCCGCGGGCGCTTCTCCCACCTCGAACGCGTTCGCGGGATCCCAGAGGACGGCCACGCCCGCGGCGCGGTCCGCGGGCAGCACGCTCAGCGTGTCGCGCGCCTTCGCGAAATCGCCGTGCGACTCGATCCAGACCTCGACGCCGTGTGGGCGCGCCGTCTCGCCGAGGCGGGCCAGCGCCTCCGCGATCCAGCCCCGCGTCCTCTCGCGGTCCTCTCCTTCCTGCACGCGGTCGCCGAACACGCGGATGCCGGGCGCGCCCAGGCGTGCGGCCAGCTCGATCGACCTCTCGGCCTCGTCGAGCGCGGCCGCGCGCGCCGACGCCTCCGGGTGATGGAAGAACGAGCGCGTATCGACGCAGGAGACCTCGAGCCCGGCGTCGCGCAGGCGCGCGATCGACTCGCGCAGGCCCGCGCCCGTCAGCTCCGCGCGCGCCCACAGCGCGTCGTCGTTCTCCAGGAAGCGCAGCTCCACGCCGTCGTAGCCCAGGCGGCCGGCGGCGTCGATCACGGCGGGCAGTGTCCAGGCCGGACAGCCCAGGGTCGAGAAGCTGAGCCTCACGTCATCCTCCTCAGCATGGACGGGGTCACGCGGTTGCGGACGGGCCGCCCGCGGAAGAAGCGCTCGAGGTCGTCGAGCACGATCGTCGCGATCGCCCGGCGGACCTCGCGCTGGGCGGCCCCGACGTGGGGGGTCAGGATCGCACCCCGGGCCCGGCGCAGGGGATGCCGCGGCGGCAGCGGCTCCTCGGGGTCGGTCACGTCCAGCGCGCAGCGCAGCCGCCCCGAGCGGACCGCGCGCGTGAGCGCGGCGAGGTCGACGAGGCCGCCGCGGGCCACGTTGACCACGGTGGCGCCGTCACGGAGGCGGGCCAGGGCGGGGCCGTCGAGGAGGCCGCGCGTGCGGTCGGTGAGAGCCGCGGCCAGCACGAGATCGCGTGAACGGCTCAGCAACTGGCGCCAGGATGCGGGAGTCGCTCCGGCTCGCCGGACCTCGCGCGCGGGCACGAAGGGATCGTGCACCAGCAGGCGCGTGCCAAAGGGCCCGAGCAGCGCGGCAATGCCACGGCCGATCTTCCCGAAGCCGAGGAGGCCGACCGTGCGTCCGTGGAGCGTCTCGTCGGCCGCGCCGTCCCGATGGAGCCGCGCATAGACCGCGTTCGAGCGGCCACGCAGGGCCGCGCGGTACGCGTCGACACCGCGCGCGGAGTACAGAAGCAGCGCCACCGCCAGCTCCGCCACCGGAGGGGCCATGGGCGCGGGGGCGTTGGTGATGGTGAGCCGCGAGAACAGGCCCGCCGGGAAGCGGCCCTTCACCTCGCCCCCGCAGTGGCCGATCACGCGCACCCGCGGCGCAAGGCGGAGAAGGTCTTCGCCGAACCTCGGACTGTCCCAGGTCGTGATGAGCGCGTCCGCTTCGAGAAGGGCGGAGCGCAGGCGTCCCGTGAGGGCGCGTCCCGGAACGCGGATCCAACGGAAGGAGCGGCTCAGCCTCCGCTGGGCCGCCCGGTCGAAGAACGACGCGAACAGCGCGGCGGGGGCGAGGACGACGACGCGCGGCCGGGCGGACGCGGGCATCGCGCGATCAGATGGCCTTGACGAGGCCGCGCCCGGACTCCGCCGTGTTGCGCACCAGCGACACCACGAGCGCGGCCGCCACCAGGGGCACGAGGCTGGCCACGATCAGGATCGGAGTGAAGGAGAAGCGGTCGGCGACGATCCCGATCAAGTAGGTCGAGAGCAGCGTGCCCGCCCCCGCCGCGGCCCCGGCCATGCCCGCCACCGACGCGACGGCGCGGCTCTCGAAGAGGTCGGCGGGCAGGGCGAGCGCCATCGTGGACATCACCGCGTACGAGAAGGTGGCGAGGGCGAAGCAGGCGACGAGCACGAGGAACGTGGACGACACCGCGGCCGGGATCAGCGCGAGCACCCCGAAGCCGCCGGCCACGATGAGGAAGCGCCGGGCCCGTCCCACGCTCCAGCCGCGGCGGATGAGCGCGCTGGAGACGCCGCCCCCGAAGAAGTTGCCGAGGTCGGCGGCCAGGAACGGGACCCAGAAGCCGAGCGCGGTCTCCTCCAGCTTGAATCCACGGCCCACGAGGTAGATCGCGAACCAGTCCGTGATCATGAACCAGACGGGATCGGTCAGGCCGCGCGCGGCGATGGCGCCCCAGGTCTGGGGGCGGGCCAGCAGCACCCCAACTCCTACGGGCGGCCCGGCCGTCTCTCCCGCCGCCACCGGCACGTCGCCTTCCCGCGCGCGGTCCTCGAGGATCTCGCGCCGTTCCGCCTCGCTCAGCCGCGGATGGAGCTCCGGCGGGTAGTAGCTGCGGCGCCAGGCGAGCAGCCAGAGGAACCCGAGCGTGCCCGTGATCAGGAACGCGGGACGCCAGCCCCCCGCCCACACGTAGAGGAACGGCACGAGCACGGAGGCGATGGCCGCTCCGAACGACGAGCCGCTGTCGAAGAGCGCGACCGCCCATCCGCGCTCGCGCCGCGGGAACCACTCCGCGACCGCCTTGGTGGCCCCCGGCCAGTTCGCGGCCTCGCCGACTCCGAGCAGGAAGCGCAGCCCGCAGAAGCTGCGCAGGCCCGTGGCCAGCGACGTGAGCATGGCCGCGACGGAGTACCAGAAGACGCCGATGGTGAGCCCGTTGCGCGTGCCGAACCGGTCGAGGAGCCGCCCCGACACCGGCTGCATCACCGTGTAGGCCAGGCGGAAGGCGATGATGATCAGCGCGAACTTCTCGTTCGTCCATCCGAACTCCGTCTTCAGATGGGGGCCGAGGACGCTCAGCGTCTGACGGTCGATGTAGTTGATGACGGTGGACAGGAAGAGGAGCGTCCCGATCCACCAGCGGTAGCGTCCGATCACGCGCGCTCCCTCCCTCCGCCTAGGTGATCGGGACGCAGGCCACCCGCGGCCGCAGCGCCTCGACGTCTTCGCGTCTGACCCCGCCCGTCTCCGCGCGGAGCGCGTTGGCGGCGCCGCAGGCCACGCCCAGGCGCAGCACGTCCTCCAGGCTCTCTCCGCGCGCCAGCCCGACGGCCACGCCCCCGAGCAGGCAATCGCCGGACCCGACGGGGTGGACCGCACCGGGTACGGAGACGGAGGCGTGCACGACGCGACCCTCCGACACCGCGATCGCGCCCGCGGCGCCCAGCGAAACGACGGGCATGGCGACGCCGCGCGCGGCCAGGGCCCGCGCCACTCGCGCCGCCGCCCGCGTTCCCTCCACGGGCTCGCCGGAGAGGGCCGCCGCTTCCTCGCGATTGGGCTTGACCAGGAACGGACGGGCCTCGACCGCGCGGCGCAGGAGTCCCCCGCTCGCATCGACGAGGCAGCGGACGCCGCTGTCGCGCAGCGAGGCCACCAGCTCGCCATACGCGCCTTCGTGGAAGCCGGGCGGAGTGCTGCCGGAGAGCACGGCCAGCGTCGAGCCCCGCGCGAAGGTCAGGAAGCGGGAGCACAGCTCCTCGCGCGCCGTCGCGTCCACCTGGGGGCCCGGCTCCAGGATCTCGGTGATCCGCGCGCCGTCCTGGTCGCGCAGGGCGAGGCAGGTGCGCAGCGCGCCTGGCGTCTCCACTCCCGCGAAGGTGACTCCACGCGCCCCCAGCGCGTCCTCGAACTCGCGTCGATGCGCGGCGTCGATGAGCCCGACGAGATGGACGGGCTCCCCCAGGGCCGCCACCGTGAGCGCGACGTGCAGGCCTTTGCCCCCCGGCCAGGACTGTACTCGACTCACGCGGTGCACCGCCCCCGGCTGCAGCAGGTCCAGCTCGAGCGTCTTGTCGACGGAGGTGTTGAACCCGCCGACCGTGATCACGAGACGGACGCGACCAGCCGCTCGGCCTCGGCGGGGTCGGCCTGGCGGCTGGTGCCGCCCAGGCCGCGGGTGGAAAGGCTTCCGCAGGCCGCGCCCCAGCGCAGCGATTCGCGCAGGGGCCGGCCACGCAGCCAGGCGTGCAGGAACCCCGCGTCGAAGGAATCGCCGGCGCCCGTGGTGTCCACCGGATCGACGCGGAAGGCGGGAACGGCGAGGGGCTGGCCGTCCTCCAGCGTCATGCAGCCTTCGGGACCGAGCTTGGCGATCACGCGCGTGCGCCCGTTCTCGAGCTGGCGCAGGGCCTCCGCGATGTTGCCGCGGCGCGTGATGGCGGTGACCTCGACCTCGTTCGGAAAGAAGAGGTCGGTCTCGGTCAGGGTGGACACGATGTCCGCCTCCCAGCGCTCACTGGGGTCGAAGCCGGGGTCGAGCGACGTGGTCAGCCCCGCCGCGTGCGCGCGCGCGAACAGCCCGCGCAGCCCCGGCCGCAGCCCTTCCTGCAGGAAATACGACGAGACGTGCAGGTGGTCGAACCCCGCGAAGGTGGACGAGGGGACGTCGTCCACGCGCAGGGCGCGGATCGAGCCCAGGTAGGAGACCAGCGCGCGGTCGTGCGGAGAGGTGATCGACACCGTCACGCCCGTCTTGAGCTTCGCGTCCCCGGCCACGCGCGTGACGTCGATGCCGGCCGCGCGCATCACGTCCACGCAGAACTCGCCCCAGGGGTCGGTGCCCACCTTGCCCAGGAAGGCCACCGGCGTCCCCAGGCGCGCGAGGCCCATGGCGCAGATTGCGGAGGCGCTGCCCAGGGTCAGGACCACGTCGTCCACCACGACTTCCTTGCCCGGGATGGGAAAGGCGTGCGCGCCCTGCAGGACCAGGTCGACGTTGATCTCGCCCACGACCAGGACCCGCTTCATTCTGCGGAGGCGATCAGGCCCGGCGGTGGATGGCGAAGTCCTCCACGACGCGGCTGATGACGCCGTCGTCCGAAGGCATGTCGGGCCGCAGCCCGATGGTCAGGCAGCGGAAGAAAGCGAGGAGCTGGCCCACCAGGACGTCCAGGACGGGGGCCGCCTCGTCGCTCACCGCGTCCAGGCCGGGGAGGTCCACCACCAGGTCCTGGGCCCCGCCCAGGTCGGCGGGCACGTCGTGCCCCACGATGACCTTGGCCGCGCCGAGCTTCTTGCGGTCCAGCTCGCGCACGAGGTCCACTTCGAACGCGCGCACCACCGGATCCGCGGAGAGGAAGCAGACGACGAGCGCGCCCTTGTCGACCGCGGCCATCGGACCGTGGCGCAGGCCCAGGTAGGTCTCCGGGAACGTCGTCACCTCGCCCGCCGTCATCTCCAGCATCTTGAGCGCGCTCTCGCGCGCGGCGCCGTAGCGGCATCCGCTGCCCAGGTAGACGGCGGAACGATACTCCGCGCGGGCCACGCGCGCGAGCGAATCCGCGTAACGCAGGAGGAGCTCCGCGCCCAGCCGGGCCAGGAGGGCGCCGCGCGCGCGATAGCCGTCGGCGTCGCGCGTCATCCCCAGCACCTGGCCGGCCAG
>Ga0075425_100009510_pt1 | contig 10343 bp, 8 predicted proteins | sample SoiMethybrSBSTD4_FD_75300 | JGI IMG/M metagenome (GOLD analysis project Ga0075425, IMG submission 75300) | Bulk soil microbial communities from a Populus tree surrounding site in Tennessee, USA - Soil MetaG P. TD hybrid SBSTD4 | ecosystem: Environmental > Terrestrial > Soil > Tree plantation...
TGTTGCGGCGACCAAAGAAGCAAGGGCGCCTCGCGTCCGTACTTCGGCGAGGACCGTTCGTGCCGTCGTGACCCCTCCGGTCAACGACGACCAAAAGAAAGATCACTTCATCACCCGCAACGGTCTGACCTATGCGGGCAGTCACCTGATCATCGATCTGTGGGAAGCCGAGGGCCTTGATGATCGCGACCGCATCGAAGCTGCGTTGATCGACGCGGTGAAGGCTGCAGGCGCGACGCTGCTGCACATCCATCTGCACACCTTCACCGAAGGCGGCGGCATCTCTGGCGTTGCCGTGCTCGCGGAGAGCCACATCAGCGTCCACACCTGGCCCGAAAAGGGCTATGCGGCGTTCGATGTGTTCATGTGCGGCGAAGCGGAGCCGAGAAAGGCGCTCGGCGTTTTCAAGGCGGCTTTCAATCCCGGCCGCATCGTCATCGGCGAACACAAGCGCGGCGTGCTGTAGGGCGTTTCGAGCCGCAAATTTGCAAGGGCGGGAGCGAAGCCGAAAATCGCTTCCGCCCTTGTCATTTGGGCCTTTTGAGCGACTTGCTGCCAATTCGACGCGTGCTCGAATGGTATTGCGCCGGGCAGCGTTTCCCGCTCCACTTTCACCATGAAGCACGCAGGTCCCGAAGCGCTCAGCCGGATCGAACCGCTGCTGAAGGAGATTCGCAAGCGCGAGGGAATCAAGGAAATAGCGCGCGGCAGGTTCTATCGCGGCAGCCGCGCCTTTTTGCATTTCCACGAGCATGGCGAAGACGAGCTCTACGCCGATATTCGTCTCAAGGACGACTTTGAAAGATTACGGGCGACGACGGCCGCCGAGCGCACGAAACTTCTGCGCTTGATGGACAAAGCGCTGAACGACGGATCCGCGCGGCGCGCGCGTTGAACCCGGCGCGGAACGGTCGCGGCCACGCGCGGCGGCGCGCGACTAAAGTCCGGCGCGGATGTCGCTCCAGTCCTTGACGATCTGGTCTTTGTTCTTCAGGCGGTGTTCGAAGATGCCGGACTCGAGAAACGTCTCGATGTCGCGCGACAGACCCAGATTCTCCAGCGTCGCGTTGTTGACCCGCTTGAGCGCAACCTCGTTGGCGGGTTCGTCGCCGATGTGCTCGATCGTATAGGCGGCCGCGTCGTCGGAGAGGGACGAATCGATCAGCGCCAGCGCCTTGGCTTCGTCCGACGGATCCTTGTGCATGACGAGTCCGCACACGAAGGTGAGCATGCCGCCGGGCGGGTTCATGAAGGCGACTGGCCGCCCTTCCTTGTGCAAGGTGGCATAGACGATGCGCCACGACATTGCCGCGACCAGTTCGCCCGAGGCGAGCCCTTGCGCCAGCTCCGTATCCGAGCTGGACACCAGACGCGCGCGCGCGACCGCATCCTTGAGCTTCGCCTTCACCAACGCATATTGCTCGGCGGTCATGTTGTAGGCGTCGATGCCCAGGAGGTGCGCAACGAACGGAACCGTGTCGTCGACGCCGTCGAGCACGGCGATGCGGCCTTTGTATTTCGGGTCGAACAGGATGTTCCAATCCGGCCGGTCGACATATTCGGGTGCGAGGTCGGTGCGGAACGTGACCGAGGTGTTGCCCCAATAGTGCGGCACGAACCAGACCTTGTTGGCACCGGCGCTGATGCCGGGCAGGTTGCGCAGGATGGGCGAGATCTTGTTCCAGTTCTTGAGCTTCGTCGTGTCGACCGGCTGAAGCAGTCCGGCTTCCTGCCAACGCGGAAACTCGTAGTAGCAGGGGCCCATCACGTCGGGATGATAGCCGGCGCGCATCTTGGCGAAGGCGTCATCCTCGTCGGCGAACATCGCGATGTTCGGCTTCTCGCCATACGTCTTTTCGTAATCGGCGAGGAACGGCTGGTTGATATAGTCTTCCCACTGGAACAGCGTCACGACGCGCGCGCCGTGCGGCAGCCCGGCATAGATGGCGACCGAGCCTGCAACGATGCCAAGCAGCAGCGCACCCCAGTATCGCAACTTCATTGTGTGCTCCGCGGCAAAACTTGCCGAAAACTAGGGTTCAAGCGCAGTCCGCGCAATCTGTGCGTTAGCTTTCTGGCAAGTGTCTTGCAGCGTATAGTTCCGCCATGAACAAGGCAGCCTCCATACCGAATTTCGCGGGACCGGCATTCGTCGAAGAAGCGCGCGCCCAATTCGAGGCGCTCGTGGCGCGCGAACCGGAGCTTGCCTTCGTCGATGCCGTAATTGTCGACATCTGCGGCACGATGCGCGGCAAGCGCCTGCCGCTCGCCGATGCGCCCCGTCTCTTTGAGACGGGCATGCAGTTGCCGAAGTCGGTCTATCTGATGGACGCCAAGGGCGAGATGGTGAACCCGTTCGGCCGCGGTTTCGGCGATGGCGATCCGGACGGGACCGCCTGGCCGCTGCCGGGAGCGATCTGCCGCGTCTGGGGCGAGGGTCCGACGCGGGCGCAGGTCTTCACAACGATGCGCAACGACGACGGCTCGCCGACGGCCGGTGAACCGCGTGCCGCACTCGAATGCGCACTTGATCGTTTCGGCGAACTCAGGCTGACGCCGGTCGTGGCGCTCGAACTCGAATTCTACTTGATCGACCGCGAGCGCGACGCCAAGGGTGCGCCACAACCGCCGCTCAATCCGCGCAGCGGCGTGCGCGAACGCGACAATGCCGTTTACAGCATCGACGATCTCGACCGCTATCGCGCCTTCCACGCCGCATTGAGCGAAGCCGCCCGGGTGCAGAACGTTCCCGTCAGCGCCGCCAGTTCGGAGTACGCGCCCGGACAGTTCGAGTTGAACCTCGAACATCAGCGCGATGCGCGCCTGGCGGCCGATCACGCCGTGCTCCTGAAGCAGATCGTGCGCGCCGCGGCGCGCGCCACGGGTTTCGACGCGACCTTCATGGCCAAGCCCTATCCCGAGCGCAGCGGCAACGGCTTGCACATCCATGCCAGCATCCTTGACGAGGCGGGAAACAACATCTTCGACGATGGTTCGGCCGCAGGCTCGGAAAAATTGCGCCATGCCATGGGCGGACTGCAGGCGCTGATGCCGGAAGCGATGGCGCTGTTCGCGCCGTCGCTCAACTCCTATCGCCGCTTCCAGCCCGACATGTTCGCGCCCGTCAATCGCCGCTGGGGCCTGAACAATCGCTCGGCGGGACTGCGCGTGCCCGTCGGTCCCGGCATCGCCCGGCGCGTCGAGCATCGCGTCAGCGGTGCCGATGCCAACCCCTATTTCGCGCTTGCCGCGGTTCTCGCCGGACTCCACCACGGCCTGGTCAACCGGCTCGATCCCGGACCGGCGGCGAGCGGCAACGTCTCGCGCGAACCGGACGCGGCGCTGCCTTTCTCGATCGACGACGCGCTGGCGCGCCTGGCACAGGCGCCGATTCTGGAATCCTACCTCGGGAAGGAAACGGTCGCGCTGTATGGCGAGACCAAGCGGCTCGAGGTCGCGCGCTTTCGCAAGATCGTCTCGCCGGCCGAATACGATTGGTATCTCTAGACCCGTCAGAGCCTGCGCAGTCTGAGCTCGGCGACGGTGCCCTCACCCGACAGGCCGCCGATGCGGATCGCGCCGCCCATGCGCCTGGCCAGTGCCATGGCGATCGTCAGTCCCATGCCCATGCCCGTCGTGGCGCCGCGGCGGGCATGGCTTCGGAAGGGTAGCGCGGCCGTCGCCGCTTCGGCGCGCGTGAAGCCGCTCCCGTTGTCGGCAATGCTGACGACGACGGCGCCTTCTTCCTCATGCACCTCGAGACGAACCTGGCCGCCTTCCTGCGTGTAGAGCAGGGCATTGGACAACAGGCAGCTCACGATGCGTTTGACCGCCACCGGATCGGCCAACGCTTCAGCGGCCGCCGTGAAGCCAAGGTTGAGCGCGATGCGACGCGAGAAAGCGCGCCCGGCGCATTCGGCCGCGCACTCGGTTGCGATCTTCGCGACGTCGATGACGGATGGCTCGAGCGGATAGCGGCCAGCCTCGATATTGGCGAACTCCAGGATGTCGCCGATCTTGCTGTGCAGGTTGCGCCCGGCCTCGTTGATGTCATGCGCGTATTCGACATATTTGGCGTGCCCGACGTCGCCGAAAAAACCCTGCTCGATCACTTCGGAAAAGCCGATGATCGCATTCAAGGGCGTGCGCAGTTCGTGGCTCATATGGGCGATGAATTCGGTCTTGGCGCGCAAATCGTCGGCGGCGCGGAGCTCTGCCTGCGCCAGCCGTACCAGGAGCTTCGCCTCGATCGGCCTCGTCGCCCGTAGCGAGCGGATCGCGCCGTTGGCGCGGGCGCGACGCTCGAACTCGCCGACGAAGATGGCGGCGAGGCCGGCACCGACCAGCGCTGGACCGAGAATGACGAAGAGATAGAGCGGCAGCGCGCCCGTCCACGCCCGGAGCGCAGCATCTTCATCGACTGAAGTACGCACGAAAATCGGCCAATTGCCGACGGGGACGGACTCTCCCGCGCCGTTCCAATTTTCATCCTGGATCAGCACCGTGCCGTCCACGGTGGTCAGGGCCGCCCGCTCCAGCATGCGGGTCGGAACCAGGGCGCGCGGATCGAAGGCAATCGCCACGATCTTGCCGCCGAGCGGCACCGTCATGATCGCGCGCGCCGAGATGGCGGGCGCCGTCGTGGCACTCGCTCCCGGCGGAAGCGTCACCGCGTCGCCCCACAGGCGCGCGATCGGCGCACGCTTGCGATCGAACACCGTAATGTTCCGGATGCCGGACAGGTGGGCGGCGTCGCGGATGTCTTTGCCGCCGGCGAAGGTACGACCCAAGGCCGCGATGCGGTCGAGGTTGGTCTCCGCCGCCGCCGCGACGTCGCCGGCGCGACGCGCTTCGAACGTGTCGGCTTGCGCCAGCGCATGGGTGCGGTCGTTCTTCATCTGCAGCGCGGCCGCCGCGGCGAAGCTGCCGCAGATGAGCACCACGCTCGCCACCACGGTCAGGCGGATGTTGCGCGATGCGGCGCGGGCGATGTCGAAGGGCGAGAGTATGGCAGCGTGGCTGAGCGCCATCGCATTTCCCCGAGGCGAGTGATTCGCCTCACACGATTATGCGAATCGCCGAGTCGCTGTCGATGATCAGCCGAGCATCTTCGTCACCACCTCGAAGAGGTTGGACGAGAGGCCGGAGAGTTTCGCGAGTCCTTCCAATTCGCCCCGCACGCGCGCCTGACGGCCTTCGTCGTAGCGGCGCCAGGATTCGAACGCGCCCGCCATGCGCGCCGCCACCATGGGATTGATCGGGTCGAGTTTTGCAATCACGTCCGCGACGAGGCGATAGCCGGTTCCGTCCTTGGCGTGGAAGCGCAGGTGATTGGCGGCGAACGCGCCGACGAGCGAGCGCACGCGGTTCGGATTCTTGATGTCGAACGGCGGGCGGTTCATCAAGTGCCGCACCTTATCCACGGTGTCCGTTAGACACGAAGAAGCCTGCAGGCTCAGCCACTTGTCGAGCACGAGCGGATCGGCGCGGAAGCGGTCGTGGAAGTGCTGGAAGGCCGATTCTCTCCGCTCGGATGCGGTGCGCGTGAGTTGGATCAAGCCGGCGATCATGTCGGTCATATTGCTCGCCGCGCGATAATGCTGGTCGGCCAAAGTGGCAGCCGCCTCGTCATCCGCCGCCGTCAGGTAGCGCAGGCAAGCGTTGCGCAGGGCGCGCCGTCCCGCCGATTTCGCGTCCGGGCTGAACGTTGCCGCGCCGCCAAGCTTGCGATAGAGCGTGTCGAACGCGTTGGCGTGCGCCGCCGCAAGGGTGCGAATCAGTTCGGTGCGCGCGACGTGGATGGCGTCGGGATCGGGTTGGCTGGCGGCAACGGCGAGTTCGTTCTCCGACGGCGGCATCAACATCTGCGCCGCGAAGGCATGATCCTCGTCCGCCCGCGCCAGCGCTTGTCCCACCGCGTCGACATAAGTCTGGTCCGCCGCAGGCCGGCGTCCGGCTTTGGCCGCCGCGATCATGTCGCCAAGGACATCGCTGGCCAAGGCTTGGCCGGCTTCCCAACGGTTGAAGCTGTCGGTATCGCGGCCCATCATCGTCGCCAGCGAACGCCGGTTCACCGGCACCTTGAAATGCACCGGCGCGGAAAAGCGGCGGCCGAGCGACAACAGCGGCTCTTCTTCAACGTCGACGAAGGTGAAGGTCTGTTCGGGCGCATTGAGTTCGACAACGCGTTCATCAGGCCCGCTCGCGTTCTCGCCTTCGAGCGTCAGCGGCAACGCGCCCTTGGCGCCGATGAGACCAAGTCGCACCGGAATGACCATCGGCTTTTTGGTCGGCTGGCCCGGCGTCGGTCCGAGGCTCTGTTTCAGAGTCAACGCGTAGGTCTTCTTGTCCGGATCGTAGGCGCCGTCGGCCTCGAGCGTCGGCGTGCCGGACTGCTGGTACCAGAGGCGAAACTGCTTGAGATCGCGACCGCAGGCGTCTTCGAAACACCGCACCCAGTCTTCGACCGTCGCAGCCTGGCCGTCATGGCGCTTGAGATAAAGGTCGGTCGCCTTGCGGTAGCCTTCCGGCCCGACCAGTGTCTGCAGCATGCGGATGACCTCGGCGCCTTTTTCATAGACCGTCGCGGTGTAGAAATTGTCGATCGCGATATAGCTCTGCGGCTGCACCGGATGGGCGAGCGGTCCGGCGTCCTCGACGAACTGGCGCATGCGCAGCACGCGCACGTCGCCGATGCGGCAGACGCCCTCGCTGCGCATGTCGGCCGAGAAGCTCTGATCGCGGAAAACGGTCAGCCCCTCCTTGAGCGAAAGCTGGAACCAGTCGCGGCAGGTGACGCGGTCGCCGGTGTAGTTGTGAAAATACTCGTGCGCCACGACGCTCTCGATGCGGGCATAATCGTCGTCGGTCGCCGTGTCGGGCGAGGCGAGCAGCAGCTTGTCGTTGAAGATGTTGAGGCCCTTGTTCTCCATCGCGCCGAAGTTGAAGGCGCTGACGGCGACGATCATGAAGATGTCGAGGTCGTACTCGCAGCCATACTTCTCCTCGTCCCAGCGCATGGCGCGCTTGAGCGAATCCATCGCATAGCGGACTTTTTCCTCGTTGCCGTGCTCGACATAGATGGCGAGAGCGACTTTTCTTCCCGACATGGTGACGAATTCATCGCGCAAGACGCCGAGATCGCCGGCGACCAGGGCAAAGAGATAGCTCGGCTTCGGGAACGGATCGTTCCAGGTCGCGAAGTGGCGCGCGCCGGGAAGATCGGCCTCAGCGATCAGATTGCCGTTCGACAGCAGTACCGGATAGCGTTCCTTGTCGGCTTCGATCCGCGTCGTGTAGACGGCGAGGTTGTCCGGCCGGTCGAGGAAATAGGTGATGCGGCGAAAGCCTTCCGCTTCGCACTGCGTGCAGAAGATGCCGCTCGCGGTATAGAGGCCCGACAGCTCCGTATTCTTGTCGGGCGCGATCTCGGTGACGATTTCGAGCGTGAACGCCGCCGGTGGCGCGTGGATGGTGAGTTTGTCGTCGCCGAGCGCGTAGGCATTTGCGTCGAGCTTGCTTCCGTCGATCGCCACGGAGACGAGCTTCAACGCCTCGCCATCGAGCACCAGCGGCGCAGCGTTGCCGCTGCGCGTTACCTTCGAGATCGCTGTCACCTTGGTCGCCGAAGGCTCTAAAACAAAGTCGAGCTCGATCTCCTGAATGCGATAATCCGGTGCGCGATAATCCTTGAGATTGACGGCACGCGGCTCTTCGGTGCGCATGTGACGGTCCTTGCGGGTGGGCGCATGGTTATAGTGCGGCCCTGCGCAAGAGTCATTGTGTTCAGGCTCTCGGGAACTTCGCTGCCCCTCCATGTCATGGCCCGCAACTGCGGGCCATCCAGGCGACACAGGTTGACGCCAGCGAACGATGGAACGCGGTCAGATCCGTCGGCGCAAAGCACTGCATCAACTGGGTGGCCCACACTCCGGTGGGCCATGACAAAGAGGTGAAACTAAGCGTCGCCGTTGATCGCGGTCAGAACATCCTGCGCTTCGTGCGCGATTTCGACGAGCCCGTTGGGCATCTCCTCGCCGGACTTGCGCGCCCATTCGATCAGGCCGCTGGCGAAAGCGACGAGACGCGGCGCACTTGCAATCATGCGCGCCTGCTTTTCGACCTTGACGGGATCGAGATCGTATTCCGCACCGGGTACGCGCCAGCCGCCCCAATCGGTCGGCCCGGTCATGATGACGGGATAGGTGCCGGGAAAAGGATGGCGTGCGCAATCTTTCTCCGGCTGCCACTTGTTGCGTTGGCGCACGACACGCCAGTGATCGCCATTCTCGGCGACGTTCTCGAGTTGCGGCTCTTCGGCCTGCAATTCATCGGCGGTGAATTCGCGACCAAGACCGACGTCGTAGTGTACGCGGATCGGTTCATCGAGACCTTTGGCCCAATGCGGAACGACGCGCTCGATCAGCGCCCAGGTTCCCACCGGTCTGACGTAGACGCGTTGGCTTTTGTGAAATGTTGCTTTTGCCATGGCCGAACCTGCCCTTACCCAGGGTAAGGCTAACAAAGGCGCATTAAGTCGGCGTTAAGACGGCGGACTCGCTTTGAACCATTTGCGTGTTCTATCGTGCCGTTAAGCAGAACAAACAAGGACGTGGGCGGCGATGAATTTCGATTTCTCAGACGACCAGAAAATGCTCAAGGACCAGGCGCACAAGTTCCTGACCGAGAAATGCACCACCAAAACCGTGCGAAAAGTCTTCGAAGGCAAGGAGCATTTCGACGCGAGCTTGTGGAAGCAGATCGGTGAAATGGGCTGGACCGGCACCGCGATCCCGGAAAATTACGGCGGGCTCGGTCTCGGTCATCTCGAACTCTGTGTCATCGCCGAGGAAATGGGCCGCGCGCTGGCGCCGGTGCCGTTTTCGTCGACCGTCTATCTCTTCGCCGAAGCATTGTTGATCGCGGGCAGCGAAGATCAGAAAAAGCGTCTCTTGCCCAAGGTCGCCGCGGGCGAAATCATCGGCACATTCGCGCGTGCCGAGGGTCCGGGCGCCGTCCTGCCCAAGAATATCCGCACCACGCTCAAGGGCGGCAAGCTCAACGGCAAGAAGATCGCCGTCGTCGACGGTCCGATCGCCGACTACGCCATCGTGCTGGCGCGCGCCTCCGACGAACCGGGCGAGCGCGGACTGCAACTGGCGCTCGTCGATCTCAAGGGTGCCGGCGTCAAGCGAGTCGAGTGCACCACGCTCGATGCCTCGCGTGGCCACGCCGACATCACCTTCGAGAACGCCAGCGCCGAGGCGCTCGGCAAGATCGGCGAAGGCTGGAGCGACATGAGCCGCACGCTCGATCGCGCCGCCATCCTCACCGCGTTCGAGCAAGTCGGCGGTGCCGATGTCTGCCTCGCCATGGCCAAGGACTATGCGCTCAACCGTTATGCTTTCGGCCGGCCGATCGCTTCTTTCCAGGCGATCAAGCACAAGCTCGCCGATATGTATGTGTATAATGAGCTGGCGCGGTCGAACGCCTACTATGGCGCCTGGGCGCTGCACACCGGCGCACGCGAGCTGCCGTTGGCCGCCGCTTCGGCGCGCGTCTCGGCGACGCAGGCGTTCGACTATGCCTCGAAGGAAAACATCCAGACGCACGGCGGCATGGGCTTCACCTGGCAGGTCGATTGCCACTTCTATTACAAGCGCTCCAAGGAGCTCGGCCTTGCGCTCGGCCCGCAGCGCGCCTGGAAGGACAAGCTCGTCACCGAACTCGAACTGACCAACGCCTGACCATGAAATTCCTGTTCCAGAAAATGCGAACCGGAAAATACGACCGCCTTGTCGTCGAGCGCGACGGGCGGACGGAAGAAGTACCGTGCCCGAAGATCGGCGGCATTCCGCACGACATGGTGCATTTCGCCGTCGAGAATGTGATGCGGATGCGCGGTTATCTGCGCAAGGTGGCGGCGGGCGAGGCGCTCGCACTGCGCATGACGGCGGACGTCGAGTCCGACCAGATGGAACGTCTGGTCGAAGTCATGCAGGCCGATGCGAACAGCGGCTTTCCCGCAGCCGGCGACCTCATCGCCATGTATCGCGTCACCTGCGATGCGCGCGGCGTCGTTCCTTTCGACGTCACGAGCACCGACATCGCCGCGATCCGCGCCGAGATGCGCCGGCTCGCAAAATTGTGGGATGCGACGGCGCCCGGCGCGACGCTCGCCCTTTCTTTCGACGACGAATACGCGCACTGAAAAGATAACGGAGAAGACCCATGGATTTCGAAGACAGCCCCGACGAAGCAAAGTTCCGTGCCGAAGTGCGCAGCTGGCTCGACGCCAATGCGAAGAAGCGCGTCAAGCGCGAGATCAGCGCCGACGACATGGA